>JAESGR010000375.1_pt1 | contig 40421 bp, 40 predicted proteins | sample 9269771 | NCBI WGS metagenome assembly JAESGR01 (sample SAMN15739572, study PRJNA653492) | algae metagenome | isolation source: Chroococcus sp. CMT-3BRIN-NPC107 and co-occurring heterotrophs from well... | place: USA: Clark Mountains Wilderness, California | collected 2010-04-18 | reverse complement strand
AAGCCCGGCGCCTTCACGGCCGCGACCTTGAGGCCGCCGCGGAGCTTGTTGACCACGAGCGTGGCGAGCGCCTCGCCCTCGATGTCCTCGGCGACGATCAGGAGCGGCTTGCCGGTCTGAACGACGGCCTCCAGAACAGGGAGCATCGCCTGAAGAGAAGAGAGCTTCTTCTCGTGGATGAGGATGTAGGGGTCTTCCAGCTCGGCGACCATCTTCTCCGCGTTCGTGATGAAGTACGGGGAGAGGTAACCGCGGTCGAACTGCATGCCCTCGACGACGTCGAGCTCGGTCTCGGCGGTCTTCGCCTCTTCGACCGTGATCACGCCCTCGTTGCCGACCTTCTGCATGGCCTTGGCGATCATCTCGCCAATTTCCTTGTCGCCGTTGGCCGAGATCGTGCCGACCTGGGCGACTTCCTCGGAGGAGGCGACCTTGCGGGCGCGGCCCTCGATGTCCTTCACGACGGCCGTGACTGCGAGGTCGATGCCGCGCTTCAGGTCCATCGGGTTCATGCCGGCCGCAACCGACTTCGCGCCCTCACGAACGATCGAAGCTGCGAGAACCGTCGCGGTTGTCGTGCCGTCGCCGGCGACGTCGTTCGACTTCGAGGCCACTTCGCGCACCATCTGGGCGCCCATGTTCTCGAACTTGTCGGAGAGCTCGATCTCTTTGGCGACCGTCACGCCGTCCTTCGTGATGCGCGGGGCGCCGAAGGACTTCTCGATAACGACGTTGCGGCCCTTGGGACCGAGGGTGACCTTGACCGCATCGGCCAGGATCTCGACGCCGCGAAGCATCTTGTCGCGGGCATCGGACGAAAAGCGTACGTCTTTAGCTGCCATGTGAATTCCTCACGTGAAATGGTTGAGAGTGGGTCGCGGAGCGCGCTTACGCGGCCTTCGCGAGCGCCTGGCCTTCGACGATGCCCATAATGTCGGACTCCTTCATGATCAGGAGATCCTGGCCGTCGATCTTCACCTCGGTGCCGGACCACTTGCCGAAGAGCACCCGGTCACCGGCCTTCACGTCGAGCGGGTTGACCTTCCCGTTCTCGTCGCGGGCGCCGGGGCCGACGGCGATCACTTCGCCCTCTTGCGGCTTCTCCTTGGCGGTATCGGGGATGATGATGCCGCCCTTCGTCCTCTCTTCGCTTTCGATGCGACGGACGACGACGCGGTCGTGCAGCGGCCGGAAGTTCATGCGAGACCTCACGATGTGAAAATTGGTGCGGCAGGGCCGCTTCCGCCCCGTTAGCACTCTTCAACCGAGAGTGCCAGGGCTGGGCGGGAAATAGGCCGGGGCCACATTTCCGTCAAGGCGGGCGCTCAGAAAAATCGAACGGGCCGGGAACTTTCCGCTGCCTGCGGATCTGCATGTGGCCCGCACCCAGTGCAGACGCAAGAAGCCGCGATCGCGGCGCCGGCGGCCTCAGCATCACCCTGACGCCGATTTCCAAGATTTTTCAGCACATTAACCAAGTTCGCTGGTACGAATCTCTAAGGCTGGAACCTGCCGTGATGGGCCTTGTCGACGCGAGCTGAAGTTTGCAGCATAGTCGTTTCGGCCGCGGATGCGGCCGAGCGCCCGAGCCGTTACGGCCGTAGTGTCGCGACGATGAGGGCCCGCAGGACGGGAGCCTCTCCATGGCCAACCGTGTTACGCGCGTCCTCCTGATCTTTCCTCGTTTCAACGCGAACTCGTTCTGGAGCTTCGAGGCGGCCTGCGCGCTGCAAGGGGCCCGCGCCATCGCCCCTCCCCTCGGCCTGATCACGGTCGCCGCCCTTCTGCCGCAGAGCTGGGAGTTCAAGCTCATCAACCGCAATGCGCGCGAGATGAGCGATGCGGACATCCTGGCGGCCGACATCGTGATGACGGGCGGCATGCTGCCCCAGGAACCCGACACCATGGCGGTGATCGCGGCCTGCAAGCGGCTCGGCGTTCCGGTCGCGGTCGGCGGCCCAGCCGCGACCTCCACCCCTGAGGTCTATGCGCATGCCGACTTCCTCTTCGTCGGGGAAGCCGAAGGGATGATCCATCATCTCGTCGAGGCCTGGGAACGGGGCGAGCGCGAGGGGCGCTTCGAGGCGGAGAAGTTCAAGGCGGACGTAACATCGAGCCCGGTGCCGCGCTTCGACCTCCTGGATTTCGACGACTATCTCTGGGTGAACCTACAATTCTCGCGCGGCTGCCCTTTCACCTGCGAGTTCTGCGACATCATCGAGCTCTATGGCCGGGCCCCCCGCACCAAGACGGCGCCACAGATGCTGGCCGAGCTCGAGCGCCTGTACGAGCTTGGCTATCGCGGCCATGTCGACTTCGTGGACGACAACCTCATCGGCAACAAGAAGGCGATCAAGCTCTTCCTGCCCCACCTGATCGAGTGGCAGAAGAAGCGCGGCTACCCCTTCCAGTTCTCGACGGAAGCCTCACTCAACCTCGCCGACGATGCCGAGCTCCTCGGCCTGATGCGGAAGGCGAACTTCTTCTCGCTGTTCGTCGGCATCGAAACGCCCGACGAGGCGACGCTCGTCCAGACCTCGAAAAAGCAGAACACCCGCCGCTCGATCGCCGAGAGCGTGCACCGCATCTACCAGGCCGGCATGTTCGTGAATGCCGGCTTCATCGTGGGCTTCGACTCGGAGGGGAAAAGCGTCGCCAAGGCGATGGCCGATTGCGTCCAGGAGACCGCCATCCCGACCGCGACGATCGGGCTCCTCACCGCCCTCCCGAACACGCAGCTTTCCCGGCGTCTGGCGCGCGAGGGGCGGCTGTTCGATGGCTATCGGGACTCGATGACGGAGACCGGCGACATGTGCACGGCCGGGCTCAACTTCGTCACGCTCCGGCCCCGCGGCGAGATCTGGAAGGATTACCGCGACACGGTCGCGGCCGTGTACGAGCCGGCGGCCTTCTTCGGCCGCATACGCGCACTCGGCCGCAAGGTGCGGCAGGTGCATTTCCGGAAGGGGCAGAAGCGAGATTGGCGCGTGACCCTCCGGGACGCCCGCACGGTCGCGCGGCTCTGCTGGGCGATGAGTGTGCGGCACCCGGAGCTCGCACGCCATTATTGGGGTGCGGTGTACGACACGCTGCGGCACCATCCTGCCGGGATCGAGGCCGTGATCCGCAACGTCATCGGCTACCTGCACCTTTACCCGTTCTCGCGCTTTCTCGTCCGCACAATCGACGAGCGCATAACGCAGCTCGAGGCGGGGCAATGGATCGAGCCGGAGCCGCTTCGGTCGACAGGCGACACCTGCCGCGCAGGCGCGCCGGTCGCGGCGGTCGCCTGAGGCCGAGACGGCCCAGAGACAGGAGCGTGTCAGTCTTCTCCGACGCTGCGCCGAGGCTAGCTCCGGCCGCCCACGTTTCCACGCGCGGCCGGGATTTCGGGTTCAATCCGGCAATGGTCGCGATAGACGGTCTCTCAGCCAGACAACCGAGAGCCAGCTATGTCAAAGCACCGAATCTACGCGACTAGCTTTGCGAGCGTGTACCCTCTCTACGTCGCGAAGGCAGAGAAGAAGGGCCGCACCAAGGAAGAAGTAGACGCAATCATCCACTGGCTCACCGGATACGACCAGGTTGGGTTGCAAGCACAGATCGACGATCGCACCGACTTCGAAGCGTTCTTTGCGGCGGCTCCGGCCATGAACCCGTCGCGGAACCTGATCCAAGGCGTGGTTTGCGGCGTTCGGGTCGAGAGCATCGAAGAGCCGCTGATGCAGGAAATCCGGTATCTGGATAAGCTGATCGATGAGCTGGCGCGAGGAAAACCGATGAACAAGATCCTGAGAAGCGCGTGAAGCGCTGACGGCCTGGAGCCCATTCCGACATCCAGTCGGTTTCAACTGTTCTGTTTGCATTCTCGTCAAAGGGACCGCTTACGTGACCTTCTTCAGGCAACGAATCGGAGGCGGTCTCCGAACGTGGCGCACCGCTTTGTGGACCGTCGTTGCCGCCCTTCTTCTCCTGCCGCTCGCGGCAATGCAGTTCACGGATGAGGTCGCGTGGGATGCGGCGGATTTCGCAGCTGCCGCCATCCTCCTTGTCGGGGCAGGCCTTGGTCTTGAGCTCGTGTTCCGAATGACCTCCCGCCCGCTTTATCGGGCTGCCCTCAGCGCCGCGATCCTCGGCGCTGCCGGACTGATCTGGGCGGATGCCGCCGTTGGGGTCTTCTAGCCTCGGCAGCAGGCATCACGGCGTTCAAACGAAACCCGCCACCCCGATCGCGGCGGCGGGGCCAAAGGCCCAGAGCGGGTTCAAACGGGTGAAGTAGGACATGAGGGCGGTCCCGAGCGTGATACCCGCCGTGACGGCGCTCGTATCCGCCGCGCGGGCGAGGAGGAACGCGGAGGCCGCGATCAGGCCGACCGTCACGGCGGAGAGCCCGTTCTGCACCGGACGCCGCCAGATCGCGTGGCGGAAGCGGTTCCAGAGGTGGAACACGACATAGACGAGGACGCTGGTCGGGCCGATCAGCGTGAACGTGGCGACCAGGGCACCGGCGACGCCCGCCACATGCCAGCCGACGAGCGTGACGAGCAGCATGTTCGGGCCGGGAGCCGCATTCGCGATCGCGAAGAGGGCCGCGAACTCGCTGTCCGTCATCCAGCGCTCGACCTCAACGACCTGCCGGTGGATCTCCGGCAGGGTCGCGTTGACGCCGCCGATGGCCAGGAAGGACAGCAGCAAGAAGCGCCAGGCCAGGGTGCCGAGGAGAGCCGTGTTCACCGCAGCCTCCAATGCGCGGCGACGGCGAGCGGCGCCAGGACGAGAAGGACCGGCCAGAGGGGCAGCCGGAGCAGCCCGACTGCGACGAATGTCAGCGCGATGAAGGGAGCGGCATGCCAGAAGCGCTCGCGCAGGATGGGTTCCGCCATCTTGCCCGCCATCCCGAGGACCAGCCCGGCCGCCGCAGCAGCCATCCCGGCAAGCGCGCGTCCCACGGCCGGAACGTCCGCGTAGTCGGCATAGAAGGAAGCAAGAACGAGCACGATCGCGACGGGCAGGCCGAGAATGCCGAGAACCGCCGCGATCGCCCCGGGGATGCCGTGGAACCGGGCGCCGACCGCGACGGACATGTTCATGATGTTCGGGCCGGGCAGCAACTGGCAGAGCGCGAGCGTGTCGGTGAATTCCTCAGGCGTCAGCCAGCGGCGCTGCTCGACCATGACGTAGCGCGCCCAGGGCAGCACGCCGCCGAAGGCGAAGATCGCCACGCGCGCAAAGCCCAAGAAGAGTCCGGCGAGACTCGGCGAAATCTCGCTGCCGGGTTCGGCGGGGGCGGGGCTGGTCATGCCACCGGTCTACCGCCTCCGCACCGACCCGGACAGGCGGCACATGCCGGGTTATTCGCGGTTGCACGTCAGGTCTGCTGTCGACCCTGAGCCGAACTTAGCAGCCCTCAACCAAACTACAATATGGACCAAAATTCCGCGCGGGCTGTCTGTCGCGCATTCAGAACGCTTTAGAAACTAGGAGGCAAGATCCGAACGTCAGGGCGCATCCGTGTCCTGCGGGGTGGCAGGGGTATCGCGTTGCAGATCAAGTACGCTAGCCGCGGCCGGCTGATTTGGGCGATCATAGCGGGTGCGGTGTTGTCGTTCTGGATGACACACGCAGGCGTCGAACTCCTCGACCCAAATTGGGCTCCCACCCAAGGGAGCAAAATGGAAATATTTCGACACTGGCCCCCTGCACTTAGATCTGCCTTGTATTTTCTGACCGCCGCGGGTTTTTCTCTATTCCTGTTCTGGCATCTCCGTGTTGCTACGTCGAGCAGTGTAGCTCGGATAACCCCAACCGGCGTCGACATGCTCAACGTGGTAGGTCGGATGCACCTTTCATGGGCGGAAATCCAACGAATTAAGATCGTGGGGGATGGGCGCCGGGAGCAGATTCACTTCATCGCGGCCAACCAAAAGCCTTGGTGGAAGCGAGTTGATGGCATTGTTCTCGGCAAAATGAACAAGTCGCCAGACGAGATTCTGAGCGCCGTGGCGTACTATCGACCTGATCTCTTGCCCAATGTCACTCCGATCAATCCGGAGGTGGGTAAGAACGCGAGGTCGAAGTCGAAGCCAATCCCTCAGCAAGTGCTAACCGTGGTAGATAGCCGAAGCTGGACGGGCTGAAGTCATCTAGGTCCGCTTTCCACTCTGGCACGACGATGCCGTCGGGGGGCGTCCACCCCATCACCCTACCCGGACCTTCGTCCCTCCACTACCTGCGCCGGCGCGAGCCGATGAAGGCGCCCGCAAGGATCAGGACGGCTCCGAGGAAGGCCCAAACGGTCGGGATCTCGGCAAAGGCGAAGAAGCCGATCACCACCGCCCAGAGAAGCGCCGTGTAGTCGAGCGGTGCGAGCCGGATCGCCTCCGCTCCCGCATAGGCCCGGGCGAGGAACAGGTGTCCGCCGACGCCGAGAAGGCCGACGAGCACGAGCCGCACGCTCTCGTCCCCGCTCGGCGCCTGCCAGAACCACCAGGCCGGGACGGCGAGCATCAGACCGGGCGCCACGTTCTGGATCAGGACGATGAGGAGGAGGGGATCGCGCTGCGCTCTCGCCCTGAGGAGGACGTTCGAGGCGGAGTAGGTGAGCGCGGAGACGAGGACCGCCGCGACACCCCAGAGCGAGTGGCCGCCCAGTCCGGTCGAGGCGGGTCCCTCCCCGCCCGTGTGGCTGCCGAGCACGATGATGAGCACGCCGCCGAACCCGGCCGCGATCGCGGCCAGGATGCGGCCGTTGAGCCGCTCGCCGAGGAGCAGCACGGCGAGCAGCGCCGTGAAGAGCGGCGACACGAAGGACAGGATGAGCGTCTCGGCGAGCGGCAGGACGCCGAGCGCGTAGAAGAAGCATGTCGCGGTGACGACGACGAGGATCGCCCGCACGGCGTTCGCCCGGATCGTATCCGGGCGGGGCCAGCCGGGCTGCCGGACCGCCGCGATCCCGATCATCACGCAGGAGCCGACGACGTAGCGCAGGAACGCGACCTCGATGACGGGAAGGGTCGCGACCAGCCCCTTGATCATCGCGTCCATGATCGAGAGGAGCGCGATCCCGATGAGGCACTCCAGGACCGGACGGCTCACGACCCCCTCTCCCCTCGGCGGCCTGTTCTTGTTCTGGAAAGGCGCTCAGCCCGGCGGTTCCGGCCGGGAGCCGGAGCGAGGCTAGGCGACGCCGGCGCGCAGGAGATCGTGCAGGTGCAGGATGCCCGCCGGGCGGCGGCCCTCGACCACGAAGAGGGTCGTGATGCGCATCCGGTTCATCATCTCGAGCGCCGCGCTCGCGAGGAATTTCGGCCCGACCGTGATCGGGTCCGGCGTCATCACGGCCTCGACGGTCTTACCGAGCAGGACGTCGCCCATATGGCGGCGGAGGTCGCCGTCCGTGACGATTCCGATCAGCTTCTCGTCCGCGTCGACCACGCCGACGCAGCCGAAGCGCTTGCCCGCGATGACGAGCAGGACGTCGGACATCACGGCCCCGACCCGCACGAGGGGCATCTCGTCCCCGCCATGCATGATCTGCTCGACGCTCTTCAGCCGAGCGGCCAGGGTGCCGCCAGGGTGGAACACCTCGAAATCGCTCGCCGTGAAGCCGCGGCTGTCGAGAAGCGCCATCGCGAGGGCGTCGCCGATGGCGAGCTGCATCAGGCTCGAGGTCGTCGGCGCGAGGTCGTGCGGGCAGGCCTCCTTTACGCGAGGTAGCGTGAGGACGATGTCCGCCGCCTGGCCGAGCGTGCTGCCCGGCCGCGAGGTCACGGCGATGAGTCCGACCGAGAAGCGGCGCGAGAATTCGATGAGGTCGCCGAGTTCGGCCGTCTCCCCCGACCATGACAGCGCCAGGATCACGTCGTTCGACGTAATCATGCCGAGGTCGCCGTGGCTCGCCTCGGTCGCGTGGACGAAATAGGCCGGCGTGCCGGTCGAGGCGAGCGTGGCGGCGATCTTGCGCCCGATATGCCCACTCTTGCCGATGCCGGACACGATGAGCCTGCCCTTGGTGCGCCGGATCAGGGCAACGGCGGCATCAAAGCTTTCGCCGAGATCGCCGACGAGGGCGTCCGCCAGCGAATGGAGGCCTGCAATCTCGAGCTGCAGCGTTCGGAGCCCGGCGGAGCGGGCGCGCGAGTCGGCATCGTCATTGGCGGCCATGGTCGAGGCGGCCTTGTTCTCTGAGACCAGCATTCCTGGGTCCGGCGCAAGTTCGTTGGCGCGCGTTAGAGCCCGGGTTTGAGGCCTTAGCAAGTCTCGGGCAAGTCTCGCGCCGGAGTTGGACCCGTCTTCCTCAGCCGATCGCCCACTGGACCAGGCTGAACACGCACCAGGCCAGGAAGGCCGCCCAGCCCGCCGTTGCGATGATCCCTGCGATCACGAGCCCCACGGCTGCCCTGCCGAGAGCGCGGGCCAGTCTGTCCCGCCAGAGGAGCCGGGCTCCGTCCGATCCGCCGTGCAGCTTCGGCACGGTCGCCAGCAGTTGCGTGTCGATATGCGCCATGACTGTCCCGTTTCGTGGCGGCGGGGCTCCGGTGCGGCCCCGTCGGACGGGAGGATCGCAAAAGGCGGGCGCGAGCGGCGATTGGCCGGAGAGGTCAGTTCCACTAAGTAGATCTTGGACGGCGGGATGATGTGGAGCGTACTCAGAGCGTGGAACAGATGATCACGCCGTTCATCATGTGCGGGGGCACCGGGACCCGGCTGTGGCCCGTCTCCCGGGCCTCCATGCCGAAGCAGTTCCAGTCCTTTTTTGGCGAGCGCACGCTGCTGCAGGACACGGCCGTCCGCGTGACCGGCCCGGGCTTCGCGCCATCCGTCGCAGTCGCAAGCGAGGCGCATCGCTTCGTCGTGGCCGACCAACTGGAGGCGCTGGGCATTCCGCGCGGGCCGATCGTGCTAGAGCCCGTCGGGCGGAATACGGCGGCCGTCGCGCTGCTGGCGAGCCTTCTTGTGGAAAAGCAGGAGCCGAACGGGCTCGTCCTGCTCCTGCCTTCCGATCACCTCGTGAAGGATGCGAGAGGTTTCCAAGGTCTCGTCGCGGAGGCAGTCCCCGCCGCACGGGCGGGCGCGATCTGCCTGTTTGGGATCTCGCCAGACCGGCCGGAAACCGGCTACGGCTACATCGAGATCGGAGACGAACCTGTCCCGGAGCCGAGCTCGCCCGTCCGGCGCGTGGCGCGCTTCATCGAGAAGCCGGATGCCGCGAGCGCCGAGAGGCTGCTGGCAGCCGGCAACAACGTCTGGAACTCGGGCATATTCCTGTTCTCGGCGGCGACAATGCTGGCCGAAGCGGAGGAACGCCAGCCAGCTCTTCTCGCGGGCGTGCGCGAGGCTCTCGCCTCGGCCACGACCGACCGGGACTTCCTCCGGCTCGGCGTTAAGGCGTTCGGAGCGCTCGAATCCATCTCGGTCGATTACGCGATCATGGAAGGAAGCCGGCGCACCGCCGTGCTGCGGGCCGAGATCGACTGGAGCGACCTGGGAGCCTGGGACGCGATCTACGGCGCACATGTGCCGGACCGGGACGGGAATGTGCTCCTCGGCCCCGCGGTCGGCTACGACACCCGAAACTCGCTCATCCGCTCGGAGCGGCACCTGGTGGCGACGGTCGGGGTCGAGAACCTGGTCGTGGTCGCGACGGATGACGCGGTGCTGGTTGCCGACAAGTCGCAGGCTCAAGGCGTCAAGAACGCGCTCGACCTGATCCGCGCGAAAGGCTTCGGGGCGGCGGTGGCGCACAGCGAAGTGCACCGGCCCTGGGGCTCCTATCGCTCAGTGATCTCAGGCGACCGCTTCCAGGTGAAGCTGATCACCGTGAAGCCGGGCGGCAGGCTCTCGCTGCAGCTTCATCGGCACCGCGCCGAGCATTGGGTGGTCGTGAAGGGCACGGCGCAGATCACCTGCGGCGAGCGCGTCTTCATGCTCTACGAGAACCAGTCGACCTACATCCCCCAGGGCGAGACGCACCGGCTGGAGAACCCGGGCCATATCCCGCTCGAGATGATCGAGGTGCAGTCCGGGTCCTATCTCGGCGAGGACGACATCGTCCGGGTCGAAGACGTCTACGGACGGAGCTGAACCTTACGCTGCCTGCGCCGGCGTATGGCGTGCGGCGATGAGGAGGACCTTCGGCCAGGACGCAACGAGGGCATCCACGCAGGCCGGATCGAACTGCGTTCCGGCGTTCTCCAGAAGGTTGTCGCGGGCCTTGTCGATCGGCCAGGCACGCTTGTAGGGACGGTCGCTGGTCAGGGCGTCAAAGACATCCGCGATCGCAACGATCCTGCCGCCGAGTGGAATGTCCTGGCCCGAAAGCCCCCGCGGATACCCCTTTCCGTCCCACCGCTCGTGATGCGTGAGCGCGATCTCGGCCGCGAGTTGGACGAGGCTGGACGAGCTGCCTTTCAGAATGTCGTAGCCATTCTCGGCATGGAGCATGATCTCGGCGCGCTCCTCGGGCGTTAGCGGGCCCTGCTTCAGGAGGATGGCGTCCGGCACGGAGATCTTGCCGATGTCGTGCATCGTGGAAGCGAGCGCGAGCTGGCGGCACCATTCGGGCTTGCAACCGAGCTTTTCGGCCATCAGTTCGGCATAGCTCGCGACGCGGAGAACATGCTCACCGGTGTCGCTGTCGCGATACTCGGTCGCCCTCACAAGACGGGCCACGAGCTCGCGTTCGCGCGCCTCGATGATGGAGACGGCAGCCTCGACTTCCCGGGCCAGCCAGGCCGCCCGGTCCGCCTGGGCGAGGCGGGCCTCGTTCAGGGCGAGAAGGTTGGCGACGCGGGCACGGATTTCGATGGCATCGAAGGGCTTGCCGACAAAGTCGGTCGCACCCGCACTCAGGGCGTCGCGGCGCAGGGTTCGCTGGTCGCTGCTCGTGACCATGATGATCGGAACATGCTCGAAGCCGGCGACGGCGCGCGCACCGCGGATGAAGTCGATTCCGTTCAGGCCCGGCATATCGAAGTCGGTGATCGCGAGCCCGATCTCCGCCGCGTGTGCAGCGAGGTAAGCCAGGGCCTGCTCGGGCGCGGTAAAAAGCACCGGATGGCAGCCGGGCACGCTGCGCAGCGCCTCGGCCATGAGGACGTTGTTCAGCTCGACGTCATCGAGAACCAGAACCTGCATGGCGCGTCAGGCCTTCCCACCTGCTGCCCTAGATCCCCCAGCGCCGGAGACATGGCAGCCTTCTTAACAACTTCGGACTACACAATGCTTGCTCGACTTTAAGCAATCGTTCCCACCGAGCGACTGAAGAGCCTTCGCCCTTGGTAGCACAGTCGACAGAGCTTCCGGCCGCGGCTGGCTCGATCAACCGAAAGCTCGCCGGGCTTGTTGCGCTCGCGATCGGCGCCGCGATGGTGCTGGTCACCGCGGTGACCCTGTGGCTGGAGATCGTCCACTACCGCGATTCGAAGAGCGAGATGCTCCGAGCCGCCGCGAGCGCCTTTGCGGCCTCCGCCGGACCGGCCGTGAAGAACGGGGACGAGAATGGCGCCATGCACGCGCTGCGCGGCATCGCGCGCCTGCCGAACTTCACCTATTCCGCGGTCGTCGACGAATCCGGGCGGGTTATGGCGGAGATGGGTTCGGCCGTGCGCCTGTCGGACGACCTGATCATCTCCGAGGAATCCGGGCTCTCGATTGCGAGCCTGCTCACGACCTACACGGCAGCTGTCTCGGTCCCGATCGTGCAAGGTGGCGAGAATGTCGGCCGACTCGTAGTCGTCGGCGAGGCAAAGGACCTCCGCTCGCGCCTCCTTCTCGTCGTGCTCGTCGCGGCGATCGGTGGCGCCGTCGCGCTCGCGATCGGTCTCCTCATCTCCGTCAACCTGCAGCGCTCCATCACGCGGCCGCTGATCGCGCTCTCGGAGACGATGAGCCGGGTCGAACGGAGCCACGACTACGCCGTGGCGGTGGAGATCCGCTCGGACGACGAGGTCGGGCTGCTCGCCCAAAGCTTCAACAACATGCTTCGCCGGATCCGCGAGCGCGACGTCCGCCTCGCGCATCACCGGGAGCACCTGGAGCAGGAAGTCGAGGAGCGCACGAGCGAATTGAAGGTCGCCAAGGAGGATGCGGAAGCCGCGAATGCCGCGAAATCCGACTTCCTCGCGACGATGAGCCACGAGATCCGCACGCCGATGAACGGCATGCTGGTCATGGCCGAGCTCCTTGCGTCGGCCGATCTGCCCGACCGGCAGCGCCGGTATGCGGAGGTGATCGCGCGCTCGGGCCAGAGCCTGCTCGCGATCATCAACGACATCCTGGACTTCTCGAAGATCGAGTCCGGCAAGCTGACGCTGGAATCGATCGCCTACTCGCCGTCCGAGATCGTGGACACCGTCGTGACGCTGTTCGCCGAGCGCGCCGGCGCGAAGGGACTGGACCTCGCGGCCTATGTGGCCCCGGACGTGCCTGCCGAGCTCGTCGGCGATCCCGTCCGAGTCACGCAGGTGCTGAGCAACCTCGTGAACAACGCCCTGAAATTCGCCGAGAGGGGTCATGTCTCGCTGCGCGTGGAGCGCCGGGCGGGACAGGTCCGGTTCCTGGTCGCCGATACGGGGATCGGCATCCCGGCGGACAAGCTCGGCACGATCTTCGACGCGTTCTCGCAAGCCGACCAGACGACCACACGTCGCTTCGGCGGCACGGGCCTCGGCCTCTCCATCTGCAAGCGGCTCGTCGATGCCATGGAGGGCGGCATCGATGTTGCGAGCGTCGAGGGAGAGGGCTCGGAGTTCTTCTTCGACCTGCCCGCACCCGCGGTGGCAGCGCAGCCGGCCGGCGCTCGACCGGAGCGGCCGGTCCTCGTCCTCCTCGAGGGCGGTGCGACGCGAGACAATGCCGTCGCGGCGCTCAAGGCGCGCGGCTTCGAGGTCCTTGCCACGGAGAACGCGGACCCGCACGACGTCGTCGCCGATGCGCGCCACCTTGCGAGCGGCCGCCCGTCGGGCTCCGTCCGGGTGGTCGCGGTCGCCGCCATGGGCGACTCGACGGGAAGCGAGGCCATGCGAAAGGGCGCGGCCGACTGCCTGATCCGCCGTCCGCTGGTGCAATCGGAATGGGGCCATGTGCTCGCCCGCCTTGCAGACGGAGCGCCGTTCCAGCGCGACGGCGACGCCGGCGCGCGGAGCGAACGGAACACGCTGCCCAGGTTCGAAGGTGTCCGGGTACTCGTCGCAGACGACAGCGCGGTCAATCGCGAGGTGGCAAGCGAGGCGCTCCTTCAGATCGGCATCCGGGCCGAGCTCGTGGATGACGGCCTGCAGGCCGTCGAGGCGGCCCGGAGAGGCGGCTTCGACCTCATCCTGATGGATGGCTCGATGCCGGTGATGGATGGCTACCAGGCCGCCCGCACGATCCGCGACGAAGAGGCCGCCACCGGACGCGCCCGGGTGAGCATCGTGGCGCTGACCGCCCACGTGGTGGGATCGGCGGCCGAAGCCTGGCGCGATTCCGGCATGGACGACGTGCTGCACAAGCCGTTCACGGTCGCGAAGCTCGCGCGCTGCATCGAGGCACAACTTGCCGGGGTCGAGCGCAGCCCGGTCGAGGAATCCGGGAGTTCGGCGGCAGCGGAGGACCTCCTCGACCTCGAGACTCTTGGGAGCCTCGACGAGATGGCCCGCGCCGGCGCGGAGGGCTTCGCGACCCGCATCATCGGGCTGTTCCGGGATCACACGCCCGAGGGTCTCGCCGCGCTTCGTGATGCTCTCGCGGGCGGCGACGCCACGGCGGTCGCGTCCGCAGCCCACAAGCTGAAGTCGATGAGCCTGAATATCGGGGCGGGCGCCCTCGCCCGCCGCCTCGGGGCGATTGAGGCCGAAGCTCGGGAGGAGGCCGCGATCCCGTCTCCAGAGGTCATCGGTCAGCTCGAGACCTTGCTCGAGGCGACCCTCGCGGCCTTGGACCAGCGGTTCGCAGCCCCCTCCAGCTTCGAACCTGCCCGCGACGCCGCCTGAGCCCTACACGATGGGGGGCTTGCCCATCTGCTCCGGCGAAGAGAATGGCCGCTCGACCTCCACCTCGCGCCGGCGGAGCGCGGTCCAGGCGCTCTCCGGATCGCTCGCGAAGGTGAAGATGTGCAGGTCCCGCTCCGCGATGACGCCGAGTTCTGCGAGCCGCTCGAAGTTCACCACCGAGCGCCAGTATTCCTCGTCGTAGAGGATGATCGGGATGGGCGGCGCCTTGCCGGTCTGCTTCAAGGTCAGGATCTCGAAGAGCTCGTCGAAGGTGCCGAAGCCGCCCGGAAAAACCACAAGCGCGTTCGCCCGCATCGCGAGATGCATCTTGCGCATTCCGAAATAGTGGAAGCGGAACGTGAGCTCAGGCGTGGAATAAGGATTGGGCTCCTGCTCGTGCGGAAGAGTGATGTTGAACCCGATTGACGGAGCGCCGGCGTCGTAGGCCCCGCGGTTCGCGGCCTCCATGATGCCCGGGCCGCCGCCGGTCGCGATCACGTTGTCGCGCATGCCGTGCTCCGGTGTCAGAGCCCCGCCCTCCTCGGAGACGATACGGCCGAAGGCGCGCGCGGCCGCATACCAGCCGGCCTGCAGCGGCGGTCCGTCCTCACGAATGCGTGCCCCGCCGAAGACGACCACGGTCGAACGCACGCCCCAGGCTCGCAGAGCCTCCTCGGCCTTGCCGTATTCGATCAGGAACCGGACGCCCCGCATCGAGTCGCCCAGGAGGTAGTCCTGATCGAGGATCGGGAGCCGGTACGAAGGTGATTGGAGCTGCGCGGTGACGTCCGGCCTGGCCGGGCGGGGCCCGTCCGTTCCGGCCTGCGGCGGCTGCACCTGCCCGCGGGCAGCGGGATCCATCAGGAAGGCCGTCCCTCTCCGGCGCCCTCCTCTGCGCCTCCTACGGCCGGGCCCTCCGTGATCCCGCGCCCATCCTCGACATGCGTCTCGGCGCCGGGAGGCGGCGGCCCAATGCCGGTGGGGTCGCTGTTGTCGGGCACGGTCTGGTCCGGCCCGGTCTGAGGCTTTCGGGTCTCGTCAGCCATCGCATGTCTCCAGGCGGGTCCACTCGAAGCCGCCTCCTGCCGAACGGAACCGGACCGGCGGATGTCCGGTTCCGCAAAGGTCGGAACATGGCTGCGATGGTGGCCGTTCCCGCTCCGAACGGGAGACAATCGAATGCAAGAGCGCAGCAAGCGAGCCAATTTCCTTCTCGCCGGACTGGCCGCGGTCGTCGTGATTGCAGGGGCGATCGGCTATTCCATGACGCAGACTGGACAGCCCACCCCGCCTGCCGAGAGCGCGGCGACCGCGGACCAGAAGCGGTAAGCGGCGCCCATGTCCTTTCCGCCCGGCGAGATGCCCGCCACGAACACGATCAAGCGCATCGACCCGCCGCCGGATAGCGAGAACCCGACGACGGCTCAGCTCAAGGGCGACATCGACAGCGGCGCCACCGGCGACAAGGTCGGGACCTATGATCCCGGCCTTTCGCCGCTCGGCACGGATGACGAGGCGGCCGGGACGAGCCCGGAGCCGCACCGCATCCGGCTCGCCCGACAATTCGAGCGCGCGCGACGCTGGGCCAAGGGTAACCGGGCAGTGCCGACGAGCCACAATACCCCGAGCCAAGCCGGCTACCTGTTCGTCGGTTTGATCGCGGCGATTGCGCTCGTCCTGGTGGTCGGGATCGCTGCGACCTCCTGACCGTCAGGAGGCTGCGGGCATTGCCACAAGGTTGATGGGCGCGCCTTTCTCGAAGGCGATGATCTGGTCGATAGCGGCCCCGAACAGGGCGTCGTAGGTCTCGCGCGCCACGTAGCCGAGATGAGGCGTGCAGAGCGCGTTCGGCATGCCGATCAGCGAATCGGAAGCGCCGAGCACCGGCTCGTCATCGAAGACATCGATGGCCGCCCGCCCGGGCCGTCCGGCCAGGAGCGCGGCGGCGAGCGCGCCCTCCTCGATGATCGGTGCGCGGCTCGTGTTCACCAGAAGGGCGTCCGGCTTCATGCGCCCGAGGTCGACGGCCGTGACGATGCCGCGCGTCTCCGGATTCAGAGGCAGGTGAAGGCAGATCACGTCGCTGGCGGAGAAGAACGCGGCGCGGCTCACCGGCACCTCGTAGCCGGCCTCCTTGGCGCGCTGGATCGTGCCCTCGCGGCCGAAGCAGAGGACGCGCATCCCGAAGGCCCGACCATAACCGGCGACGATGCTCCCGATCTTACCGAATGCGTAGACGCCCAGGATCTTGCCCTTGAGGCGGGTGCCGAGCGTCGATTGCCAGCGCCCGGCCTTCAGGTTCTCCACCTCTTCAGGAATGTGGCGCAGCGCCGAAAGCACGAGCCCCCAGGTCAGCTCGGCCGTGACGCTCGGGTCCCCTGCCCCGCCTGCCGAGACGGTGATGCCCTGTGCCGCGCAGGCCGCCAGGTCGACATGGTAGATATTGCGGCCGGTCTGGCTGATGAACTTGAGGTTGGGCAGGCGCGAAACCACGCTGCCCGGCAGCGAGGAGCGCTGCTGGATCAGGACGATCGCGTCGAAGGGCTCGAGGCGGGAGGCGAGTGCGTCCGGGTCCTTGATCGTGTCCGTGAAGGTCGTGACCTCGTGGCCGGCGAGCGCCGCGAAGTTGGGATGGGCGCGAAAGGCATCCTGGTAGTCGTCGAGGATTGCGATGCGCATCGGCGCTCCCTTCCTGCCGCCGGCGAGAATCCGGCCTTTCAGGTCCTCCTACGCGTGCGGCGGGTGAGCCTCAATTCTCGATCATAGGATCCCGCGGACCAGGCTTGGACGAGACCGTCGTCCCAGATCGCCCGGATCACGGGATCGGCGGATTCGAGCCTCGCGGGATGACGGCTTGTGTGGAGCGTGTGATCCTTTGCTGATCCTGTGATGCTACGATCCTATCCCCACCGGTCATGGCCTCGCGACGCGCTCGACCAGGGCGACCGCGAAATCCCGCCCTCCGTCGGTCATTGAGGCGGTCGCAACGAGAATGCGCTCGCCGGGCCTGGCAGGGTCGCGGACCTGCATCGCTCCTCCCTCGGGGAGAACCGCGAAGCTCGACGGCTCGCGCGCGAGCCCGATCCCGAGCGCCTTGAGGTAGGCCTCCTTGGTGGCCCAGAGACGCGTGAAGCCTCGCTCGCGCTCACCGGCCGGCAAGCCCGTCAGCCAGGCGCGCTCCTCTGGATGCAGCACATGCCAGGGCGGCTCGATGGCGGCTTCGACCAGCTCGATGTCGATGCCGATCGGGCCCCGCCCGACCGCCAGGGCCGCGAGGCCGTCGCGGCTGGCCGAAGAGAGATGAAAGGCAGCGTCTTCCGGCACCAGGAGGCGGGGCCCGCGGCCCTCCTCATGGGCGATCGAGACGGCGTCCGGGGCGGCGCTGAGAACGTACGCAACCAGCGCACGGAGGAGAGCCCGCCGCTCGGCCGTGCCCGATGCTGGCGCCACCAGCACCGCGGGCAGCTCGCCTTTCCAGTCCGCGAGGTCGGAGATCAGCCGCATCGCTCCCGCTTAGCCGCTTGGCCTCGACGCGGCGAGGCGCCATGCATCCAGGCGCGTTGACGCGGCTGGCCGAGTCGGCGAAGCCCAGGCCGAGCTCTCCTGTGTCCTCCTCCCCTTCATCGTCCCGCCCAACCCTCACCTGGGGCGGCTGCCTGCTCGGCGCGCGCCTTCTCGCGCCCGTGCTGCCGGGCCTCGTCGTCTATGCGCTCGCCTTCGGGGCCGCATCGGCGAACCGCGGCCTCTCGCTCGGCGAGGCAACCGCCATGAGCGCGATCGTCTATGCGGGCGCAGCGCAGATGGTGTCGCTGGAGGTCTGGCAGCCGGCCTGGACGGCGACCGGGCTCCTCACGGTCGCGCTCGTGACCGCGACCGTCAACGCCCGCTTCGCCCTGATGGGCGCATCCATCCAGCCCTGGCTGCGCGGAGCACCGCCGATCCGTACGGCGCTCGGGCTGTTCTTCCTGGTGGACGCGAGCTGGATCCTCGCCACCCGCTACCGGGACGATGGCGGACGCGACCTCGGCGTCCTGTTCGGCGCCGGCCTCCTGAGCTGGATCGTCTGGGTCGGCGGCACGATCCCGGGCTACCTCGCCGGCTCGCTCGTTGCCGAGCCGCGCCGCTTCGCGCTCGACCTCGTAATGCCGGTGTTCTTCGCCGCGATGGCAGTTCCGCTCTGGCGCGGTTTGCGCAGCTCAGCCCTCCCCTGGGCGGTCGCCGGCCTCGTCGGCCTCGCCGTCCAGGCGCTCGTGCCGGGCTATCTCTTCATCGTCGCGGGCGCCCTCGCGGGTGCCCTGACCGGAGCGCTGGTCCATGGCCGGGACTGATCTCGGCGGCTACGGATCGGCGCTTGCGATCGCCGCGATGGCGCTCGCCACTTATCTCTGCCGCATCTCCGGCGTGGTTCTAATGAGCCGTGTCCGGCTCACGCCGGCCGTGCAGCGGGCGCTCACGGCGCTCCCAGGTTCGATCGTGGCCGCGACGGTCGTCCCGATCGCAGCGCGCTCAGGCCTGGATGCCGTCGCAGGCATCCTGGCCGGGGTTGTCGCCATGGCGCTTACCCGCAACGAGGTCGTCGCGCTCGCGGCGGGCCTCGGCCTCGCGGCCGGGATCAGGTTTCTGGGTTTGACTTGAGCCGAAGCCGGATCCGGAAGGAGAGCCCGTCGCGCGTGTTGCGATAGGCATCCATGATCTGGTCGCGCGAGCCCTGGACGATGGTGGGGTCGGCGGTCGGCCAATACTCGACATCGCAGGCGAGCGTGCGGGTCAGCTCAAGCGCGGCATGATGAGCCTCGGGCGACAACGATACGATCAGGTCGAAGTTCAACCCTTCCCATTCCTCGAGCTCGGTGAGGGTGCGCGGTTTGTGCTTGGAGCCGTCGATGCCGAGTTCGTCGAGAGCCGCCACCGCGAAGGGGTCGCGCTCGCCGGCCCGGACGCCCGCCGACTGTACATAAATGGACTTGCCGAAATAGTGCCGCGCCAGACCTTCGGCCATGGGCGAGCGCACCGCGTTATGCGCGCACAGAAACAGAACCGACTGGACCTTGCGGCGGCCCCCATCATCCGGCGGGGAGAGCGGGTCGGGCAACCCTCATCCCTTCCAGTGGAGGGCGTAGATCAGCGTGAAGAGGCGGCGCGCGGTGTCGAAGTCGATCGTCACCTTGCCTTCGAGCCGCTGGACCAGGATCTCCGCGGCCTCGTTGTGGACGCCCCGCCGGCCCATGTCGATCGCCTCGATCTGGGCGGGCGAGGCTGAGCGGATGGCTTTGTAGTAGCTCTCGCAGATCAGCTCGTAATCCTTGATCACCCGCTTCAGCGGCGTGAGCGACAGGTAATGCGTCACGCAATCGGAGCCGTCCGCCTTCTTCACGTCGAAGCCGAGCTTCTTGTCGACGATCCCGAGATGAAGGCTGTAGGGGCCGCCGTCGTATTCGGGCACCCCAAAGGAGTTCGACTCGACGATGTCGTAGATGGCGATCGCGCGCTCGTGCTCCTGGTCCGGGTTGCCGCGGCCGATCGAGGCCTCGTCCAGCGTCACCGCGACGAGCCGGTTCTTGTTCGTCTCGGACGCGCCCTCGCTCATCCCTGAACCCCGAGCCGGATGGCAATGGATCGCGCATGCGCCTCGAGGCCTTCCGCCCGCCCGAGCGCGATCGCGGCGGGTCCGAGCTTCGCCAGCGCGCGCGGATCGCAGCGCAGGAAAGAGGTGCGCTTCATGAAGTCGATGACGCCGAGCGCGGACGAGAACCGGGCCGAGCGCGCCGTCGGCAGGACGTGGTTCGGGCCGGCCACATAGTCGCCCATCGCCTCCGGCGTATGCGAGCCGAGGAAGATCGAGCCGGCATTGCGCACCCTGGCGGCGAGCTCGTCGGCGGCCTCCGCCTCGATCTCCAGGTGCTCCGGCGCGATCCGGTCGACGAGCGGCAGCGCGCTCGCAAGGTCCGGCACCAGGATGATGGCGCCGAAATCGCGCCAGCTCGCGCCGGCGATTTCCGCGCGCGGAAGGCTGGCGAGCTGCGCCTCGACCGCGCGCTCGACCTTGTCGGCGAGTTCGGCGGAGTCGGTGACCAGGATCGATTGCGCGGCCGTGTCGTGTTCGGCCTGAGCCAGGAGATCGGCCGCGACCCATTCGGGGTTCGCGTGGCGGTCGGCCAAGATCAACACTTCGGATGGCCCCGCGATCATGTCGATCCCGACCTGCCCGAAGACACGCCGCTTCGCGGCGGCCACATAGGCGTTCCCCGGCCCGACGATCTTCGCGACGGGCGCAATGCTCTCTGTGCCGTAGGCCAAGGCCGCGACGGCCTGCGCGCCCCCGATCCGATACACCTCGTCGACACCCGCGATGCGTGCCGCCGCGAGCACCAGCGGGTTCAGCACGCCATCCGGCGTCGGAACGACCATCACCACCCGCTCGACCCCGGCAACCTTGGCCGGGATCGCGTTCATCAGGACCGAGGATGGATAGCTCGCCGTGCCTCCCGGAACGTAGAGCCCGGCGGCCTGCACGGCCGTCCAGCGCCAGCCGAGGCGGACGCCTTCCTCGTCCGTCGAGTCGTGGTCGGGCGGGATCTGCTTTGCGTGATAGGTTTCGATGCGTCGTGCGGCGAGGCGCAAGGCGCCGAGCGCGTCCGTGTCGGCCGTCTTCAGCGCCGCCTCGATCTCCGCGTCCGAGACCCGCAGCGTTTCGCGCGTGACCTCGAATCGATCGAAGCGGCGGGTCAGCTCGATGAGCGCATCGTCCCCGCGCCCGACGACATCGGCGATGATGGCCGCGACCGCCCGGTCCACATCCTCGGAGACTTCGCGCTTCGCGCCGAGGAGAGCCTCGAACGCCTTCGCGAAATCGGACTGCGCGGCGTCGAGCCGCTGCGCCATCAGGCGCGCTCCACGTCGTGGACGGGACGCTGCTCGGCAGCCCAGATCGGCCCTAGATCCTTCATCAGCGCCTCGATGCATTCGACCTCGAGCCGGATGCAGGCGCCGCCGGCAAAGTGAAGGATCGCTGCCCCGGAGGGCGGCTCGCCGGCCTCGAATGTGATGGCGAGCAGGTTCAGGACCTCGTCCTGGTGGCTGCGATCGATCCCGCGCGTCTTCACCGACAGCACGCGTTCGAAATGGCAGCCGGTGAGCCGGCGTCGGGGCTCGCCGTCGCGGGCTTCCCAGTCGAAGCGCCGGCCGACCAGCGCGAAGCGGCGCTGCTCGGGCAGGTAGGTGACGTCGCCGACCCGTATGACGGCGTCCTGGAGATGGGCGGAGACGATCGCGAGATCGTCGGCGTCGAAGGCGGCGAGCTTGAGCGGCTCCATCGGGCGACCACCGGTTGGAAGGTTGATGGCGAGATAGCGACGCCCCACCCGGCCTGCAACCGGGAGAGTTCTGTTCCGTCCGCGATCGCTCGGATACAACGTTTCGGCCGGGCGCAGCGCCCGTGGGGGGAACGGCCATGCAGCGTATCGGTCTCGCGGCTCTCCTTGCCTGCCTCGCCCTTGCCCCACCCGCGATGGCGCAGAACACGGGTATCTCCGGAGGCGGCTACGGCGGATTCGGCAGCGTAGGCGGTGGAGCCGATTACGGCGGTCCTCCGGCTCGGCGTCGGCTCGCGGTCCCGCCCGTCCATGCCGGCCGGCCGGGTGGCGCGATATGCGTGACGTCCCGCGGCCGCTGCGCCGTCCGCCCTGCCCCGCGCGGCGCGCGCTGCGGCTGCGAGATCCCGGGCCGCGGCTTCCGACGTGGCGTGGTGCGGTGATCGGTCCGGCGTGATCCATTCGCGGACGCAGGGCGCATGAGCAACTTCGCGCTCTCCGTGCTGGTGATGCTGACGGTCACCGTCGAGCCCCTCGGGACGGCCGTGCTTTTCCTCGGCCTGACGCCCGGGATGGGCATGAACGAGCGCCGGGCCATCGCTCTACGGTCGGTGGCGATTGCCACGGTGGTCCTCCTGGCCTTCGCGCTCGGGGGCGCCCGGCTTCTGGATCTGCTTCAGATCTCGACCGCGGCGTTCCAGCTCGCGGGAGGCCTCCTCCTGATCCTCGCTTCCATCGACCTAATCTTCGCCCATCGGACGGGCCTGTCATCGATCACCTCCGACGAGACGCGCGAGGCGGCTGCCACCCACGATATCGCGGTCTTTCCGCTCGCGATCCCGCTGATCGCGGGTCCGGGCGCGATGACAGCCGTGATCCTGCTGATGCAGCGCTCCTCCGGCCCGGCCGAGACGGCGATCGTGCTCGGCCTGCTCGTCCTCGTGATGGCCGCGACCGCGTTGGCGCTGCTCCTGGCGCCGGCTCTTGTCCGACTTCTCGGCATCACGGGCGTGAATGTCGTCGCGCGGGTCTCGGGAATTCTCCTCGCCGCACTCGCCATGCAGTTCCTGCTCGACGGTTTGCGCGCGAGCGGCGTCTTCGGGCAAGTGCGCTAACCCAAGAACTCAAGTGAGCAGCGAAGAGATATGATCCTCGACCAGCGGCGCGACGGCGCAGTCCTCATCCTGACCTTGCACTATCCCGAGCGCCGCAACGCGCTGTCCCTGCCGCTGCGGGCAGCCCTCATCGAGGCGCTCACCTCCGCCATGGCGGACGAGGGGTGCCGGGCGACCGTGATCCACGGTTCGGAGGGCAACTTCTCGTCCGGCGGCGACATCTCCAGCATGGAGGGCCTCACGGGTGTCGGCGGGCGGGAGCGGCTGAAATCCGTCCATCGCTTAATCCACCTCATGATCACGGGCGAGAAGCCGGTCATCGCGGCGGTCGAGGGTTACGCCTTCGGGGCCGGCCTCTCTCTCGCCGCCGCCTGCGACATCGTCGTGGCCTCGCGCGAGGCGAAATTCGCCTGCTCCTTCAACAAGATCGGGCTCATGCCGGACCTCGGCGCCGGCTGGACGCTGCCGCTGCGCATGGGACTCGGCCGGGCGAAGCACATCATGCTTCGGGGCCAGACGTTTGGGGCCGAGGACGCGGAGCGTTGGGGACTCGCCGAGGTCCTGTGCGAGCCCGGTCAGGCCCTCGCCGAAGCGGTTGCGATCGGGCAGGAACTCGCGGCGGTCTCACCGCTGAGCCTCGGTTTCACCAAGGCCCTGCTCTCGCGCATGCCGCGCGACCTCGACGAGATGCTGCGCGCGGAAGCCGACGCACAGGCCGTGCTCTTCACCTCGGCCGACTTTGGCGAGGGCCGCCGCGCCTTCATGGAAAAGCGGAAGCCCGGCTTCGAGGGCCGCTGATCACCGGCGGGATTTCGCATCCTCCAGGATCATGGCGGCGCCCTTTTCGGCGATCATGATCGTGGGAGAGTTCGTGTTGCCCGACGTGATGCGCGGCATCGCGGAAGCGTCGATCACGCGGAGACCCCCGACGCCCCGGACCCGCAGCCGCTCGTCAAGGACCGCCATCGGGTTGTTGTCCGGTCCCATCGCGGCGGTGCCCGCCGGGTGGAAGATCGTGGTGCCGAGCCGGCCGGCCGCGACCAGCATGTCCTGCTCAGTCTCGACGGACGGCCCTGGCAGATGCTCGACGGGGCTGTAGCGGGACAAAGCCGGCTGGCTCACGATTTTGCGCGCGAGCTTGAGCGAATCCACCGCGACCCGGCGATCCTCGTCGGTCGTGAGATAGTTCGGCTGGATCAGGGGCTTGCCCTCCGGCCCCCGATGCACGCTGCCGCGGCTCGATGGGCGCAGGTTGCAGACGCTCGCCGTGAAGGCCGGGAAGGGATGGAGCCCCTCGCCCCACTTGTCGAGCGAGAGCGGCTGGAAGTGGAATTCGAGGTTGGCCGTCGCGTAATCGGGCGAGGATTTCGCAAAGGCGCCGACCTGCGACGGCGCCATCGTCAGGGGGCCTCTGCGGAACAGCGCGTATTCCACGCCCATCCAGGCGCGCCGGAGGAGATTGGCGTAGTCGGTGTTCAGCGAGCGCACGCCCGTCACTTTGTAGACAGGCCGGATCTGCAGGTGGTCCTGCAGGTTTTCGCCGACCCCCGGCAGGTGACGAACGACCTCGATCCCATGGCCCGACAGGCGCTCGCCGTCGCCGATCCCGGAAGTCTCGAGCAGCACGGGCGAGCCGACGGCACCGGCGGAGAGGATCGCCTCGCCCGACACGGCAGCGCGATAGGTTTGGCCGCCGCGCGAGAAGATCACCGCGCTCGCGCGCCCCGACGTGAACTCGACCCGCTCCACATGCACCGCAGTTTCCAGGCGGAGGTTGGCGCGGTTCAGAGCCGGCTTGAGGAAGCCGCGGGCCGCGCTCCAGCGCCGGCCGCGCTTCTGGTTGACCTGAAAATAGGACGAGCCCTCGTTGTCGCCCGTGTTGAAGTCCGGGATCTTCGGGATGCCGGCCTCCGCCGCCGCCTCGCGAATGGCGTCGAGCAGGTCCCAGCGCAGCCGGGGATGCTCGACCCGCCACTCGCCGCCGGAGCGGTGGAATTCGTTCGGCGGGGCTATGTGGTCCTCGTGCTTGAGGAAGAAGGGGAGGACGTCGTCCCAGCCCCAGCCCGTGAGCCCGAGTTGGCGCCAGCCGTCGTAATCGGCCGCCTGGCCGCGCATGTAGATCATCGCGTTGATGGCCGAGGAGCCGCCAACGACCTTTCCGCGCGGATAGGCGATCGCGCGTCCGCCGAGCCCCGCCTCGGGCGCGGTCATGAACAGCCAGTCGGCGCGCGGATTGCCGATCGCGAAGAGATAGCCGACGGGGATGTGGAACCAGATCCAGCGGTCGTGCCCGCCGGCCTCGAGGACCAGGACCTTGTTCTTGGGATCGGCCGACAGCCTGTTCGCGAGCACGCATCCGGCAGAGCCTGCGCCGACAACGACATAGTCGAAAGTTCCGAAATCCTGCATCGACCGGTTCTCGCGCGCCGGCATAACGGCCCGGCGTCCTCCCGCGTGACGCTATAGCGCCGGTTGAGGCGCGCCGCACATCGGACCAAAGCACGGCCCAGCACCAGTGGCGGCGCGGCACGAGAACCGGTATCCGGCCGAGACCCGGCTTACCGGGCGATGGTCACGGACCCGGTTCATGCGCCGCATCTTCGTTCTCAACGGACCCAACCTGAACCTGCTCGGCACGCGCGAGCCAGGGATCTATGGCACGCTCTCGCTCGCCGACATCGAGGAGAGGCTCACCGCGCGCGCGGGCGATCGGGCGGAAATTGTCTTCCGGCAGTCCAACCACGAGGGCGAACTCGTCACCTGGATCCAGGAGGCTGGCGCGGAGAATGCGGGCGTCATGCTGAACGCCGGCGCCTACACCCACACCTCCGTCGCCCTGCGCGACGCGATCGCCGGCGCCAAGGCCGAGACGATCGAGATCCACCTCTCCAACACCCACGCCCGCGAGCCCTTTCGGCACCGGTCCTACATTTCGGCCGTGTGCCGCGGCGTGATCGCGGGCTTCGGGCCGCTTTCCTACGAGTTGGCCCTCGAGGCGCTCCTCGCCCCCGAACCCGAGGCTCAGGCGTAGCGTCGGGTGAGGATCGCCGAGCCCGGCCGCCCCTGACATGAGGTCCCCTCCTCCGCGCCCTTGATGAGCCGCGTCGTGTGGTCGAGCGCGGAGGCCAGTGCGCCGAGCGTCGCCTCCGGCACCGTCTCGCGACCGAGCTGGCCGCGGATGCGGGCGATCTCCTCCCGGAGCGAGCCCATGCGGTCGAGCAGGTCGCCCGTATCCACTTGGTCCAGGCGGCGCGTCGTGCGCACCGCAAGACGCACCGTCGCCGATTCCGCACCCCGGCTCTGAAGCAATCCGAACATCAGCCCCTCCGTCGTTGCCCAGCTATATGTTCATGTTTTGTTCTATTTGGAAAGCGGGGAAAATGGGGACGGGCTGACGGGCTGCTTCTATGGTTACCGAGGCGGCCGGGGGTGTCTTAACAGCCGACCGCCCGAGAAGCGGGGCGCGGAAAGCTCTTATTTCCAGCGTGCGAGATAGTGGGACACGGCCGCGATCTCGGCCGGGGTCATGGCGACCGCAATCTCGACCATCGCCGGGTCGTAGCCGCGTCGCTCGCCGGATTTGTACTCGGCGAGTGCCTTCGCGAGGTAATCCTCGCGCTGCGCGCCGATGCGCCCGATCTGGTCGTGGCCGGACATATCCGGGTTATGGCAGGAGCCGCAGCGGTGGCGCTGAGCCGCGATCTGCCCCGCCGCCATTAGGGTGGGATCGGCCGGCTCCGGTGAGGGCACGGGCGGCGGGAGCTTCGCGAGTTCGTCCGAGAACGCGCGCAGGTCGTCGTCGGTCAGTCCGGCGGCGAGATCGTTCATGGGCGGCGCGATCCGCTGCTTCTCGCGGAACTGGTAGAGCTGGATCAGCACGAAGGATGCGGGCTGGCCCCCGAGCGATGGCACTTCGGGAGTAGAGGACGTCCCCTTCTCGCCATGGCAGGCGAGGCAGGGCGCGAGACGCTCGGTCAGGTCCTGTGCACGACCGGGCAGAGCATCGAATGCGAATGCGGCCGCCAGGGAGGCGGCCGCCGCGACAAGGGATCGACCCATCAGTTCTGGGCGTATGTGATGCGGTAGACCGCACCGTTGAAGTCGTCGGAGACGAGCATGGAGCCGTCCTTCAGGACCTGCACATCCACCGGTCGGCCGTTGTACTTGTTGTCCTCGAGGAACCCGGTGAGGAACGGCTCGACCGATTTCACCGACCCGTCTTGGTTGAGCTTGGCCACAACCACGTCGCCGCCCTCCTTCTTGGTGCGGTTCCAGGAGCCGTGGCGGGCGATAAAAATTGCATTCCGGTACTCGGGCGGGAACATCGCGCCCGTGTAGAAGCGCATGCCGAGCGCCGCCGTGTGCGGTCCGAGAAGCGCGATCGGCGGCTCGTACTTGTCGCAGCTATGACCCCATCCGTATTCCGGATCGGTGAAGTTGCCCTGGTGGCAATACGGGTAGCCGAAATGGCTGTTGCCCGACGCTTTCACCCGGTTCAGCTCATCCTCGGGGATGTCCTCGGACATCCAGTCGCGGCCGTTATCGGTGAAGTAGAGTTCCTTTGAGGTCGGGTGCCAGTCGAAGCCGACGGTGTTGCGGACCCCGTGCGCGACGACCTCCATGCCGCTGCCGTCGAGATTCATGCGCCGGATCTGGGCGTGCGTGTCGGGCGGCATGTTGATGTTGCCCGGCGCGCCGATCGGGACGTACAGCTTCTCATCCGGCCCGATCGCCACGAATTTCCAGCCGTGCGCCTCGTCTTTCGGGAACTGGTCCGAGATGAGGACAGGCTTTGGCGGGCTGTCGATGTTGTCCTCGATGGCATCAAGGCGCGACACCTTCGAGAGCTCGGCGACGTAGAGCGCACCCTTGTGGAAGGCCAGGCCGTTCGGCCGGTGCAGGCCGGAGGCGATGACCTTCACCTCGCGTTTCCCGTCCTTCTCCCGGATTGCATAGACCTTATCGAGAAGGCGCGAGCCGACGAAGACCGTGCCCTTGTCGCCGACCTGCAGCGACCGGGCGTTTCCCGCTCCGCTCGCATAGACCTCGATCTTGAACCCCGGCGGCAGCTTCAGCTTCGAGACCGGCAGCTTATCGGCAGCGGTCGGGATGGGCGGCGGCGCGATCGGCGCCAGCTTCATCGCCCCCTCGCCTTCCGGCCGGCCATAGAGCGCGGAGCCTCGGTCCACCGGGAGGGCGGTCCCTCCGCTGCTTGGTGCCGGCGCCTGCGCCCAGGCGGACGCGCCGGTCACGATCAATCCGAGCACCCCGAGGGCGCTCGTGCAGAAACGACGCTGGAGCCGCACCTTCTTCCTCCCTGGTCCCTTCGGCTCTCACGCGGAGCCATTGCGCCAGAGTACCGAGGCGGACAGCAGAGACAAGCCGCCGCACGGGCGTTCCGGGCGGCTCTCTCGCAGGTTTGACCCGTCTGCGGATACATGCTCGGATTGATGAAAATCCGAGGCTTCCGCCTCAGGAAATCGGGAGGATCGTGAATGGTAAGCCGTCGGGTGGCTCTGGCCGCGTGTGTTGTCGGCGCCGCATCGCTTTTGGGCTGGGGCGCTCAGGCCCAGGACTACCCGACCAAGCCGATCACGCTGATCGTCCCCTGGACGGCGGGCGGCTCGACCGACATCACCATGCGGGCGATGGCCGAAGTGGCCTCGAAGCATCTCGGCCAGCCGATCGTCATCGACAACAAGGCAGGAGGCGGAGGCACCGTCGGGCCGGCCACGATGGCCGCGACCGCGAAGCCCGATGGCTACACGCTCTCGCAGATCCCCGTGACGGTGTTCCGGCTGCCGCTCATGCAGAAGACCTCCTGGGACGCCCAGAAGGACTTCTCCTACATTATCCACCTGACGGGCTACACGTTCGGGATCATCGCCAAGGGAGATGGCCCGTTCAAGACGTTCGGCGACATGATCGCCTTCGCCAAGGCGAATCCGGGCAAGGTCAGCTACGGGACGCCGGGGGCCGGAACGTCGCTGCACATCGGCATGGAAACAATTGCGGCGCGACAAGGGGTGAAGTTCACGCATGTCCCGTTCAAGGGCAACGCGGAGACGAACGCGGCCGTCCTCGGCGGGCACACGATGGTGGCCGCAGATTCGTCGGGTTGGAAGCCGCTCGTCCAGGCGGGCCAGTTGCGGCTGCTTGCGGTGTGGACGGCGGATCGGCTGAAGGATTTCCCCGATGTGCCGACGCTTCGGGATCTCGGGATGCCCTATGTCTTCGATTCCCCGTTCGGCATCGCCGGGCCAAAGGGCATGGACCCCAAGATCGTGGCCAAGATCCACGACGCCTTCAAGAAGGCCCTGGATGATCCGGGCGTTCAGGCCACGCTTACCAAGTACGACATGGTCGTGAACTACAAGAACTCGGCCGACTACGCGAAGGCGATCGACGAGAACATCGCGGCGGAGAAGCAGATCATCGACCAACTCGGCTTGGCAAGGACGAGCAACTAGGATCCCGCGCCCGAACGGGCGGAGGCTGACGGTGACCCTCAACGCGCAGGCTCTCGCCGCAGCCTTCTGGCTCGGCGTATCCGCCTTCCTCATCGTCGCCGGCCGCGATCTCGGGATCGGGGATGCGAGCGAACCCGGCTCCGGGTTCCTGGTATTCTGGGGCGGGGCGCTGATCGGGCTCTTTGCAGCCTGGTTGCTGCTCGAGAGCCTGAGGAGCGCCCGCGAGACGCTTGCCTCGCTCTGGGCAGGTGCGCGCGGAGACAAGGTGCTGATCGTGACCGCCGCCCTGCTCGCCTATGCCCTGGTTCTCACCTCGCTGGGCTTCCTGCTGGCGACACCGCCGCTCATGCTGGTCCTACTGAGAGCCGTCGACCCCGTGCCCTGGCGGCGGGCGATACCCGTTGCGCTCGGGTCGACGCTGGGCGTGTGGTGGGTCCTTGCGCGGCTTCTCTCGATCCAGCTTCCCGCCGGGCCTCTAGGCTGAAGCCACACCCGCATGGTCGAGATACTCGCAAGCGTCGGGCAAGGCTTCGGGGTGGCGCTTCAGCCGCTGAACCTCCTTGCCTGCTTCATCGGCGTGTTCATCGGGACGCTGGTCGGGGTGCTCCCCGGGATCGGCCCGATCTCCGCCATGTCGCTCCTGCTCCCGGTGACGCTGTCCGGATCGCCCGAAGCCGGCATCATCATGATGGGCGGGATCTACTACGGCTCGATGTATGGCGGCTCGACCACGTCGATCCTCGTCAACATCCCCGGCGAGGCGGCCTCGGTCGTCACGTGCCTCGACGGGCACCAGATGGCGCGACAGGGGCGCGCCGGGCCGGCGCTCGGGATGGCTGCCCTCGCCTCCTTCATCGCGGGCACGCTCGCGATCATCGCGCTCATGTTCGTCGCGCCCGCGCTGTCGCGGGTGGCGATCGCCTTCGGACCGGCGGAGTATTTCAGCCTGATGGTGCTGGGGCTGACGCTGCTCGCGTTCCTGACCCAGGGGGCGATCCTCAAATCCCTGATCATGGCAAGCGCCGGCGCTGTCATCGGGCTCGTCGGGCTCGACAGCATCACGGCGCAGCCGCGCCTCACCTTCGACCGCCTAGAACTGTTCGACGGGATCGGGCTCGTGCCCCTCGTCATGGGCCTTTTCGGCGTGGCCGAGGTCCTGACCAATATCGAGCGGACGCTCACCCGGGAGGTCATCGCAGCCCGGATCGGCAGCCTGCTTCCCACGCGGGACGATTGGCGGGTGAGCGCGGCTCCGATCGGACGCGGCACCGTGCTCGGCTTCCTGCTCGGCATCCTTCCGGGCGGGGGTGCCGTGATCGCGTCCTTCGCGTCCTACGCGCTCGAAAGGCGGTTCTCCCGGAACCCGGAGCGGTTCGGGCGCGGGGCCATCGAGGGGGTCGCAGGACCGGAGGCAGCCAATAACGCCGCCGCCGGAGCCGCTTTCATCCCGCTGATGACGCTGGGCATCCCACCGAACGTCGTCATGGCGCTGCTCCTCGGCGCCTTCGTGATTCACGGGCTGCAGCCGGGGCCCCTGATGATGACGCAGAACCCCGGCCTGTTCTGGGGGATCGTCGCCAGCATGTATGTCGGGAACGCCATGCTGCTGGTCCTCAACCTGCCGCTCATCGGCATGTGGGTGCAGCTGCTTCGCCTGCCCTACAACCTGCTCTTTCCGCTGATCCTGCTGTTCTCGATCGTCGGTGTCTACGCGAGCGCGAACAACGTCTTCGACATATACGTGATGACCGGCTTCGGGGTGCTGGGCTACCTGTTCCGCAAGTTCGGCTACGAGCCGGCCCCGATGGTGCTCGGCTTCGTGCTCGGACCGATGCTGGAAAACAACCTGCGCAAGGCGCTGATCCTGTCGCAGGGCGAGCTGTCGGGCTTCCTCACGCGGCCGATCTCGGCCGCATGCCTCTTCCTCGCAGCCGCCCTCCTGATCTCCGCCGTCCTGCCTGCGCTCCGCCGCAAGCGCGACGCGATCGCGCTCGAAGAGGGCGCCTGAGAGGCAGCCCTAGTCGATGTCCTGGACGTCGGCGGTCCCGCCATAGACGCGCTGGGCGAGCGCGGCTTCCATGAAGGGATCGAGGTCGCCGTCGAGCACGTCCGAGGGCACCCCCGATGTCACTCCGGTCCGGAGGTCCTTCACGAGCTGGTACGGCTGCAGGACGTACGAGCGGATCTGGTGGCCCCAGCCGATATCTGTCTTGGCGGCCTGCTCGGCATTGGCCTTTTCCTCGCGCTTCTTCAGCTCGAGCTCGTAGAGGCGGGCGCGCAGCATGTTCCAGGCGGTCGCCCGGTTCTTGTGCTGGGACCGCTCCTGCTGGCAGGCCGCGACGATGCCGGTCGGGATATGCGTGATGCGCACCGCCGAGTCGGTGGTGTTGACGTGCTGGCCGCCCGCACCCGACGACCGGTAGGTGTCGATGCGGCAGTCGGATTCCTTGATGTCGATCTGGATACGATCGTCGACGACCGGATAGACCCAGACGGACGCAAAGCTCGTATGCCGGCGCGCGTTCGAGTCGAAGGGCGAGATGCGCACGAGCCGGTGCACCCCGGACTCCGTTTTCAGCCAGCCATAGGCGTTGTGGCCCTTGAGCTGGAAGGTTGCGCTCTTGATGCCGGCCTCTTCGCCGTCCTGCTGCTCGAGCAGTTCCACCTTGAAGCCGTGCTTCTCGCCCCAGCGGGCATACATGCGGGCGAGCATCTGCGCCCAGTCCTGGCTCTCGGTGCCGCCGGCCCCGGAATGCACCTCGAGGAAAGTGTCGTTCCCGTCGGCCTCGCCGGAGAGAAGCGTCTCGACCTGCCGGCGCGCGGCCTCAGCATGGACGCGGCGGATCATCTCCTCGCCCTCGGCGATCGCGGCTTCGTCGCCCTCGGCCTCGCCGAGCTCGATGAAGCCGACCCCGTCATCGAGCTCGGATTCCAGCTTGCGGATGGCGGTCACCTGCTCGTCGAGCGTGTTGCGCTCGCGCATGACCTTCTGGGCTGCCTCCGGATCATTCCAGAGGTTCGGATCCTCGGAGCGGGCGTTCAGCTCGCCGAGGCGAAGATCGACTGTGTCCCAGTCAAAGATGCCTCCTCAGCAGCCCTATGGACTGCTTGGCGGCTTCGAGGAGCGAATGGATTTCGGCGCGCATGAGTGAGTGCGTGTGGTTCGCGCAGGGGTGTTGGAGGTCGGCGAAGAGATAGGTGCCCGAGCGATCGGTGTAAACCGGCCGCACCTATGGCGGGTGCGGCCGTGATCCCTCGGTCAGGCGGTCAGTAGAGCCCGCCGGTCCCCGTGTTGATGGCGCGCTCGCTGTCGGGAGCAGGTCCGCCACCTCCGCCATAGCTGACCGTCGCGTAGCTTTCGGAGGGCCCGGTACCGGGCTTGAAGGCTTCCAGGATCGTGCCGCCGCCCTCGCCGCCGCCGGCCCGCAGGCCCGAGCCGATGCTGACCCGGATCAGCTTGATGCCCGGGGGCACCCGGAACGGCGTCGGCGGCTTGTCGGCGAGCGCGTGCTTCATGAACTCGCCAAAGATCGGCGCGGCGTAGTGCGAGGCCTGGGCGCTGTCGCCCATCGAGCGCGGCTTGTCGTACCCGATATACACGCCGCAGGCGAGGTCGGGCGAGAACCCGACGAACCACAGGTCCTTCGCGTCGTTGGTCGTGCCTGTCTTGCCGGCGACGGGCTTGCCTATGATGGCCTTCTGCCGCGCCGCCGTCCCGCGCAGCACCACTCCTTCCAGGATCGAGACCATCTGGTAGGCGGTGAGCGGGTCGAGCACCTGCTCGCGCTTGTCAACGAGCTTCGGCTCGTCCTGGTTGGACCAGCTCTCCGCGCTGCAGCCGATGCATTCCCGCTCGTCGTGCTTGTAGATCGTCTGCCCGGTCCGGTTCTGGATCCGATCGATGAGCGTCGGCTTGATGCGCTTCCCGCCATTGGCGAGCATCGAATAGGCCGCCGTCATCCGCAGCACCGTCGTCTCGCCGGCGCCGAGCGACATCGGCAGGAGCGGCGCGAGGTCGTCATAGATGCCGAACCGGCGCGAATACTCGGCGATGAGCGGCATGCCGACGTCGCGCGCCAGCCGCACCGTCATCAGGTTCTTCGATTTCTCGATGCCGTAACGCAGGGTTTGCGGCCCGGTTGCCCGGCCCTCGAAGTTCTGCGGCGTCCAGACTTCCTGGCCCCCGCCAGGATCGATCGAGATCGGCTCGTCGTTCACGATCGACGACGGGGTGTAGCCGTTGTCGAGCGCGGTCGCGTAGACGAACGGCTTATACGCCGAGCCGGGCTGCCGGAGGGCCTGCGTCGCGCGATTGAACTCGCTCTGGTCGAACGAGAAGCCGCCGACCATCGCGTGGACGCGCCCGGTATTCGGATCCATGGCCACAAGGCCGCCCGAGACTTCGGGGATCTGCCGCAGCCGGAACTGGCCGGGCTTGTCCTCGAGGGGCTCGACATAGATCACGTCGCCCACCTGGAAGGCCTGGGCGGGAGTTCGGCGGGTCCAGGCAAGGCCGGCGGCGGGGATCACGCCGAGCTCGCGCTCGCGCGCCACCTGACCACCCGGTTCTTTCCTGGGCTGCAGGCCGATGCGTGCCTGACCGCCTGCTGTGTCGAGCACGACGGCCAGACGCCAGGGCTGGACGTCCGCAAGCACGGGCACGTCGGCGATCGCCGTGCCCCATTCCCGACCCATGAGCGGGATGTTGGCCTGGGCGCCGCGCCAGCCCTGCGATTCGTCGAACCGGATCAGGCCGTTGACCAGCGCCCTTCGGGCGAATGCCTGCAGCTTCGGATCGAGGGTCGCGCGAACGGACAGGCCACCCTCGTAAACGGCCTTTTGGCCGTAGCGATCGGAGAGCTCGCGCCGGACCTCCTCGGCGAAGAAGCCGGATGCGGAGGCGTTGGGCGACACGCTGCGGATGTTCATGCCCAAAGGCAGCGCCTTCGACCGGACCGCCTCGTCTCTCGTGATGTAGCCGTTCTGCGCCATCAGATCGAGGATGTCGTTCCGGCGCGCGAGCGCTTCCTGGGTCTTCCGGAACGGATGATAGTTATTCGGGCCCTTAGGGAGAGCGGCCAGATAGGCGGCCTCGGCCGGGGTCAGCTCGTGCACCGACTTCGAGAAGTACTCGAGCGCGGCGGCCGCGATGCCATGGACGTTGCGGCCCGGCACGATCGTGCCGAGAAAGATCTCGTTCAGGTAGAGCTCGAAGATCTTGTCCTTCGAGAAGGCCGCTTCGATCCGAAGCGCGATCAGCGCCTCCTTGATCTTGCGCTCCATGGTCTGCTCGTTCGAGAGCAGGAAGTTCTTCGCCACCTGTTGCGTGATGGTCGAGGCCCCCTGCCGCTTGCCCGAGCGGAAGTTGTTCAGCGCGGCGCGAACGATGCCTTCGGGGTCGATGCCGCTATGCTTGTAGAAATTCTTGTCCTCGGCGGACAGGAAAGCCCCGAGCACGAGCTTCGGCACGGCCTGGATCGGCAGATAGAGTCGGCGCTCGTGCGCATATTCGGCCAGCAGCGAGCCGTCCGCGGCGTGGACGCGCGTCGTCACCGGCGGTTCGTAGTTCGCGAGCGCCGCGTGGTCCGGGAGATCCTGGCTGTACTTCCAATAGAAGTAGCCTGCTCCCGCGGCCGCGATCAGGAACGCGATGGCCCCGACCGAGAACAGGAAGCCGAAGAAACGAAGGATGAACCGCATCCGCTCCAATCCGCCATCGGCCGCGCGGGGCTGGCCCTGGTGTCGCTCCGCCGCACAGGGACGTGGCCCGCCTGTCGGGGGCTGTCAATGCGACGCAGTCAGCGAGAGCTTCTTGGACACTGTTTCTATGGTGACATTGGGGCACGGGAGGCGACCCGGGCCGAGAAGAAGCGGTCGACGGCTACGGCCATCGCGGCGGCCGTCCGGGCGCGCCAGTCCGGCGACAGCATCAGCTCGAGGTCCCGGGCGTTCGACAGGTAGCCGAGTTCGACCAGCACTGATGGCAGGTCCGGCGTGCGCAGAACCTTAAACCCGGCTTCCCGCTGCGGCTGCGCGGTGAAGCGCATCACCGGGGACAGGTCGCGGAGCAGCAGGCCCGAGAAGCGGTGCGAGAAGATGCGGGTCTCCCGGAGGGTCAGTTCCTGCAGGATATCGGTCACGTCGGCGGGCGCGCTGGACCGCGCGAGGCCCCCCGCCTGGTCGGCCGCGTTCTCGCGGTCTGCCAGGGTCGCCGACTCGTGGTCCGAGGCGCGGTCGCTGCCCGTATAGATCGTCGCCCCGCTGACATGCGGGCTCGAGATCGTGTCCGCGTGAATGGAGAGGAATAGGTCGGCTCCGGCCTCGCGAGCCCGGCGGACCCGCTCGTCGAGCGGTACGAAGACGTCGTGGTCGCGGATCATCAGTATCCGGTATCTCCCATCCGCGCCGAGCCGGTCCCGGAGCGTCCCGGCGAAACCGAACGTGATGTCCTTCTCGAGCGCGCCATTCGGTGCGGTGGCACCAGGATCGACTCCGCCATGGCCGGCATCGATCGCGATCAGCGGGCGGTTGTCCTTCGGGGAAGCAGCCGGAAGCGAGCCGGTCGTCAGCATCAGGTCGGCCTGATCGGCGGATGCGGTCCTGCGGAAACTTTCCCGGTCCGTTCGGGTGAGCTCGATCGTGAGCAGGCTCGCATCGGCCAAACCGGCGTCACGCGTCTCGACCTTGGAAACGAGCGCCGGCCCGGCAAGATCGACGACGATGCGGGAGCGGCCGGGGGCAAACAGCCCGCAGCGAAGAGAGGTAATCAGCCCTGCGCGCCGCTTCGACGTGTCCGCGCCAAGCTGGAAATTGACCTCCGGCAGATCTAGGACGACGCGGTCCGGCTTCTCCATCACGAATGCGGTGGCCGTCACGGGCCGGGACAGCGTCAGCGTCAGCCGCGTCCGGGATCCCTCGGCCGTGACCTCGGCCGCGATCGCGATCGCGCGATCGGGCGTCTCGCCGCCGCGAGCCGGTCCTCCCAGCAGCGCGAGGCCGAGCCCCAGAGCCAGCCCAGCCGCTGCCGCACGTTTGCGCCCGGCGGAGGCGTCGAACATGAGGGTGTCTCTCCGGCGACGTCCTGCCGACTTGGACCCATCGTGGTTAATGTCGGCTTGCCGCTCACCCCAATTCTCCGGGTCGAAGGTGCGCTTCATTCAGCGTGTGGACGAACGCTGCCGTGGCATCTTGTCAAAACCCGCCCGACGTATGTAATGAGCCTAACTTCGTCCGGCTGGTCGCCGCGATCGCGGAGCGCCGTCTGCCGGAGCTGCTTCGCCCTCCCCTCTTTCGGTCAAGCCGAGACGAAGTTGTTTCGCGGCGATGCAAAGCCGCTTTCGGCGCTCAGCCTCCTGCGCGCCGCCGTCGAAGGATACGAGGCATGGTCAGAGGAGCGGGATCAGCATTGCTGTTCGACCGTGCCGACGCACCAGCCGTGACGACCCGAGACCTATGCCCGACGCTGCCCACCGGCGCCGGAAACCCCACGATCATCCCACCCAGGCGCGCCGCGATCCGGCGCGCCTCGGCGTGTCGCCGGCCTGCCGGCCCGGACTCCGCATCGCTCGGAGCCGCGCCCGCCAGGACCCGCTCTACGCGGCTCCTCCACGGAGGCAGGCCCGTCGCGCGCCAATCCGAGAGTCGAACATGGCCAACAAGATGCTCATCGACTCCTCCCATCCGGAGGAGACGCGCGTTGTCGTAACCCGCGGCAACAAGATCGAGGAATTCGATTTCGAGTCGGCGAGCCGCCGACAGCTACGGGGCAACATTTACCTCGCCAAGGTCACCCGGGTCGAGCCTTCGCTCCAGGCCGCCTTCATCGAGTACGGCGGAAATCGCCACGGCTTCCTGGCCTTCAGCGAGATCCATCCGGATTATTACCAGATCCCGGTCGCGGACCGGCAGGCGCTTCTGGAAGAAGACGAGCGGGCCGAGCGCGAGGCCGAGCAGGAATCGGAGCGTCCGCGCGGGCGCCGGCGGCGCGGTGCGTCGCGGCGTCGGAACGAGCGCGACTCGACAGTCTCCGGCCGCCCGGAGGAGTTCGGCAATTCTGGCGAGAGCGAGCGGCCGACCGATGACGCGGCCGCCTTTGCGGGCGGCGAAGGCGGAAGGGCAGCCGAGGATCTGATCGCGTCGCCAGACGCAGCTCCGGCCCACGCCGGGCAATCCGATGCCGCGCCCGAAAGCTCGCGGGAAAGTAGCGAGAGCGCCGCCGAAGCCGCGCCCGTGACCGTGCCGTCCGACATCGAGGTGCGCCCGGTCGAGCCCGCCGACGCGGGGGCACCTGTCCCGGCGGCGGAGCCCGAGCAGACGCCCGTTTCGGCCGACGAGGGCACCCAGTCCGCTCAGGCCGACCGCGAAGAGCCGGCCTCTCATGCCATTGAGACCCTGGCGGAGGCCTCGGCGCCCTTCGAGGCAGAGACTTCGCACTCCTCGTCCGAGTCGGACGAGGACGATGATGATTCCGACGAGGAAGGCGAGGACGACGAAGACGAGGAGGACGACGAACTCGAAGAGCACGAGATCGTCGAGCATGTCGGGGGCGGCGACGCGCTCGAAGAGGTTCCAGAGCGTCCACGCCACCAGCGCCGGCACTACAAGATCCAGGAAGTCATCAAGCGCCGCCAGATCCTGCTCGTCCAGGTCGTCAAGGAGGAGCGCGGCAACAAAGGTGCGGCGCTCACCACCTACCTTTCGCTCGCCGGCCGCTATGCCGTTCTCATGCCGAACACGGGCAAGGGCGGCGGTATCTCGCGCAAGATCACCAATGCCGAGGACCGCAAGCGCTTGAAGGAGGTGGTGCAGGACCTCGAGGTGCCGGAGGGGATGGGCATCATCCTGCGCACCGCCGGCGCGAACCGGACGAAGCCCGAGATCAAGCGGGACTTCGAGTACCTGATGCGCCTCTGGGAGAGCGTGCGCGAGGTGACGTTGTCATCCTCCGCCCCTGCGCTCGTCTATGAGGAAGGCTCGCTGGTGAAGCGCGCCATCCGCGACCTCTACAACAAGGACATCGACGAAGTGGTCGTGGCGGGCGAGGACGCCTACCGCGAAGCCAAGGACTTCATGCGGATGATCATGCCTTCGCAGGCGAAGGCCGTCATTCCCTATCGCGAGCCCCAGGCGCTCTTCGCCCAATACGGCGTCGAGCAGCAGTTGGACGCGATGTTCTCCAACCATGTCACGCTGAAATCGGGCGGCTACCTGGTCATCAACCCGACCGAAGCGCTGGTTTCGATCGACGTGAACTCGGGGCGCTCGACGCGCGAGCACAACATCGAGGACACGGCGCTCCGGACGAATCTCGAGGCGGCCGAGGAGATCGCGCGCCAGCTCAGGCTGCGCGACCTCGCCGGCCTGATCGTCATCGACTTCATCGACATGGAGGAGAAGCGGAACAACCGCTCCGTCGAGAAGAAGCTGAAGGATTGCCTGAAGAACGACCGGGCGCGCATCCAGGTCGGCCGCATCTCGCCTTTCGGGCTGCTCGAGATGTCGCGCCAGCGCATTCGCACGGGCGTGCTCGAATCCTCCTCCGTCATCTGCCAGCACTGCGGCGGGTCGGGCTTCGTCCGCTCCACGCCGTCTGTCGCGCTGCAGATCCTGCGCTCGATCGAGGAATCGCTGCTGCGGAGCGCGACCCACAACCTGGTCGTCCGCACGCGGGTGGAATCGGCCTTCTACATCCTCAACCAGAAGCGCGGACACCTCCGAGATATCGAGACCCGGTTCGGGGTCACCATCACGATCGTTCCCGACGAGTCGCTGGCAGGCAGCGCAACCTTCGCGATCGATCGCGGCGAGCCGGCCACGCCCGCCGAGCGCCGGCCGGTCTCGACCGGCGTCCGGATCGACACCGTCGCCCCGATGGACGAGCCGATCGAGGTTGACCCGACCGCCGCGTACGAGCGGGAGGCCGAGGAGGATGAGGACAGCACCGAGGCCGCCGCGGATTCCGCCGGAGACGAGTCCGACGAGGGCGGCGCGGGCGAGAACGGTCACCGTCGCCGCCGTCGCCGTCGCCGTCGTGGCGGTCGCGGTGGGCAGCGCGAGTTCGAAGGCGCAGCCGCCGGCGAAGGCGCGGGCGACGCCGACGAGCACGAGGGCCGGACCGAGGAGGGTGGCTTCGATGGCGTCGGACAGGGCGCCCCGTCCGAGGGACCCGAGGCCACGCATGGCGAAGCGATGCCGGAGGTGCGTCCCCAGGCGATCGAACGGCCGCGTCGCTCCAGTGAGGCCGCATCGTTCGTCGCCTCGTCCGGCTCTTCAGACGGGCCCGACGGCCGTCAGCCGGCGACCGCGGCCCCGATCGAGGCCACGCCCGACCCCGACCGCAACACGGCGGCGGACCGGCCCGAGGAACTGGCGCAGGTTCCGGCCGAGCCCGAGCCCGAGCCCGTCGCCGTAGTGCTCACGCCGCCCGACCCGAACCGTCCGAAGCGCGGCGGCTGGTGGTCGAAAGCGAAGGCGGCGCTCGGCGGCTCCTGATCGGGAACGGCGGGCGGCCTCAGCGGGGCCGCCAGAATCGAGAAAGGCCGCGGTCTACCGCGGCCTTTTGCTTGTTCGGGCACGAAATCGGTCCCTGACCTAAAACTCCTCCCAGCCCTCTTCGGCGGGCTCTGGCTTGCGAGCCGCGGAGACACCGCGGCCCCCGGTTGATCTCATCGCCGTCACCATGCGCTGGGCCGGAGCCGAGCGCTTCGGCATCGTCGTCACCGTGGCGCTCTCACCGAGGTTGAAGCGCGAGACGAGGCGGCCAAGCTCCTCCGCCTCCTGTGCCAGCCCATGGCTCGCTGCCGTCGACTGCTCGACCATGGCGGCGTTCTGCTGCGTGACCTGATCCATCTGGTTCACGGCCGTGTTCACCTCGGCCAAGCCCGTCGCCTGTTCCTTCGCTGACGCGGCGATCTCCACGACCACGGCGTTGATCTCCGCGACCTGCTCAGCGATGCGGGCGAGCGCCTTGCCCGTCTGGCCCACGAGATCGACGCCGCTCGCGACCTGGGTCGAGGAGGCCTGGATCAGCGCCTTGATCTCCTTGGCCGCGTCGGCAGAGCGCTGGGCCAGCGCCCGCACTTCCGACGCAACGACCGCAAAGCCCTTGCCGGCTTCGCCCGCCCGGGCCGCCTCCACACCGGCGTTGAGCGCGAGAAGGTTCGTCTGGAAGGCGATCTCGTCGATGACCCCGATGATGTTCGAGATCTGCTTCGACGACTTGTCGATTTCCGCCATTGCCTGGACCGCGCCGCCGACGACCTCGCCGGAGCGCTCGGCGTCCCCCTTCGCGGTCGTAACCACGTCGCGGGCGTGATTGGCTCCTTCTGCGGTCTTGCGAACCGTAGCGGTAATCTGATCGAGCGCCGCCGCGGTCTCCTCAAGGGAGGCGGCCTGCTGCTCCGTCCGCTTCGAGAGATCGTCCGCCGCCTGGCTGACCTCGCCGGTGCCGGACCGGATGCCTTCCGTCGCGCCGGAGATCGTCTTCATCGTCTCCTGGAGCGTGCCCATCGCAGCGTTGAAGTCGTCCTGGAGCTTCCGGTAATCGGTCGGGAA
>JAESGR010000374.1_pt1 | contig 40668 bp, 46 predicted proteins | sample 9269771 | NCBI WGS metagenome assembly JAESGR01 (sample SAMN15739572, study PRJNA653492) | algae metagenome | isolation source: Chroococcus sp. CMT-3BRIN-NPC107 and co-occurring heterotrophs from well... | place: USA: Clark Mountains Wilderness, California | collected 2010-04-18 | reverse complement strand
GTTTGAGGTCTTTCTCTAACTTTTCTTGGCTTTCAACTATCTCTACTTGGAACGGACGACCCATCACTCTTACCTTCCGCACACGTTTACCTACTTTAGCGCAGCTTTATAAAGAATTGGTATTAGGAGTAGATCTGAACCAACTTCTTTAAAACCAAATGGTTCTAACTCTTCAATAACTTCCTTGAACCTTTCTTGTAAGTCAAAATCCTCGCTCCAATTCCATACAGATAAAAGCTGGAAAGTATCTAACTCAATACCTTGCCGATTAATTCTCTCAAAAACAGTTGCAACATACTTTCGCTCCTCGCTTTCAAATCGTTCTACAGGAAGACGAGCTTTTGTGAATCTTTCGACTAAATCGTCTATTTGTTGTGCCAGGTTTTCGTCCAGGTTTCTGGTAACTTGTCTATACTTGGGAGAATCAAAGACATATTTTAGTGGAAAGAATTTTTTATTATCATAATTTGTAAAATCTTCTAAATATTGAAATGGAACAGATTCTTTACTATTGAGTTCAAAAAATAGATGTGTCCAATTCGTGTTTTCTTCCTCCTCAGCAGTAAGAGAATTTTGGAATATACCAAAAATGGATGTTATTCTTTGTTGCCCATCCAGAACATAATCTATAGGATATTCCGGATCGTTATCAGGCAGTTTATAAGATCCAAGATTTCTTTCAGTTCGTAGAGGATTTTTAGTTCTCCAAAGCAATACAGAGCCAAAAGGAAAACCTTTATAAATACTATCTATGAAGTAGGCAACTCGATTTGGTTCCCAAACAAAACCTCTTTGAAAAGATGGAATCCTGACTCTTCCTCTTTCCAAATCATTGATCAAATCTTTAATAAAGAAGTATGTGTCAGCCATAGGGATTGAATGGATTTAGCTAGTTATTAAATTTAATAATAAAGGAGGAATATAACAATATCACAAATAATATTTGCTAGCTATTAACTTCACACTGGGCTTCATTTTGCTATTGGCGTTAAGTTACACTGACAATGTAACAATTAAGTTTATCTGAGACTGTAATGGTTACCCTTCAGATTGAAAACTTGCCAGACGAACTGTATAACCGCATTCAAAATCTTGCTGCTGAAAACAATTTTACTCTTAATGAAGCAGTAATTTATTTACTAAAGCAAGGGTTTCAGCCCAATGAACTAAAGATAGTTCAGCAGAAAAAGCCAATGTCAGAAATATTACAAAAGATTCGCAGCCGTCCCAGAGTTGATCCAACTAACTTTGGACTACCCGATAGCACTGTTTTAATTCGAGAGGATCGCAACAGATGACGGTGGCTCTACGATGCGTGTTGGATACCAATATTTGTATCAAGCAGTTTATTTCCGATCCATTAACCCAAAAGTCAATCAGCTATTCGACCATTTAAACGATCCATCTGCTGAGTTTTTCGTACCCGATATGTTTTACATTGAGTGCGCTAACGCACTATGGAAGTATGTTCGAGCCAAGCTATACACCGCCGAGCAAGTACAGGCAGATATAGCTGATTTAAGAGCTTTACGATTTCAGGTAATTTCAACAAAAGACTTGATGACTTAAGCCGTTAAAATTAGTTTGGACTACAACATCACAGCGTATGATGGCTGCTATGTAGCACTGGCACGGCAAGTTAACGCACCATTACTAACTCTGGATGAACGATTAATAAATTCTCTAGCAGATACCAGCTTTGATGTGCGGCTGTTTACGAACTTCCTAGTGCCGCCGTTACCTGTTTGATGCTACGGAGGGAAACAAGTTAACTAAGCATTGTGTTCATCAGCAGGCAAAGTTTTCAATAGAGACTTCGCACTTTTCCGCAATATCATAACTACCTTTGGGCTTTAATCCAGCCATTATCCTGGGCTTCTGCTTCTGTGCAAAACCATCTTTTGCCTTTCGTTAGATCGATAATGGTTGCTTCGTAATTTCTCATACCCGGAAGGTGATACAGCTTTTTGCCTGTAGCAACGGAAATATTACCTTTAATAACACATCCTGGTATGGCGACGGTAATTGTAGGAGCGCCACTCGCACCCAAGTTCATTGTCAAAAGCGAAGTAACTGCCAAAATTCCAACACTAACAACAGTATTGAGTAATTTGCGATCGCGAACGGGTTTCATAAAATAACCTCCTACTCTTGCCCGTTTTGTAGTTTTTCCAAATTAAGACAATTGTACTATATTATACATTGCTGGCGAGCGATTCTTATCTTTTCAAACTTTCGTTGGGCGCAGTGAGTTGTTGCGGCTGAGTCACTATTTCCCACGGATTTCTACTAACGATTCACCTCCTGGCAAAAGCTCTAATGCCTCTAGCAAAGTAGTACCGAGAATTTCTTGCAGCCGAGCATTCGATGTATTTCCACACGTCAACCAGATAATTTGTGGTGGTGTGCCGAAACGAGCGACCAAATCAATAAAATCACTATCCTTGGTTATAAGGATAATACTTTGAGCTTTTGCCGCCTCAAAAATTACAATATCTTCAGCATCCCTCAGACCAATATCGCGTAGAGCTAAGGCTGTGATTTTAAAAGTGCTAGCAATCCAGGCTGCGATCGCAGGTGATAATTGTGCATCAACCCAAATGGTCATACAACTAACACTGGATGGTCGAGTTTGCGTGAAGCATAGATTAGAGCCGCTTTAAGATCCTCTGCTTCAAGGTCGGGCATTTCCTCTAAAATTTGTTCAGCACTTAGCCCTGCCGCAAACAAATCCAACACATCTAAAACGCGAATTCTCATTCCCCGTATACAGGGACGACCACCGCATTGATTGGGATTAATTGTGATTCTTTCTAGTAAGTTCGACATACAACTTCACGTTACGACAGTGATTGTTTTAGTATAGATAGTTAGTTAAAACGCAATGTCATAAAGACAAACCTAGCAACAAAAACCCCGGCAATAATCCAAGTACCTAACGATACTTCTTGAGCTTTACCTTGAAAAGCTTTAACTAGGGGATAAGCAATAAAACCGATCGCTAATCCTTCCGCAATTGAGTAAGTAAGCGGAATCATAAACATAGTTAAAAATGCCGGAATTGCCTCCGATAAATCGTTCCAACGGATTTCTGTAACTTGGGAAAGCATCATTGCACCCACAATTACTAACGTCGGCGTAGTTGCAAAAGCTGGAATAGCTTGAAAAATCGGGATAAAAAATAAAGAAAGTAGAAATAAAAGCCCAATGATAACGGCGGTAAATCCAGTACGTCCGCCTTCCAGTACCCCAGAAATAGATTCTACATAAGCCGTGACGCTGGAAGTTCCAAAGATTGGCCCGACTGTAGTTGCGATCGCATCTGCCATTAAAGCTTGATTGGCGCGGGGTAATTCTCCATCTTCACCAATGTAACCTGCCCGCATTCCTACACCTGTAAGCGTACCCACCGCATCAAAAACATCTACAAATAAAAACACAAATAATACTGCTAACCAATCAATAAGATTACTAGCGTTAAGCCCCGCTAATCCTGTAATTGCCTGTCCAAATAAATCTGTTGGCAATTGAGGTAAAGCAAATATACCTTGAGGTGGCGCAGCAACGCCCAAAATCCAAGCTAGTACGGCGGTGGCAAAAATCCCTAGTAATAAAGCTCCCCTGACGCGCCGCACTACAAACGCAGAGGTAATTAGTAGCCCCGCCACAGCCATTAAAGTCGCTGGTTGACTCAAACTTCCAAAAGCGGTTTTAGTAGCTTCATTTGCCACAATTAGCCCCGCGCCTCCGGTTGCTGGATCTCCCGATAGTCCAATATAGGCAATAAATAAACCAATCCCCGCCGCCGTAGAGTGCTTGATTGTGTTGGGAATAGTTCTAATTAGTAAACGGCGGACATCTGTAAACGTTAAAGCAATAAATATTAGCCCTTGGACGAATACGCAAGATAAAGCTAGTCGCCAGTCAATTTTTAGCCCGATAACTACCGAAAAAGCAAAAAATGCGTTCGTTCCCATCCCAGGAGCTAAACCAAAGGGATAGCTGGCAAACAAGCCCATACAGAGCGTTCCTACGGCGGAAGCGATCGCCGTTGCAACAGCTAATTGCGAAAATAAGTCCCCTTGTTGGTTAAGAAAAATAGCGTTTGATAAAATAATCGGGTTCACAACTAGGATGTAGCCCATAGTCATGAAAGTTGTAACCCCGGCGAGAATCTCGGTTTTAAAGTTGGTTTTATAGTATTCAAACTGAAAATAACGGGCGATCGCTTTGGACCAATTATTATGAGGTTCTGGAGGACTAGAACCAGGAAGCTCTTTATCTTCATCAACGCTATTAGTCTGAATATGTCCGCTCATGCTCGTTGCTCCAAATATAGGTAGTATCTTAAATTCTTTTTTGCCAGCTTTCTGTAGTGTTTGAAGCAGTTAAGTTTGCTGCAAACTTTTCTATAATTTAAAACTGCTATATCTCTTGCTAAATGGACATTACAGAACTAGAGGGGAGGTTTACCATCTAAAGATGCGTTCTAAATTAAGGAGAATTGAGAGTGAGATTAAAGACAATATTTACTCTGCTTAAAGAAACTTTTGACGAATGGAATAAAGATAAAGCTTCACGATTAGCTGCCGCCTTAGCTTATTACACAGTTTTTTCGCTTTCACCGCTACTAATTATTGCGATCGCAATTGCGGGCGCAATATTTGGCGAAGAAGCTGCTAGAGGCGAAATTGTCGGGCAAATTCAAGGCTTAGTTGGCAAAGATGGCGCTGAATTTATCCAGACAGCAATTGAAAGCGCTGCGAAACCTACCGAAGGCGGCGGTTTTGCGTCTGCTGTCAGTGTTGTGGTGCTGCTGTTTGGTGCGTCGGGAGTATTTTCGCAACTGCAAGATGCGCTAAATACTATTTGGGAAGTTCAGCCCGATCCAAAAGCAGGTGCAGGTGGTTTTATCCGCGCTCGGTTTTTAGCCTTTTCAATGGTACTAGGAATTGGTTTTTTGCTCTTAGTTTCTCTACTACTTAGTGCAACTTTGTCAGGAGTTATCGGTTATTTAGGTCATTTGTTTCCAATAATTTCTTCGCTATTGCAAGTTGCTAATTTTGTTTTAGGTTTTATCGTTACAACGGTACTATTTGGACTAATCTACAAATTCTTGCCCGATGTCAAAATTAAGTGGAATGATGTTTTAATTGGTGCGGCAATTACTTCTCTGCTATTTTCTATAGGTAGATACGTCTTAGGTTTGTATTTGGGTAATAGCAGCTTTGGTTCTACTTACGGTGCGGCGGGATCGCTTGTAATTATCTTGGCTTGGGTGTATTACGCGGCGCAGATTTTGTTTTTTGGGGCAGAATTTACCCAAGTTTATGCTCGCAGATATGGTTCGCAAATTGTTCCCGATAAAAATGCTATACCTATAAATCAAAGCGATCGCGCCGAACAAGGCATGAAAGCCAACAATACAACTGGTCCTGCTAAAAGCAAGTCTGCGTCTCCTAACTTTATCAGTAATTTATTTAGGCGCTTTACCAAACGTAAAAGCAAGAACCGACGACCTTAAGCATCAACTACTTTTATGAAAAAAAAGCGTCGCTCCTCAGCAAATATCGTGCATTTTGTCAAAAAGAATGGACGGTTAAATATAGAAGGGCTAGGAGAATGGTACAACTACTGGAACGATCCATACCATTTACTGCTTACGCTTCCTTGGGCAGGTTTTTTGACGTTAATTTGCTGCGGGTATATTTTTGCTAATGCTTTATTTGCCTTAGCCTACTTGGCTGGAGGCGATGGAATTGAGAATGCTCGTCCTGGTAGCTTCTCTGATGCCTTTTTTTTCAGCGTTCAAACTATGGCATCTATTGGTTACGGTGCAATGTATCCCCGGACAACTTACGCTCACTTGTTAGTAACGGCGGAGTCTTTAGTTGGTTTGTTTGGTGTGACAATGGCAACGGGTTTAATGTTTGCGCGATTTGCTCGACCTACTGCTAGAGTGATTTTTAGTCGCGTAGCGGTAATTGCACCTTTTGAAGGCGTACCAGCTTTAATGTTTCGCACTGCTAACCAGCGTCGCAACTTAATTTTAGAAGCATCTCTGCGTGTCAGTTTAGCTAGAGATGAAATTACCGCCGAGGGCGATTTTATCCGCCGCATCTACGACTTAAAGTTGCTTCGCAGTCAAAACCCTAGTTTTTCCCTCTCTTGGACAGCCATTCATCCCATAGACGAACTTAGTCCGCTTTATAAAGTTTCCCCAGAGTCGCTGATAGAGGATGAAACAACAATTTTAGTTACTCTTACAGGATTGGATGAAACTGTAGGACAAAATATTTACGCTCACCATGCTTTTGCAAGTAGAGATATTCTCTGGGATATGCGTTTTGTTGATATCTTAATTTGGAAGCCAAACGGCGATCGCTATATTGACTACAGTCACTTTCACGATGTCAAGCCTTTACAGTAATCAGTTAACTTATGCAATTTTAGGGACGGGGGCGTTGGGTGGCTACTACGGCGCTTGTCTGCAACGGGCGGGTAAAGAAGTGCATTTCTTGCTCCATAGCGACTACGATCGCGTTAAGGAGCATGGCTTAGTTATTGAATCCGCTGGCGATGACTTTGCTTTGCCCCAGGTTCATGCTTACGACAGCGCTTCTACAATGCCTAAATGCGATGTGGTAGTTGTAGCACTCAAAACAACGCAGAACCATCTACTACCTCAACTTTTGCCTCCAGTTGTTAAAGATGACGGGGTGGTGTTGGTTTTGCAAAATGGGCTAGGAATTGAGCAAGAAGTTGCCCAAATTGTCGGAAATTATCAGGTAATGGGTGGGTTATGCTTTCTTTGTTCTAATAAAGTGGGTGCGGGTCATATTCGTCATCTAGACTACAAGGAAATTAAATTAGGCGAATATACTCCTAATTATCAGCCTGGGGGTATTTCCGAGCGAATGCAAAGTATTGGCGCTGACTTTGAAAAGGCGGGAATTCCGATTCAATTGTCAGCAGACTTGCTACTGGCTAGGTGGCAAAAATTGGTTTGGAATATTCCTTACAACGGGCTTTCAGTGATTTTGAATGCTACAACGAGCGCGCTAATGGCAGATATTAATACTTTGGCTTTGATTAAAGAATTGATGAATGAAGTAGTGACAGGCGCGAAAACGTGCGATCGCCTGATTTCTGATAGTTTTATTGATGAGATGCTCAATCATACTGCTAAAATGAAGCCCTACCGCACTAGCATGAAAATTGACTACGACGAAAAGCGTGTTTTAGAAGTAGAAGCAATTTTTGGCAACCCGTTACGGATGGTGCAAGAGAAAGGCATACAGTTACCGAGAATTGCTACACTTTACCAACAACTAAAGTTTCTTGATGCCAAAAATCGTATCAAGAATAAAGACTAAAATATTATGGACGCAATACAAGCATTACGGGGTACGCGGGATATATTGCCTACAGAGATAGAATACTGGCAGAAAATAGAAGAATGCGCCCGAAATATTCTCAAATTAGCTAATTATCAAGAAATTCGTACCCCAATTTTTGAACAAACAGAGTTGTTTAAGCGTGGAATTGGCGAAGCAACCGATGTTGTGGGGAAAGAGATGTATTCTTTTAATAGCCGCAGTGAAGATTATTCTATTACCCTGCGCCCGGAAGGTACAGCCGGAGTAGTACGAGCTTATATTCAAAACAACCTCTATGCTCAAGGAGGTGTACAGCGCCTATGGTACACTGGGGCGATGTTTCGCTACGAACGTCCTCAAGCTGGCAGACAAAGACAATTTCACCAGTTAGGGTTAGAAGTATTGGGTAGTGCCGATCCTAGAGCCGATGTAGAGGTAATTGCGATCGCTACCGACATTTTACAGACTTTGGGTTTAAAAAATCTCTACTTAGATATCAATTCTGTAGGCAATACTGAAGATAGACAAAACTATCGCCAAGCATTGGTTGACTACTTTACTCCCTACAAAGACGAATTAGACGCAGATTCAAAGGAGCGTTTAACTCGCAATCCATTACGCATACTCGATAGTAAAGACAAACGTACCCAAGTAATAGCTCAAGATGCGCCGAGTATTTTAAAATATCTGGGTGGGTATTCGTTAGCTAACTTCGAGCAAGTACAAAAGTTGCTGACAAGTTTAGATATTGCTTACAAGGTAAATCCGCGCTTAGTTAGGGGTTTAGACTATTACACTCACACCGCTTTTGAAATCATATCCGAAGACTTAGGGGCGCAAGCAACGGTTTGTGGTGGTGGTCGGTATGATGGATTAGTAAAGCAACTAGGAGGCGCAGAAACTCCGGCGGTAGGTTGGGCGATGGGTTTAGAGCGCTTGACTATCTTGCTGCAACAACTGCAACCATTACCAGCGCCAGTAATAGATTTTTATGTAGTTTCTAAAGGCGATGAAGCGGAAGCTCAAGCCCTCAAATTAGCGCAAAAGCTACGTCAATCAGGGTTTAGTGTGGAATTAGATTTAAGTGGAAGCGGGTTTAAAAAGCAATTTGCGCGCGCCAATCGTAGTGGTGCGATCGCGTGTTTAATTATAGGAGAAGAAGAAGCTGCAACTTTCACTCTTCAACTCAAGTGGATGGCATCAAAAGAACAAACTGCAACCTCTCAAGCCGATTTACTTGCAAGTGTAGGCGAGTTGCAGAGCCAACTTGATAGCCATAAAAGTTAATTATTGTACAAATCTAATTTTACCTCGTTCTTCCAACTGCCAATGTATTTGTTCTAAAGTAGCCGATACTTTGGCAGGCTTGGCAAGAATAAAACTTGAATAATTTTCTTGATAGCCGTCGCAATCAAATATATTTTGAATTTCTTTATATTTTAAAAAATTAATTTCTAGTTCTTCTTTCGGTACTAACCAATAATTTTGGTCTTCTCCATCGACAACTAAATAGTCATAACTAACTGATTTTTTTAAAACGACTTGCTGGTTATTAATAAACGGAGAAACTTTAGTAACAACATAACCACTTAGCACCTCTAAATTCTTATTATAAAGATCGACAAGCTCCTCATACAAAGAGTTCACAAACCTCAATACACCTCGTTCCTCAAGTTTCCATTCTCGTTCGTTAGGTAACATCGATACTTTTGCTGGTTTATCTAACCGATAATCATCAAATTCTAATTCGTATTCATTGCATTCAAATAATAACTTAACTGTTTCGTACCTATATTGATCGATTTTTAAGTTGGCTTTTGGGAGCAGCCAGTAGCTGATATCTAACTCGTGAACTAAACAATAATTACCGTTACCGATACTTGCAAGTATTATCGGCTGATTGCTATTTATGTTTATGATACTTTCAGGCTTAACAGAAACTTTCACTGCACCGCTCAGTAGTGAATTTGGTTCGCTATTATAAATTTCAATTACTTCTTGCTCTTGTAAAATAACGGTACTAATAGTAATATTTTCGTTAGATTCATCAGGAATTTTTGGTAGCTTTCGCGGCGAATACTTCTTTCTACTGAGGCTTTTTTGATTTAATTGATAAGTTAAATCTTCTACTAAGTTATGGTGTTTTTGCAGTTGCTCGTACAAGTCAAGAATAGTATGACGTTGATTTTCTAACAAATACTCAACTTCCCTAATTTTTTTATTTTTTTGAGTAAGCTTGAGAACTCTTAAATATAAAGCTATACATAAAATTAGTAGCAACCAACTAAACCAGGTCATAGTTATAAAAAGTTTTTATTAATAAATTTAAGTATACCTAGTTCTTCAACTATCCATTTTGGCTTCTCTGTAGCTAAGGAAATCAGTTTAGCAGGTTTTACTAGCTCAAAGCTGTAGTAGTCTGGTTGATAATCCCAGCACTCAAACAAAGCTTGAATATGTTGATATCTATGCTGGCTAATTCTCATATTGTTTTTGAAAAATAACCAGCAAGTTTTTTCTGTATTATCATATATAATCCAATAATTAGATTTAGTAGCTTGCTCTAAAACTACTCGCTGACTAATACCAGCACGTTTTCTACGAATGCTATTTGTAGTTTCTAATACTTTAATAGCATTTTTTTCTAAAAGTTTCGGATTATTCTTATAAATATCTAACAACTCAGCATAAACTAATATCTGCGGTGGTAGACTAATATTACTGTTTACTACGCCAACAGCTTGATTTGCAAAGTTGCTCTTTTCTTGAGTAACTGTAGTTTTCAAGGGATTAATAAACTTCAATATACCCCGCTTCTCCAACTTCCATTCGCACTTATTAGCAAGTATTGATACCTGAGCAGGCTTATCTAATTCAAAGCTCCGATATTCTGGTTCATAATTATTACAGTCAAACAATAACTTGACTGTTTCATACCTATATTGCTCAATTTTTAAGTTAGCTTTTGGTATTAGCCAATAGTTGATATCTGCGTCATAAATAAGCCAATAATTACCATTACCAATATTCGCTAATATAATTGAACTATTATTGATTGCTGTAATACTCTCTTGCTTAACCGAAACTTTTACAACTTTACTAAGTAAAGAACTTGGAGCTTTATTATAAACTTCAACTAATTCTTGTTCCTTCAATGACATGGTTTATAGATTATTTAATTCGTAATTCTTTATAAAGTTTTTTATTTATATAGTCAGTACGTTCAAGTCTATACACTAAATTCAAGTATACCTGGTTCTTCAAGTTGCCACGTTTGTTCATCAGCAGAGAGAGGAATAACTTTAGCAGGTTTTACTAGCTTAAAGGTCGAGTATTCTGGGTGGTAGCCGTTACATTCAAATAAAGCTTTAGTTGTTTCGTATCTAAATTGATCGATTCTCAGTTTGCTTTTTGGTAGTAACCAGCAATCTACACATCCATCATCGTGTATCACCCAGTAATTAGAGTTATTGGCTTTTTCTAAAACTATTTTTTGGCTACTATCCGTGTGTCGCCTAGCAATACTATCTGTAGGTTCGGAAACTCTGATTGCTTTTTGTTCTAAGAGTTTTGGATTAGAGTTATAAGTATTTACTAATTCAATATATGCTAAGTTTTCTAAGTTTTGAATACCACCAGACTTAGATAAATTTACAGGTAGGTTGAAAGGATTAAAATCCGGTTCTAAGTTGTAAGAATGACTTTTGGAATGATTAATTGACTGAAGACTATTTTGGGCTACTTCTGACTTGTTTTCAAGTTCGCTTATGCGTTCGGAAAGACGCTCAATCGTTGCTTCTAAATAAATACTGTTTTGAGAAGTCGCAGAACTAATACTAATTGATTCCCGTTGTTGATTAGATAATAAGTTTGTCTGAGACGTTAATAGCTCCGTATATTTATTTTCCAGGGACTTAAGTTTATGGTCGTACTTTTCAATTAAACTTTTAGTAGAGTCAATATCTTTGTTTTTAAGAATTGATAATGCGATCGCACCTCCACTAGCTATTAATGCAAGTATAGATACTGTTAAGAGAATCCACATACTATTATCAGACTCTGCTTTTGAGATTTCTCTGCTTTGTGTCGTTGTAGGGGACTTGGTTGTAGCTGATTTATTCGCAGGAGTAGGAGTTAGGAATGGAGATTGAGCTTGAGCTATAGCAGTATTAGAGCCAGATGATAAAACTAGCACTAAAAATGAAGCACAATAATACTTTATTAAACTCTGTTTTTCCATTTTTCTGCCCACCTTTTACCTAGTACAGTTAATAACGCTTTTAGTGCCAAAATAAAGGGTGGTTCGATACGGATATCATCGGCATTACCCCGTATTTTTAGCAGAGTTGCCGTCAATTCTTTGCTAGTATCGCTCCATAACTTTTGATTTTCTAGCCTGTCTTGCTCCACCGAGTATTCTTTTAAGATTTTGTAGCCTTCTATAGGCTTGATGCTTTCAATTTGCAGCACTCGTAAAGCAGCATGAAAAGCATACATAAATTTAGGTAATTGTTTTAGTTCTTCTGGTATAGAAAAGCTTTCAATTTTAGCTTCTATAACAAAATCATCGATTTCATTTGCTTTTATAGTTAGCCGAGAGTTCCAGTCTATCGGCTCGCCATTAATCATACACACTTCGCCAGCAATTAAAACTAAATCATCTTTTTTTGTCAATCCAGCAAGCTTACTTTCACTTAATACTAACCCGCAAGCTACTTCATCTTTGGGAGCAGAACTTAATAAGGTATATTCATGAGTGTTTTCAAATTTTGATGCCAAGCTCATAATTTTACTAAACAGTTCATTAGCTTCAGAACTACGATTAAAATGTCCTCCTTCGGCTAACCAATGTAAGAAACGAGAGCCATTACCGCCTAAATAAACTGGGGTAATTTTACTCGTGTTATATTTCCCTTCAGTATGCAAAACTCGCAAAAGGATACCTAGATAATAATAAAGTCCGGCAGTGCCTAAAGCGGTCAGTTGGATAAGTTCTTGAAACTCTTTGTCTTCTGCAACTAAATCGCGTTGATGATTGAGCCAGTAGTCACCTTTTTGACGTAGTAAAACATCTAATTTAGCCGAAAATTTTGCACCTTTTAAGTTTTGCCATTGTGATATATCAACATCAAAATGACGTTTCAAAAACTTAGGATTTAATTCTAAAAATTGAGCAAACAAATCTTTTCCTGCTAACTGTACTGAGCATTGATGAACGAGATTGTTTTCTTCCCAAATTGAAATGTCTGAACTGCCGCCACCCATATCTATACAGGTGCTATTAACTAAATTAAATCCTTCTTTATCAGCAAAGTATTGAGCAACTGCTAAACTTTCTGTTCGATAAAAGTCAAGACTAACCGCTTCTGGACAGCTTTGCTCTATTCCGGTTTTGGCTTGAACTTCTTTAGTTATATCTTGCCAAGTTTTGGCATATCTATTTTTATCGCTTTTAGCAAAAGCTGAAGGATAAGACAATGACCACTGAATTTTTTTCACATCATTTTTAGCAGCTACGGCGGTAATTTGTAATGCTAAGTTCTTTAAAAATAATCGATTGAAATTTAAGTTTTCAGTTGACCATTTTAAATAAGTTTTAATTCCTTCTTCATCCGGCTTAAATGTAGAACTATCTTTTGGGATATAAATTCTGCCATCCAAAACTTGTCTAGTTTGTTCCTCGCTTTTTCTTGAACTTTTTTTAGTTGTTAATACGCTAGATAAAGGAAATGGTGGCTCGGTGGGAATAAAATAATTAATCATCACGCGATCGCGCGCATCAGCATCGCTCTCTGTTACCATTAGGTGCAGCGACTCTAAGCTTAACCTTGTCACTACACCATCTCGGTTGACGTATACATTGGTAAAAGACGTACCAAAATCTACCCCAACCGTCCAATCACTAGCGTGAGTTTTGCCGACTTGCTGGGGAGTTTTGAGCAGCATCAAGCCTAGCTGATTTCTCAAGCTATTATGACAGCTAATATAAGCCGGAAACTCTGTCAGTCGGGCAATTTGATAAATCCCTCTACCATCATTAAAAGGGTGAGGTTCCGCCGCCTCTGGTAGCTGTACTTGAAAAGTATCATCGCCATATTCCCCATCGTAGTAAAAAGCATAATATTCTTGCCAATTATCTGCTTTGAAATTGGGCCATAACTCTAATACAGGAACTTCTGACAGTACATTTTCTTCACTAATTGGATATTCGCGAACTAAACGATAATTCTGTGTAGATTGCCCTTCATTTAATCCATAAAGTGGTAAATCTAAAACTATCCGTACTCCAGTATTGCCATTAATAGACTCAATACTAATTTTTCTTACTAAATCTTCTGGCGTAAAGTATTCTAATAAGATTGGATTAATCGGAATTAAGGGTGTAATGCGCTGTCCGTTATAACTAAGCAATTGACAGCCAGCCGGAAGCAAACAGCCAGGAAAAGCATTTTCTTGAGCAATAAAATAAAAGTCTGGCATCAACAAATTTTGAGCTTCTACCCAGCGCACATCCCAAATTAGTTGTCTTTTGCGTAAAGCATCTAAATTTAAGCTAGTTAAATTAGTTGTATCGTGTATCCAAATATTTTGAGGCGGCTGATTCCACTTTTTATCAATATCTGGATCAATAATTAATAAGTCTTTTACATTTTGTTTTTGTAAGCTAGGAACTAAGCGGACGCTTGAGGGTTTTGGCTGGGCTTTAAGTGGTGTGTTTAAAGCTTTTAATACTCCTCTATTAAGCTCATCTCCAAAAAATTGCGGATTAATACTAGAAACAGATTTTAATGTTTCTTCTGGTACATCTGTCAAACTAGAAATATTATTTTTTAAGTTATTTTGAAACTCTATTATTAGTCCAGCAATTGTGTTTACAGGGCTGCGATTGCCGCCATGATTGTATAATTCTCGCCGCAACTTCTCTAGCCATAAGCTTAATTGGTTTTTTTCATCATGATTAAGAAATTTGATGGGAGAACCTAAATTACCATTACTCCACCAAGGCAAGCTCGTCCAGTCGCCTTCTTCGGAAGGACAAATTAAGGTACTAGGGGAGGTCATTCCCACAGCCTTACCTTGCCATAAAAACACATAAATGTCTTGCCAAGGATGTTTACCATTAAGGCTATACAAACAGTTTACCGGAGATGGCAAAAGTTCTACTAAAGAACGAGCAAAATCGTCAAATTGATTTAAGTTACCTAATTCTAATAACTTAGTTTTAATATCAAATCCCCGCACTTCGGCTAAAGCTAAAGCGGCTAACATTCCTTGCCATTGTTCGATCATTTGGCGGCGAATAGGGTAGTCATGAGTATGTAATGCCATTTCCATTGAGAGGGGACGCGCCCACATATTAGGAATAGAACTTACACTTTTAACGTCTTCACCGCCAGTACTAAAATCTAAGCTTTTAGCAACATTTTGAAACTCTACAGACTTTCTAATATCCCATTGTCCAGCCGAACTAGATTTTAAATCAGTATTTGGTTTTAATTTCGGTAGCAAAAAAGCAGAATTTTCTCCAATTTGGTCGCTATTCATTAGTAGTTTTATTTAAGGTTTACACTGCATATAAAGGGATTTAGCTAATCCTACTGTACCTGCTTGTCCCAAAGTTTTGGCATCTAATTTTTCTTTTAATACTTGAATTGTATCTTGCGATCGCTTATCTTTATCTCTACTATCCTCAAATACAAGCCCTGCAAAGTTTTCAGTACCTAGCTTGCCCTCACCCCCCGTAAACATTTCCGGTCTAAATAGCTCAATATTATCTCCAGAAAAATGCAATTTATTCAACCAACGCAGGTAACTATTACACCATTTTTTAATAGTTTCAATTGCTGCTTGTTCTGTAGCATCATTAAATTCTGGCAAGCTCTGCATTTCTCGACTGCCAATCATGCCAAATAAACCCTGTACTGGGCGAAAGAAGCTGGAAAACCAAGGCGCTTGTTTTTGAAATCCTTTAACGCCTACTTTACTTGCATAGGCAAGTTCTGGAACGAGATTTGCCATCCAAGCAAAGGCAAACCTTGTGGTATTTACTAGCTTTTGCTTCACTTCTTCACTATCTGGTAAATCTTTCCAAGTAATCCGTCCAGGAGAACTACGCCCGATTAATATTACTTTTCCTGATTCGCCTGTCGCTGAATTAAGTAAAAAGTGTTTTGCCGCTAAAGCTGCATACAATTCAATAAAATGCGGCTCGTTACACTGGCTATTCTTACCTACACTAAACCGGACGTTTGTAGGGTTTTGATTGCCGAGCATATAAACAGCATCGAAGGTATTTTGAGCTTCGTTTACATAGTAACGTAAGGCAGATTCGGTATTAAGTAAAAACTGATCGGCACGAGCATAAATTCCGTTATTATCTTGCTCGTTTGGTACTAAAAATGCAAAATAAGGCAGCATTAATAATCCACCAATTTTTAATCTATCCCTGCCTTCTAGTCTACTTAATTTGTTTACTAATAACCGCCCAATTGTTGGAAATCCTGAAGCTCCCGTACCACCAAAAATTGACCCGCATAAAAATATATTTACTGACTTTCCCGTACCTAAATCGGCACGAATTAATTTAATCAATGTTGCCCAGGGTTCTTGTTCTGTTTCGTCAAAATTTACTTGACTAATAATTGCCGAACCAATAGCAGGTCTACCTCTAAACCCTACATCTAAAGGGGCTTCGCGTTCTTCTTTCGTGTATAAAACGTCAAATAAATGACCCAAGGCAGGATTATTATTTTTATAACTGTTGTAATTTAAAAAGCTACCTAAAGTTTTATTTGTACTATTACTAAACGGCGACCAAAAACTCAATAACTCAATAGGTGTTTGCATCCAAGAAATTTGAGTATTATTTTTAGTTAATTCGTAGCACTCTTGGTAAGTTTTTATAGTTTCGCTGGTGCGTGATAAATTGCCATTAGACTCGTCTGCGTCTACAAATACAATTTTAATTGGTTCGGTGGTAAATAACCCGGCGGCGGCGCATTGAGTCACCGCTTCAACGCATCTCGCACCCGTGCCGCCAATGGCAATAATATAAAGTGTCATTATCTTAAACCAAATAAGTTACGCAGAAAAAAGGCTCCAGGGACAACAAACATTAACGAACGTGGAGAACTTATTGCTGTAGAAAACCAATATATAAGTAAAATATCAAAAACAAAAAACCCGGTTACAGATAATAGCGCATCATTGCTTTGATTAAAGAAGTAAATTGCTGCACAGATACTAATTATTGGCAAGAGCAAAAATACCCACCACAAGATTGCCATTGAAGAAGTTTCTTTAGCACTTTGAACTTTAGCTTTTGCCGCTATTACATACCATAGAGTTACAGCAATAATCGATACTGAAAATACTGTAACTGCACCAATAATATAATTATCGCCAACCCAAGCTTCTGGTTCTACATCATTTAAAGGGATAATGCCGTTTTGATACAGCCAAGGCTGCAATAAAAACATGATTGCTGCACCAATTAGGCTGACAACAACAATTCTAATAACGTCCCATATCCACGCTTCCATTTTTCCTCTCAAACTTTAAGTAGAGCCAAACCCTTTGTTAAAATTTAGTATTTTATGCTACGGTGACGATTGTCTAAATACCTGTTAAAAGTCTTAAGTTTAAAGTATATTTTTAGCATCTTACGGTACAAATTAGCATGATTAAACGCAGATGGCTAGTTGCGATCGCAGCTTGCTTGTTGATGACTTCCTGTAAACCTAAAACAATCGTTCCTACTTGCGTACCTTTAAGTAATAATCCAATCGATCGGAAGTCTGACTCTATAACCACCATTATTCAAGTTGATGGTACGCCCTCAATGCAGGGATTTACAAAAAACTTTACAAATAGTCGTTACGCTCAAACTTTAGATTTACTTGATAGAGCTTCTACCACTACCTGGAAAACCTCAATCGTTCAGTATTTTCGCTTCGGTACGACCAAACAACAAGTTAATAGACAGACTTATTTGCAAGCAAAGCTACCGGAATTTTATACTGGCGATAATCCAGTTTTTAGAGTTAGTCAAATTGAGAATGCGATCGCACCTGCTGCTAAAGATCGCATTTCTATTATAGTTACAGACTTGTATCAAAAAGACTCTGATACTAATTTAGTTTTAAAAAAGCTCAAGGAAGATTATTTACAAAAAGGCTACGCTATCGGAATTTTAGCCATTAGAAGCGAATTTGACGGCATAATTTACGATGTAGGTATCAAAAATACCCAGTTTCCCTATAGCACTCAAGGCAAAAAAACAGAACAGTTTAGACCTTTTTACGTGCTTGTACTAGGTAGCTATGGTAATATTTCTAGCTATTTTGATGAAATAAAAAAAACTAGCGCTAGTCTGATTAAAGACGAGCAATTTGTAATATTTTACCCACAAGTCGTCGGTCAAGCCTCTGCTTTTCAACAGGAAAGTTTGCCAGATTTACCTAGTGGAATCCGGCGGTTGAAAACTATTAATGATGGAAAAGTGCTAGTAAAAGTAGACGAGCAGCCTATTGAAATTATCAATATAACTAAAAATCCCGACAGCAATTATAGTATAAATTATCAAGCACCTTACAATCCTTTGCCTTATACTTTACCTATCGAACCTGCGGCGGTTGCTATTAGCTCTGTTGCTCAGTCTTTCGATCCAAAAACCAAAGATTTTCAACCATCAAATAGCTCAAAAGCACTAGAACTAAACAAATGGAAAGTTGATAAAAACAATATCGGTTTTGTAACTAAAATTAATTCTAACGACTTAGACCCAGGAGTTCACTTATTTACAATAGATGTTATTCCCCAAGACTTAAAAACTTGGGGGTGGTGGCAAACATGGAACTCAAACGAATCAAGTTTTGATGGTGCTAAAACTAATAATTTATTACCTTTTTTCCAAGGTTTAAAATCTCTAACTATAGAATTAATAACTACCAATAAAGCTAGTATTGGTCGCTTTTGCTATGCTATCAAAAAAAACTAATTTCCCAGTAATGCTTTAAAAAATTACTTCTACTTCTAGATAGATTAATGCGTGAAAGAAGGAAGATTCTTAGCAACTTTGTTAAAAATCTTGATAAATTGGTTAATTGATGGCAATTTGCAGTAAAGTCAAATTCAATAATTGTTTTGTCGATTGCGGAGATTTAACTGATGTTATTCACAGCTTCTTACTTACCATCACTTTTAGTTCCTTTAACTTGCTTAGTTTTTCCGGCTATAGGACTAATTTTTATGTTCCTGTACATTGAACGTGAAGATACCGTAAATAACTAAGTAGTTTGGAATATTAAAAAACCGCCCTTTTTTACACTGGCGGTTTTTTAATATATATTGCCTTAAGCAACTCTCGACTTTTTGTTGCTAGTTATTTAACTAGCAATTTACCTATCACAAAGATGAACCCATGTGAGTGTAAGAACCATAAAAGAAAGTTCCAACCACTACAATTACACCTAGTCCGGCAATAGTTGCTACTACCCACAAAGGAATTCTACCGCTTGCATTCACAATTTTTATCCTCCTCTAATAACTAAACCGTAGCCTATTTTATTAGTTAAAGAAATAACTAGAAAATAAGATACCAAGCACGAAAACAAGTAATAAACCTAAAAACAGCGAAGTGCGGTTGAGTTCAACAGGCTGCCGATTAGGATTAGGTAATCTTTCTGGCATTGGTTTCTCCTATCGTTGAATAAATTGCATAGCTGCGATCGCACCCAAGAAAAATACTGAGGGTACAGCAAGGGTGTGAACTGCAATCCAGCGAACTGTAAAAATTGGGTATTGAATGGGTTGATTAGTATTAGTCATGTCAAATTATTTACCGATAAATTTGTCAATTTGTTGTTTAGCTTGGTAGCGATCGCGCACGATCGGCAATTCTTGGCGTTCTTGCGTATAATACTCGTTTGGTCTTGGCGTACCAAAAGCATCGTAAGCTAGCCCTGTTTGGATGAACAGCCAGCCAGCAATAAACAATGCTGGAATAGTGATACTGTGGATTACCCAGTAACGAACGCTAGTAATAATGTCCCCAAATGGACGCTCTCCGGTAACTCCTGACATTTAAGTTTCTCCTTTTCCACAAATATCGATGATACGATTAATCGTTTGGTATTACTTTTCTAAATAATAAAGTAATATCTCTACATTAAAAGCTAATTTTTTCAGCCCGATACAACTATTATCCTACTAAACTTGCATCAAAACCCTGTAAGTTGCAGCATCTTTCTTATAAGAATTTATACCTATAAAATCTAAGTTTAAGCTGCGGCCTCAACGGCGGGTTGATACTTTAGCAAAACGCCACGCTGCCCGATAATAAATCCTTGGTCGGGTTTGACAAACACTATTTTGTACAAATTGGATGGTACGTTTTCAATTTCGCGGTCTTTGAGCCAAGTTTTGCCACCATCAAAACTACAAAGCAAATTACCGCTACCACCAGCCAACCAAATTTCTTCGGGTGTCCGATAAGCTAAGTCAATTAATCCCCAGCTAGTGGAAAGTTCTGGATATTGAGCTTCATCCCATTGGTCTAAGGTGTTTGGCTGACTAAATTGAACTTGACCGCCCCGTGCTAACATCCACAACCGTCCATCTTTGCCAAAACCCATATTTTGGACGCGCCTAGAACTATTGCGGTTGTGTCCTTGCCAAGCTTCTTGACCGGGTTCCCAAGTAGAGTAAAAGTTACCTTTAGCGGAAACTGCTAAATATTTGCCGTCGTCGGAGCGCTCAATATTCCGCACTACGCCTACAGCTTCTTGTACCATTGCTTTCCAGTTTTTGCCGCCATCGGTGGTTCGGTAAATAGCGCCAACATCAGTAGTCATCTCAGCAGAATTTGTACCCAAAGCAATCACGGTATCGGGTTTACCAGGCAATTTTTCGCTTAAAGGAATCCGCGACCAAGATTTGCCTTTATCAGTGGTGTGGAGCATTATAGAAGGCTCTCCCACAATCCAGCCTTCTTCGCCATCAAAACTTACAGAAGTAAATAGATTATTTTGTTCGTCCAAGTCTAGGCTAACTTGCTGCCAAGATTCGCCGCCGTCGTGGGTTTCTAAAATTGTTGACTTGCTACCTACTAGCCAGCCGTGCTGAGAGTCGTCTGTAAAAGTTATATCTTGAAAATTAGCCTCAGATGGTACAGTCAGCACTTGCCAGGGATTAGAGTCGAGGGTTGCTACACTACTACAACCGATACACAGAAAGACAACTGCTAAAATTACTACAACTCGTTGCCAAAGAGAGAAAAGTGAAAGCATTAGTATTTGTCAGGTTTATTGAAAAAAATTAATTGCAGTATTTGACGCGCGATCGCGGTAGCTCTATCTAAGTAATTGCGTAGTTATTGTAACCCGTATAAACTGAGAAAAAATAACACACCCAAACCCAGACCGCCGAAAATTAGTAAATTCTTTTGCGCTGGCGTTAATTTATTAACACCCAGTCCAAAGCTAAGATTTTCTTGAAACCCCGACGCTGTGCCAGAGGGGCCGATATTCTCAAATTGAGAAGTTCTCACACCACACACCGGACATCGCCAAGAGCTAGGCAGGTCTGTAAACGGGGTTCCCGGCTCGATAGGATATTTGCTGTCTCCCTTATCTGGTTCGTAAACGTAGCCACAGGCACGGCATTCGTAGCGGTCTAGCACTTCGGTTTCAACAGCAGGGTCGCTCATGGCTTAAATGGTAAATTGTAAAGCAGTTTCTTAGAATATCTGTTACAAATTATGACATAGGGCGTAGCTTTTCAATAAATCAATTAGCTATTCTAAGGTTGCCGTTACTATTATCTTTTTCTATAGTCAGCAAAAACTAACCAAATACTGGCTTTTCCGGTAGTGATGACAACTAGCTCGATATACTGTAATAGTAAGTAACAAAAATATTTACAAAATAGAGCGGTAATTATTAAGTGTTTGTCCTCAGTGGTTATGAATATCTACTAGGCTTTATCCTAGTCTGTAGTTTAGTTCCTGCTCTAGCACTCTCAGCGTCTAAACTGCTCCGCCCTAGTGGTCGCAGCCCCGAACGACGCACTACTTACGAGTCGGGTATGGAACCTATTGGCGGTGCTTGGATTCAGTTCAACATCCGCTACTATATGTTTGCTTTGGTTTTCGTCGTTTTTGACGTGGAAACAGTATTTCTTTATCCTTGGGCCGTGGCTTTTCACCGCTTAGGACTTTTAGCATTTGTAGAAGCTTTGATTTTTATTGCAATTCTTGTTGTTGCCCTTGTTTATGCCTGGCGTAAAGGAGCTTTAGAATGGTCTTGAATCCTAATAAGACACCAAATATTACTAACGAACCGCAAGAGCGAATCATTAACCCCATTGATCGCTCTAACGTTACTCAAGACCTCTCAGAAAACGTCATTCTCACTACCGTAGACGATCTCTATAATTGGTCGAAACTTTCTAGTTTGTGGCCCTTACTTTTTGGTACTGCCTGCTGCTTTATCGAATTTGCGGCGCTGATTGGTTCGCGGTTTGATTTTGACCGTTTTGGTCTAATCCCTCGTTCTAGCCCCCGGCAAGCCGATTTAATTATCACTGCAGGGACGATCACAATGAAAATGGCTCCCCAATTGGTAAGGCTTTACGAGCAAATGCCCAATCCCAAATATGTAATTGCCATGGGCGCTTGCACAATTACGGGGGGAATGTTTAGCGTCGATTCGCCTACAGCCGTTAGAGGTGTAGATAAGCTTATTCCTGTAGATGTCTATTTACCTGGTTGTCCGCCTCGTCCTGAAGCAATTATTGATGCAATTATCAAATTGCGGAAAAAAATTAGCAACAATTCCATTCAAGAGCGCGGTCAAATTCAACAAATTCATCGCTACTACAGCACTACCCACAATATGAAGGTAGTTGATTCGATACTTACAGGAAAGTATTTGCAATCGCAAACTCGCACCACTGCACCAAAAGAATTGAGTGAAGGAATGGGAATGCCTGTAGCACCAGCTTTACAGCAAATAGAGAAGGAGCAGACATAAAAGTGGCAGAGGAAACAACACCAGAAACCAATCAAGCAGCCGCCGCGAGCGAAGCCTCTCAGATAGTAGAAGCTGGCAAAACTTCTTTGTGGCTGACAGAAAATGGTTTTGCTCACGAAGCTATAGAGCGCGATCGCAGTGGGACAGAAATTATTAAAGTTGACCGTGAGTATTTATTACCTGTGGCTACGGCTTTGTATGCTTATGGGTACAATTATTTACAGTTTCAGTGCGGCTACGATTTAGGTGCGGGGCAAGATTTTGTTAGTGTCTATCACTTAATTAAAGTTAGCGATAATGCCGATCGCCCCCAAGAAGTGCGCGTTAAAGTGTTTTTACCGCGAGAAGATCCTAGAGTGCCTTCGGTATATTGGATTTGGAAAACTGCTGACTTTCAAGAGCGCGAAAGCTTCGATATGTTTGGCATTGTCTACGAAGGACACCCAAATTTGAAGCGAATTTTGATGCCGGAAGATTGGGTTGGTTGGCCGTTGCGGAAAGATTATATTTCACCGGATTTTTACGAGTTGCAAGACGCTTTCTAGCTTCTTGGCAATCTTTTGAGATAAACGCGATCGCACCTTGCTGTTTCTACTCCTTTTGTAGGTAAATAACCGCTCATTTCCTAGAGTTTTACGGCTTCGGCTAAAACACTTGCGGTTTCTATCCAGATTTGGTCGAAATTTCGTAAGGCGATCGCGTTTTCTAATTCTTGTAACAAATATCGCCCTAATCCCTGTCCTCTAGCTATTGGTAATAGGTACATTTTGCGAATCTCTACGGCGTTTTTACCGCGATGAATTGGATAATAAGCGCTTGTCCCAACTATGGTATTTTGCGTTTCAATTACCCAAAATTCGCCGCCAGTGGCTAGATAGCATTCCTCAACGTTGATGACATCAAGGTCTGCGCCCGTTGGCTCCCAGGATAACCCATAATCGCTAAGTACCGAATGAATCACCTCAGAGACGGAGGTGCGATCGCGCTTTTCCCAGTTGCGAATTGTAAAGTCTTGGTATTGAACTTGAACCATTTTAACTAAGCAATATTCGGGTGTTTGATTTTATGAGGTCCGCCTCCTAAGTTTCCCTTTTTTAAGGTAGGCGTGTTTTATTGCTGAAGGTAGAAGCCACAGAAAAGACTTAGGAGCGTAAATATCCTAATATATACGCTCATAGCTCCTAAAAGATATTGTCTATCAAAAAGATTCCACTCCAAACTGGCGGATTTGGCGGCGATTAATCTATCGCCAAGCAAAACTTGATTACTATCTTTGTTCGGGATTCATAGCTGCGATCCCTTTACCGAAACTATAGTTGACTATTACTTTTAGTTTGCTCTACTTCGCCGTGAGCTTTTAATAAAGCCGCAAGTTTTTTACGCATAACTATACCGGGTTTATCTGTAAACATATGCTGCTCTTGACTTACACTCAAAGGCACATCATAATCGGTTGTCTCTAATATATGCTTGTCTTCCAAAGTTACGGCGCGATCGAAGGCAATTACATCGCTGCTTTTTGTCTCAGCTTCGGTATCGTTGCGGACGCAAAACTGCACCATTTGGGAAGTTGAATCGTTAATTGGTGTCATTGTATTGACAATGATATGAGTCAGTCCGTTTGGATAAGTAATTTGCAACTTGACAGTAAAAGGCATAAACCATGTCATGTTTAAAGTGCGGAAGGTTTGTTTTGCGTCCATTTTCAAATTCTGTTGTTGTAGTTGGGGGTTTACGACCCCCAAAACACCATGTACTTGCAATCCCCATTCTGTTTCGGTAAGTTTCATCGATTCTGGAGTGGGATGCTCCTCGCTACCAAAAGTAGTAGTATGCACAAAAGTAGGATGAGCTAAGTCAAATTCATTTTCCATTACCCGCAATGCGGCGCATTTCCAAGGCTCATAAAATTCATGCAGCAAACGATACTCTGGCTTTGTGGCTTCGTCAATTTCTGGAATATCAATTAGCGGTTCTCCCAAACACACCCAAACATAGCCGTAACGCTCCGCACAGCGATAAGATTTTATTTTATAGTTAGCAGGAATTGCCTCATCTTTCAGTTGCGGTACGCACTTGCACGCGCCATCACTATTAAATTGCCAGCCATGATAAGCACAACAAATATTTCCATCTACTACTTTGCCAATACTTAGTTGCGCTGAACGATGACAGCATCTATCTTGCACGGCGGCGGGTTTCCCGGCTGTATCTAACCAAATAACTATTTTTTCACCTAGTAGCTCAAAAGGTTTAGGACTAATTGAAAGCTCTGTAATTGGAATTGCTGGATACCAGAACTTTCGGAGTACAGGTTGTTTTGTAACTAGCATAATAATTAACGCAGCCGGAATTTGTAAAAGTTTTAAATTTATCTTATTACTGCTTACACTAAGCAACATTTTTAGCGTTTTCTGTATATTCAATAACAGATTTTGTATACAGTATTCAAATAAAGATAAAATTATTGTTAGTCGAAAAACAAAGGCGATCGCCCTAAAAAAACTAAAACTATTAATGATAACTATGTCTAAGTCTATTGCTCAGTTAAATGATATGAGTCAGGAGGAATTTGTCAGCGTTTTAGGGACAATATTTGAACACACCCCAGAAATTGCTCAAAAAGCTTGGAATTATCGCCCGTTTGCAGAGGTAGCTGCTTTGTATCAAAAAATGGTTGATGTAGTTAGCCTAATGATTATTGATGAGCAATTAGCTTTAATTCAAGCGCATCCTGACTTGGGTAGCAAAGTTTTAATGGCAGAAGATTCTACAAAAGAACAAGCAGGACTTGGTTTAGACAGATTATCTCCTGAAGAATACGCGTACTTTCAATGGCTCAATCAATCATACAAAGACAAATTTGAATTTCCGTTTATAATTGCCGTCAAAACTCAGACTAAAGCTAGTATTTTAGATGAATTTGAGCGCCGTTTGCAAAATACCAGAGAAGCAGAAATAGCTAGTGCGATCGCCCAAATAAACAAAATTGCTTGGTTCCGCTTGCTAAATGTAGTAGAAAAATGAAGAAACCTTATCCACGAGACATGATTGGGTACGGTCGCAACTCCCCCGATCCAAAATGGCCAGAGGGAGCAAAGATTGCCGTGCAGTTTGTGATTAATTATGAAGAAGGTGGGGAAACTTGCATTCTTCATGGAGACTTAACTTCTGAAACATTTTTATCGGAAATTGTGGGCGCAGAACCCCTACATGGCTTGCGACACATGAATATGGAATCGGTGTATGAATACGGCAGTAGAGCGGGATTTTGGCGACTGCACCGTTTATTTACAGAGCGCGGCATCCCTCTAACGGTTTATGGCATAGCAATGGCATTAGAGCGCAACGAGGAAGCCGTAGAAGCAATGATTGCCGCCGATTGGGAGATTGCAAGTCATGGCTATCGTTGGATTGATTATAAATATTTTGACGAGAATATAGAAAAGGAACATTTACTAAAAGCGATCGCAATTCACAATTCTATTACAGGTAGCCGTCCTCTCGGCTGGTACACTGGACGCAACAGTCCTAATACTCGGCGTTTGGTAGTAGAAGAAGGGGGTTTTCTCTACGACTCGGATAGTTATGCTGATGACTTACCGTACTGGGTAAATAATTATGGAAAACCTCATTTAGTTATTCCCTACACCCTCGATAATAACGATATGCGCTTTGCTACAACTCAAGGCTTCAACTGTGGCGATCAGTTTTTTGCTTATCTGCGAGATGCTTTTGACGTGTTGTATGAGGAGGGCGAAACTGCTGCCAAAATGATGAGTATAGGATTGCATTGTCGCCTAATTGGTAGACCAGGACGAGCGGCTTCTTTAGCTCGTTTTCTTGACTATATCCAAAAGCGCGATCGCGTGTGGATTTGTCGCCGAATTGATATTGCTCGTCACTGGCATCAACATCACAAATTACTTTGATTCCAGCAAATATTCTGTATAAGTAGCAATGCTTGTAAAACCGAGCTTTTTGTAACAGGCGATCGCACTTGGATTGTCTGCTTTAACATTTATCCCAATATGCTCTACTGTTTCTAGCAACACTTGGCTTAGTTTCGCACAAACTATTGTCCCTAATCCCTGTCCCCGCCATTGAGGATGCGTTGTAATATTGCCTAAAGCCGCAACTTTGTAATCCTTAGAGTAAATATGAACTCCCGCCACACTCACCAAAGTATCACCGCGCCTAATGCCGTAATAGCAACCAGTTTTTAGCATTTGCGGCTCAAACCAATTGCCAGGATAGCTTAAATTGTAGAGTTGTTCTAATTCTGCGGTATTTTCTACAGATAGCGCGATCGCCTGTGACGTATCGATATTTAAACGCGATCTATCTGTCAGCGCCATTTTGTAATGTTCGCCGTGAGATTGAAATTGGTAATGTTTTGCCAGAACCTTTACCGCATCGCCACTAAAATGAGCGTAAAATCTTTTAGGTAAAAGCGGCATCAGAAGTTGCAATAACTCCTTCAATTCTTCAACTTCGGCGCTGAGTCCAAGTAAAACAGGCAAATCCGATTTAGCGTAAAGCAAAACAAGCTGTTTTATCTGTTCTTCCCTAGCAAGAGCGTACCAAGTGGTGTAATTCCAAAAAAACTTATCTAAGTCACCAAGAGCATACAGATTTAAAAATGTATGCTCTCGTAGGAATTTTTCAATTTGCGAGCGATCGTGCAAACAGACTCTTTCCATCACTCCAATTCGCCAATTGCCTGTTGCAACCGAGACTTATCTTGTTCAAGCTGATGCAGAATTAACCAAGATTGAATCAAATCGGGCCCGTGCATAGCTCCCGTTAATGCGGCTCTTAAACTCCGCATTATTAAGCCTTTTTTGACATTTTTTTCTTTAGTTACTTGCTTAATCATCTCTTGAATCGCTGCTTCATTCAAATCGGCAGTATTGTTCAAAGCGTCAAGGATGGCTTGTAAAACAGCACTAGCGCCCTCTTGCTGCAACGCACTTGCTGCTTCTTCGCTATATTCCAAAGATTTAATGAAAAATAGCTTAGTCATCGTTGCAGCGTCGGGAAGCCGCGTTAGACTAGCACCAGTTAAACTTGTAATTTGTTCTAGCCAAGGGCGATCGCTAGTGGGATCAAATTCATATCCAGCTTTTTGCCAGTAGGGAATCAATAAGTCCGTAAGCTTGCTTGCAGGCATACTATGCAAGTATTGACTATTTAACCAATCTAGTTTGTCCCAGTCAAATTTTGCCCCAGCTTTATTAACGCGCTCAAAACCAAATTGTTTGGCGGCGGTTTCTAAGTCAAATATTTCTTGAGTCGAATCTGGCGGCGACCAACCGAGCAATGTCATGTAATTTACCAATGCTTCGGGGACAAATCCCATTTCTTTGAAGTCAAAAATCGAAGTTACACCATCGCGTTTGGATAGCTTTTTGCCTTCTACGTTCAAAATCAAAGGAGTATGGGCAAATTCGGGAGCTTTCGTGCCAAAAGCTTCGTATAACAAAATTTGTTTAGCAGTATTAGCAATATGATCCTCTCCCCGAATGACATGACTTATTTGCATATCTATGTCATCGATTACTACGGCAAAATTGTATAAAGCTTGCCCAATATCGTTTTCGGCAGCACGAGCAATCACCATATCGCCGCCCAAATCGCTACCGCGCCAACTCATTTGTCCGCGTACCATATCGTTCCAAACAATTTCGCGATCGTCTTCGATCTTAAAACGAATTACCGGACGGCGACCAACACTAGCAAAAGTAGCTTGTTGTTCGGACGTTAAATTACGATGGCGATTGTCATAACGGGGTGCTTCGTTTCTAGTTTTTTGTTGCTCCCGCATTGCTTCGAGTTCCGCCTCGCTGGTATAGCAATAATAGGCTAATCCTTTGTCTAGTAAGGTTTTCACCCCTTGCTTATACATTTCTAGGCGCTTGGACTGATAAAAAGGCCCTTCATCCCAAGTTAAACCCAACCATTGCAAGCCATCAAATATATTTTGTGTATATTCATCGCGCGATCGCTCTGTATCTGTATCCTCAATCCGTAAAATGAACGTACCGCCATGATGACGAGCATATAACCAGTTAAATACAGCAGTTCTCGCCGTACCAATATGTAGGTTTCCGGTAGGACTTGGAGCAATGCGGACGCGAACAGTCATAAATTCAGGCTGAGTTAATATACTATGAGTTTTGCTTATTTTAACGGGACTGACGGGGCTCGAACCCGCAACTTCCGCCGTGACAGGGCGGTGCTCTAACCAATTGAACTACAGTCCCTTATTTCAGGGCTTTACTATAATTACAGCTTTTTGAGAGTTTGTCAAATAATTTCCTAGTATAAAAATTGTAGTATTTGAGAAGCAAGCGATCGCTTGCTCCTTGATAAAGCAGAATTTCTACTTAGATTTGCGTCGTTTGGCAATAAACCCACTAATTGCAAGTACCGCTAACCCAACAATAGTGGAAGGTTCGGGAACGGGTTCCACACTAAAAGCTAAAACTTGAGTAAATTGAGTAGAGCTAAAGTTATTGTCGCTAACAACAATTAAAGAACGCCGTCCATCAGGCAAATCGGGTCCAAAAGTTAGACCTTCAATATTGTCTAAAGTTATATTTAGCTCATCAAAGTCTAACAAAAGCTCTTTTTGAGCCGAGTTGATACTGCTAATATCCGTGCTACTCAAACTGTCAATATCGCTGATATCGTCTGCGCCTTCTAAAGAAACCTCATACAACTTGATGGTATTGCCTGCACCGACCGAAAACGAACGCTCTAAGCTGAGAAAGTGATTGTCATCAATTGCCAGTACATCTACCAAGCCATTAGTAGTAAACCCATCTACAGCCGTTGAAGGCTCGGCAACGGCATCGGTTACGTAAAGATATTCGGCGGCGGCTTCCCCTGTATTCAAATCGTAGCTAACAATCCGTGATGGACTGCCATTGTTGACGGTAGCAGCCGCACCGTCTTGAACTAAAGCATTTTCTGTTGCTGTAAATAGATAATTTTGGCTGGGTGCCACTGTCAAGCTTTCAAAAGCTAAGTTGTTGCGAATACCGCTTGTTTGGGGAGAAGTTGGCAAGTATTTGTCATCGATAGGTAAAGCTTGCAATTGCTCTCCCGTTAAAGAAAACTCGTTAACAAAAGGATTAGTTAAATTAGCGGCAGTAGCATCGCCTTCAGAGGAGATATACAAAGTTCCATCGCTGGTTAAAGCAATTCCTTCAGGATCTAGACTTAAAGCCGGAAAAGTTTGTCCAGCTTGATTTGTTAGCGAAGTTACGTCTGTAAATTCCACAGAGTTTAACGAGTCTTCGTCAAGATCGATAGATAGTGTATAAAATCTTGCCGGATTGCTTTGGCTGCGATCGTCAGAAATACTGTAGTAAACATTATTAATAGCATCGTAAGTAATCCCAGAAAGCCCACCAAGTAGGGTTCCTTCTACTTGAGTATTGGTAGTAAAAGTAACTTCACACAAAAAATCTATATCTTTGAAGGTAGAAGCCATGCTCGGTATGGCTGTGAGAACTACACCCGTAATTCCACTGAGTAAACTAAGAACAATACTTTTAAATAATGGCGAAATTTGCGTAATATTGCTCATGACAATTGAAGCATAATAATCTACACAAGCACCTTATCAGTACAAAGATAAGTAGGTATTAAAACAAGGTTATCGGAGTGTTATTGATTAAGAATTTTGTAAGAAACCAACAAACCAATCTTTGAGGTGGCGAGTAGCAAGACAATCATCTTCGTTGTACTGCACGATCGCATCTAATAAAGTGCGATCGCCTGTTTCTAGCCATTTATCGTACCAAAGTATTGATTGGGAACCATTCGCTTCTGGGTTGCGCCATTCAAAACCCAGCCACCGCGCTAGAGTTTTTAAAGCGTAGCTTTCAGTCGGTAAAACGACATTGTATGCTACTTGGTCGTAAATATCAATAAATCTTGCTAATAACAGCGATATTTGCTCTGGGGGGGTGTAATAAAGTTTACCAAGTCGCTTGACAGTATCCACTTCGTAAGGGCAAAAATGGAAGACTGGCGCTTGGGGATATTGTGCAATTAAATCAAGAAATTGCTGCCAAGCTTTTTGTTCTTCAGCTTGACTTTCTGCCAAAAAAGCATAATATTTTTCTGTGTTAGTTAGGCGATTGCAAACTACAACTCCTAACAAATAATCTAAATTTAAGTCAGGTTGCGCTTCTATATCAAAGTAGAGTTCTATAGGAGCAATTAAAGATTCAGGTTTTAGCGGTAAATATCTACTTTGCAACAAATCTCGTAAAACTGTTTGAGATGTTTGAGTTGGCAAGGTTTGTTGAATTTCGTAAGCGCTGCCAAAAGGTAAAATAATCGGACTATTAAGCTTTGTCGATCGTGCTTGTAAAACTAATTGTTGAGCGCTTTTACCTTCAAAACTTGGTAAAGTGCTTATTTGATCGGGATTTGCTCTTGCCAACGCTTCTAGGGTAACTAAATCGATGGTTTGCAAGTCACTGTAACGACTAGGAGTCACACCCGGTATAAGAGAAAGATGTTCAGTAGCTTTCGCTTCGGCGTAACATTGAGGAAGCCAGCCGCAAAAGTTGCACTTTTGCCGAGAAATAAATACTTCAGGAATTTCTAGCGAATTTAGGGTACGAATGCACTCCTCAACTGATAAGTGCATTAAAGGAATCCATTTACTTAAACTTACTTCGTAAGCATCGGTACGCCGTAATATGAGTAAAGCGGTAGGAGGATCGGCAAGTTGAGAAATCGCCAGCATTTGGGCATCAAACGCCGCCACAATTTGATACTCTAACTTGGGACGTTTGCTTAGCTGAATATTTGCGGGAATATAAACCCAATCGCCAAACTTGGAATGTCCTTGTTGCTTAATTAATAAATGCGGGCGACTTAATAAAGTAATATCTTCCGAGTAAGGTGCAAGTATTACTCCCTTGTAGATACATTCAACGCCTTGCTGCATTAATTCGAGGGTGGCTTTTGTTCCCGCTTCCCAGTCATTTTTAGGATATTCTGGTTGTTGATAGTTGTACTGAGCTAAAACAAATTTTTGATAAGCAAATTTTTCTTGAATTACTCTATGCAACGCATCGCTAATAGGATCTCTTTGGCTAAGATCGCCATTAGCATCTAAAAAAGCCCTTCGCTGGCAGCGTTGGTATTGTAGTAGGATTTCAGCATTAAGCAGCATGGCTCTAGACTAACAATAATTCGCTGATATTTCTAAGAGCTTGCCAAGTTAGAGTTAAAAAATATGAGTATTTCTACTTCGCAATCTAAGCTCCAGTTACACAGACAACAGTTTCTAGCTTTAGCAAATAAGACTTATTTTAATTATGGCGGTCAAGGCCCAATTCCCCGCTCGGCGATTGAGGCGATAAATAATGCTCAAGAATACATCCAAACTTACGGGCCATTTTCAACTAAAGTTAATGGTTGGATTGCTCAAGAGGTAGAAGCAACAAGAAAAGTAATCGCAATTGAACTAAATACTACGCCGGATACTATTACTATCACGGAAGATGTTACAGTGGGCTGCAATATTGCTTTGTGGGGCAACGACTGGCAACAAGGCGATCGCATTTTGCTTACTGATTGCGAACATCCTGGTATCATTGCCACAGTACGAGAAATTGGACGCAGATTTGGGGTAGAAATCGATACTTGTCCAATTATGGCGACTTTAAACGAAGGCGATCCCGTACAAGTAATTGAACAACATTTATTGCCCCGCACTCGCCTTGTAGTATTAAGCCATTTACTTTGGAATACCGGGCAAGTTTTGCCTCTTGACAAAATAGTAAAAGTATGCAAGCAAGCTAAGGTGAGAATTTTAGCAGATGCGGCGCAATCGGTAGGATCTTTGCCTTTGAATTTAGCTCAATTAGGTGTAGATTTTTATGCCTTTACAGGACATAAATGGTGGTGTGGTGCGGCAGGTATAGGCGGTTTATACGTGCATCCAGAAGCAAGAGAGTTCTTGCAGCCTACTTTTATCGGTTGGCGGGGTATATTGACCGATACTAAAGGTAATCCCACAGGCTGGCAATCTGATGGACGCAGATATGAAGTAGCAACTTCAGCTTATGGACAGTATGCAGGATTAAGGGCAGCGATCGCAACTCATCAGCAATGGGGAACGACAAAGGAAAGATATCAGCAAATTTGCGATTTAAGCAAGTATTTGTGGCAAAAACTAACACAAATCCCAGACATTAAATGTTTGAAAGCGTCACCACCAGACGCGGGACTTGTATCTTTTCAAGTTAATAACAATCGCCAACTGGTAGAGTTTTTAGAATCGCAGCAAATCATGACGCGGATATTACTAGACCCTAACTGCGTTCGTGCCTGCGTTCATTATCTAACGCTGACATCAGAAATAGATCGATTGGTTGCTGAAATTGAGAGTTTTATTCGCAATACCTAAATTATGCCTAGACCAATTCTTTATATAGCTATCACCAATCACGGTTTTGGTCATACTACCCGTGCGGCTGCTGTTGCTGCAACTATTCAAAAGCTTTATCCTGATGTATTGCTAATCATCGTTACCACTGCACCCCGTTGGTTATTGGAATCTTACATTGAGGGAGATTTTATTTATCGTCCCCGTAGCTTTGATATTGGCGTAGTACAGGCAGATAGCTTGACAATGGATAAAGCCGCAACTTTGGAGAAGTTGCAAGAAATTAAGGCAAAACAGCGCTCTCTTGTAGCTTCGGAAGTTAACTTTATTCGTCAAAACCGCGTGAGTTTAATTTTGGCTGATATTCCGCCTTTAGCTGCTATATTTGCGAAAAATGCTGGGATTCCTTGTTGGGCTGTTAGTAACTTTAGTTGGGATTTTATTTATCAAGATTGGGGAAAGGAGTTTAGAGAGATTGGCGACTGGATGAGCGAATGTTATAGTCAGTGCGACTTTCTATTTCGGCTACCATTCCACGAATCGATGAGCGCCTTTAATAATATTACCGATGTTGGCTTAACAGGCGGTTCTCCTCGCTACCCAATAGATAAAATCCGCGCAACTTGGCAAATAACTAAACCCATAGAAAAAACAGCTTTACTTACCTTTGGCGGCTTGGGTTTGCAGCAAATCCCCTACCATAACTTACAAAACTTTTCTGATTGGCAATTTATTAGCTTCGATGCTGCTGCGCCTAATTTACCTAATTTACTTAAAATCTCTGACCGAAAATATCGCCCAGTGGACTTTATGCCGCTATGTGGGAGAGTAATTTCTAAGCCAGGTTACAGCACTTTCGCCGAAGCAGTATGTTTAAGTGTTCCCATTGTGACTATGACTCGTGAAGATTTTGCTGAAGCTGCTTTGCTGTTAGAAGGGATTACTAACTATTCCCAACATCAAATTCTTACACCATTAGAGTTTTTTCAAGGAGATTGGGACTTTTTACACAAGTCGCCACAACTACCACACAAAGACGAATCTATCGCTAAAAATGGAAATGAGCAAGTCGCCCAATCTGTTATTAGCTATTTTCAATAATTATGCACCATCAACAATTACTCAGAATTTCTACTAAAGGCAAGTCTCTATACAAAATTACATCCAAAATAGAGTCTGTAGTTGCCGAATCTGGGGTAAAAACGGGACTATGTACTATATTTCTCCGCCATACTTCCGCAAGCTTGATAATTCAAGAAAATGCTGACCCGGATGTGCTTCTAGATTTGTCCAACTTTCTTGCTAAATTAGTCCCCGAATCAGCGCCCTACATTCATAATGCCGAAGGTGCGGACGATATGCCAGCCCATATACGTACGGCTTTAACTCACACTTCCGAGCAAATTCCTATCGCTCAAAATAGATTAGTTTTAGGCACTTGGCAAGGAATTTATATTTGGGAACATCGAGAAAGAAGCCAGCAAAGAGAACTTGTAGTTCACATTATGGGGGAGTAATTCGAGCTTCTGGCAATATTAGCATCCCATCACCAAAGGAATAAAAATGGTACTTTGATGCGATCGCTTCAGAGTACAAGTCTAACAATCTCTTTCGTCCAATTAGCGCACTAACAAGCATTAATAAGCTAGAACGCGGTAAGTGAAAGTTAGTAATCAACCCCTCCACCACCCGCCATTGATAGCCAGGATAGATAAACATATGAGTTTTACCGCAAAAAGGCTCTAATTGCCCCGATGCTACTGCCGCCCCTTCTAAAGCCCTAACAGCCGTTGTTCCTACAGCAATAATTCGTCCGCCTTTAGCTTTGGTAGCGCGAATTTGTTCGACCGTTGCTTGAGAAACATCTATCCATTCGCCGTGCATTTGGTGGGTGGTTACATCTTCCACTTCTACCGGGCGAAACGTACCAACACCAACGTGCAAAGTTACAAAAGCGGAGTTTATGCCAGAATCTGCTAGTTTTTGGAGTAATTCGGGTGTAAAATGCAGTCCGGCGGTAGGAGATGCGATCGCACCTAAGTTTTGAGCGTACACTGTTTGATATTCGTCATCATCCGCCTCAGAATTTGTAATATAAGGCGGTAATGGCATTTCTCCAAAAGAGTCTATAACCTGCAACAAAGACAAACCATCAGGAACATCAAACTTTAATAAACGTCCTCCCGTAGATTCATCAATTTCTATTACCGTAGCTATAAGGGCGCACTGCTTTTCACTTCTACCTTCAAACACAATTTTCGCCCCGATTTGCAAGCGTTTTCCAGGTTTAACCAAAGCCAACCAAGTATTAAACTCTTTTTCTTCTAATAGCAAAACTTCTATAGCTGCACCGCTAATTTTACGCCCGTAAAGCCGTGCGGGAATCACCCGCGTATCGTTCATAACTAGCAAATCTCCCGGTTGCAGGAATGAAGGTAAATCTCTAAAAATGCAATGCTTGTAGGTATCAGGAGAATCTACCAGCAGTAACTTAGCGCTATCTCTAGGAGACGCTGGATTTTGAGCAATTTGTTCTAAGGGAAGCTCATAATCATAACTAGCTAAAGAGAAATCTAAAAAGTTCGGCGATGTTTTTCTGTCCGAATTAGGATGAAAATCTTGAGACATAATTTAAAAAATTAGTATTTAGGTATAAACAGCAAAAAATTGGGTAGATATACCCAGATAAAGTAGGCGTTACCCCCTAGTCATAGCGATCGCCGCTTTGTCACAATGGAAGTGTAGGATTGACGCGCCCGTGAAAAGCAGTAATGGAATACATTTATTATCTTGCTAATGCTACCCTCACCTTGAGGATTGTCGGGCATCTGCACCGCAGACCGCAAATGCCTGTTGGCTTTGTTAGTGTAATTCATCAAATTGATGGCTGGGTTGTCAAAATAAAAATGGCATCTCCCATCGATTCGCAACAGGACGGAGATTTTAGAGCCTTTTTGCATGAGTTGGGCATCCCTTACGAACCTCCCATGCGTGTAAACATGGCACTTTGGAGTTTAGAAGCTGGGCAATCGCCCATTGATGTAATGCGACGCTATCAAGTAGCAGTAGTCTCCCACGGTAGCCCAGAAAGAGAAGAAATTGAAGCCTTCCAGCAGCAGTTTGTCCAAGGATTAGGTTATTGTCCAGAAACCTTAGCGTAGCGACGTAGCACCGTGTCTTCATTAAAAAGCGTTAGGTAAATATTCCAGCAAAGACAAATTGTATTTTAGGTCAAGACTTCGCCTTTCACAATAAACCAGCCCCACATCAAAGCAACAACCATAATCAGCAAATTCTGGATAAGTAGCCAAAAAACAATTTGCAGTTTTCCAGAGTTTTGCTTGCTTTTGAGGCGTAATTGCCAGCAACCCGCCCGCATCCCAACTTCCAGCACTGCGAGTTTTTACTTCTACGAAAGCTAAGGCATCGTTCTTATTAGCAATTAAGTCAATCTCTCCCCAACGGCAGCGCCAACGACGATGAAGAATTTGCCAACTATTCGATTGTAACCATTGAGCAATAAAATCTTCTCCTAAAACACCGATATCGGGATAATGAGATGAGCGATCGTTTGCCATTGGCTACAACACAAAATGAATTCTATAACTGTGCTAAAAAAGCAGATTTTGAAAAGCTTACTGGTTTTACTAGCAATGCTCATCAGCTTGAGTATGTGGACAACTTCTCCAGCTTTTGCTCTCGACTATAACAGAGAAAACTTACTTGGTCGTGATTTTTCTGGGCAAGTGTTGACGGATGCTAGTTTTACTAAAGCTAATTTACGCAATAGTAATCTCAGCCACAGCGATTTGACAGGGGTAAGTTTTTTTGCGGCTAATTTAGAGTCGGCAAATTTAGAAGGTGCAAATCTAACTAATGCAACCTTAGATGCAGCCCGAATCATTAAAACCAACTTAACTAATGCGGTTTTAACTGGGGCTTTTGCAGCTAATGCTAAGTTTGATGGTGCAATTATTGATGGCACGGATTTTACTGATGTATTGCTACGTCAAGATGAGCAAGACAAATTATGTAAAGTCGCTAAAGGTATTAACCCCACTACCGGAAAAGAAACCCGCGAAACGTTGATGTGTAGATAAAGATTTGGTGCGCCGCTATAGTAAATCGGTTAAACAAAATTGGCGCATCAAATCTAACTTTTGCAACCGTTTTTGCTCGGTATATAAAGACTGATAATAGAATTGTGACTTCTCTGGCTCGTTTACAGAGTCGGTTTGCTCCCACAAATCTAAAAATAACCGATAGCGCTTTTCACATAAAACTCTTTCCATACAAGCGGTGGCGGCTTGTATTACTTGCGTACCGCGTAACAATTCTTGCTGAGTTTTCTCGTCTAAATGAAATAAAGGAGAAACTTGGGCTACTTCTATTTCGGACTCTAAACAGCGAGTTTGAATGCGAGAAACTAAGCTTTCTTGCGCTTCTATAGGGTGAATCTCAGATTTTTCATCGACAATTTGCTGCCACAAAAAGCGGTGATGAGACAAACTAAATTGCAAATTTTGCTCTTGTAAGGCGCTACTTACAGCTTGACGATGCTCTGGGCAGTGGAGATAAATTCGCAGCAATAAAGCCTCTGCTTGCTCTAATAGACTGCGCTCTGAGGCTTCTGGAAAAGCTTTATCTTTGGGGTTTTGCTTTGGGGTTTTGTAAGAAATCGGCTTATTAGATTGATACTTAGGATTAATTTGAGCTAAAAGATTTTCTGCTCGTAATGGTACAAGCCTTGCATCTCCCAGGCTAAGAATTTCTGCACAGCGACTTACATAATAATTGCGCGTATCGCTGTTATCAATGCGCTGGAGTAGCTTTACCATTGCTTGAGCTACTTGCTGAAATTCCATTGCTTGTTTAAGATTGCGATCGCCTATTAGTTGTTGTATCTGCCAATCTAACCACAATGGCGCGGATTTCAATAACTCTTTGTACTCCTCTGGGGTAGAAGCGTGCAGGTATTCGTCAGCGTCTTTCCCGGCGGGTAAATTGAGGATTTTTAGTTGCACTTCTCCACGATAAGCAAGACTTGCAATTTCACCAATTGCTCTTTCAGAGGCTTGAATACCTGCCACATCTGCATCAAAGTTGAGAATTAATTGTTTTGATTCGCTGTAGCGTAATATTTGCCTGACTTGCTCTAAACTTAGCGCCGTACCGAGAGAAGCGGCTACATTTGTAATTCCCGCCGCGTGCAATGAAATTGCATCAAAATATCCTTCTACAACCACCGCACAATCAAGCTCTGAAATTGCCGCCTTAGCTTTATCCAAACCAAATAAAGTTTTACCTTTACTAAAAAGCTCCGTTTCTGGGGAGTTTAGATATTTTGGTTGCTCATCTCCTAAACTTCTGCCCCCAAAGCCAATAACTCGCCCTTGTAAATCTAAAATTGGGATAACTACGCGATTTCTAAAATAGTCATAATAACCATCTCCAGATTGACGCTGACGTAGTAAACCCGCCTGTTGCAACAACTGTACTGGATAGCGCTTTTGCTCTACTAAGTAACGATACAAAGTTTCCCAACTATCTGGGGCGTAACCTAAGTTAAATTGCTGGATAGTTTCGGCTCTTAGTTTTCGCGCAAATAAGTAGTGTAAGGCTGCTTCTCCTTGGGGTTGGTATAAAGCGTGTTGATAAAAGCGGCTAGCGATCGCTAAAATTTCGTATAGTTGCGATCGTAAAGACAACTGTTGCTGCAATTGCTGGCGTTGTTCGGGTTCTAATGTTTGCACCGTTACCTGATAGCGCCTTGCTAAATCCAACACTACTTCGCTAAAAGACTGCTTGCCAATTTCCATCAAAAACTTAATCGCATCTCCCCCCGCATTACAACCAAAGCAGTAATACATCTGCTTAGATTGACTGACGCTAAAACTAGGAGTTTTTTCGGTGTGGAAAGGACACAAACCAACGAAACCCTTACCACCCTTGCGTAAAACAACGTGTTCGGAAACAACGTCATAAATATCTGCTTTTTGCTTTACCTGCTCTACAGTGTCAGGATGCAAGCGAGGAATTTGCATAATTTTTTATTATAGATAGTCAGTTATAAATAAACGGAGTTGTTGATTTAGGTTTAGAGAAATTGTTGGTTTAGGTTGAAAGACTTTGCGGTGCAAAGTCTACCGTTGGGTTTTGAAATCGGGCAATTTAGCAAATATAGCTTTGCACAAACTCAAGTACCGTCTCAACTCCAATTTGCGTCTTTAAATTGGTAAATACAAACGCTTTATCACCCCGCATTTTCTTAGTATCGCGCTCCATAATGCCTAAATCTGCTCCCACGTAGGGAGCAAGATCGATTTTATTAATTACTAGCAAATCGGACTTAGTAATTCCCGGCCCGCCTTTACGGGGGATTTTGTCTCCGGCGGCTACATCAATGACGTATATAGTTAAATCTACCAATTCTGGACTAAAAGTTGCTGCCAAATTGTCGCCGCCACTTTCCAAAAATACCAAGTCTAGATTAGAAAATCTTTGCTCTAACTGCGCGATCGCCACTAAATTAATTGAAGCATCTTCCCGAATCGCCGTATGAGGACAACCGCCCGTTTCTACGCCAATAATGCGATCGCTCTCTAATGCCTGACTTCGCACCAAATACTGAGCGTCTTCTTGAGTATAAATATCATTGGTAACTACAGCAATATGATATTTTTGGCGCAATGCCTTACACATAGCATCCACCAAAGCTGTTTTACCAGAACCAACCGGCCCTGCGACTCCGACACGAAAAGCATTCACATTAATTAGCTAAAGTTGTATTTTAACTTATTTGGCTTTAACTACGAAACAGCCGCGTGTACTGGGTTTCGTGCGCCATGCTTGCTAGAGATAAACCCCAAGAGCAACTACTAAGATCGTCATCTTCTAAGCTAATAATTTTTGTAGCGGCATCGCTAATACTAGCGTGCAATTCGTGTAATAAAATTTGTCCGGCGGTTTGTCCTAAAGGTATCAATTTTACACCCGCAGTAATTAAATTAGTTGCCCAACTGTGCAAATAGCCAAGAATTAGCGATTGCGGGTTTATTTGCTCTAAAGCCGCGAAAATTCCCAAAGAAACCGCATAATTACATTCCCCTTCTAAACAAATATTTTGCGCTTCTATAGGCTTCAAGGCTAACAGCAATCCCATTAAACTTTGTCCCATTTGCCAGCTAGAGGCGCGTAACTCGCTTGTTTCTCTGGCGGCGGATAGCCAGTTATTCCAGTAAATTAAGGCAGCGCGATCGCTCCTAACTGTAGCTTCATAAGTTCGCAACATTACCGCCGCTTCAAGGCAAATTGCACCATAACTTAATTCTTGTTCTAACCAATGCTTAAAAGTATGGCGATTTCTAATAGTTCCCCATTCTACCAGCGTCTCTAATCCTTCCGAATAACTATAAGCGCCTACGGGTAAAGCTGGGCTAACTAACTGTAACAAACTTAAAACTTGATGGCGATTGTCCTTAAGCATAAATAAATGGCACTATCTGCTGACGGGGTGACAAGCGCCCCATAGACCTGACATTATAAAGATTTGGTCAATCACGATCGAAAAAGATAGGTCAGTTATTTTCAATAAAACCTATCTTTTGCAAATGTTACCATCATTAGAGCAAAAACACTTAGAAAATCAACTTTCCCTTCCAGAAATCTTGGTTTTAAACATCTTAATCAAGATTTTGCAAGATATCAAAAAAAGCACTACAGTTGTAGATAGAATGAGGGGTAAGAGTGAACATCAAGGGTACTGATGCAGGAAGAGTTCAACCTATTTGCGAGCGGGCAAGCTTTGGAAACTCTGTGTGCATGGAGTGATAATCTC
>JAESGR010000373.1_pt1 | contig 40670 bp, 30 predicted proteins | sample 9269771 | NCBI WGS metagenome assembly JAESGR01 (sample SAMN15739572, study PRJNA653492) | algae metagenome | isolation source: Chroococcus sp. CMT-3BRIN-NPC107 and co-occurring heterotrophs from well... | place: USA: Clark Mountains Wilderness, California | collected 2010-04-18 | reverse complement strand
TCAAATAAGCAAATTTATGTGGCAGTCTTACATAAGTGATATCAATTACCCAGAGCTGATTAGCTTTTATCGGGGTAAAGTCCTTGATTAAGTTAGGATACTTATAAAATGCATGGTTAGAAAGAGTGGTCAATTCCTGAAATGACTTTACATTAACCTTGTAAAGTCATTTCAGGAATTGACCTCAAAAAAGCCAAATTCAGGCCCAAATAAAAATTAACAAAGTAAAGACCTATAGTCATGGGAAAGGTGTCAGCACCGCTCCTTGCCTTACTATATTAGCTAGAGGTATGATCCCTAGCTGTATCATTGGCAAAGTATTTATGATAGGCATCCATCACCGTTTGCGCTGATAGGGGTTTAGAGGTGTATTCCTGCACACCTAGTTTTTTAAATTCCTCTATTTGTGCAGGGGTAGAATGAATCCCGAGTAAAATAAAGACGATGCGTTGATGATTGATAAAGTTTCTGCTTTTTAACTGTTCCATCATTTCTAATCCATCCATAATTGGCATCAGATGGTCTAGAATCACTAGCTGGGGGCAGATGCTTTTAGCACTGCCTGATTCACAATTCTCAAGTAAATGATCTAATGCACTCTTTCCATTAGTTAGTATAGTGATGGTTTCTGCAATATTTAATTCTTTTAAGAGCACTTCATTGAGATAGTTATTGACTTTATCATCATCTACTAATAAGATTTTTTGTAGTTTTCTCATGTAAATATGTATGGATTGTAAGTATGTGCCGGTTTGGCAGCGTAAAAGTAGACCTATGGAAATACCTAAAAGATGACATTTAGTAGTTCTCTAGCTGATGCTCCTAACACAATACGTATCGCTTTATGTATCAGTTCTCATTTAGGATAGGCCTTTTTTTTATAGCTTTGGGCGTTTTTCCATTTTTTACGGTTTAGACTCAGAGATTGATACGCTATATATTGGAATTTGATTGTTTACTCAATGGAATATACTAAAGTAAGTCCCGGTGAAAATGCTTTTGCAGCAACTCGCGCACCATTGCCTCGGTAAGAGGTTTATTTAAAAATCCTTGGATGGGTAATTCATCCATTTGTTTTATATCCCTTGGATTGAGTGAGGTAGTGAGCATCACAATGACGACCGACTGCTTATGGGCGAATGCTAAGGCTTGATACGCCTTTAAAAACTCAAAGCCGTTCATGACCGGCATGTTAATATCGAGCAAGATCAACTCCGGGCAGTCATTGGTTTCACACTCCTGCTCTAAGAGTTCCATTGCTTGTTTGCCATTATAGGCAACAAGCAGCTGATTGCTCACTTGCAAGTCCTCCAGCAAAGTTTCATTGACAAAATTAGCCGTTGGATCATCATCCACTAATAAGACACATCTAAGTTTTTTCATCCCTTCAGACACGTTTAAAAAGTAATCTTATTTCTATATTTCTTTGTAGCTGACCTACTTATAGTGACAACTAGACCCGCTTAGCGTGGGAAATACACCCGGAAGGTAGACCCTCTGTCTAGCTGGCTCTCGACTTGGATCTTGCCACCTGCATTTTCCACCATTTTCTTAACCATGTACAATCCTATACCTGAGCCTTCCACATGGTCATGAAAGCGCTTGAACATAGAGAACATCTGATCCATCCGTTCAGGGGCTATCCCTAGACCATTGTCTGAAACGCTTAGTATATAATGTTCCGGGGTACTTGCGCAATGGAAACTCACCACTGGTGCCCGGTTGGGAGAACGGTATTTCAAGGCATTTGAAAGCAAGTTATAGATCACTGACCGCAGATTTTTCTCTGAAAAACGCACCGAGGGACAAGCCGCCACATCCACTTCCAAATGAGCCTTGGCTTCTTCCACTTGGGGCGCTAGGTCCAGGCTTACCTCCCCGATCATCTTTAACAACTCTACCTGGATAGCATCCCCGCTATTTTCTTTCTGAAGCTTCACCACTTCCGTCAGGTTGGCAATGGTACGTTTGAAGCGTTCCACAGATTCTCCCATAAGAGTGGTAATGCGCCCCACCCGCCCGGAAGCTAAACTCTCTGAAGGAAGGCTGCGAAGCAGGGTATGCATCAAACCCTCGATATTGGAGATGGGAGCCTTCAAATCGTGGGAGGCCGTGTAGATAAAGTTATCTAAGTCTACATTGGTGCGCAGCAGTTGGCGATTGGATTGAGCTAACTCCTCATTGGCAGCAGCCAGCTCTTCTGCCATGGCCTGGGCTTGCTTTTCGCTTTCCACCACCACCTGACGGGCTTTTACCTGATCGGTAACTTCGTAGGCAAAGACCATAATGCCATCCACTTCTCCTTCTCCGTTACGTCGGGCCTGATAGGTAAAGGTCCAGTAGATCTCTTCCAAGGGTGCACCCTGATGGCGAGCCAGCATCAGGGGCATTTCCCCGGCTATAAAGGTTTCTCCCGTTTGGTATACCCCATAGATAATATCGAAAATAGGGGTGCCTTCTATTTCCGGAAGTGCTTCCAGCAAAGGTTTGCCTAGTAATTCTCTTCCCGGAAAGATCTGCTGGTAGGCTGGATTGACTAGCTGATAGACTAGCCTTGGGCCCTCTAAAATGACAATGGGAGCTGGTGCCTCCATAAACAAAGTGTTGAGTAGCTCTCGTTGCCGGTCGGCTTCCCGGCGAGAAAGCACCTGCCCGGTTACATCGTAGGCAAAGGTGGATATACCCACCGTTTCCCCCTTTTCTTTATATGCCTGGTAGGTAAAGTTGAAGTAGATCACGCGGGAAGGACTGCCATCGGGATGGGTAAGGGTAACTGGCAGTTCCTTGCCAAAAAAGGTTTCCCCGCTCTCATACACCCGATCGAGTAAGGATACAAATCCCTGAGGCACGGTTTCTGGTAACGCCTCAGCCACCGAGCGTCCCACAAACTCCCGGTCCGGGAACAGGGCTTGGTAGGCCGGGTTGACGTAGGAATAACAATGTTCAGCTCCACGCTGTATGCATATGGCAGCCGGTGTTTGCTCAAAGACCTGATATAGGGTTTCCCGCTCCCCAATCTGTTGCTGGGCGGCAGCAAGCAGCTCTTTTTGTAAAGCCTCTACTCGCTGGCGGGCCTCTACTTTCTCAGTTACATCCACAATGAAGGCCAAAATGCCTTGGGTGTGGCCTTGCTCATTAAAGAGGGGTTGGTAAATAAAGTCTACATAGCGTTGTTCAGGCTTGCCTGTAGCAAGATCATAGAGCCTGGCAGGGGTTTCAGTGCCGATAAAGGGCTTGCCCGTGGCATAAACCTCATCTAATAGATCGATAAAGCCTTGCTCAGTCACTTCGGGAAATACCTGGGCAACGGTTAACCCCAACTCCGTTCGCTCCCCGGAAAGGGTCTGATAGTTGGTATTAAAATAACTATAGCGATGTTCGCTTCCAGCTAAGGTAGCAATCGAAGCAGGCACTTGTCCTAGAATACGTTCAAGCAGGCCCTGCTGTTCAAGTAACTGCTCCCGGTTTTGCTCTATTGCACGCAAGGCAGCTTGTAAATCATGAGTGCGCTCAACAACACGGGCTTCCAGCTCCTCATTAAGCGCTTGTAACTGCTTTTGGGTATAAAGCAGCTGCTCATTGGCCGATTGAATTTCTTCGCTCGAGGCTCTGAGCTCCTCGTTAGAAGCATTGATCTCTTCATTAGCAGCGGCTAATTCTGCATTGGCTCCTTGTAAGGCTTTTTCGCTTTCCTCTACCTGCTGCCGAGCCTGAACCTGAGCCGTCACCTGGTAGGCAAATACGAGGATGCCCTCCACCTCTCCCTTGAGGTTGCGCATAGCCTGGTAGATGAAGTTGTAATAGTTCTCTCCCAGCACTCCGGCATTAGAGTGATCGAGCTGCACCTTCATTTCTTGAGCCTCAAAGCTCTCCCCGGTCCGGTATACGCCATTGAGCAAATCAAAGATAGGTTGTCCTTGCAGTTCAGGCATGGCCTCTGCAATGGGTTTACCTAGCAAGAGCCGCTCACCAACCAGCTTTTGATAAGGAGGATTCACTAGCTTAAATACATGATCAGGCCCTTCAAAGAGGCAAATCATGGCAGGGGCTTGCATCATAATGTTGTAGAGCTGTTTGCGCTCCAGCTCCGCTTGCGCACGGGCAGCCATCAGATCGGAATGAAGCGCGATCAGCTGCTCACTAAGCCCTTGGATCTGTCTTTGATCTTGTTCCCTTTTTTGTTGGTTTACTACCAGCTCTGTGACATTGACCACTTTATGAATGATATAGTTCACCTCTCCAGATGGAAGGAGCACTGGTGTATTGGAGGGAGACCAATAGCGTTCTACAAAGGCACCCTGCTTAGTGGGATGGGGGACATCATAGTGCTGAATAGCCATTTGGTGGGCCTTTCGGCTCGAGAGTACTTGCCTGAAAGAGGCTTTCAGGTTGGATACGCCTTTGGCCTCTGGCGTATGGGGATTATCAGGAAATACATCAAAGATATGCTTTCCTATAATCTGATCTCGACTAGTAAAAGTAGCCTCTAAATATGCGTTGCTGGCTGTTAAAATAAGTAGGTCCGGGGAGAGAATCAGGTATAAGTCTGGCAGGGTTTCAAAGAGAGAAAGCATTTCGGGGGTAAGACTTTGGATAAAATTCATTCTTCGCGCGTATTAATTGTAAACAATGAGCCATTTCTCTAAGATGCTGCTCTAAGCAGCGAAAGCATTTGGTATAGCAAGTAGCCTTACCCTTTCTCTTAGAAGGAAAGGGAGTCAGAGAGGATGCATAGATAAAGTAGAATATTGGGGCAAAGTACGTAAAAGAGGATACAAATGTTAAAAAGGATTGCAGCTAGCACTAGAAAGCTTCCCCTACCCTACTAAGCTTTGTAGACGTTGTATTATCATGTAGCTCTGATAGGATCAGAGCTATGACTGTCTAATTCATAGTTTATTGACTATTGAGTGGTCTATAATTTCCACATTTAACATAAATAGACTCATACAAAGGCTTAAAAAGGCTCCATTAACCTTGTGATTTTAGTATTTGTACATAAAAAGTTGTTCCCTCATTCTCTTTGCTTTCGAACCATATTTTGCCCTTATGCCATTCTACAATCGTTTTGATAATAGACATACCTAATCCTATTGAGGCCTCCTGTCTCAAGCCAGGTCTTCTTGCCCTTATAAATTTATCAAACAAGCTAGTATGATATTTATTTGGTATACCTATGCCATTGTCTGCTACGCTGATCAAGACTGTACCCCTCTCTTCTTTGTCTTCCACACGGACAGTGATCACCCCATCATCATGGGTGAACTTAATTGAATTAGAAATTAAGTTGGTAATCACTTGGATAAATTTTATTTCATCTATCTCTACATAAATAGAAGGATCAGAAGAAATTAGTTAAACTGGCATCTATAATTGCTGGCAATGACTTGTGGACTTGCTACAAAATAGTGAACAGTAGAATAAGCATCAATGATAGGCTTGTCTAAAACTTAAATTTTAGTTACCCGAAAAGGCAGTTAAAATATCTGCCCCTTTCGCATAACTAAATTATCAGTACTATTCTTCTTTGCATCCGTACAAAAAACCGGGGGCCTTACAATTGTTTCCTTTTAATTCATCCCGGAAGCGTTGTAGCACCTGCAGGTCTGAATAATTTTTGTTTTACTCTTGGTTTGAGCCTTTAAATGCGCCTTCTCGGCCTTTAGATGTCTTTTTTCGCTATCAAGTAAGAAGATTGTAAAAGCAGGTTTGCTTCTCCTACCAGGAGGGCTTGTTGCTAATTGAAAAACCCGAATTAAATCTATTGTGCAGACCATCCGCCATCAATGGGTAGAGCTGCGCCAGTTAATGTAGCAGCCCTCTCTGAGGCAAGAAACAAGGCCATTGCTGCTATCGTTTCTATTGGAACAAATTCTTTGATAGCTTGTTTGGCGAGAATAACTTTTTTTACTACCTCTTCTTCAGGCAAGTCATGAGCTTTAGCCTGATGGGTTATTTGATTTGTTACCAGAGGAGTTTCCACATATCCGGGGCAAATAGCGTTAGCTGTAATACCGAAGGGGGCGCCTTCCAAAGCTATTGTTTTGGTTAATCCAATCAATCCATGTTTAGCAGCCACATACGCACTTTTATATTGGGATGCAACTAAACCATGGATTGATGCAATATTTATTATACGACCGAAATTCTTTGATTTCATAGAAGGCCATACCCCTTTGATCAAGTGAAAAGCAGATGATAAATTTATTCCTATTATCTGATTCCATTTTTCTTCCGGAAAGGTTTCAATAGACGCTACATGCTGGATACCAGCATTGTTAATTAGTACATCTACCGCACCAAAAACATCAATGGCTTGCTGGACCATGGCCCGCAATGCTTCTGGCTGTAGCATATTAGCCCCAAAAAACAGATGCTTTATTTTGTAAGTGTGAGCAATTTCTTCAGCTATTTCGGCTCCATTGTGCTCTAAGCCATTAAAAATTAAATTATACTCTTGTTGAGCAAATGCCTTGGCAATACCCAGTCCTATTCCGCTGGTACTACCGGTTATGAGTACCGTTTTGTAATTCATTTGCTACTTTTTAAGTTAGATAAATACACTTAAAACATATGCTGCCCACCGTTAATACTTAGGTTTGAGCCTGTAATAAAGCCAGACTTGTCGGAAATCAAATAGGAAACAGCTTCCGCCACTTCTTCCACATATCCTAACCGACCTACAGGAATCTGAGTTACAATCTGCTCTCTGATATTTTGCGGCACAGCCATCACCATCTCTGTCTCAATGTACCCTGGAGAAATAGTATTAACCGTTATTCCGTATTTGGCTACTTCCAGAGCTAATGACTTAGTAAATCCATGGATGCCAGCTTTAGCTGCCGAATAATTGGTCTGGCCAAACTGTCCTTTTTGCCCATTGATAGAAGAGATATTAATAATCCGCCCGTACCTGCGTTCTATCATCCCATTGATCACATGGCGGGTACAGTTAAAAACGCCATTCAAGTTGGTATTGATCACATCATCCCAATCAGATTTGCTCATTTTAGCAAAACGTACGTCCTTAGCAATGCCTGCATTGTTAATAAGTACGTCTACTAGACCAATTTCTCTTTCTATCTTTTCCACCATTTTGCCTACTGAGTCAAAGTTAGCTACATCACCTTCTATCATATCAATTTGGCATCCCATACTCTCAAGACTGATTTGCAAGGACAAAGCTTTTTCCAGGCTTCGGAAATTGCCTACTACTCGAAATCCTTCTTCATTCAGCTTTTTACACAAGGCACTACCAATCCCCCCTGTACTGCCGGTAATTAAGGCTACTCTTTTCTTATTCTGATCCATACCTTTATTATAGTACTTGTTATTATACTTCCTGTTTTTCTTGAACAAACTCCAGCACCGCTTTATTAAAGGCCTTTGGCCGTTGGTACTGCACAAAATGACCGCAGGGCGAAAAAACAATCAGTTTTCCATTAGGCAGTTTTTCTGCTTCCCTTTTCACAATATGGACAAAATCCTCTCCTCTCAGGTATTGGTAAGGGCTAACTTTATCCTCTTTTCCTACCAACATTAGGCAAGGCTGAGTAATCCCATCTAAAACATGGTTCACCGATTCCAGAAGCATGGCCTCCACTGAGCGGAGCGTCATTTTTCCAAAAGCGGTAGCCTCATCCTTAAAGATTGCCATCCGCCTGGCCAGATCTCCGGCAGCTTCCGGATCGTTACAAAATCCCAGCAAGTAGTTGAAACGATTTTTAGTAAAGGCATTACCGCTTCCTACTACACTGACATTCATAGTAATCAGTGTTTGCTTCTCAATAGCAGTATAAGGTTCTATGCCGGCCGGTGAAATCAACACCAGCCTTTTAATTGATTGTGGGTCCTTTAAGCCAGCATGAATGGCAATCAACCCACCCATGGAATGCCCAAGCAGTGTTACTTTGGATAAGCCTAGCTTTTGCATAAAGGAAAAAACAACCCCAGTATAAAAAGCCATAGTATAAGCAAATTCACCTTTAGAAGAGTAACCATGTCCAGGAAGATCAAGGGCAATGCACCTGAAATACTTTTTTAACACAGATATATTCTTTCTCCAAACAGGCACGCCACTTCCCATGCCGTGAATGAATAGCAGCACATCACCTTCGCCCTCGTCTATATAAGCAATTTCTAAAGCCTCATTTAGTTTTACCTTTTTTACAGGAAAAGGGTATTCTACCCTTTCTCCGGGTTCTTTCTCTGTAAGCGGCATCTGCTCCTGCTGCGTACTGCCGTGATGCCAGAGGTTTTTCCAGGAGTTAATAAAATTAAACATGCTTATCCCTTTCTTTTAACCATGATGCAATACCAGGAGCCAGTTCCTTCTGCGAACGAGAACCTACAAAAACGCCAATGTGTCCGCCAGCAAATTTGGTAAGACACTTGTCGGTGCTTCCCACAAATTCATTGAGCCGAATGGAAGCTTCCGGAGGTACAAGATGATCTTCTTGGGCATAAATATTTAGGAGCGGCATACGAATATTTGCTAGATTCACCACTTTATCACCGATTTGAAGTGTTCCTTTGATTAAGCGGTTTTCTTGATATAAATCTTTAATAAACTGCCGGAAACATTCACCAGCCAGACTAGGACTGTCGGCAATCCATTGTTCCATACGCAAAAAAGAGAGCAGTTGCTCCTGCTTGTTAAGGTCATTGAGAATGGAGACGTATTTATTTGTTTTGAGCATGGGTTTGAGCATGGCAAAACCTGCATTAAGAAATTCCCCGGGTACGTTCCCGTTGTTATCTACTAGAGCGTCTACATCTAGGTGCCGCGCCCAGTGGGCAAGCAGATCTTTTGGTGTAGAGAAGTCAATAGGTGTAACTAGTGTTACTAGGTTCTTGACCTTCTCAGGGTACAGAGCTGCATAAATAGTACTGAAGGTTCCTCCCTGGCAAATGCCCATTACATTAATAGCCTGATGGCCAGTGTTAGACCGGATTACCCCCAATGCACCATCTATGAAGCCATTGATGTACTCATCCATGGTATAATACTTATCCTCCGGAGAGGGATAGCCCCAATCGATCAGGTACAAATCAAGTCCAGATGCTAGTAGCTTCTGGATAAAACTGCGATCGGCCTGAATATCCATCATGTCGTGCCGGTTTACTAGTGCGTAAACCAGCAGCACAGGTGTTTGTACCGTTGGCTCTGACTCCCGCTGAAAACGGAATAATTGAACTTTTCCATTTTGCCAAACCCGTTCCTTTGGTGCCGTACCTACCGACAAGGCATCTATTTTTTCAAGTGCATGGAACCCATTAGCTAACTTGGCAGTTAGGGAAGCTAGTTCATCTACAAGGGTATTGGGAGACAAGGTATGCATATAATTATTTTATCCTTTCTTTGGGACTTTACTATCTTCCCCTGTAGTGGTATTCTCTGTATTGGTATTCGTATTGGCCGGTTGTTTTTGATTGTTGATAAGTTCGTTCACCTGTTTCTCGAGGGTATTTATTTTTTGCCGCAACTCGTGATTGGTTTTGTAGACTTCTTCCAACTGTGAACGGAAAACGACTGGGTAAGGCTGCAAGAAAGTCTCCATCTGCTTTTCGTACATCTTATTCACCTCACTATTCAATTTAATTAGTTCACCTTGCAAAACGGCATACTCTTCTGTATTGAAAAGAGCGACAAACTCTTTCTCATTAATAGTTGACCACTCATTATAAAACTGGTTAAAGTCGGTAAGAGCTTCTCCTTTACTAGCCCGGTCAGCTGTAGCCTGCATGACTTTTTCCCAGGCCGAAACCCCTGTTTTGTAGAGTAGGGTTTGCATTTGGTTCATTTTGGTAAAATAATTACCCCACCTTTCCATTAATTCCATTAATGGTTGGAAGGAAGGAGTGGTGCCGTTGCTGGTAGTGCCCAGAAAAGGAGAAAAACTCCGCTGAGCGCTCCGCGTCATTTCCGTATACCAGTTAACCATTGTCTGGGGATTCATCTGCATCATGCCACTCATAAAAGGCATAGCATTTGAGAACATCGACCCGAAATGCTTACTTGCATCAGTCGATGAGTTGAACCACATAGTAGCAATCCGCATCCACTGATCCATATAATTTTTCATAGCCGCAGACGAATCAAAGCCGAAAAGCCGATCAATGAATGATTTAAATGCATTCTGATCAACCTGCTTCCAGAAATCCTGAGGGTTAAAACTATTATTCTGCATAGATTGAAACATCGGCTGCCATAACTGCATTAACCGGGTGTAGATGTCTGCGCTTTTGAGCATATTTGAAAAAGCATCCCGGATTGTTTGGTGACCAAAGGGATTAGCAGTATTAGTTCCATACATGGGAGGTGTCTGCATAGTATTCATCATGGCCCCAAATGAATCCATCCAGGCTTGCTGCATCTTTCCAGCCTCCTCCCAAATATTTTTTTGTTCGGCGTTCATTTTTTCCGTCATGTTCCTCCACTCGTTCACTAGTCTAGTGGTATTATCGAACCATGTATCGAAGATTGATGTAGTTTGTCCCATTTCTAAGTTGCAGTAATCTATAAATAAAGTCCCATAATGGGAGTCTCTTTAGTTTACGGATGGGAGAGAAAAGATATATACTGAATTCCCTTGTAGATGTACTGATTTTATTGAAGTATACTTAGTTATAAATACTAATAAAAAGTTGATTTACAAATTTTTATGCGGTTAATACTTAATTTGATAGCTATAGGTTTATGTAGTAAAACTTATTTTGCAAGTAGTTTTAGACAAATCAGTGAATAATGCTACTTCGAATTTTTAATTGAAGTGGAAATAATTAGTGGGCATATATCAAAAGACCATGTGCATCTTTTTGTCTCTGTGCCACCATGCTTAGCTGTGAGTAAACTTATACTGTACTAAAAAGTAAGAGTTGGTCTTGTCCTGATATAGGTTGACCGTTTTTAAACAAAATTGTATCTATGGAAGTCCATATTCGAGAACTACTTAACCGCTATCAATATAGCGAAGAAGTCAAAGAGGCAGTTGCCTTTCGCGTGCTGTTTGGAGGCGAAAATGCCAAACAAATCATGCAAGAATTAGGCATTCACTCTATTCAAACGATCTATCATTGGGTTTCATCCTATCAACAAAAGACTGAGCAAGGACTTATATCTTTGCCTCCTATGAATGAAAAGCAAAAACAAAACATAGAAGCATTAAAAAAACGAAATAAGGATTTAGAAAAAGCTTTACAAGATGCCAATTTGATGATTTTAGCCCTTCATACCATGATTGATGTGGCTGAGAAAGATTTGAAAATATCCATCCGAAAAAGTCTGGTACCAAACGGTCTTAAAGCTACAATATAATCAAATTGCAAAGGTAAGCCTCGGTAGCCTTTGCCGACTGTTTGATGAACCGTAATGGTTCATTCAGCCGTCAAGCTTTCCATCAAAAAAGGGTATTTCTAGATCAACGTATTGCTCAGTCCATGCTGGTATTGGACCTTGTAACTGCTATTAGAAGAGAAATTCGAAGGATTAGGTACTAAAAAAATATATCTGTTACTGCAAGAACCCATACAAAAAAGCGGAATTTCTATGGGCAAAGATCGTCTACATGAGCTACTTAGAGCACATCATATGCTCATTAGGCATAGAAGATCTGTACCTAAAACCACGCATTCTAATCATCTTTTGAGGAAGTATCCTAATTTAATTAAGGCTCTTACCATCTCAGAAACCCAACAAGTTTGGGTATGTGACATGACTTATATTTATGTTGGTTATGATTTTAATTACTTGTCACTCATTACTGATGCGTACTCAAAGAAGATTGTTGGCTACTGTTTACATCAATACTTAAGCACAGAAGGTTGTTTGCATGCTTTAACAATGGCTCTTGCAAACCTTAGCAAAAAAGAAAGCAAGCTTATCCATCGGACCTGCGACGATGCCTGCATCGGGTCCGTTCTGACCGCGGAGAGCAGTATTGTAGCTTTGAATAGGTAAAAAAGCTCAAGGCTGCAGGCATCATTATCAGTATGACCGATAGCGGTGAAGCTTATGAAAACCCAGGACCCGATGCAGACATCGTCGCAGGTCCATAGCAGAAAGAGTGAATGGAATACTAAAGCACGAGTTTAAGTTAAATAGGGTATTCAAAAGTCATATGGAGGCACGATTGGCTGTAGAAAGAGCGATTACTAACTACAACACCCTTCGCCCTCATATGAGCTGCAGTAACTTGACTCCTTCATTGGCTCATCAGGTAGAAGAACCTTTAGTAAAGTAGTGGAAGAAGAAGTCTTACCACTCTAAAGATGACACTACTGTTAACCTATGAGCAAAAGCAGTGGACTTGTGGATAACTCTGCAAGAGTTACCCACAAGTCCACTGCTACGACGATAATAAATTTTAGATAATAAAAAGTATTTCTATAGTCTCTATGGTCAAGTTAAATCAGTACTCAGGTATAATAACAAAGAGAAAAATTTTACTTTTGTCAAGCTATATGCGTTATTAGAATTTTAATTTTTTATCCATCCAAAATCGTCAACTTTTTTCCGGACGAGACCCCCTTTTGTGACTTGGCCTAAAAATGTGGACCAAAGCTATCCTTATAATTGGGAATGGTGCAAGATAGCGGCTACCCATAATGTTGGAAAAAGTTTTTCTACATACTGTGAATTCAACTTATCTTTTAGCCATGCCCATCAGCGTTATGGCTCTCTAGTGTATTTTCTTAAAAACAAATCCTTCAAAAGATAAATCCTCACTTGGTAAATATAGGGTAAAGCTTATAATGCCCTTCCTTGTCTCAAAAATGAGTTCTCCAGGAGGTAAAAATGGATCCTGAAAGATAATTTGGAAACGGTCCTTATCTAGAAAGGATAAATAGCCTGATAGTAACTCTCGGCTGGGTAGTAGCTCAAGAAATGGTTTTCCTTCTTTTTCTGTAATGAGCGCTTTTCCATACACCTTATCCTCATATTCACCCCTATAGGTAGTTAAAGTAGGAGCCTTGCCCCCCTGAAGGGTAGTGTCTATTTCTATGGGCTGATCCCAGGAAAAGGTAAAGTTTTTAAAATATAAGCTTTTCTCTGCCCCTGCCCAATCGAAAGAGTGGGGCTCGCGTAAATATGCTACGATAATGCCCAGTAACTCCTCATGCAGATAGGATATCTTATTTGTAAGGATGACAATACCTAACTTCTGCTCTGGTAACAGCAAGATGCTGGATTTATAGCCAGGCATGCCTCCATTATGACTGATGGCCTTTTGGCCCCCTTCATCACCAATGTACCATCCATACCCATACCCCTCCTCCTTGTCCTCAGCAAGCATCATTTTGCGGCTGGTCATCGTTTCCACCGTTTGTTTAGATAACACTTGTTTTCCCTGCCATTTGCCTTCTTCTATCCACATCTGCAGCCAATGAAGCAGATCGTCAATGGTAGAGTTAATTGAGCCTGCCGGACCTAGGTTGTCCATACTTACCACAGCAATAGGCTTGTTTTTCAGATGTGGCTGAGCATAACTACCTGCTGAGAGTAATTGGGCTAAAGTGGTGGAAGAATGGCTCATACCTAAAGCCGTAAAGAGGTGTTCTTCCACAAAGGCATCCCAGCTTTTTCCACTGACAGCTTCAATAACTAATCCGGCCACAATATACATCACATTTTGATAGGCAAACTCGAGGCGAAAGGCATGCTTAAGAGGAAAGTATCGGATTCTGTGGACTATTTCCTTCCGTGTATAGTGGGAACCATACCAAAGTAAATCTCCTTCAAATCTACCTAACCCTGAGCGGTGAGTTAACAGATCACTGATGGTGAGTTGGCTGGTGATCCAAGGATCAGAAAGTTTAAACTCCGGCAGATATTTAACTACCTTGTCATGCCAGGAGAGTTTTCCCTGATCTACTAAGAGGCCTAGACAAGCAGCTGTAAAAGCTTTTGTGCAAGAAGAGATGGGAAAAATAGTTTGAGAGCTGACGGCTTGATTAGTGATAGTGGAAGTTACCCCATAGGTGCTTTTCAACACCACCTGGTTATTGTGAATAATGCCGATAGCCATTCCGGGAATTTTATAGGTAAGCACCTGCTTTGCAATAAAAGCCTGCAGGGAATCCATGGCAGGGGCTTGGCCAAAAAGGGTTGTAGGAAGGGCAAAGAGAAAGATAAATAACTTGTTCATATTCTAAAGGTGATAAGGAGGGCACACACTTTAGAATAGCATGTAGAGTTAAAGGTAAACAAATTTATATGATAAATGATCGAAGCGAAAGTAGAAGCAAACTTTTTAAAGCGGTTACAAAAATGCCAGTATATAAAACAAACCCTAGGCTCGGTAATATCAAATCCCCTTTCGTATTATCAATAGCTCGCCATCTGACCACTAAGTAAATTATCTTTCTTACCCAGTTCTGTCCCAAATATAGGGCTGATATGTGTTTTTCTTAAGAGCGGTTTTTTTATAGCTGTAGGTAAACAAATTCCGGGTAAATTGGATCAAACTATAATTTTTTTGTATGGCATATACAAAAATTATAGTTTGATAAACTCTAAAGGAACGATTTACAAGATACCCATTAAAGAAATTTGCTTTGCTCAGACCAATGAAACCAGTGTAAAAATTGTAACTAATAGTCTATATTGTACATGAGAACATGAATGATTAGTGCAGCCTTGTTCTTACATTATTTAAAGGACTATTTCAATTGTTCGCATTAAGCAAAATTTTTGTATGTGGTATAAACCTCTGGTAAAAAGGATATGCTTCAGCCTGGCTCTGCTTGTTTATCTTCCCACTTTTTTTGTAGCTCGTGCCCAGAATCAGCAAATGGTGCCTAAAAAAGCCTCTGTGCGCATTTCTTTTGGGCACCGCGCATCACAAACAATATCTTATCAGCTACATCTCAAGGGCGGCTCTCCGGGCATAGAGGTATCCACTCCGGTAGGTAGTAAGCTAGAGGCCACTGATACAATTGCCGTTGTTTCCGAATTTTCTGCCGGCGCCGGTGATGTAGATGAACTTACCGTAGAAATCTCATGGCCAAAGCCGGTTGCCCCTTTACGGGCTCTTGCCTCTCATCAATATGCCTACTCACCCGATAAAGATGCCATGTGGGGCTATCTGCTGGCGAACGGTTCGCCTGGCCAGGTGACAAGGTTAAAAGACGACCCGTGGAACAAACCGGATGCTCCGCTACTCACAGTCCTGCTATCGGAGGACGGAACCAGAGGTTTTACTATCGGGATAGAACAATTGCTGCGTCACAAGGCGATGTGGCTACCTGAGCATGATGCTTTTGTTACCCTCAGGGAAACCCCGGTGGATTTTAAGCAGCATCTCTCCTCCTTGAAAGGCATTCGCACATTAGACAAAGTAAAACAGGAGCCCGATGCCTCTCTTAGTCAGTTCAAAAAATTATGGGAGGATTTTGGCAACCCGCTTGTGTGGGATAAACCCTGGGAAACCACCTGGATGGGCAGCAAAGGCCATTTAGTAATAACTGCCCCTGCACATGGTTCGCTGTATAAATATACCATAGACCGCTGGGCAAAGGTACGTCCGGATTTCGCTTCTCCCCACAAGTTTGCACAGGACATTCTCTGGCAGGGCAGTCAATGGAAAATTCAGCAGATTGAGAATGGGCTCCCGGTGGTTGTAACTACTTTGGAAAATAATGGGCAGTTGTGCCAGATAGAGCAGTTTGCGGCACAACTTACTCCTGATATAGCTGCACAGCGCGGAGAAATAGCCGGCGTAATGGTAAGCAAACTAACGCTTTCAGGTAAATCAGGACCGGTTAATGTGGGATTCAGCTTCAGGAGCGAAACTAAAAACACTCCTTTGGAGGTAAAGCAGATCGGTTCACAATGGGCAATTGCAGAAGTAGCTTCAGGCAACATTTGGTTGATGATAGAAACCGGGCAAGATGTATCTGTAGCAACCGGAACTACAACAGAGGGTGAAAAAGGTACAGAAATCAATTTTTCCCTGGTTGGTAACCTGCCAGCTGGCCATACTCGTGAAATGCTGGTCAAACTCCCTTCTCCAGCTATACCTGCGGCAGATGTGGAAAAGATAGCCGGACTTGATTTCGATACTGCCCGAAAAGCCACCATCCATTACTGGGAAAACTGGCTCAGCCAGGGGGCCCTTTTTCAAGTACCTGAAGAGGCCGTAAACAATCTTTTCCGGGCAAATCTGTGGCATGCCCTAATTCTTCCCCGCCACCGCACCGATGAGCAGGGGCAGCCACGCATAGATTTACCCTATGCCAATACAGCGTATGGGCAGTTGAATGCCGACTGGCCCATTAACCAGGGAGTATATGTAGATTATATGATTTATGGCCTACGGGGGCATTGGCAAATAGCCGAAGAAGAATTTGCTGCCATGTTCCACAGCCAGCAACAACTGGATGGACGGATTGGTGGCTATGCCAACTGGGGGGTGTACTCTCCGGGACATCTGTATGCCATTGCCCAGAATTACCTGCTCTCCCAGGACAAAGCTTCGTTTGAACGCCTGTTACCTCAATCCATGAAAACGCTCGACTGGTGCCTGGACCAGGTAGCAAAAGCTGGAACAGAGAAAGAAGCTACCGGACTGATCCGGGCACCACTCAACGACCTGACCCATCAGGAGCGGGAATGGGCTTTTCCGCAAGCCTATTTTGTCGCCGGTCTGGACTTGTTTGGCCGGGCACTTGCCAGATACGGACATACCAGAGCGGAAGAAGTTCGCAAGGTAGCCAAAAGAATGAAAGAGGATGTAGAAAAGACTTTTGCCCGCAGCAGTGTAAAATCCCCGGTAGTACAATTGGCCGATGGCACCTGGAGCCACTATGTCCCCTCAGATGCCATGACTTGTAGAAGATTGCTCGATGAATGGTATCCGACCGATGTGGATTGTGGCCCCCTACATATGACAAGGCTGGGGGCTATTGATCCGAAAGGCTGGCTTACCACAGCCATGCTGCACGACCATGAAGATAATTTGTTTTTAAAAAATCAGGGTGCGGCCAATGAGCCGATCTATGTACAGCAGGCCTCTGCTTATTTGTTGCGGGATGAGGCTGAAGCGGCCATTCGGTCATTTTACAGCCTGATGGCCTGTGGTTTTTCACATCAGCAACTCTCTCCACTCGAACACCGATGGGCCTGGGGGCAGTATTATGGCCCACCCAGTACTGATGGTGCCTGGTTTGAAGTATACAGAAAAATGCTCATCCATGAGTGGGACGACAAAACGCTGGTTCTGGGACAGGCCATACCCAGGCCCTGGTTAGAAAAGAGTAAACGGATAGAAGTAACAGGGGCACCCACTTACTTTGGCAAGCTTTCTTTCAGCATGGAAAGTAAAAGATCAGGGAATGAAATAATAGCCACTATAGCTCTTTCTGACGGCCATAAACCAGATGAACTGTTTGTGCGTTTCCGTCATCCGCAAAAAAGAAAGATACAGTCAGTATGGGTAAATGGAAAATCCTGGAAAGATTTTGATAGAGCTAAGGAATGGGTACGCCTGCCCAAACCTGGTTCAGAGAAACAGGTAATTATCGTAAAATATTGATAACTAGGGGTTGGGTTCTTTTTGTTTTTGCCTTTCTGGTTTATGGGAGACACTCATAAAGCTACAGCAGAAACAGATAATCTATTTTGAGTTAAGAGGTCATTCCGGAAAAGTATATACCTGCTAAATTACTACTAGAGCTTGGAAGGATATTCATATTAAGGGTTTAAAGTTTCTGGCTCACGGACAAATCCGGTTGAATGATTGGCTAATAGATATCTTGCTTCAAATGTAAAAAGCGGGTTATGTCCTGATATCGGTCGATAAAATATCCCTTGAAATTTACCTGGTTTCTATCTACGGTTAATCAGTTCCGTTGAGTAATTGTATCACAAGGAAACTAATTAAATCTCCTTTCAGAAAAATACAGCTTGCTGTAATAGAAAAGGGGGAGTTATTTTAACTACCTTTTTTACTTAACTTATAACTTGACTCACAAACCTAATTTGTAAGTCAAGTTATAAGTTAAGGCGTATTTATAGTAATTAACTTTGTATTTAGCATTGATATCAATTCTCTCTAAGAGTTTTTACCGGGTTCATTTTAGAGGCTTTTAACGTTTGGCTGGCCACAGTTAACCCTGCGATCAGCAAAGCCAGCAGACCAGCTGCAGCAAAAAACCACCACTCTAAGTCTATAGCGTACGCGAACTCATTTAGCCATTGGGTAGCAATCAGGTAACTGACGGGTAAAGCAATAAGAATGGCTACCAGTACCATTTGTACGAACTCTCCTGACAACAAGCGGACGATGGCTAATTCGCTCGAACCTAATACTTTCCGGATGCCTATTTCCTTGCGTCTACGCTCGGCAGTGAAAGCAGCCAGGCCAAATAAGCCTAAACAGGAAATGATAATAGCTATTCCTGCGAAGTATCCCGATAGTACGGCTACCCTTTGCTCGGATGCATACAGCGCCCCATAAGATTCGTCCAGAAATGTATATTCAAAGGGTACTCCCCCATTAAATTCGCTATACAATTCTCCTAATTGGGAAATTACCTGCCCCTCCATACCTGCCTTAATCTTTACAAGTACATTCTCCTGTTTAGGTGAGCAGAGAAAAAACAAGGGTTTTACCTGCTGATAGAGAGATTCAAAGTTGAAGTTTTTGGTTACGCCGATAATCTCGAACTCTTTTCCCCATGCCCGGATAGTTTTACCCACCGGATTTTTCATACCCATTAGCTCTATGGCTTTTTCATTGAAAATAATTTTGGTACTGTCCCTACCAAACTCTTTTGAAAAGGTCCGCCCTTCTTTCAGCTCAATATCCATTAATTCGATCAGCCCATAGTCTACATATAGAATGCTGAAATCAACATTTTCGTTGGGGTTTTTCCCTTCCCAGTCTACACCGAAGGTACCCCCGTGGGCACCTGTCATGTTTCCCCCCATACTGGAGGCATTTACTACACCGGGTATGCTTTTTACTTCTAAGAGGAAAGTCTCCTGCTTGTCACGCAGTTTGCCTTCACTCCTGATCTGGAGAATGTTATCTTTGTTATATCCCAGGTTTTTAGTTTGTATATATTCCATTTGTTTATAAATTACGCCTACAGATACAATAAGAATAACGGACAGAACAAATTGAAACACCACTAACCCTTTTCGTGTCCAGGCTTCTCCAACGGAAGTATGTAACTTTCCTTTCAACACAGACACGGGCTTGAACCGGGACAAATACAAAGCCGGGTAACTGCCTGAAAAAACTCCTGTAAGCAATGTAATCGCCAGTAGGGATAATATAACACTCATTTCCGGCTGTAAAACCAGTTTCTTTCCTGTCACCTGATTAAACCATGGAAGAAGTAATACTACGGTAAGCAAGGCTACGACTAAAGAAAGAAAGGCAACAAACATAGATTCTGACAGGAACTGGAACATGAGTGATTTTCTGCTTGCCCCAATGGCTTTTTTTATACCTATTTCTTTCATTCGCCTCGAGGCTTGCGCCGTAGATAAGTTCATAAAATTGATGCAGGCAATAAAGAGAATAAAGAAGGCAACCATAGAAAACAGCTTTACATATTCTATTCTACCCCCTGCCTGCACACCGTTTTCATAGTGGTTATAGAGGTATTTATCCCCGTAGCGCTCGACAAATAAGGTTCCTACCCATTCCAGGTATTTTGTGCCCTTAGTGGCGAGGTGTTTTTCCTTCAAAAAACCTGCAATCTTTTTGTTAAAATCTTCAACATCTGTTCCTTGCTTTAGCAAAAGATAGGTCTGCGGATTATTACTTCCCCAATCTTGCAGATCTTTTTTATGCGCATCAAAATAGATATCATAATTAAAAAGCAAATCAAACCCAGCGGACGAATGCCTTATTGGTTTTTGAAAAACACCAGTAATTAGATAGGATCCACTATATTCTCCCCCCTTCCATTCTATGGTTTTGCCTATACTATTTTCTGTGGTGCCAAAAAGCTTTTTTGCCAGAACATCCGCTACTACCACTCCATGTTTACTTTTCAGTACGTTTTTTGGATCACCCTCCAGAATAGGATAAGAAAACAGAGAAAAGAAATTATGGGTAGCAAACATGCCATTTGCTTTGATATGCCTGTTTTGTGAGGAAATAATGCCGTTGTTTCCTGCTCCGCCATTAGTGATCACTGTTTCTTCTACCTGAGGAAACTCTGCCAGTAGTGCTGCTGCCAACAAGCCGGATGTATTTTCAGAAGACTGAAAAGTACCATCTCCATTGGGTATCACCTTCATTGCCTGATACAGCCTGCTGCCTTTCTCATGGAATTTATCCATCTGCCATTCATCATTCACCCATAGATAAATAAGTAAACTGCAAGCAAGCCCGGTAGAAAGGCCGATTAAGTTAATGAAAAAAGAACCCTTGAACCGCTTAAAGGAGCGGAAAGAGAACACTAAAAAGTGCTGGAACATATCTATAGGATTTAGGGATGAATATGTATTATGCTTGTTTCTCCACAATCTGGGATGAATTAATTTGAGTAAGTCGAGTATATACAGTAGCCTGGCTTTTCTCAGACCATTAGTCTGTAATCGTTTATCAAACAACTCCTGCAAGTCTCCCTGCACCTCCTCTAGCAGATGGTCAGCTGCCAGCCATTCAAGCAGCCGCTCTGCCCAGCGGGGCGGCGAAGGTGGTTTGTTGTGTTGCATACTTGTCTGAATCGGAATTTTATAGCATGGCTAGGGTTAGCAAACTGATAGCAAAGGGCAGGCAGGGTTGCATATAAACCAATAAATATTCTTGCGTTCCTGCCCTTCCTCTTACTTATTCTTCCCGCAAGGTTTGAATAGGGTTAATCTGTGAGGCTCTTATAGCTTGTGCTCCTACTGTGAAAGTGGCAATTAACAAGGCTAGCAAGCCTGCCCCAACATAATACCACCACTTTACTTCTATACTAAAGGCAAAATTGCTTAGCCATTCTTTGGTCAGCAGATGACTCAATGGCAATGCAATAAGAATAGAGATGAGCACTAACTTTGTAAATTCGCCGGACAAAAGTTGAACAATACTCCATTCACTAGAGCCAAGCACCTTACGAATACCAATTTCTTTCCGTCTACGTTGCGCTGTAAAGGCAGCTAAGCCAAATAAACCTAAGCAAGAAATTAAAACAGCCAGACCGGCAAAGTAGCGGGATAAGAGAGAAACCCTTTTTTCTGCTTCATACTGGGCTCCATACTCTTCATCTAGAAACTTGTAGTCGAACGAAAAACCGGGGTTATAGTTTGTGTAAAATTCTTCCAGCCGGCTGATGGTTTCTTTCTCCCTGCCAGCTTGTAGCTTCACCATAAACTTATTTGTGCGCTCGGGCCATAGGCGGAAAATTAGTGGTTTTATATTCTCGTGAAGGGATTCAAAGTGAAAATTTTTGGCCACACCAATAATCTGATAATCTTTTCCCCAAAATTTAATGGTTTTGCCAATAGGGTTTTTCAAACCCATATGGGCAATAGCTGCTTCATTAAAAACAACTTTTGCACTATCTGCCCCGAAAGATTTAGAAAAAGTCCGCCCCTCTTTCATCTGTATACCCAAAGTTTCCATCATTTCATAGTAGATCACTGCCATTTCAAAACTTGTTTTATCATTGGGATCTTTGCCTTCCCAATCAAATCCATATACGCCCCAGCTATGGCCTGTCAGATCATGCCCCATACTGGAGGCATTTACCACCCCAGGTATATTTCTGATTTCTGAGAGAAAAGTTTCCAGATCTTCCTTTGTTTGTCCTTCCCGGTCAAAATAAATGATATTATCCCGGTTATAGCCCAGGTTTTTAGTCTGCACAAATTCTGTTTGTTTGTACACCACCATTACCGTAACAATGAGAATGATGGAAAGAGCAAACTGAAACACCACTAATACTTTCCTGACCCATACTTCGCTTAGCGAACTGTTCATCTTGCCTTTGAGTATCATGGCAGGCCGGAAAGCGGACAAATACAGGGCCGGGTAGCTTCCTGCAAGTATTCCGGTGAACAAGGTTATTCCTAAGAGTGACACAATAAGGTTGGAATCGAAAGGCAAACCCAGGTTTTTGGCAGTAATTTCATTGAATTCTGGAAGTAGAATGAACACCAGAATTAGAGCCACTAAAACTGACAGCAAACTTATGAGCAGAGATTCGGTTAAAAATTGAAAAATAAGTGCCTTCCTGTCTGCTCCCACAGCTTTTTTAATGCCTACTTCTTTTATTCTCCGCGTAGCTTTTGCCGTAGAGAGATTCATAAAGTTAATACAGGCAATGAGCAGGATAAAGACGGCAATACTAGAAAACAGTTTCACATACTCTATCCGGCCGCCGGCCTGTATGCCATTTTCATATTTACCATATAGGTAATATTCCGAGTAGCGTGTAACAAAGGGAGTACGGTGCGAGTTGGGATCATTTTTTTTTAGTTTGATAAAATCAGCAATTTTGCTGTTGAACGCTTCTATGTTGGTGCCTGGCTTTAGAATTACATAAGTTGCCACAGCTTCATTGTTCCAGTCTAACACCCAATCATTATTTTCACTAAACCCCTCAAAAGACAAAACAAAGTCGAACTTTTCGGATGAATTAGCAGGCATATCTTTCATGATACCCGAAACTAAAAACTGCTTTTCGTGCCCAAACTCTATGGATTTCCCAATAATATCCTGTGTCGTATTAAATAGACTGTTGGCCAGGCTTTCTGAAATGACAATAGAGTTTTTGTCTTTTAGCACCTGTTCATTTCCCTGAACAAACCCATAGGAGAAAACTTTGAAGAAATCGTTGCTTACATATCGGCCTGTTGCTTTCAGGTGCGTCTCTCCTACAGTAAGGGTAACTACCTGGTCCATGGCCCTGACTGTTGCAGCATATTCTACCTCCGGCATTTCTTTGACTAAAGACTCTCCCATCCGGCCTGAAGTAGATGTAGAAGTTAAAATGCCATCTGCCTGTTTCGTATGTTCCATTACCTGGTACAGCTGGCTATCTTTTTCATGAAACTTATCAACGGCTAATTCGTCTTTTACCCATAGGTAAATTAACAGTGTACAGGCAAGCCCGGTAGAAAGGCCAATAAGGTTAATAAAAAAAGAACCTTTGGACCGCTTAAATGTGCGGAAAGAGAGCACTAAAAAATGATTGAACATATCTATTGTGTTTAGAGCTGAATAAGAAGAGGGTTTCTTTCGCCAAAGTCTGGGATGAATCAGGTTAAGTAGGTCCAGTACATACAACCATCTGGCTTTTCTTAGGCTATATGTTTGCAGGCGTATCTCAAACAACTCCTGCAAATCTCCCTGCACTTCTTCCAGCAGGTGTGGAGCAGCCAGCCATTCCAGCAGACGTTCTGCCCATCGGTGCGGATGAGTACCTTTCCTAGAATTTAGTTTACTCATCACGCAGGGTTTGTATAGGGTTGATTCTGGCTGCTTTTATGGCTTGTGCACCTACAGTCATCCATGAAATGAGCAAGGCTAATAGGCCTGCCAAGGCAAAATACCACCATTCCATGGCTATACTTTCGGCAAAGTTATTCAGCCAGCTAGATACCAGAAGATAACTTATAGGCAAAGCAATGAGAATAGCAAGCACAACCATTTTGGTAAACTCACCTGATAATAAAGAAACGATGCCAAATACGGATGAACCTAATACTTTGCGGATGCCAATTTCCTTGCGCCTGCGTTGGGCGGTAAAGGATGCCAAGCCAAACAAACCCAGGCAGGAGATTAATATAGCCAGTACAGCCACATAGTTTGATAGGGCAGCAACTCTGACCTCCGACTCATACATGGCCTGGTATTTTTCATCCAAAAAGGTGAACTCGAATGGATATTTGGGAATAAACTCGGCATGGTACTGCTTAAGCTTTTCAAGTGTCGTTTTTTCCGTGCCTGCTTTAATCTTTACCAGAATGTTATTGCCAGTGGCCTCGAATCTAAAAATAAGTGGTTCTATCTTATTATGCAGCGAGCCATAATGAAAGTCTTTGACTACGCCTATAATTTGCCTTGATCCTTCTTCCCACCCAATGCTTTTGCCTACCGGATTCTCTATGCCCATCATCTTTACTGCCGTTTCATTGAGTATGATGTTGAACCTTTCTTTGGCATACTCTCTTTGATGAGACCGCCCTTCTTTCAATTCTATACCCAGGGTTTCAATAAAGTCATAGCTAACCACCGGAGATTTAAACGAACGCCCTTTATCATCTTCTTGTCCTCTCCAGGAGAGCGCACCTTGTTCCCAAATTTCATCGAGGATATTGCCATACATAGAAGTTGCGTTCACTACGCCTGGAATGTTCTTTAAACCTAAAACAAATGTTTCAAAGCTTTTATCGGATTTTCCTCTCCATCGGAAAGTAATCACATTATCCTTACTATAACCCAGGTTTTTGGTTTGCGTATATTCAATTTGTTTGTTGATGATGAGAAAGCCTACAATAAAAATAACAGCTAAGCTGAATTGAAACACTACCAAACCTTTGCGTATCAGGAGCTCTCCGGCAGAGGTATCAAGCTTCTTTTTTAGCACATGTATGGCTTTAAAACCTGAAAGGTAAAAGGCCGGATAGATGCCTGAAACCAGGCCTGTAAACAATACAATGCCTATCATCACTAAAATGTCTCTTGTATCCAGCACAAATTGAAGCTTTTTACCTGTAATGTCATTAAATTGAGGAAGCAGCAAGACCACTAAAAGTATGGCTATTACCAGCGATATAAATGTAAGTAGCATCGATTCAGACAGGAACTGGGTAATTAAGGATTTGCGGCTTGCCCCAATTGTTTTTTTCACGCCTATTTCTTTCATGCGCAGTGAGGCTTGTGCGGTAGATAAGTTCATAAAGTTAACACAGGCTATCAGCAGGATAAATATGGCGATGAGAGAAAAAAACTTTACATATTGCATCCTTCCTGCCACCGGAATTCCATTTTCATACTTCCCATACAGATAGATATCTGAGTATTTCTGTACAAACATAGAAAGGTTGACCATTACCTCATCCTTTTCTTTTAAATACCCTTTCAGCTTTTGATTGAGGTCCTTGATATTGGTTTCTTTTTTTAGTACCATAAAGGTTTGCCCCCAACTTTGATCCCATTCGCTTGCCATTTCTTGCTTCTCTAGTAATACATCCATGGAGAAAACAACGTCGAAGGGAGCCATAGAACTATTGGCTTGAGGTGTAAAAACATCCGCAATGGTGTAGGTTCCTTCAAAGCCCGGATGACTCCACTCCAGTGTTTTACCCACTGCATTCTCTGACGTGTTAAACAGTTTTTTTGCCAGCTCATCGGATATGACAATGCCAGATTTATCTGCTAGTACTTGATCTCTATTGCCATTTAGGAGTGGGAAGGAAAATACGTTGAAAAAGTCTTTACCGGCGTGCATGCCTTGTACTTTGATATGTTTCTCTCCGAGGGAAAGAATGCCCTCCCGGTTGTTCCAGGTCCTAAAATCATTCACCGTTACGGCTTTTTCTACTTCTGGCATGTCTGCGAGTAAAGCATCAGATAGGGGCACAGGTGTCATGTCACCGGTCCCAATACCTTGTGGTGTTTCGTGGTTGGACAGTACCTGATACAACCGGCTGTCATTTTCATGAAACTTGTCTACCCTTAGCTCATGATTGACCCACAAATAAATAAGCAAGGTGCAAGCAAGCCCAGTAGATAACCCAATGAGATTGATCAGAAATGAGCTTTTGAAGCGCTTGAATGTGCGAAAGGAAAGTAATAAAAAGTGCTGGAACATATCTAGTGGATTTAGGGGTTGATAAGCCGTTTTTTTATTTTTCCAGAGTCTGGGATGTATCAGTTTAAGTAAATCAAGTATATACAGCAGCCTGGCTTTTCTGGGGCCTTGTGTTTGCAGGCGTTTATCAAACAATTCCTGCAAGTCTCCCTGCACTTCTTCTAGCAGGTGTGGAGCAGCCAGCCATTCCAGCAGCCTCTCGGCCCAACGGGGTGGTTGGGGCGTAGTATGGTTGACCCTCATGAGAGACTTGTTTTGAAAGCTCCTTTCGGTATAGCGCTCCATAGTTCATTGCGCAGTCTGCGGGCCTCTAAGAGTGACCTTTCTCCGGCAGGGGTAAGGGAGAACAAGCGCTTTCGCCGTCCGCCTCTTTCACAGGTAGCTTCTCCAAAGCGGGAGTTAACCAGCCCTTTTTCCTCCAAGCGTTGCATAGTCCGGTGTACCGAGCCAATGCTCATCGACCTTTCCATGCGTCGCTCTATTTCTTCCAGCACAGCTACACTATAGGCATCATCATACAAAAGGGCTATGGTGAGCAAAACGATTTCTTCAAACTCTCCTAATTCTGTACCTTTCATATATAAAATGGAATAGTTGGTTATATATCTTTCTCACTTGCCTAACAAATAGTTTGCCACATATACAAAGTATTAAATATCAATGATTTACTTGCATTTATATGGCAATTTTAATAGGGATCAACTGTTCATTTGAGGACACTCGCTGTCCGAATAGGATACAGGCTAAAGAGAAGGCTGAAAGAATTAATTTAACCGATAACTCAATATTGTATAATACAGTTACCCAAAAGGGGAGGTTAAATTTACTACCCCTTTCGGTTAACTTATCAAATTGAGCAAGGAAAAAATTGCTTTTAGGATAGCTATCTTATAACTATTTTATTTTTACTAGTTCTTTATGGGAATAAAGGCAAATCAAAGGGAGGTTAGTTTGCACTTATGTAGCAGGAACACCCCTCATAGCCTATCTTTAGATTAAAGGGCTTGTGTTGTGGCTGCTAGGTTGCCGGATGTTGGTATTAGTAACTCACGGTGACTCCTATTCCATTAGTTGTAAAAGCAAACTTGAGGTCTAGCAGATCAGGTTTATAGAGCTTATTTCCCAATGCTGAATTATAAAGTTCCACTGCCTTTAGCGCTTGTTTGTTAGCTTTTATTCGTAAAGGGATAGAAACAGCTAAGCAACTCAGACCTATTCCCATAGATGGCCAGAATGCCCTGTTCTTGGCAGCATCTGTTAATTTATTACCCAAGGCTAAAGAATAAATGATGGATGGCACAGCTACATAGGTTAACACATTCGCTAAGGTAAAATTTACTTTAGCCGGTTTTACTACCTGATAGGCTTGTTCATTCTTTTTGAGAATGGGAGCTAACTCTTTGATACCTAAAGTGATCTCCCCATATTGAAATCTATGGTTGGGAAAGCCTTTCTTAATGTCAATCTTTGGATAGCTTGATTGAGCAGACAGCTGTAGTAGACCAATGGAAACAAAGAAAATAGAAGAAATAATAATTTTCATAAACTGCTTATTTGGTTTTATTGCCACCCATCAGATCAATGATTCGCTGCACTGTGCCTGCTTTAGGGTAAGTCCAACATATTATTACTTGAAATGCTGGAGACTTACAGAAAATAAGAATTACTTAAAAGTAGGTATTTCTTTCTACTATTTTCTTCTTTATATTTAGTACTCTGACACTAAGTATCCGCTAGCTATTTTAAACTTGTATAAGTAGGGTTGCTCTATACATTCTCTTCTATCAGATTCACTAAATAGGCCTTAAATTTTTCCTTTAGATAACATAAACAGAAAATCTATGAAATCTGCTCTACCTCTATTTCTGATTTTCTATCTCCTGAATACACATGTCTTCCTACAGGCGCAGAGCAGAAAAGATATTATTTATGAAATCCATATGAATGGCCCCTCTATAGATACATTTTATGTAGAAGTAAAAGTGCCTAAATTAGATAGAGACAATAGTGTTTATCAGTTTGCCTCCACGGCACCAGGAACCTATGCGGTCATGGATATTGGACGATTTGTTTCAGAATTCAAAGCTTTTGATAAAAAGGGAAGAGAGGTAGTTACTCGGCAGGTGCAGGTCAATCAATGGGAAATCTCTCAACCTGGTAAAATACGATCTATTCGCTATAAAGTAGCAGAAACTTTTGACACAAAGGTCAAAGAAAATGGAGTATATCGCATGTGTGGTACAAGCCTTGAAAAAGATCATGCCCTGTTAAACTTACATTGTTTGCTTGGCTATTTCAAAAACAAGCAGGACGCAGATATGGCTATAAAACTCAATTACCCCTCTAATTGGGAAGTAGGAACGGCCATGCCAAAGAATGAAAAGCACTATTATCTGGCCTCCGATTATGATTTTGCCGTAGACTCTCCTATTCTTTTGGGACGCTTATCTAAAGCTTCTGCAAAGGTTGGAAAGACCAAGGTAGATATCTTCACTTACTCTAAAACAGACTTAATCAAATCCGATACCTTGCTTTCTTCCATGCAAAGCATGCTCCAGTCAGCCCATCAATTTCTAAAGCAGCTGCCCGTAGACCATTATGTATTCCTTTACCACTTTGAAGACATTGAGTTTGGTGCCTGGGAGCACTCCTATAGTTCAGAATATGTATTGAAAGAAGAACCGATTAATGAGCAACTACTGGATTTTTATACTCATATAGCCGCACATGAATTCTTTCATATTGTTACTCCCTTAAATATTCATAGTGAAGTTATCGAAAGATTCAATTTTGTTACTCCTACGCCTTCTGAGCATTTGTGGTTATATGAAGGGGTAACTGAATGGGCAAGTCTAGTGATGCGTTTACGTTCCGGGCTACTTTCAGCAAAGGACTTTTTTAAGCAAATGCAGGAGAAGTTAACCCTTGATGAAAATCATTTTGACAAACAGTATAGTCTGAGTAAACTCGCTCTTACTTCATACACGCCTCAGGGGCATGAACAATATGTAAACATATATTTAAGGGGAGCAGCTGTAGCAACCTTGCTTGATATACGCCTGCTCGAACTAAGTGAGGGTAAGAAGGGCTTGCGGGAAGTGATCTTAGAACTTGCAAGTAGATATGGAGCAGAGAAAGCCTTTCCAGAGAAAGATTTTTTCAATATACTCGTAGAGATGACCTATCCACAGATCAGATCCTTTATTGAGAGCTATATCAGAGGAACAGATCCTTTACCTGTAGCCGAATACTTTGCCAAAATCGGCTATGATTGTTTAAAAGAGCAGGAAAGTGAAGAAGAGGAACCAGACTTTGGTATGGAAATATTCAAAGGTCTGGAATTATGGAAAGTACTCAGTGTCAAAGATTCTCTCTCTAAAGCAGGTGTTCAAGTAGAAGATGAAATTATGGCTGTCAATGAGTTTGCCGTTGAGCATCCCTTTAATCCCAAAATAGATTCCTTACTTGCTTCTACGAAAATAGGTGATATGCTTAAAATAACTTTCCGTAGAGGTGATAAAACTTTTGTACTTAACAATAAGGTAGGAAGCAAAAAAAGAATTAATAAATATGTATTCTTACCCAATAAAGAAGCTACACCTGTAGAACTGCGACTGCAGAAAGCATGGATGAATAATCAATAGATAAAAGTAAATAGCACAAAACACTTTCTCCTTCTTTAAAAGTAGTACAATGCCAAACATAAAAACTATAGAACCATTTGTAATGGTCTGTATAGGTAAGTCAAACAAAATTTATCAAGCAAGATGAAAATAAATTAGTTATTAACAGATGTGTTTTAAGTTTAATGTACTGATTAGAAACAAAGTATACAAAAATATTGGCATAAGAAAAATGCAAATATTTATAATCTTTCCATAAAGTCCATAAAATTGGATTGTCATCAATTTTGTTCGACATTACTTTATATATTAAGCAAAATTCTTGTACTTTAACGAGGAGTAAGAATCACTTTTGGCTAATGATGTTATAGAATGAGTGCAAAATTAAACATAGTAAAATATTTCAGCTTAACTGCCTGTATTATCCTACATCAGGAGTGTAATCCTGTATCTGAATAATTCTTTGATTTGCAGAGTATTATATATTAGTAGTATTGTATTTCTCCTAAATAGTTTTTAACTTACTAATAACCAGCAAATAAGCCCTTTTTTCTTATTATTTTTCCCTGCAAGTGTCTAGTCTTAGAATGTACTTCTTTACAGCGTGAAAAGTCGCTGAGAACAACATTTCATCTAATGATAACTCTTTGCAGAACTAGCCTATGGGCATAACCTTGAAGGTAAAATCCGGTAGGGTTGCTTACAAAATTTCTTTGTCTTCTTCCTTTTTAGTAATGAGATAACACAATATAAACTTCTCCCTCATGCAAAAGAGCCTAAACTCAAATTCTACCCTGTATCATAACTTAGGCTATTGGTTTCTGTTACTGATTGTACTGGTAGTAGCCGGATTTTATACTTCCTATTTTGCTGTCTTCTTTCAACCCACTGCTGCTATTATCCATATTCATTTCACCTTGATGGTGCTATGGATAGCCATGCTGATTACACAACCTTTTCTGATAAAATATAAAAAGCTTGCCCTACACCGGATGCTGGGTAAGGTAAGTTATGTGCTTGTTCCGCTTGTTTTGTTTTTTGGTTTTTTAATGATTCGCCGTTCCTATTACAATTTAATTGACAACTTGCATCAGAGTGCCGCTCAGGCAGCCGCTTTTCAAGCCATTGCTTTATATTGGTTGTTGCTTTTTATTGTCTTTTATTGCCTGGCTATTATCAACAGGCGCAAGACTATGGCGCATGCCAGATATATGGTGGCAACCGCATTAACGCTGCTTGGAGCTACCATTGATAGAATCATATTTTTTGGCTTAGAGATGGAAAAGCTACCGGCTTCCATACCCATTGAAGTAGCCGCTTTTTTCGTAGCAGATCTTGTGCTAGCGCTACTTTTATGGAAAGATTACAAGGAGAAAAGGCCTACTCAACCCTTATGGATTTGTTTGCTTAGTTTCCTAGTAGGACAGGTATTGTTTTTTACTATTCCTTCCACTGAGAGGTGGCAGGATGTAGTAGCCTTCTTAATGAAACCCACACCATAGCTTTGCCTATAGCTAGAAGAATGTCTTTTTATTTAGCATCCAATCATAAGATTGGATGCTAAATAAAGCTGTTGTATAAGTCAAATTATGATGAGGAAAGGGCTAGAGGGGAATAAATAGTGTTTCCCTTATAACTTAAAAAATTATCTTTTCCCCTCATACCCACTTTTTTACAGATTGGCCTACGAAGGAGATGGTTAAATTTATTCCCCCTTTTAGGTAACTAAAATGTTAAAGCCTGTAAGGATTCTGGTTTTTCTTTTCAGTACCCGTCTCAAAAATAGGGATCTGACATTGATTTTCTTCCCGAACAACTCTATTTAAAAACTTTTTTGCAAAACTTAGAAATTTATTCAGGTCTGATCTGGTAGTTGGAAAGCCGATAGATACTCTGACAGCCCCACGCATGTTGCCTAAAAAACCGATCATATCTTTATACTCTCCATCGTGCCTACTGGTGAAATATTGTTTTAACCGTTTTTCACAAAGACTGTTGTTTATTTCATCCACACCGGGGTTGCAAAAGCACCCTGTCCGAAGTGAGATATTTTCAGCATTTGCCTTTCCTTCTATATACTCAAAAGGATACTGTTTCCCATGAGTATCAAAAAAATTAATCAGAAAAGTACCCCCCCTATTTTTTGTATCCATGGGTCCATATAACTTTATTAAGGGCTTGCCATTCTCATGTTTAAGCTTAAGGAGGCGGTATATAAAAAATTCTGAAAGTTCTTTTACCCAGCAGGTGATGTTGTCAATTCCAAGGGCAGCAATAAAATCAAGCCCATTGGCGATGGCCGGAATGGTTAAATAGCTAACTGTGCCATTTTCGAATCTTTCATGCCCTGATTTTAAGAAATGGCCCTGATGCCTAACGGCAGATAAAGTAACCGTCCCGCCTGCAAACCATCGTTTTACAAACTTGTTAATTTTTGATTTTTTGACCAGTAAACACCCTATCCCTGTAGGGTAGCCAAACATCTTGTAAAATGACAAGGATACAAAATCAGCATCAAATATAGTTAAATCTAGTTTCGAAGTAGGAACAAAAGCGGCCGCATCCAGCAGTACATCCCATCCCTGATCATGTGCCTTTTTGATCCATGCTAGTGAGTGCTGAACTCCCGAAGCATTAGATTGGGCAGGAAAAGCAAACAATTTATTTTCCTTACAAGAATGTGCGCTGAGCTGATAATTTAATTCATCTGTATTGATCGTAAGATCGTCATAATTCAGGGGACAATAAGAATAACTACCTCTCTTGTTTTGGCAGTATTCCCTAATGCCATTTACAGAGTTATGGTTGTCGGCAGTAAGTAAAAGGTGACTGTTGGTAGAAAAGGGGTAACATTCCCCAACAATTTGTAAAGCCCCGGTAGCATTTGAAGTAAACACACAATCGTAATCTGGCGCATTAAAAAAATCAAGCACACTTCTCCTGGATTCGTTTACAAGTTTTTCTGACAACTGTGAAGATGGGTTGGTAGAATGTGGGTTGCCATAAACCGCATTTTGCAGGAATTTGTGGTGCATCTCAACCAAACATTTGGGATACATATTTCCTCCTGTATAATCCAAATACACATGAGCTGATTTGTCGAGTATGGCGTACTGCTTCTTGCGCACACGGTTAAAAAAACTTTCAAGGTTTGAGTTGTCTCTTTTCATGGGTAATCATTTCTCCTCTTTTCCTCTATTTGTATTAGATTAGCATCAACCCATTAGTACCATCCATAGGGTTGTGAAATTATTTTACCTGGTACTCTCATTATTGAATCAAACGGATGCGGTTGTTTGCTGCATCGCCCACATAAATATTGCCCGAAGCATCTATAGCTATACCAGAGGGTGCCCTGAACAGTGCGTCCCCGGCAGGACCATCTTTATACCCACCAATGCCATTACTTTCACCAGCCAGCGTGCTGACTGTACCTGATGGTGTAATTTTGCGTATGCGATTATTTTCTGAATCTGCTACATAGACATTTCCTGCACTATCTAATGTTATGCCTCTGGGTTTACTGAACCTTGCAGCGGTGCCGTCTCCATCGGCAAAGCCACCCGTACTACCTGCCAATGTACTTACGCTACCCGTGGCTGTAATCTTGCGGATGCGACTGTTAAATTCATCGGCCACATAAAGATTGCCTAAGGCATCTATGGCTATTCCGGAAGGTCTGTTGAATTGTGCATTGGCACCTGTTCCATCAGCGGAACCCAATGTGCTGCCTGCAAAGGTAGTTACTATGCCTGCGGGGGTAAGCTTGCGTATCCGATGGTTGACATCATCTGCCACAAATACATTTCCCGAAGCATCTACTGCCACATCTTTAGGTAAGTAAAACCTGGCAGTTGTGCCATTACCATCGGCAAAACCTCCACTTGCTTGGCCTACACCATTAATTGCGCCACCGCCAGCCAATGTACTAACTGTACCCGTGGGCGTGATTTTACGGATACGTTGTGTGTATGTATCAGCGACATAGATGTTGCCAGCAGCATCTAGCGCTATGCCTGTTGGGCCGGAAAATTGCGCTGCAGTGCCAACTCCATCTGCAAACCCGGCAACCCCACTGCCGGCCAATGTAGTTACTGTGCCGTCGGAAGTAATTTTGCGAATGACATGGTTTCCTAAGTCGGCCACATAGAGGTTGCCTGCAACATCTATCGCAATGCCATGGGGCCCAAAAAACTTCGCAGCCGTGCCAATGGCGTCGGTAAGACCGATCTCCCCACTGCCAGCCAGGGTACTTACTGTTTTGGTTGCTGGTATCTCATACACAAAATCATTAACTGAACTAGCCGTCTGTGTACCTATTTGTACAGTAATTTTGCCAGTGCTGCCATCTTCCGGTACACTCACCGTAAGACTGGTAGCTGTGGCTGCTGTTACCAGAGCCAGCGCACCATTGAACTTCACCAGATTGTTGATAATACTGGCGGAAAAATTAGTACCGGTAATAGTTACACTGGTACCAGCTGCACCCGTTGCCGGAGAAAAGCTGGTGATGGTTACCGGCGGAGCAGGTGGAATAATAGTAAAACCAGTAGAGGAGGTAGCGGTCTGGGAGTCTACCTGCACGGTAATTTTGCCAGTGCTGGCCCCTGTGGGTACATTTACTGTTAAGCTGGTAGTGGTAGCAGCAGAAACCGTGGCTGCTGTACCGTTGAACTTCACTATGTTGTCAGCAGCGGTTGTGGAAAAATTGGTACCCGTAAGGGTTACACTGGTGCCTGCCGTGCCAGAAGTAGGGGAAAATCCGGTAAGGGTTGGTACAGGAGTAGCTGGGTTGAGCGAATTATCGTTTTTTTTGCATCCGTTCCACAGAAGAGAGAAAAAAAGGCTCAGTATAAATAGATGGGTTGCTTTTTTCATGAATTTAAAATAAAAAGTTTAAGAACTGGCTCTACTTGTGATCAGGCAGCAAAAAGGTAATACCATCTTTACCCAATGACCACTTTTTATAAGAAGGCGAACCATTCATCATCATCGCTACCCGCCAGTTTACTTCGTTCGAAGAATTTGATTACAACTTGGCCTCCACCGTCGGCACTTCCGCCGTCAGAAGTGATCAACCCAAGTGTGCCTTTAGAACGACGCGAAGAAGCCGGAGGGCAAGGATTTTGCCATATAAAACCTCCTCTGGTTTTGATGAAACCACCACTAGGTGTTATAGAAGTGGGCGTTAATCGGAGATAATCGCTTGTATCAAAACCCTTACTAAAATCCCTTAAAATTTGTGGTGTTGAAACATTTCTCTCCATTGCCCAGTTTCCTTTAGTAAGTTGAATAAAGGATTTTTCCTCGATTTCCCCCTGGCCATTACCGCAAAAATCACTTATCTCAGGCTGAGGGTTAGCATAGCTTTCCTCTGTTATTCTTGAATACGTTCCGTCATCCTTAAATATGATAGATTCATAGGCTGCCTGATAATAAGTGTTAAAAAATAACCTTCTATGATTAGGCGTATTAGGCGGACAAACGAGGGAGCTGTAATCGGAAACACCATCAACGCAACATCCATTAATATACTGGCCACCGCTTATGACTTCTGGCCCTACATATTTTTGCATCCCACCTAGTCCTGGTTTCAATGTAATTGTCGCAAACCATTCCCAATGTTCGCCTTCAGGAAGCACCAGTGGGCAGGAACCTGAGCCTAGATTATCGGAATCATCCGCATCATCTACTACAACAGGTATAACTGTTTCATCAAGCGGCTGTCCACTTTCATCATAAGGAGTAATGGTAACATCAAAAACAAGCGGTTTACCACCCCCTGCCGGAGGGACTCCACCAGAATCAATAAAACCATCCAAATTAAAGCCAAACCCAATCCCAGATACGGTATCACTTTGGGCTACTTCAGGTATTTCGGGCACGTCATAGTGATAGGTGGCTTGGCTGCTCCCGTTCCAACTACTAACCTGTACATAAGCACCGGCGACATTGTTTGTGGTATCCCTATGCAAAAACTTTATGGGCATTTCCACTCCTTCTATCACATACAGGGTATCTTTAATGCTGATTTTGAGTGAGGAACCGCTTGGTGCTGCCGGCGTATTACCCGGCTTCTTAACGGAGTTAAAGAATTGCAAATGATCAGAAAATTTATCCAGATCAGCCACAGTAATGGTGTCAGCAGGGTTTTCTGTTTTAGGATCAGCTTCTGATTCATCAGGTTTGCAGGCAAAAATAAAGAGACTACAAATGATAATCAGGCATTCAACTATAAAAAGCAGACTTGATTTTTTCATTACTCAAAAATTGTGGTGGTTGCTTAGTAAAAATAGTGTTAGGCAGTTAATAAGGGATCTTCACTTCACTTATGGCAGTCTTTACTTCACAAGTGGAGGTTTATGAAACATAAGTGGATAGCGTAAGTACTCTTAAGTGACAGATACTGAGGGCCTAACGTGTAGCTATATTTTCTACCCACTGCAGGGTTTTTCAAAATAAGGATCTGTATGTGGCAGGCGGCTCATGGTATAAGCCATAGAGAATTCTCCAAAATCCCTCCAGTCTCTAATGCTTTTCAGCCCGTTCAGGTATCCTTCTTTGATCAATCCTTTGTCCTGGCTTATGGCGCCTACAATAATTTTAGAAGCTGCCAGAAAAGACAATACTCTGGCATCGTTGGGGTTGATCAGATAGGCTTCTCTCAGATATTTTTGGGCAAGCACCGCATGATCGATAATATTGCACGGAATGTTCTGCAAGTGTTGCCGTTCCGAAAGTGCCCACATATGAGCAAATCCTAAGTGATAGACTGTTTGCAGATCTTTTGGATTAGCTATATAAGCAGCTGATAGTTGTTCTATGACTTTAGGAATAGTGTGGTAGTTTCCCAAGTGAAACTGCTCCCAGAAAAAGTCGTTGGCAAGCGTGGAGGGCCCTCTCTCTACCCATCTCCATTCGGTTTTGGAACGGTTGATGGTGCTTACAGAATTAAAAACGGTTTGGTATACAATGGCTCCCATTAATAGCAAGGCTCCAACAAGGAGGATCAGTATCTTCTTCATGCTTTAGCAGATGTTGGTTGACAATCCAAAAAAGCACATTTGTACACCTAAAGTATAGAATAAAATTTACCTCACCCTTGGGGGGATGGAGCATCTTGTAAATGTTGGTATAAATAAGACACAATTGGTTTGCTGTGCAGGTATTGTACTGGCGTATAACCTGTAAAAGCTTTGAATTCGCGGATCAAATGACTTTGATCTGCATAAGAAAGATAGTCCAGGCCGTAGAGTCCTTTCTGAGACAACATCTGAGAAACCGTTTCAAACCTGCTCACTTTCTGGATCATTTTTGGCTTTAGGCCGCATTTCTCCTTAAACAAATGAATAGAATGTTTATGGCTATATCCCATTACTTTGTCAAGCAGCTCGCCTACCGGTGTATTAGGCTGCGTTAGTTGAGATTCTATTTTTTTCCATTGACGGATTTGCTGCAGATCAGCTTTGGCCATCTTAGAAAAAATCCAATTATGTAAGGTAGAGAATATGGCTTGATTGTCTGGGCATTCCAATAATTGTTCCCGTAACCACTCCATTTCATTACCCCATACATCTGTGGTAATAAAGTGCTGATTAGTGAAATGATAAGCTGGTATTTTAAACAGGTGATAAAATCCAAATAAAGTAAACCTGAGTCCTGCCATAAAGAAGTTGGTTCCGGGAATGAACGTGAAATAGGTGTCTTTGATCCCTGAGATTATACTCTCTTTTAGAGAGAGCAAGCTATTACTATTGTTGACTAATCCAGTTAATTTTTCACCTAGATTAATAAATAGTTCAGCCTTATTGTTGGGGAAAAGCCTTTCTTCTAGCCCTGATGAGGTGCCTTTCATCACCACATAATGATCCACAAATAAGTTTACCGGATAAGCCGGAAAACGTAGGGTATAGTTGATGTTTTTGGCCTTAAAGCAGATCATTATATGGAGGCTTTACTAAAATTAACTAATAAAATCTAAGGCTGGCAAGTTTCTTTGTACAAAATATATCAGTGATCTCCTCCCAATAAGTCAGACATATGAACAGTAAAGAGAAAGGGGGAATATATGATACTTCAGTAGCTAGAAAAAGAGTTTGTTAGATAGTATGAAAAGAATCTTAATATATTTAATTATTTCATTAGTATTAAGCTATTCGTATGACAGCGGATGAGTTTTCTTCACAAATTAGGAAAGGCTACACAGTTGCCGTTGTCCCGGCATTCATTACTTGCTGGGCATAGTCTTTTACCGAAGTGAGTAGTATCGGAAAATCTCGTAGCGTGTTCTCCATATCAATCACACTTCCCGAGGCATATCCGAGCATTAGACTAATAAAAGAAAGCTGTATTGGATCTGTAGCTGCTGCTTTTTGAGCTACTAAGACTTCTTCAGGTACATGAGTGAGTTCAAACGTTACATTCGCCTGCCTTTCAAACAGCTCAACTACCTCTAAAGGACTCAATGCCTGTGGACCACCTAGTGGTATTGTTTTATTCATAGCATGAGCATTATCCAGGGATGCTACAGTAAACTGAGCCACATCTCTAACGGCAATCCAGGAAATTTTACTTGTCCCTGCTCCATAAATAGTGGCTTTGGCATTGGTATAATCAAAGCCTACGGCAGGGCTTAGCCACACTTCCATAAAATCAGTTGGCTGCAATATAGTATAAGTCATAGCGCTTTCTTTTAAAGCTTTCTCAACCGCCCGTTTAGCAGTTTGTAATGGGTTGTCATGAGCTACTGGTGGAAAAGATATAAAAATAAAATGCTTTATGGCTTTTTGCTGTGCTGCTTTTACCACCTTTAATTGGCCTTCCAGATCTACTGTTCGAATTGAATCCCCTGGCTGGCGGGAGAGGGTGGAGGAAGCCGTAGAAATAATGGCATCCACCCCTTCACATGCACGATCAATAGACCATTGATCTTTCAAATCTCCTTCAACTGTTTGCACACCCAACCTTTGAAGGTACGCTATTTTAGAGGGATCCGAACTTTTTCTGACAAGTCCTTTTACCAACTTCCCTTTTTCTATTAATTGCCGGCATATTTCGCTGCCCAAAATACCAGTGGCGCCTACCACAAGTATCGAAGAAATTTGTAATGAGCTAGATTGCATACTTAAAAAAGTTATAGGATGGATGGGAAATACGAATTTTACACTCAAAGGCCTAATAACTACAGAGGTTATAAAGAATTAAAAGAACACAAAGCTCCTACGAGTGGCACACATACCTTCTTTACAAGGAAAAGCAGTCAGGAGGAACAGAATTCATTGAATGGGAAAAACCCTGACTTGTGCTTTTTAGCAAATAAAGAGTTAGTATGTTTAGCAGAAAAGTAAACCTATACAAAAATAACTATTCCGAAGGTAAAGGGAATGGATCAATTAATCAATACCTAATAGTAGGTATTTTACTCCCATTTGGAGATGAAAGCTTCAATTTCTTCACTTAAAGACTCAACTAGCTAACTTGTTTTTCCCTAAAAGATAACACTCTAAACCGATAGGAATATCACAAGCAGCATCTCCTGTAAGAAATATACTATACTTAGTGCAGGGTTTTATCCGGCGATAGGTTGACAAAAAGGGTAGAATAAGTTAACTCAATCTGCCCCTTTTGGGTAACTCAAGCCTATTGATTTCTCTATTGTATTTCTATCCGAAGAAATTGGGCCTTACATAGGAAACTTTACTAATAAAATCAGAGCATAAAAAGCATATGCAACAGATTTAGATCCATACCCCCTATTTAGACTTGGATTATATAGTTTCAAAGCTTTATGGGAGCAAAAGCCGCATTCGCCAGTTGTCATTCAAATTCAATATCACCAGTGCAAACATGTAATTTTATGACAAGTCAAGATACGCTGATCAAAGGGTAATAAATTTTTCTTTTGTTTTCTGTCCGAAAAACAGTGGCCCTGACAAAGTGACGACAAGGAGAAAATACCATTAGTCTTCTGCATTAGGAGTTTCATTAGCTTCCATGGCTCGCTGATCTAGGAACAGTTGAATTGCCTTCTCAATAGAGGTAATGGTTTCTCTATCTTGATAAATGCTATTTTCTGATTCAAGTATTTGTTCCAAGATACGTGTTTCTATAGCAGGGTTAACAAGAGAGGCTAAATGCTCAGTGCTTAATCCTACCTTTCTTCTTAAAATTTTAATTTGCTTGATCTTCACTGATATACTAGGCTGGGGCATATTAACGTCATTTAGTAACTATAGGAGCATGCCTTGATAAATTAATTAAAATATGTTGATTCTCACAAAAGAAACAGGAGCAAGTAGTACTTCGATTGTTCTCATGCAGAAAAGAGAGGACGCGAAAAGCATCCTCTCTTTTCTTGAATCCACTACACCTAAACCCCTCACAAGTAAAGCACAGCTCCTTATGCTTATTGCCTGATGAGCACTGTATTTACCAAATAACCCTTTAAAGGGAAACGAATACAGGTAAAGAAAGATATACTGATTTTGCTCTTTAAGTGTTTGCCGAATGAATCAGCGTAGTTGTACGTATAGAGAGATTTTTACAGTTTTTGCCTCCTCTCTAGTAGATTTTCTTATACTTGCTTTCTATGAAATATAGCTCCCAAAGGAGGGGCTTCCCCTTTAAAAGTGAAGGAAAGAAAACGGATTTCATTCCCTGATTCCACCGTTTCAGCAAAGGGGCAAATAAATTAACCATCAAACACAGAACTCCTCCATAGGAGCTAGAGGTGAAAATATAGCTTTTAACAGATCCATTTTTTAAATAATTATTTCCCCTTTGCCTTGCTTTTATTAGTTAGATATAGGCATAAAGGGAAAGAAAATATGGATTTCTCGTGTGCATATTAGTCGCGATCTTTTGGGAATCGTATAGGTCTTTTATGGAGGAGCTGTTAAAAGAAATTACAAACTTTGCTGATCAGGCTCATGGACAACAGCGCAGAAAATATACTCCTGAGCGATACATTGTTCATCCGCTACGGGTAATGAACATGTGTAAAGAATATAGCCATGACACCTCTGTGCTTGCAGCAGCCCTACTACATGATGTGCTAGAAGATACAGGGATAAATAAGCAAGAAATGAAAGATTTTCTGCTCCAGGTTATGGATCAGGATAAAGCTTTTCAAACCCTTCACCTAGTTGAAGAGCTAACTGATAAGTATATAAAAGATCACTATCCGGGATGGAACCGTCGGAAAAGGAAAACCAAAGAGGCAGAGCGCATGGCCCATATAAGTGCTGAGGCACAGACAATAAAATATGCAGATATCCTAGA
>JAESGR010000372.1_pt1 | contig 40675 bp, 37 predicted proteins | sample 9269771 | NCBI WGS metagenome assembly JAESGR01 (sample SAMN15739572, study PRJNA653492) | algae metagenome | isolation source: Chroococcus sp. CMT-3BRIN-NPC107 and co-occurring heterotrophs from well... | place: USA: Clark Mountains Wilderness, California | collected 2010-04-18 | reverse complement strand
AGACAGAATGGCGGACATGAACGAATAGAGCATAAATAAATGGTTATCTATGCCTTTTTCTCACTAGCTCATGCCTGCTGCAATCTCTCAGGCGACGGGCTTTCAGCCTAGGTGCAATATCTCAGTTCTACCAATTCTCTCATGTTGATACAGCGTGCTATCAACAGTTTTTGAATGAGTTCTCCAAGGCGTATCCAGATAGCATAAACATTCTTCAAGTCGATAACGGGCGCTTTCACACCAGCAAAGATTTAATTGTGCCAGAAAATCTGATTTTATTGTTTCAACCACCTTACCGCCTTGAGTTGAATCCGATTGAGCGGTTGTGGGAACATCTCAAAGCGGACTTAAAATGGGCTTCATTTAAGACTCTAAATCAACTGCAAACCAAAGTCGATCAACTTCTAGCTGAGTTAACACCAGAAGTGATTGCTTCTAAGCTAATGTGCATCTAAGTTGCATTAAACTGGCGCTGAAGCTCTTGCAGCAAAGCTTTCACTCAAGAAAAATGAATGACGATTAGCTTATCACGGGTTATTCCTTCATCCTGGATGCTTTATCTGCCTTGATTCCTATTTAAATTGGTATAACAACAACCAGAACCTCAATCCACCGTTAGATTTTAATCAAGTAATTGGGCAAAGCTTGGCAGTGTCGTTACTCAGTAGCGCGATCGCATCTAACCGAGTTGCACCTGCCTATTTGTTTGCTGGCATAGACGGAGTTGGCAAAACCCTAGCTGTCCATATCTTTGTCTCCAAACTTTTACAAAGCGGTAATATCGCAAACCATCCTGATGTGCTTTGGGTAGAACCAACCTATTTGCACCAAGGAGCTTTATTTACTTTTGGTCAGCTTGAAGCATCGGGAATAACTCGCACATCTAAGCCAAGTATTAGGGTTGAGCAAGTTAGAGAAATTGCCCAATTCCTCAGCCAGTCGGCGCTGGCAGGAACTCGCAAAGTAGTGGTTGTTAGTGACGCAGACCAAATGAATCCTGCTGCTGCTAACGCTTTACTCAAAACCTTGGAAGAACCTGGTAGTAATAACTGCATTATCTTGTCGTCATCCCAATCGCTATTCCCAACAATTATTAGCCGTTGCTCTGTCGTCCCTTTCAGACCGCTTTGCCCTAGTGATTTGAAGTTAGTTTTAGAAAATTTAGGCAAAACCGATGTATTAGCACAACCAACAGTTTTAGCTATGGCGGCAGGCAGCCCAGGTCTTGCCATTGCTTATGACCAAATTTACCGCTCCTTACCACCGAAATTACTAGGCCTAGACCCACCAAGTGCGGGTAGTAGTATTTTAGAAGCATTGCAAGTGACTAAAGAAATTAAAGAGTTGGGTTTAGAACAGCAAAGATGGTTACTCGATTTTCTGCAACATCAGTGGTGGGCGCATTATCAAGATGGCAGGTTGGTAAGTAGGATTGAAGCTGCTAAGTCAGCCTTGAATAAGTTTGTAGTTCCACGACTCGTTTGGGATGTATTGCTAATACCAGTAAACAATTAAAGGTTAAGTGATCGCTTTATGAAATATCCTACACCACCCATATTCAGAGATATTTTTGAGAATAGCGATGGTTTTAATGAGGCGGCAAACCGTTGGTTATCCCAGATTGCGCTGTGATTTTACCCATAAGTTTGCCAATTTGAAAACGCTGCGGCAAACTTATGGTTCCACTAAGATCGATTTCATCCAAAACTAGCTAACGTAAGAATGAGATTTATAGTGTTGTTGGAAGCAGTATTGTTAGTGGCAAACTTATGGTTCCAGTTACGCTAGTTTCATCCTTCCATACTGCTGTGGCGAAGTTATGGTTTCAATCTCTTACAATTACTGAAAAGCAATCAAGCACATTCTACAGGGGAGCATCTCACTTTTGTAAATAACCAGTTGTAGATAGCATTCCATTAGGATAAGCAGTGCGATGAAAAAGAACTTGCGGTATGTTCTGTTTGTTCCACTGAGCACCGGAGATTTTCACACGTTGACCAATCTGTTTGACAGTAAACTCAATTGCACTAGAACCAATTGACCTAATCTGTCCAGTTAAAAATGCTTGGGAAGGGGTAATCGCGATTGTATCCATACAACGGACATTTCGGAGAGTTCCCTTCAGTCTAAACTATCTACAACTGTAATACTATAGAGGTTTATCCTTCAGTTATTTTATTTATTATATCCGGCAACTGACAGAAGAGGGATAGCTATGTTTGATATCTGGTAGTGTAAAAGGGTGATCGCCTGCGTTGAGGATTTTGCGAGAAGTCGGCAGAACGTCAAAACAAAAATAACAACTCATTGCTGAAGCAAAAATATGTTGTACAGAGCGATCGCAATTAATCCCGATGATGGATTTGATTTAGTTGCTGTATGGGAAAAGGATTTTTAAATAACTTTGACTAATCAGTTTAGGTTGTGTTATCTTGACGTTGTAGGCAAACAACGATAAACACCTAATGACTCGCGGACCCGAAAAGCAATTTGACACAGAAGTAGCTCTAACCAAGGCAATGGAAGTGTTTTGGGCGCATGGCTACGAAGCCGCTAGCCTTTCAGAATTGCTTAAACATATGGGTATTGGCAAAAAAAGCTTGTATGACACGTTTGGTAACAAGCAATCGCTTTTTCTTAAAGCACTGGATTACTATGCTTACACCACAATTCGGTATCTACGCGCTCGGCTTTCTGCCGAAGGCTCTCCCCTTGCCAGCCTAAAGTTCTTACTGAAAGATTTGCAGAAGACGTATAGCAAACCGAGTAGTTACGGTTGTATGCTCGGCACTAATATTGCCGATTTCAATACAGATGATGAAGCGATTGCTCAAGTGATGCGAGTCTACTTACAACAGGTAGAAGATGTCTTTACGGCAGCCCTGACTCGTGCCCAAGCAATAGGAGAACTGAGTCCCGCGACCAATCCACGAAATCTAGCTCGTTTATTGCTCTGTACAACTCAAGGTATGGCGTTGCTCAGTCGTGTGATGGAGAATGACACAACATTAGAAGGAGCCGTGGAAGCTGCAATCTTCCTTCTAGAAAGCTAATTTTTTTATCGTAACTTAGACTAATTGTTCAAGGTTTTTACTCATTGTACAACTCAACAGGAAAATTCAGATGAACTACGATATCAAAGACAAAATTGTTCTGGTTACGGGTGCAAATCGCGGCATTGGCAAGGCACTGGTTGAATCCTTCATTGAACATGGCGCTACCAAAATCTATGCTGCTGTGCGGAAGCTGGAGAGTGCCTCTCTATTGGTGGAGAAATATGGCGATCAGGTTGTTCCGGTTCGGATTGATTTGAACGATCCCCAGTCTATTGTGACAGTTGCTCAAGTTACCAATGACGTGCAGATGGTGGTTAATAATGCAGGCGTTGCTACTGGCTCGACTCCTTTGGCTGAGGACGCGATCGCATCGCTCGAATTTCATATGAACAGCAACGTATATGGCTTGATACGGATGGCGCAGGCATTTGCCCCGGTGTTAAAAGCCAACAGAGGAGGTGTCTTTGCCCAGATCAACTCGGTTGTTTCACTGAAGGCTTTTTCCAGCTTTGCAACTTACTCCGCTTCGAAAGCTGCCGCCTATTCGATTACGCAGGCATTACGGGAGATATTGAGTGAGCAGGGTACGATTGTTTTGAGTGTTCACCCTGGTCCGATTGCTACGGATATGGCTGATGCAGCAGGACTAACTGAAGTTGCAGAGCCGCCTAGATTAGTCGCCGAAGCGATAATTGAAGCGCTGAAAAATGGTGAGTTTCATGTCTTCCCTGATTCGGTTGCGAGGCAAATTGGCAGCGCGTATGAGAGCTTTGCCTCCAATCCGTCTTTAGCTCTTCGATAGAGAGCTTTCGATATTCTGCTAGGCAATAGACCGATTGAAGAATAGTCGCTGAAATGACTAAAAAGCTTACGTAGTTGTACTTACGAGATAGACAACCAGTGAAGATAAAACCTTGTAAGCTTTGGTGTAGCAGTGTTTTTATGGACATTGCCTTTTCGGTTTCACTAAAACTGTGCAAGACCCTTTACCTGGTCTCAAAAACTCAATCATTGGGGTTTTAAGCGGTCAATATTGTGGGTCGCTACAGTTAATTTTAGAACAAGGATGGTTAGCAGAGATGGAATCCATGAAAGCAATTGTATTAACCGCGTTTGGTGGTCCTGAGAGTTTTGAAATTCAAATAGTTCCTAAGCCAGTGCCAAAGACCACTCAGGTGTTAGTCAGGGTTTGTGCAACATCGATTAACCCACTTGATTACCAAACTCGCCGTGGTGATTACAAAGATTTGATCCAATTGCCAGCCATTATTGGAGTTGACGTTTCAGGAGTGATTGAGGCAGTTGGAGCAGCAGTGACAGAATTCAAAGTCGGAGACGAAGTTTATTACTCACCACAAGTTTTTGGAGAATTGGGTAGCTATGCTCAATATCATGTTGCTGAGGCTGTGATTGTGGCATTGAAACCTGCTAATCTGTCGCACGCTGAAGCGGCCTGTTTTCCAGTTGCAGGAGGAACAGCCTGGAATTGTCTAGTCATCAGGGGCAACCTACAAGTTGGTGAAACCGTTCTCATCCATGCAGGTGCAGGTGGAGTAGGTTCGATCGCAGTTCAACTCGCAAAAGCGATCGGAGCCTATGTTTTTGCAACGTGCAATTCTAAAAATCGAGATTTAGTCAGAGAACTTGGTGCAGATCGAGTGATTGATTACAAGAATGAAGATTACATGGAGGTCATTCGTCAAGAAACAGGTGGATTGGGTGTTGATTTGGTTTTGGATATGATCGGCGGTAAAACCATTGAGCGTAGTTTAGAAATTATTCGCCCATTCGGTAGGCTTGTGAGCATTGTGGATATTGCGGAGCCACAATCACTGCTTGAAGCATGGGGCAAGAATCTAACGATCCATTTTGTTTTTACATCTCAGTTCCGTGCAAAATTGGATGCCCTAACAAAACTAATCGAGCGAACTCAGCTTCGCCCAGTGATTGATTCAATTTTGTCTTGGGATCAGGTTGTTCAAGCACATCAGCGTTTAGAGCGGGGAGGAACGCAGGGAAAAATTGTGCTGGAATTTAAAGATTAACCTATCCCTACCGTAATCTTGTGTTTGATTTTGGTCGATACTTTGGACAAAATTTGAGCAGAGTTTGAGTCTCACACATTGATTTAACCGCGGACAAAATTTTATTATCAAAGTCGGAGGCAGAGCTAAGTTTGAAAAAATAGCTCGACCCTAGAACTACAAGCCTTGCAAAACCATTCACAAACTGTTCTATTGATTGAAATAATGTAGATATGAATAACGTCTCTATTCTCGTTTTAGGTGCTGGCGAACTTGGCATGGCTGTTCTCCGTAGTTTAGCCAAGCACGTTGCTAAGTTTCCCGATACAACCCTCACTGTCCTCGTTCGCCCTTTAACCCTCAATTCCAACGACTCCAGCAAAGAACGCAATCTTGCCGCGCTTCAGTCTCTCGGTGTCAAATTTCTTCCTGGCGATCTCGCCGCCGACTCCATTGCTGACCTTGCTGCCCGCTTCAGGAACTTTCATACCGTAATCGGCTGTACTGGCTTTGTCGCTGGACATAACATTCAACTTAAGATCGCTCGTGCCGTTCTCGCCGCCGATGTGAGGCGCTATTTTCCTTGGCAATTTGGAGTTGACTACGATGTTATCGGCAGAGGTAGCGCACAAGATTTGTTTGATGAGCAGTTAGACGTGCGCGACCTTCTACGATCGCAGAATCACACAGAATGGGTCATCGTCTCGACGGGTATGTTCACCAGCTTCCTGTTCGAGCCTTCGTTCGGTGTCGTTGACTTGGCGCAAAACACCGTACGCGCGCTCGGAAGTTGGGATACTGCTGTCACCGTCACAACGCCTGAAGACATTGGCATCTTGACAGCGGAAATTGTCTTTGCCAACCCTCGAATTATTAACAGTATTATTTACACCGCAGGCGATACAGTCACTTACATACAGTTAGCGGACATTGTGGACTCTGTGCTAAATCGGAAGGTAAAGCGGGTGGAATGGAGTGTGCCTCAGTTAAAGGGCGAACTGGCAAAAGACCCTGATAGTCCTATCAAGAAATACAGAGTAGTATTTGCGGAAGGTAGAGGGGTCTCATGGGAAACAGATAAGACATTTAATGCTCAACGGGAGATAGAGGTTACGGATATCACACGATGGGCGCGGGAGAATCTAAATTGAGCAAATTTGGGATTTCGCTAGAAGAAGGATAAAATCCACATTTGGCTGTTAGTCATCTAAAACCGTCCAAGGTATTAATAGAGAGAATAAAGGTGAAAATTGTAATTGCAGCCGCATCTGGCAACATTGGACGACGCACCGCAGAAAAAGTCATCCAGGCAGGAGCCGAAACGATTCTCTTAGCCCGACATCCAGAGGAGTTGGCGGATCTAGTCGCTCAAGGTGCGATCGTTAAGCCGATCAGCAGTGACGACGCTCAAGGATTGATAGAAGTAACCCAGCAGGCAGATGCTTTGTTTTGGCTGACACCACCAAAGCTCGATGTGCCTAGCATGATGGATTGGTATCTTCAAACAGCAAAGGCAGGTGCGAATGCTGTATCCACTAATGGCATTGCGCGAGTTGTGAATGTTTCCAGCATTGGTGCGGGCGCAAACCAAACTTAGGGACAGTCTCATTGAGTGGAGATGTTGAATCAATTTTCAACCAAACGGCTGCCAATGTAGTCCATTTACGTCCTGGCTATTTTATGGAAAATTTCCTGGCGCAAATCCAGACGATCCAAAGTGATCGCATTGTTCGGTTTTCTTATCCAAGTGACCATGATATTCCCTGGATTAGTACTGATGATATTGGAGATGTGGCAGCACAATATCTCCTGGATCGGCGTTGGACAGGTCAGTGTACTCGTAATTTGATGGGACCCAAAAATCTCACGTTGCTTGAAACATCTGCTATCTTGTCGCAAGTGCTGGACTATTCGATTGCATATGCTCAAGTCAGTATCGAATCTTTCCAGGAACAGTTTGCAGCAGTGGGCGCGACTACTGAGGTTCAGCGAGAAATGGGCGATCTATTCCGTGCGCTTGGCGACCCGGATGGAGTTTACGCCGCAGCACGAACCCCGGAAGCAACGACACCGACGACCTTTGAGCAGTTTGTCAGGAACAAAATCCTTTCGAATCTCTACTGAACCTATCCCAGTAATATCAAAAATATGATAATCTGCTTTTCAGATCGATTAGGCAACAGGAAATATGGCAGGAAGATTTGTAGAGTTAAGTGACTTGGAATGGAAGCTATTTGAGGATGTGATGGCAAAGGAAGGAGAAAAGCGGGAACGAGGAATGCCCCATGTACCCTTCCGGTATGTAATTAATACCTTAATGTATGTATTGATTACGGGCTGCCGTTGGTCTGATGTGCCGAAGGGAGAAATTTGGGCATCAAAAAGCTCTGCCCACAGGTGGCTATTACGTTGGCAAACGGATGGAACATTCATTAGAACTATTGCAAGCACGGGTATTAGGAATTGCCGCAGGAGGATTAATTAACTGGAGTTAGGGCGCGGTAGACGGACCAGTATCCTCCTGGAAAAGGGGGTGATGGTGTTGCCTATGGGTTATAAGGGTAAAGGAATTTTGTTCCATACCCTAACGGACGGTAACGGTATGCCACTTTCTTGTAGCACCACACCGGCCAATGGTAGTGAACGAGAACAAGTGATGCCACTTTTAGATAGCATTGTCATCAAAAGTAATCGACCTGGTAGACCCCGCAAACGGATCAAAGTGCTGGCAGCAGATAAAGGCTATGACTCCAAGGATTTGCGTGCAGCGTTACGTAAACGTGGTATTAGACCACAGTTACCAAAACGAACTTGGAAGACGAGGAAAAATCGGGAGAGACCAATTAAAATATCAGTACTACGTTTTCAACAAGAGCGCTGCTTTGCATGGTTTCAACGAAAATACCGTAGGCTTGTTGTCCGATGGGAGAAAATTTCTGCCTGTTTCAATGCTTTTATTTCCCTTGCAACAATTCACATTTGGATTAACAGAATTTTATTACTGGGATAGATTCGTCGTCCCTTTTCGACCGTTTTGCCCCACTGATTTGAAGTTGGTCTTAGAAGGCATGAACAGGAATGATATACTATCACGATCGACGCTTTTAGCTATGGCAGCAGGTAGCTCAGGTCTTGCTATTGCTTATGACCAAATTTACCGCTCCTTACCACCGAAATTACTAGAGTTAAAACCACCAAGTGCGGGTAGTAGTATTTTAGAAACATTGCAAGTAACCAAAGAAATCAAAATGCTCGATATAGACCAGCAAAGATGGTTACTCGACTTTTTGCAATACCAGTGGTGGACGCATTACCAAGATGGCAGGTTAGTAGTCAAAGTCGAAGCTGCTAAATCAGCCCTAAACAAGTCTGTATCCCCGCGTCTTGTTTGGGATATATTGCTGATGCCTTAAAGCCCGTCTCCAATTGAAAATATCCGCGATCATACAGAGGCTTTCGAACTATGCCAGAACCAAGTGAAATCAACTACCAAAAATAGGACAATGTGGAAATTTTGATGAATTACTTTTTGAAGGCGTGTGATGATTCCAGACTATTGCCAACTTGAAAATATATTTAGCTTGAGACTTAATTAGCGCCTAGAGTAACCACCACTACTATCTCCTCTCCTGCCACCAGAAGAACCTCTATCTTCTTTGGGTTTAGCTTTGTTGACTTTCAAAGACCGACCCATCCATTCAGCACCATCAAGAGCCTCAATCGCTGCATCTTCTTCTGCTTCTGCGCCCATTTCTACGAAAGCGAAACCTCTTTTGCGCCCTGTCTCTCGGTCCGTAGGTATTTGAACGCGATTAACAGTTCCGTAGTCTACAAAAACTTCCTTAAGATCATTTTCCTCAACATCGTAGGAAAGATTACCAACGTACAGTGACATAAAAAATCTCCAGAATCATTAGGTATTGAGAGTTAGATTCGGAGAGAGACTTATAATATTTAAAAATAAACTATACTGCCGAATGTAATCTTCAATAAATAACCTACCATAGATATTAATAGTTCTCCATCAAATTTTTACTAATATCTTCGGAGGATTTTAGCAGTTGTCACAAACCCTTAATAGGAGTTAGCACGGTAAATATTAGGATCTAGTACCGCTATTTAGAACTAACTACCACACCTACAGTCCTGCAAGGAAATAATCATAGAAAATTTAAGGTCTAAGGCAGATATCAACACAAATCCCCAAACTTTGGACTCCACCAGCCTTTCTCGGTGTAGAAGTAAACGGCTTCTTTATGTTTGCTATCTGTGCGGGCTTTAGCGTCAGAACACCGTAGCAACTTTTTCGCAATCCCTTCCTTTTGGTACGAATATTCCTCCAAGGCTTTTTTGCAAACTGGACATTTATGCTCAGTTTGCTTTGCTGGTAATACTTCCCTAGTTTGAATAAGGGAATTTTTTGGTTGAGGCTTTTGCCATTTTTTTTCTCGGTCAGACCAGAACAATACTGTATCATTGCAACCGCTAACGCACTTAAGAAAATATTTCTTTGCAACCTTTGAACTAGGAATTTTTACTAAATAATTCTGGCAATCAGGGCAAGGAGTACGAGATTTGTCAAATTGTACTTCTGGCTTTTTAGATGAAGGATGGGAAACAGTACCCAGATATCGAGGCGTAACTTGTACTGCTTTGGCGATCGCACCTGTGAAGTAATCTCGATTCCAACCCGTTAAATACTGCTGCCAATCAAGTTTTCCTTCAGCGATCGCATCAAGCTTTGACTCCATAGCTGCTGTAAATTCCGCTTGAATCAGATCGGGCATCGCTTCTATTAAAAAACTGTCCACTTCTAATCCCAATTTTGTTGGCTGCAAGTGGCCTTTAGTAAGCTCGGCATACTGTCTATCCTTGAGAGTCTTAATTGTTGCCGCATAAGTACTAGGGCGACCAATCCCTTTACGCTCCATAACTTGGACTAACTTAGGTTCGCTGTAACGTGGCGGCGGTTGGGTTTGTTTTTGTTCGTGATTTGCCCTTTCTAAGCTCAACCCTTGCCCCTGCTGTAAGGTAGGGAGTTCCGAATCGCTGCTGATATTATTCCAATATTTTGTATAGCCAGGAAACTCCATAATTTGTCCCTTGGCACTCCAAAAAATATTGCCCGATTGGACAACTATGCGTGTCTGGCGTAGTCGAGCGCTTTTGCACTGGGAAGCGACACTACGCTTCCAGATCATCACATACAAGGCAAATTCATCACTAGACAACTCAAGTTTTAACTGAGCAGATGGTTTGTGGATGTCCGTAGGGCGTATGGCTTCGTGTGCCTCTTGCGCTCCCTTAACTTGCCTATGTTGTGCTAACTGCTTGGGAACGTTGCCGGGGTCGTGTACTTCCAGCCAACGCCGGACGGCTGTACAGAATTCGGGACTAAGAGCTACGCTATCAGTCCGCATATAAGTTATGTACCCCTTCTCATAAAGTGATTGCGCCACGAGCATTGTCTTTTCTGGGCTGAACTTCAACTTTGTTCCTGCCGCTTGCTGGACTGATGAAGTGACAAAAGCCGGGGGAGGAGTGCGAGTAGTAGTTTTTCCTTCGATAGAGACAACTCGGTGCTGGTTAGCTCTTGCCTGTTGGACAATATTATCAGCCTGGGCAGCGCTCAAAACTCGACTTGATTCTGGTTTAGATTGCTCTTTTTCTTCACGGCTATCATCGTGTACGGGTGTTTCAGAAGGCTTGGAATCATTTTGCTGATTTGTCCCCAAATAGTAGGCGCGGAATCCCTCTTTATAATCGACATAAACACTCCAGTAGTCTTGAGGAACGAAAGCTTGGATCTCTCGTTCTCTTATGCAAAGAATATGCAGAGTAGCGCTTTGCACCCGACCCATACTTTTTGCACCATTTTGGAGTTGCCATAGCAAGGGAGAACCTTTGTAACCAACTAATTTGTCTAAGACACTGCGGCATAGACCCGCATCAACTAAATTTCGATCGAGCTGACGTGGATGCGCAATCGCACTTCTTACGGCTGTCGGAGTAATCTCTGTATAAACAACACGTTGCGGATTTTTAAGCCGTAATGCTTGGCTCAGATGCCAAGCAATTGTTTCTCCTTCGCGGTCAGAGTCGGTCGCTAAAACAACTGTTTGAACCTGCTTAACTGCTGCTTGGAGTTGTTTAATGGTTTGCGCCCCTTTCTCCGAACGTGGGATAAAGCGGCAATTAACGGTATTACCCACCAAGTCAAAACCTAAAGAATCAACGCCGTCATTAGCTAATTCTCGAATATGACCCATGCTGGCTTTAACTAGCCAATCAGAACCGAGAATTTGACTGAGTTTTTTAATTTTGCCAGGGGACTCAACAATTAATAATTTGGTCGCCAAAGTTTTTCTCTTAGTGTAGCTGGAAGCATAAAATCTTTGCGACTAAATACTTAGGATTCTAGTCATGTCTTTACTTTTTACCCTAAAATTAGAGCAACTCTATATTATTAATTTAGCACAAAACTAAGCTCAAATAAATCGCAATTTAAGATTAATTTATTGCCGTTCTTTACTTTAATAAGGTTGAAAAATGTCTTCAGAGTGTGAATCATTAATAGGAGTAGTAGAACGGCTAACTTATCACTCAGCAGAGTCCGGTTATAGTGTGGCGCGGTTTAAATCTCCTGGTAACAGGGACTTAGTAACAATTGTTGGTAGCTTTCCTAATATCCAAGCAGGACAAACACTAAAGTTAACTGGTATATGGCGGGAACATCCCAAGTTTGGGCAACAGTTTCAAGTTACGCAATACCAGGAGACTAAGCCAGCGACAATTACGGGCATTGAAAAATATTTAGGTAGTGGTTTAATCAAGGGTGTTGGACCCGTCACCGCCAAACGCATAGTCGCTCACTTTGGGTTCGATACTTTAGATATTATTGAATATTCTATTGAGCGCTTAAAAGAAGTCCCCGGCATCGCTAAAAAGCGAGTGAAAATGATTCAAGAAGCCTGGGATAAACAGAAAGCGATTAAAGAAGTGATGGTGTTCTTGCAAGGGCATGGTGTCTCCACAACTTACGCAGTGAAAATCTATAAGCATTATGGCGATGAGTCCATTGAAACCGTTACCAATAACCCATACCAGTTATCAACGGATATTTATGGGATTGGTTTCGTGACGGCGGATGCGATCGCTCGAAATTTAGGTATTGCACCAGACAGCGAGTACCGATACCGCGCGGGGATTATCCACGTCTTGGGGGAAGCCGCAGAAGACGGACACTGTTTCTTGCCTTACATGGAACTGACCGAAAAAGTGGTAGAACGGCTAACAATAGCTGACCATCAACCATTACCACAAGTAATAAGTAAACTAATCTTTCAGATGGCAATGGATGAGGAGTTGGTAATGCAGGGTCATCGGCAATACCAATTCATCTGCTACCAAAAACCATTTTTTACTAGCGAACAGAACTTGGCTAAACGCCTACATCAGTTGTTAAACCGTCCGGTTATAGTAGACAAGCTACGAGTGCAAAAATGGATAGACAAGTTTACTCAAGCAACAGGAATGCAGTTATCGCCGCAGCAACGGCAAGCGGTAGAAATGGCAGCGACTCAAAAAATCCTCATTCTCACAGGAGGACCCGGAACTGGTAAGACTTTCACAACCAGGACTATTGTGGCATTGTGGAAAGCGATGGGTAAATCTATTGTTCTTGCTTCCCCAACGGGTAGAGCGGCAAAGCGCTTAAGCGAGATGACTCTTTGCGAAGCTAAGACAATTCATCGCTTGTTGGAATTTGACCCCAGAAAGATGAAGTTTAAACGAGATTCGGATAATCCTATCGAAGCTCAAGCAATAGCCATTGATGAAGCCTCAATGCTTGACCTATTTTTAGGTCATTCGCTGCTAAAAGCAATTCCTGGTAATGCCCAACTGCTATTAGTCGGCGATATTGACCAGCTTCCTAGTGTGGGACCAGGAAACGTGCTGCGCGACCTGATTGCAAGTGAGCAAGTGCCTGTAGTTCGCTTAGAGCAAGTATTTCGTCAAGCTCAAGCAAGCGCTATTGTTAGTAATGCCCATCGGATTAATTCTGGGCAATATCCACTCCTCGAATCAGTGTCTCTTTCGCCACGCTCTGATTGTTTGTGGTTGAACGCGCCGGAACCAGAACATGGAGTACAAGGCATTCGAGAATTGTTAACGGATGTGATTCCAAAACTAGGTTTTAACCCGGCGAAGGATGTGCAGGTGTTATGTCCGATGACTAGAGGAGAGGTGGGAACACGCAATCTTAATGCCGTGCTGCAAGAGTTACTTAACCCTCCCTGTCAAGGCAAAGCTGAACTATTTCGAGGGGGGATGAAACTGCGCGTAGGCGATCGCGTAATTCAACAAGTCAATGACTATAACCGCGAGGTGTTTAATGGTGACTTGGGGGTGATTGCCGCAGTGGACACTGAAGAACAAGAAGTGACAGTCCAGTTTGAAGAGCGGTTTGTTGACTATGACTATGCGGACATCAATGAGTTAGCTCTAGCGTGGGCGGTGACAATTCATAAGGCACAAGGCTCAGAATACCCAGTGGTAATCCTGCCTATTTTTATGCAGCACTACATAATGCTGTCACGCAACTTAATTTATACAGGTCTAACTCGCGCCAGAAAACTAGCAGTCGTTATTGGCACAACTAAGGCAATTGGTCTAGCAGTCAAACAAATTAAAGATAGCGAACGATATACTTACTTGCAAGAGCGCCTAAAATTAATATTTGAGTAAAGATCGTCTAATTGCTACGCAACAACTCAGTGAAAACAAGTTTTCACTGAGGAATAGTTTCGACCAAACGGTCAAACTTTGGGAAGTCAGCACGGGAAAATGTATTTCTACTTTCCAAGGTCATACTAATAGCGTATGGGCAGTAGTTTTAGTTCTAATGGTCAGCAGTTGGCTAGTGGCAGCTTTGACCCAAGTATTCGTCAATGGAATCTACTTAATGGAGAATGCACCCAAACTTTGACCGGACATACAGGAATTATTTCTTGTATGGTGATGTCTGCGTTATCAAAACAAGTTGTTTTTAGTAGTAGCTTTGATGAAACTATCAAAGCCTGGAATCTGGAAACGCAAAATTGTTTTTTGTCTATGCAATCGCTTCGTAAGGACGAAGGGATGCAAACTACTGGGATCAAAGGCTTGACTCCAGCATAAAAATCAACTTTACAAGCCCTAGGCGCAGTGAAAGCCAACTAATTCCAGTAAAACATATCTACCGAGATAATTGCTTACGTTTTAACCAACGACCAAGACCAAAGACTCCTAAACCCAATATTCCCAACACCGAACTTGGTTCTGGTACGGCTTTAGCCACAAAGCCACGCTGTACGCCGTTATAAGTACCAATCCCAATAATATCGCCACCGTCATTAATCTCAAAAGCTGAAGTTAGTTCCCATCCTGATGCTGGGTCGATCAAGCTGTTGAGGTCAATGAGTTCGTCATCTTCCCATAAAAAAGCGTGTTCGGTGGATTCATCTTCTAGAAAAGAAGAACCCACTACTTGCATTGAGTTATTGATGCCCAAGGCTTCACTCTCTTCACCGCCTAAAGTTCCTAAACTAACTCCTGGCTGAGTTGGGTCTGACCACAAAGTTGCCTGTTGCAATGTATTTTCAAGACTTGAAGACGGAATAACTAAGCTAGCGCCAACTATATTCCCGTTGTCATCTAGATCGTATGCCCTAGACCTAGCAAAGGGCTGGCTAGGAACAGGACCGAAGGCACTAGCCGCAGGAACCAAGAAAGTTCCTGTCAAGGAGTCTCCTTGACCGTCAGAAAAGATGCCATTAGTACCACTACGACCGGAACTAATAGTACTAACTACCTGTCCTTGATTGTTGATGTCAAAAATTATTCCCAGTACCTGATAGCTTGTACCGTTGCTGTCTAAGGTTGCGCTATATTGTTCAGTGCTGCCGTAGTAATTGACTGCTATGGCACCGGAATTATTGATGTCTGCGATTGTAGAATTAAAAGCAGAACAAGCTTCTTCGCAGCCAAAATCAGTTGCCAAGGCAGAAATTGTAGTTCCGTTCGAGATGAAGCTTGTAGTGCTTGGACCCTCATCACCATTATTACCGACAATCGTACCACTATCATTGATAGCTACAGCCCTAAGATCGCTATTATCAGCACCAGGAAGGGTACTTAGATCAGTGACATTGCCATCTTCCCACAAGTAATTTGCTCCGACTACTTGAGAGCTATTGTTAATATCTGTGGGGGTAAAATCTAAGCCAACGACTTCGTACAAAGAAGCGGCGCTAACGGGGGTAAGACTTCCTAGTCCGAGCGCTACCGTTCCAATAGTGGCAATCGATAGCTGTTTTCCTGAAATCACAATTTGCTCTCCATTCCTAATTGATATTCAAATCTAGGCGATCACACTTTACTATTAAATATTTAGTTTTGTCTATCCCCAAATAGCGTAGTCAAGACCACTTGCTTATTAATTATTGCTGGCTTTCTTAGCTGAAATATACAAAATACTGAGAATAACTTTGTCTTAAAAATAACAGCTTCATCATTGCTTTATATAATTAGGAAGAATTTGGGGTAATTAGGAATTAAAGTAAAGAATAGGTAAAGTTTTCAACTCTTTGATTGTGTGGATTAAGAAGAAAAACTATTTCGTTTATAAGGATTAAAAAAGCTTTTGAATTTTTGCTCCCACTAATGGCGTTATTACCCATGCTTGCAGAGATCCAACGCTTACAATCTTTAGTCAAACGTCATGTAATAGACATTGATGTAACCTGGCGCAAGATATGAATAAACCTAATTACTAATCATAGATTCGCTACCGCGCAGGATTAATGAAATAATTAAAGATAAATTACGATGACACAAAAAATCGCAGTAGAGTTTGAAAACGTTAATACTCTTACTAGCCAGTTAAGAGCGGCTGGTGCAGCAATTAAAGTATCTAAAGGTAGTAACACTTTCAATATAACTATTACTAAACAACCCACTTTAGCTACCATTGAAGAAATTTTAACCGGCTCAAAGCCTAGTGAGCTTAAAAACATTTCAAGCACGTCAGTTCAGGAATTTACTATTGAGAAAATTGCTGTACCTTTAGAGAAATTAGAGAACTCTAACATTATAGCTAAGAAGCCATTTTCATCTCCTAAAGAAATTGTATATCTTACCAAGATAGCTAATATTTCCCTACTAAAACAGGAAGTAAAAGATGGGTCTGCATTTGTAGATGATGACGATAGCATACCGTTTTGATTTGAGAAACCCACCTGTTAATATTCAAGTCTCTGCGAAATATTAACTGCTTCGCAAAATTTTGAGTGAAGTTTGATAGCTAAAAACCATAAGTATGAATCTTAAACTTTCTTCTAATAAGAAGTTAAGAGATGCTTCGCATAAATAAAGTGAAAATAGTGGAGAGAATCTATGCCTTATACTAATGTCCATGAATTCACTGGTCGTTTAGGTGAAAATCCAGTCACTAAATACTTTCCATCTAGTGCTGTAGTTAGTAAATTTGACGTTGCTGTAAAACCACCATACAAAAGTGAAATACCCATTTGGTGCGCTTGTGAAGCCTGGGGAAAATTAGCAGAAGTTGCCGCTAACTATTTGAAAAAAGGTCAAATAGTCTCGATACAAGGTGAAATGAAACTTGAGTCTTGAACTGACAAAAATACTGGCGAAATTAGAAGTAAAACAGTATTTAACGTAAAACGCTTAGAGCTTTCACCTAAGTCCCAACAACCTGATGAAGTAGCAGGGATTAAATCTGTTGCTTAATCCACTGCACATCACCTGCTAATAGCTATTTAGTTAGCAGGTGATGTGCTGCTACCGCAAAAAATTAGTGAACTAAATATTCGAGGAAAATCTATGTTATCAGTAATGACTGTGCAAATAATTACTCTTTCTCAAACTCTAACCAATAGTGGTGTAGCCTTTTCTCAAGGTACTTTAAAGTTTTCTAACTACTCTAGAGATGGTGTTGTCGAAACAGACCTAGGCTATGAAGCTTATGGCAGTGCTGCGGTCGAAATTATGAACGCAGTTAATCATAAGTATGGTGTTGCTATTGGTTACATTGACTTGGTAAATAAGTTACCTGTTTTCAAAATCCAAACCTTTGTTCTCAGTAGCTTACCTATTGCAAGCGCAGACTTTGAGGAAGATCCTGCAACAGTTTCTATTGCTTAACTTTTGAACAGCTATAAGTCCTACCAGATTTATAGCTGTTTTTTCTTGGGTAAGTTAAAAACATTTGATTTGGCACAATTGCTATCGCAAAATTCGGGTGAAAAATGATCGCACTGACTTTGAAGGAGTTAGCGCGATCGCATCATTAAATCTAAACCTATGTTAGCACCAAATATCTGCGGTTATGCTGGCGAACAAATATTTAGTCGGCTATTGTTAGCTGCGCGATTGCCAAAAATTGAATTTGATTCAACTCAATTAATTAAGATTGCTCAATCGTTTTCTATAGGCAAAGAGCGATTAGTTCAAGCAATGCCTTATTTGCTATCTGAGTACGGTAGACAAGTAGGAAAGCACTTTAAGATCGACTGGCAAAACGTACCTGCCTCGGTAATTTTAGATTACGTCTACGGTATCGATAGCATATTTAACTTTCGAGGCTGGACTATTAGCATCGATGTTACCGTCAATCCAGAAGCAATCTATCGCAAAAGCGAAAAATTAAAAAGGTTGAAACCTCTATGGTCGGCAATTGGTATTGACTATGGAGCGATCGTGCTAATCCATAGAAATTGCACCGTCAAGGAAACCACTGCGGCGCTCCGCTTGATAATCCAAGGTGCAACAGTAATTGAGTTTTAATCTCAACTTTGAACAGTATTATTACTTTCCCAACTAGAAACCTGCAAACAATTTGCAGGTTTTTTTTCTGTAGTCAATTTGGAGAAGAACGATGCTTCAATTAAATTTGTTCGATCTTAAAAAAGATAAGTATCCTACTAATTCTGAGCAATTTATTCTTAACTTTAGTGCCTCGGTAAGACCGAAAGCAAAATTAATCGTCGAGGTGGGTGATGCCATTGCTCAATTAATTGTCCAAGGAAAACAAATTAGTCCCCAAAAACTTTCATGTTTAATGTGTGCTTCCTTCGGCGGCACGGACGCGCAAGGAGTCTGGCAGTGGAAAGACGCTTATGAGGCAATGGAAGTTGGTTTAATAATCTATTTGCGTCACTATGCAAAGAATTTCTTGCAAAAATCGCCAAATTTTGTACTACAGCATTTATTGGGCATTCAAAAGTCACTACCAACTCAAACAAAGCGATCGCTCGACCAAATCTCCTTACAGCAATTTAGCACTCCAGTATCCTTAGCTTATTGTGTCGCTACATCTGCTCAAATCCAGGGAGGAGATTTAGTTTTAGAACCGAGTGCTGGAACAGGATTACTGGCAATTTGGGCAGAACTTGCTGGAGCAAGTTTAATTGTCAATGAACTACACCAAGCCCGCCGAGACTTATTGCTTCAACTGTTCCCAAGATTTTCAGTTAGCGATCACAATGCCGAACAAATTAACGATCTCCTAGATCACAGTTTGTACCCATCAGTGGTAATAATGAATCCACCGTTTAGCGCCTCTCCTCAAATGGACAAGCGCAATCCTTATGCTACCTTAAAGCACCTCAAATCTACCTTGATGAGATTGCAGCCCGGCGGTCGATTGGTAGCAATTACTGCCAACTGGTTTAGTCCCAATAATCATCACTGGCAAGACCTGTTCACTAATCAACTGGAAAAGTATGGTGCGGTTATATTTTCTAGCGGCATCGAAGGTAGTGCTTAGTCTAAACACGGAGTAAGTATCGAAACGCGACTCACTGTCATCGATCGAATTCCTACTACCGCTAATCGGGTTGTTATTGATGAGTGTTTGGGCTTGACACAATTGCTGGAAGAAATTCAAAAGCTACCACCTAGAAACTCAGAATATACCAAAGCAAAGTCAGAAACTCCTCTAATCCCACTGACAAATTTGGAGTTAGTGAAACCGAGCAGGTTAGACCCAGCAGTACAGTTTACTTTCACAAAAAGCATCCAAGTTGTCACACTTCCAAAAACTCTTACAGGCCTTGGTGAAATAATTGACCTCGATTATGAGGTGATTGATTGGGATAGAAGCACAAAATCGCTAGGTTCAGGTATATACGAAGGCTACGAGCCGCAAACAATCCGTATTCCATCTGCTCAACCTCACGTAACGCCCCTGGTGCAATCGGCAGCAATGGCATCGGTAGCACCCCCAAAACCTACCTACCACCCCAAGTTACCCAAAAGATTAATTACCGACGGTATCCTATCTGATGCTCAACTTGAAAGTATTATTTACGCGGGTAACGCTCACGAGCAATTTTTGCCTTCGTGGTTTAAAGTTGATGACTCTTTAGATCGAGTAGACCCAGCGACAGAAGGAGAAGCTGGTGCTGTACAATTTCGCACTGGATATTTTATTGGCGATGGGACTGGCGTGGGGAAGGGCCGGCAGTGCAGTGGCATCTTGCTCGATCGGTGGCTGCGGGGACAGACCAAAGCCCTTTGGATATCCAAATCCAGCAAGCTAATAGAAGACGCTAGGCGCGGCTGGTGTTCTCTAGGTGGCAGCGAACACGACATTATTCCTTTATCCAAGTTTGGACAGGGGGATGTCATTGATCTATCCCAAGGGATAATTTTCAGTACTTACGCGACGCTCCGAACAGAAGCAAAGCAAGGCAAAATTTCACGGGTTCAACAACTTATAAACTGGCTAGGCAAAGACTTTTCTGGACTAATATTCTTCGACGAATCTCACGCTATGGCAAACGCCTTCGCTGAAAAAGGCGATCGCGGCGATAAGAAAGCTTCGTTGCAAGGAATTTCTGGTTTACGCCTCCAAAAAGCTTTACCCCAGGCGCGAGTGGTTTATTTATCAGCAACCGGAGCCACTTGTCTGCCTAACTTAGGCTATCTAGACCGATTAGGCTTGTGGGGCGGGGGAAATACCCCATTTAAGAATCGAGAGGACTTTATTAGCAGTGTGGCAACAGGTGGGGTTGCTGCCCTTGAAGTCGTCGCCCGCGACCTTAAAGCTCTAGGACTATACACAGCGCGGAGTCTTTCTTACGATGGTGTAGAGTACGAAGTATTAGAACATCAACTGTCCGAGGCACAAGTTGATATTTACGATCGTTACGCCCATGCCTATCAGATTATTCACGCCAATATTGAGGCAGCGATGGAAGCCACAAACATTGTCTCTTACTCTGGTAAAACTCGAAACTCTAATGCTAAATCTGCTGCCTACTCCGCTTTCGAGTCCACCAAGCAGAGGTTCTTTAACCACTTACTAATTTCCATGAAATGCCCGACTTTAATTAAGGCTATGGAAAAAGACTTGGAAGCTCGTCACGCTGTAGTCATTCAGCTTGTTTCTACTGATGAAGCGCTATTAGATCGAAGACTTGCGGAAATTCCCACTTCCCAGCACAACGATATCCAAGTAGACGTTACGCCTAGAGAATACCTATTCGACTATTTGATGAAAGCCTTTCCTGTTGAATTACACACAATATGGACGGATAAGGAAGGGGTGGAACATTCCAAGCCAGCCAAAGACATTGACGGCAATCCAGTTTTCTGCGTTGAAGCGATCACGCAGCGTGATGAATTAATTGAGTCTTTAGCGCTATTACCGGCCATTCCATCGGCTCTTGACCAAATAGTGCAGCATTTTGGACATGAACAAGTAGCAGAATGTACCGGGCGAAGCAAGCGAATTATTCGTGAAGTTAGTGACAGTAGCGATAAGCTTGTTGTTCAAAAGCGTAGCGCTAATGCCAACATAGCAGAAGCTCAAGCATTTCAAAACGACCAAAAGCAAATTCTAATCTTCTCCCAAGCTGGTGGTACAGGGCGCTCCTACCATGCCGACTTAAGTACCAAAAACCAAAGATTGAGAAGGCATTATTTATTGGAGTCTGGTTGGAGAGCAGATGAAGCTGTCCAAGGTCTAGGACGCACCAATCGCAGCAACCAAAAACAGCCTCCAGTATTTGTTGTTGTTTCCACTGATGTTAAAGGAGAGAAACGTTTTATTTCGACGATTTCCCGGCGGCTAGATTCTCTTGGAGCTTTAACTAAAGGACAACGAGAAACTGGCGGACAAGGATTGTTTAAAGAGGAAGATAATTTGGAAAGTGACTATGCTAAAGCCTCGTTAAGACAGTTATATTCTGCTATTTATCGGGGTCAAATTGAGGGCTTTAGCTTAGAAAAATTTCTAACTGTAACAGGTTTAAAGCTAGTTACAGAAGAAGGAACTCTTAAGGAAGATTTGCCGCCAATTACTCAGTTTCTCAATCGCTGTTTGGCGATGCCGATTGCCGACCAAAAACGTATTTTTGAAGAATTGGAGGCGCGAATCGAGTCTAGGATCGAGCAAGCAATTAGTGCTGGAGTTTATGAAGTGGGAGTAGAAACATTAAGGGCAGAGGGTTTCCGCGTTCTCGAACGTAATGTAGTCTACGAACACCCCCAAACTCATGCTCTAAGTCATGCCGTAAAAATTGAACAAAAACAAAAGACCGCGATCGCTTCCCTTGCTTTTGTCATTGGAAAAGCCCAGCAATCCAATGGTCAATTCGTCATTAACGAAAAATCTGGCAGGGCAGCAGTGGCTACTTCTACTAGCTTTTTCATAGGAGATGATGGTGAAAGTATTGCCTGCGTGAATTTGATGCGCCCTGCCGGAAACGAGAAGCTGGCAGAGCAAGACTTTCGGAACTCCACCTGGAAAGTTGCTACAAGCGATGAATTCATGCGCGCTTGGAACGAAGAAATCCAAGATATTTCAGAATTCACCTACACCACTTTTTACTTAATCACGGGACTATTACTACCTATTTGGAAAAAGTTAGACTCCACCCGAATGCGGGTCTACAGGCTACAAACAGATAATGGTGAACAGTTGCTTGGGCGGGTACTCTTGCCTACGGCGTTCGCCAAATTGTCTGCCCAGTTTAAGATCCCGTATTCAGTCACAGATCGGGAGGTTTTCCAATCTGTTTATCAGGAAAAGCAGAAAGTGTTGTTAACAGAGAATTTGTCTTTAGTTGATAGCTTGGTTGCGGGGCAACGTCGGTTAGAAATTATCGGCTTTCAAGGGCAAAGTGAGTTTAACTTACTCAAGTCTTTAGGAGCTTTTGGAGAAATCATCCAATGGAAACCAAGGGCATTTATTCCTACTAAGGTTGAAGTTGCTTTGGAGGTCATTAAAAAAATTCGCGCCATCAATTAAAAAATTAATAACCAACCGTAAAATATTTCTACAGTTGGTTATTTTTTTTTTGGCAATTGTGACTTTACCCATAATATTGCCACTACTGGAATCATAACTTTGCCGTTCTTCTGGCTGTAATACTTATTCTTGCGTTAGTTGAAGCAAGCTTGTTTCAAGCCAGTGGAATCATAAGTTTGCCGTGAGTCCAGATTGGAAGCGTAAGCTTGCCGCGAGTTCTATACGGTTTGCTATGCTTTTGCCTAGTTATCACTGTCGTCGATGAGACTTCGACTGTTGACCAGTCAGGCGTTGAGCAGGCAACAACAAAATTTGTAAAAGATTGAAACCATAACTTTGCTACCGCAGAATGGAAGGATAAAGCTACCGCTACGGCAAACTTATGGGTAAAGTCACAGCTTAACTGTACAGGCAAAAACTGTACCTTCAAAGCGCCAATTTTCAAGGTTTGGGTATTGACCGACTTCATATAGCAATTCGTTAGTCAAGCGATCACACTTGTAGAGTTAGATAAGGAAAAAGTGATCGCACTATTGGCTAATTATTTAGAAGCGAGCCTGTTTGTTTTTGAATAAGTGCGTTAATAAGACTGTATAGATATAAAAAATTAGATAACCGCCAGAAGTAGCGACTTTGTAGGGTTCTGAAACTCGTGCATGAGGATTAAATACTCAACGCTGAGATTCCGATACTCGCTCACGAGAGTTAAAGTCTCGCTGATGAATCTTTAGAACTCATTAATGAAATTCCGATACTCGCTGACGAAAGTTGAAAACTCGACGATGAGGTTCCAATACTTGCTAACGAAAATTAAACATTCAACGATGAGGTTCCGATACTCGCTGACGAGAATTAAAGGCTCAACACTGAGGTTTTGAGATTCAACTACGATAAATTAAATTATAGACTGAGCAACCCCTTGTGCAAGGGATAATAAATTTATTAACTGATAGAAGCTTTGCCCCATGAAAGAACAACGCCTAGAAGCCTATCTAAATCTCATCCAAACTCTGCTGAGTTGTCCTAGTGGGGAAGAAGCAGAAAGTTTGGCAGCTAACCAGGAATTGATTGATGCTGGCTTAGTGCAGATAATGCTAGAGATGGCAAATGATCGGACAGGGCAAGGCGATCTGGACAATGCTAATCGTTTGATGAATATTGCTGGACAACTGCTTGGAGTGTATGGCAACTCATCTTCCGCCACTACTGAAGAAGCTCTCAATTTCTTGTTGCAGGTGTTGCAGGCAACAGCAGAGAGCAACGGCAACCAGCAAATTGTACACCCACTACTGCAACAAAATCTGGATAAACTAGATGATCCTTTTGCCCAGGTATTGCAACGGTGGGCAATTGAGACTCTGCCAGATGTTGAGTCAAAGCAAGCACAAAGCATTGCAACGGTCATTGTTTTGTTCAGTAACCTGATTGCACAGTTTCCATTGGGCAACAGAGCTAGCAATTTGGAGATTGCCTTAGCTGGTTATGAAAGTGTGTTACAAGTTTACACCCGCAAGGACTTCCCCATTGATTGGGCAGCGACCCAAAATAATCTGGGGATTGCCTACTGGAATCGCATTCGAGAAGACCGGGCAGAGAACCTGGAACAAGCGATTAATTGCTACCAGCAATCCTTGGAAGTAAGAACCCGCAAGGACTTCCCCGTTGATTGGGCAATGACTCAAAACAATCTGGGGATTGCCTATTGGAATCGCATTCGAGAAGACTGGGCAGAGAACCTGGAACAAGCAATTAATTGCTACCAGCAATCTTTGGAAGTAAGAACCCGCAAGGACTTCCCTATTGGTTGGGCAGCGACTCAAAACAATCTGGGGCTTGCCTACAACGACCGCATTCGAGAAGACCGGGCAGAGAACCTGGAACAAGCAATTAATTGCTACCAGCAAGCCTTGGAAGTAAGAACCCGCAAGGACTTCCCTATTGATTGGGCAGCGACTCAAAACAATCTGGGGCTTGCCTACAACGACCGCATTCGAGAAGACCGGGCAGAGAACCTGGAACAAGCAATTAATTGCTACCAGCAATCCTTGGAAGTAAGAACCCGCAAGGACTTCCCTATTGATTGGGCAATGACTCAAAACAATCTGGGGCTTGTCTACAGTAATCGTATCCGAGAAGACCGGGCAGAGAACCTGGAACAAGCAATTAATTGCTACCAGCAATCCTTGGAAGTAAGAACCCGCAAGGACTTCCCTATTGATTGGGCAATGACTCAAAACAATCTGGGGCTTGTCTACTGGAATCGTATCCGAGAAGACCAGGCAGAGAACTTGGAACAAGCAATTAATTGCTACCAGCAAGCCTTGGAAGTAAGAACCCGCAAGGACTTCCCTATTGATTGGGCAGCGACCCAAAACAATCTGGGGAATGCCTACAGTAATCGTATCCGAGAAGACCAGGCAGAGAACCTGGAACAAGCAATTAATTGCTACCAGCAATCCTTGGAAGTTTACACCCGCAAGGACTTTCCCTTTAATTGGGCAGCGACCCAAAACAATCTGGGGCTTGCCTACTGGAATCGCATTCGAGAAGACCGGGCAGAGAACCTGGAACAAGCAATTAATTGCTACCAGCAATCCTTGGAAGTTTACACCCGCAAGGACTTCCTCGTCCAATGGGGAATGACTCAAAACAATCTGGGGCTTGCCTACAGCGATCTAAGCCGCACGGCAGAAGCCATTGAAGCTTTCCAGTTGGCGCTAGAAATTTTCTCCCCCACGACTCTTCTCATAGACTGCCTCAGAACTGGACGCAATTTGGGCAATGCCGCTTTCAAATCTGGGATATGGGATACAGCAATTCAAGGATATGCTACTGCCATTGATGCTGTAGAGCAGAGCCGCACTTGGGCAACCTCTAACGAGCGGCGCGAAGAGATTCTGGAGTCAGCCATTGATGTTTACCAGGGTATCATCCAGGCTTACATCAATAACCAACAACTGGATCGAGCAATTGAATACGTCGAGCGCAGCAAAGCCCGTAATCTGATTGAACTGCTGACAAATCGCGACCTTTACCCCAAGGGCGAAATCCCCGAATCCCTCCTGAATGAGCTAGACCGTCTGCGACGTGAGATTCCTGCCAAGCAGTGTCAGCTAAAGAGTTCGCAAACTAACACCAGCTTTGAGGGCGGCACTCCTAACACTAATGGTCAACGCTCCGTTGGTTCTATCCAGGTTGATACTACCTCAAACTCATCTCAACTAGAGCAGTGGCAGCAGGAGTTGAGCAGCTTACAGCAGCAGCTAGATGACTTGATAGTTCAGCAAATCCAACCCATTGACCCCAGCTTTAGCCTGACCCAAAAAGTTCAACCCATCTCCTTACAACAAATTCAAGCTTTGCTCCCCGACGATCGCACAGCCATTATTGAGTGGTACATCTTAAACGAAACCTTGCTGACCTTTACGATTACTTCCCAAAGCGTGAGTCATTGGCTTTCCTCCCCGGAAGACCAGAAAAAGTTGATCGAGCTATCAAACAAGTATTTAAGTTCCTACAGGAGTAACAAAAATCACTGGCAGAGAGAGCTAGATACTTTCCTCACCGAGTTAGCTGAGATTCTGCACCTAAACGATATTCTTGATGGGATTAGCGATCATTGCAACCAACTCATTCTTATTCCTCATCGCTTTCTGCATCTGCTGCCCCTCCATGCCCTGCCTTTGCCTAATAACAAAGACAAATGCCTCCTAGACAAATTTGCAAGAGGAGTACGTTATGCTCCCAGTTGCCAGATACTGCAACTATGTCAAAGCCAGCAGCGCCAAGACTTTAGCCACTTCTTTGCCATACAGAACCCCACCCAAGACCTGAGTTACACCGATATTGAAGTCGCCAGCATCCGGCGCAACTTCCAGCCTAACGATGATGTCTTGATAAGGCAGGAGGCTAATAAAGAAGAAGTAGAAAAGCAACGCGATCGCAATCCTCACTGCGTCCATTTTTCATGTCACGGCTACTTCAACTTTGAGTCCCCCTTGCAGTCGGCGCTCCTCTTAGCGGATAGCGTAATTTCCCCGGCTCCTGCTGCCCTTGACCTTAACCGCTACCTAAGTCTGCGAAATGGAGCAGCCCTTGATTTAAAAAAGTGCCTCACCTTGGGCGATCTGTTTGACCGGGTTCTGGATCTCAAACATTGCCGCCTCGTCACCCTCTCCGCTTGCGAAACAGGCATAACCGATTTTGCCAGCCTCAGCGACGAGTACGTTGGCTTACCTAGTGGCTTCCTGTTTGCTGGTAGCCCTAGCGTCGTCAGTAGTCTTTGGGCGGTGAGCGATGTGTCTACCGCTTTCTTAACGATCAAATTCTATGAAAATCTGCAAACAGATGGCACTTCAGTTGCGATCGCTCTTAATCAGGCTCAATGCTGGCTGCGGAGTGTTACTCAAGAACAATTGTTAGATTGGATTAAACTTAAAGAATTAAGCGAACTTGTTCATCAGCAGATACAGACTGAATTAGACTGGTTTAAATCTGATGAAAAGCCTTTCCTGAAACCCTATCATTGGGCAGCTTTTTGTGCCATAGGTCAGTAATAAAGAAACTTTAAATAGCTATAAACCAATGCAAGTAGAGAATTTTTCTATGACACCCGATCAAATCATCCGAGCTTTCCTGCGAGTTCTCGCGGATGAATCGGTCAATTTCCCTCTAAATGATTTGTCTGCACTCAGCCAAACACTGACCGCGCTACAAGATCGACCGATTAGTAATACTGCACTTGCGATTAAAGAATGGTGCAAGGAACATTCAGAGGTTAAAGAGGCGGTGTTGGCAAGAAGAAGAGAAGTTACTGAAGTTGAGCCGCCACCGCCAGGCAGTGAAGAGATAATACTTAAAAACCGTTACCCAGAATTAATCCCGGCGATCAAAGACCGAAACAATGTCTCACAGCAATCACCTCAGCAGAATGAATCGTAAGATTTACGCTCCAAATATTCATTTGTTTGCTTTTCAACTTCACAAAAAATCTGATGAGCAACATTTACTTTGGCAAAAGTGTGATGAAGTTTTTACTAAGCTCAACGTTAGGGCATCATCCAATCAAGCCTCTGAAATCCTCAAGCTAACAACGCAACTGAATTTCTGTCAAATCTCAGGCGATCAAAGATGCTCTTTACTTAAAGATGCGACAGGTAAAATTTTTCTACCTTTTGAGTTTAAAAGCGATATAGCGGCTAACCATTTAGAAATAAAAGGGTTTGCTTTTCCACTACAGATTTATGATAGCTATGCCCTCTGGCTAAATCTTCGTCGTCCAGAAAACGAAGATAATCAAAAAACTGAGAATGTTGATATTGAGATACTAGGCAAATTGAACCCTGGCAACTGCTTAGATTTTAGAGATAGCCACCCTTTTTTAGGTCAGACTTTGCTAGTTACAGTCTGGCTAACAGACGAACAAAAGCAGTCGCAAAACCAGAAGTATCTTCAGGAACTTGCCGACCAATGCCTTGAAGAATTAATTCCTCAAGCATCTCAACGTCCGTCGTTGGGTCGCACTGGTCAACTCTTTGATAGTCCAATTTTTGAGTACGGACTTTTTAGTCAAATTTCCAACTATTGTCATGTTCTTGTCTGGCTTTTTCGCCAAGAAGAAACCGACAAAAAATTTGTTCAGTGTTCTCAAAATCAATTGTTATTGGATCTATTTTTCTACCGCACTAAAGTTATCAAAGCTTATGAGGATAGCCGTTATCTTCATCAAGAGATTGAACGCAGTTATAGCGATATTGAGATGATGATTAATGCTGCCGATCGACCTCAGGCTCAGGATGAGCGTTTGAGCGAACGAGAATTGGCAGCATTAAAGAAACAACTCAAAAAATTACCTCAGACGGCGCTGCAATATGCAAACTTGCTACGAATTTTAGAAGAATATTCTAATACAATTTCTATCAATACTTATGATTATGAAAATAAGCTGCAACAAATCAAGAAAATCTATCCCGATGATGATTTCGATTTTTTAGAAATTTTTGCTAAAACAAACTCTCCCTATTTTCAACAGCAGATTAGGGCAGATATTAATTACTTTATTCATGGAGAAGGCTTACTAGAAAAAAAGATTACATCCATTCGAGGTACTGTTGAAATTGAGCAAGCTGAACGCGATCGCCTTAGAGACGAAAGAGAAAAGCAGCGCGATCTTCAATTGCAGCTTTGGGTTGGTGCTGTAGGTTTTGGTCTTGCTGTTAGCGGTATTACGTCTCAAGTTGAGCCAAGACCACTAGAAGCAATCTGTTCGCAATTGCCTTCCATCAAATCTATTTGTTCGCAACTACCTCTAAAGGGAATGCAACCAAATAATTCTACAAATAACCTTGTTTACACAAGTATCAATGTAGTTTTTCACATCGTTATTGGATTAATTTTCGGAGTAGTGGCGTATTTTCTCTTACGACTTATCTTCCAAGGTCAGTTACGAGGGAGAGGCAATAACTCGGCTAACTCAGGAAATTAGGGTATTAAGCTTCTATCCAATAGGCTTCTGGTACTTCGCTTCTTACCTATAAAGCCACAGTAGCAAATTTTGCTTTTCGCTCTGTGATCTATAATCTTTTTCATTTTTTTCTATTTCATCTGTAACAGTAGACCCTCTACTGAAGGGGAAGATTCTACCCGAAGTTGAATTTCTAGCCGTCTAAATAAACCAGCATACTTTCGAGAAAAAGATGTCTGTGCCACCCTAGATGAAATCAGGCATGGGCTTGGACTGGCACTGTATAATGTGCTTGAGAGTTTTTCAATACTTGTAAAAGATTGAAACCATAACTTTGCCACAGCAGAATGGAAGCATAACCTTGCCGTTGCGGCAAAGTTATAGTTATGGGTAAAGTCACAGCAATTCTAGAAGTAAGAATCAGCATCCACATCAAGGGGCAGCGATGAGATTTCCTCACCATTACGTATATCCTGTTTTTGCTGCTTCACGTTTTTGGCATAGTTACTCACCCTATTGCGGCGAGAGTCCATTAACCATTGACCATGATTTTGACCTTCCGCTGCTTTTCGTGCGGCAACACCGTTGTAATTTTTAACCTCAATCATCTTGCGGCGGCTCTTCCAAACCAAGTGACCCAAATCACCGAGCATCACTTCATCAAGATAGCATTCCTTGACACTGCCATCAGGATTAAAATATTTCTTCTCCTCTTCCGTGAAGAAATCATATGCTGTATAATTTACCCAAGGCTCCGGGTCAGTCTCGTCAAGTCTTTTACGTTCTTCAAACTCGCTTGTAAATTTAGATTCCCATTTGTCAATATCAGATTCACTCCAGCCTTGGTCTAACTTACGCTGTCTGATTTCTGGTCTGAATTTACCTGTGGGCAAACACATAGACTTATTCACGCTAATCCAACGCTTTGCCCGTGTACCTAATTCTTTAGTTACAGATTCTTCCATAGAAGTAAGCGACTTGTACTTATATGACATTAACGTTTAAACATTTTGACACCAGATTAAACCAGTGGCTGCACTCTGATAATAACACGGCAAATCCTGAGTCACTTATTAAGGAAGAGTTAGACAACACACTCGTAGAGTTTTTCTTACCGGACAAACAATTCTCTTTTGGGCAAGTAGACAAGTACAGCACCGCTACTGACCTCAAAAACCACCCCAATGGACATAAGTTATTACTAGCTTCTGGTAGTAGATTATTGTATGGAAGCGAGGAATGTCAGAGAGTAATAGATAAGCTTTGCCCCGACCGTAAAGACCGAGGAGCCTACGGTTCCATCTTTTTAGGTGGTTGCAATAATGCTATTAATGAAAAGCTAAACATTCTAGTTGTAGATGACAAAACTGGAAATAATGGTGGTGTTATCGATACAGATCAAGCCTTGAAATTAACAGGGGACTGCTATGGACAAATAGAGCCAAGGTTATATGACTTGTTAACAGGGCGAGAACTTAATTCGGGCAAGTCGTATGCCGTAGTTCAACATCGTTTTGGCTGGCGCGAAGGGGATGGAAAAGATTCAACATTCCGATTTGGCAAAGGAACTCTAAGGCCTCACCAACTGGATAAGTTAAACTATGCAGATCCCAACATTACTCCCCAAATCGACCTTATTATTCCTCTTAGTAGCTTTAAAGGTACTAATAAAGATAATCCCAAGGGCGCAACTAAGCCACAAATAGCACCAGGATTGTACAACCAAACTATTTGGCTTGGTGTAAAATCTCAATCTCAGCAAGGCAAAACAGCCATTTCTCAGCTACTTGCGTCTTTTCCTCAAGGATTCAAAGACTTTGTAGAAGTTGTAGAACTGCAAGCACAAGAACTAGCGCAAAAGCAAAGCGATCCTCGGCTTCTTGCCCAACTGTACTGCGAGAGTTATGAAAAACGTCTAGCAGATATTGCCGCTGCAAAAAATGAAGAAGATACTAGCTTAGATAACTTAGAGAATGAAGAAACGCTAGGAAATGATAGCGCCGCAGCAGATATTTCTGCAATGTACAAAATAATCAAGGCGGACGTAGAATCAGGTCATTTTCAATTACTAGAGACAGAAAAAGTAAAACTTGAACTTAGTCGTTTCGTTCAAAAACAGTGGAAAGAGATAGCAACAGGTCGAAGTTTAACTTTTGACCGGGGAATGATTATCCCCTCGAAAGAACTTAAAAATGGAGAGATTTGCGTTCCTTGGCTAGAGCCAGGCGAAAAAGTTTTAAACTTTCGCTCTCCCTTTCTAAACTCTAATGGGTTATGTGTATCGACTAACAAAATCGTTGACGACTGCAAAGGTCCAAACGAAAAAGATTTAGAAGGAATTATTGTCGTCAACGATGAAGATTACGCTCGAATGAGCAATCGCCTGAAAGGTGAAGGAGTTGATCCAGAAGATATACCAAGAGAGACAGAATCGGAGCGCCAGGCTCGTGACTTTGATGGTGACTGCATTGGGGTGGAACTCGCGTCTAACTATCCAAGCTTGACTGCTGAAGCCCAATACCGTAATCAAAAGGAAAATGCTTATACACCAACGGTAAAGCAGCAAAAACAATCGTTCTATGAAAGTGATGGCACTCAAAAAGAATTTGAGGAAATTGCCTTATACATGACTGGGGGTAATGTAGGAACCATTAATAACCAAGTCACAGCCCTAGAAGCTTTGGAATCAGAAATTGAAATACTAAAGACCTATGGAACTCCTGAACAGCAAAATTCTTACGTCCAAGAAGTAGCTGAACACTACAAAAAGTTATTTTACTTGGAAAAAAGAGATAACGAACCAAAACCTATCCGAGCAGAATACAAAGCTCAAATGAAGGAATTTGTTAAGTTAGCAAGCAATAATAGCCCTGAAAATACAGTTAAAGCAATGGCTATTAATCGCAGTATGTATCGTAATTTAATTGAGGAGGGTTGCTATCAAAACCAAATCGCCGTGGATATGATGAAAAGTTCCAAGGCTCCTGACATGGATTTGGTCAACGAAAATCGGCGCTACTTATACCGCAAAGTTAATTACATCAAAGATAAAAAATCACCTCAAGCTTACCTAGCTAGTCCGATCGCTCCTAGCGGTCGCTCCCCGGTGGAATTATTAATTTCTCAGACTAACAAATACTTCGAGAGTTCGCCTTTAGAGTCTCGAATGGCTGTACAGTTTGCTAACTTGTTTAAGGGAGTAAAATTTAGCGCCCAACAGAAAATTAGCGCGCTTATGGGCAAGCTGGAATACGACCAAAAAAGCTTAGAAGCCATCCGATTAAATAACCGGCTAAAAACTGATCCAGGGCCATCTTTAACTATGGCGACAAATAGCGGAAAAACTTTAGATCTCACAAACATTGCTAAGTACAATCATCCCCTAGCACTTACTGGCAAAGATATAAATCTCAAATTAGAAGAAACAAAGGATAGCCCGCCTAGATTGCTGGCAGTGGCACAGATTGACGGTGAGATGGAAGAAGGAAAGCCGAAGTACCGTGAATGTGGCACCGTTGCCCAAGCCGACGTAATAGCTCACCAATTAAAAGCGGGGATGGTGACCCAGGGAGTTATTGCAGAAGTAGTGCCAGAAATTCAAAAAGGTCAAGTAGACCTGCTATTTGCTCAAGCACGAGAGATAGCAACCAATTTCTCTGCGTCTATTCCCCCAAGCCATCGCACTTCTGCCGCCGCTGCTGCTTGGAATATTTCTACTACCCGCGAGAATGAAGAAACCACTTCTACGGAGCCAAAAAAAGTATCGAGCTTTGTCTTTGTGGCTTTTAGTAACGAAATCAGTCAACGGCTTGACACCTTACAATTCGATAAATTCAAAGTTAGTGGTATTAACAAGGGGGATTTCCCACTTGCAGGGAATCAATGGGTGAGTGGGGAAAAATACCCCATTGAAATTGTAAAAAGCGACGACGATCCTAAAGTACCTAGAGCAATAAGTATTACCGACCCTAGTACAGGTTATCAAGCAGTCGCTGCCCTTGAAGCTCGAGCTAACCAACTGCCCATAAATACTACTGCCCAGGGGCTAGTATCCTTTGATAGTTCAGCTACGCTTACCGCCACTGTAGCTATTAGTGGTAAGCCCCCAGTGGAATTTACGATTAGAGAGATTGGCAAATTTGATTACTCGGATCGAGTATTTCAAAACAAGGAAGCTAACCTAACTATTGGTAGCTCTTTAGTCCCTGATAGTAATGTCAAGGTTAAATTAGGAGGCAAAGTATTAGGAGAATTAGATCCAGACTCTGCTTGCGAACTCAAAGATATAAATTACTTAAAAGAAGGTAACGTATTAAAACTTAAATTAAAGTCATTAAACATTGATAACGAGCAGGGAGCTTATGCTATTGGAGAGTCTCCTAAAGGAAAACTATTAAAAATAAATAATACAAATCACTATGAACTTGCTAGAAAAGATTTAACAAGTGATGAATTTAAAGTTGTTGAATTAAGTATTCCTCAAGCTAAAAGAAAAGACGCGGTTTTTTTAGACGATAAGCTATTAGGCACGTTGCACTTTAACAAAGATAAAGAAGCATTAAAACAACTAGGATTGATGCAATCAGAAAAGCTAGTGCAGGGAACTTATAAGCTAAATAGTAATTTTACTACCGCTAACATAATTGTAGATTCTACTACCATTAAGTATCCTCAAGAATGGGCAAAAGAGAAAAACATAGCTACAGCAACTAAACAGCAACTAGCTACTTTAGAGGAAAATATCTTAGCAAAAGTTAAAGAGCGCCCTACCTTATTATTCGTTCCAAATACTGACAAAACTTTGGGGTTAGCAGCAGACAGAAATAAAGCTACATTAATAGAGAATTGGTTAAAAGCCTCCGGTATAGAGTTCACTGGGATTCCTACAAAAGAAGCTGTAACCGAATCTAAAAAAGGTATGGTTGTTTATAATTTAAACTCAGAAACTATTCGACCTGAAATCTTAACGGCACTCGTCACAAAGTTTGGGCAGCAATTGGATTCTTCAGCTTATAACGAATGCTTAAATAAAGTACCTAACCGCCCATTAAAAATAGCCCAGACACAAAATAATCCCTTGCACCCACCCAAGCCAGAAAGAGAACAATGGGAGAAAAACTTACTTAGCATTGCAATCCAATCCCTAGGAAGTAACTCGTATCAACAGAATAATTCATGTCAGACCGCACCTTTAGGTACAAATCATACAATAATTTATGATGTACCAAAAAAAGAGCTATCTATAGCTAACAATTCCTCTGGACAATTTATTTATCAAACTACCAACGGACAACCTGCTAATATTAGTAATTTATCAGAAAAACAAAAGCAACATTTTAGCGATCGCCCTCCTAGCATAAATTGCTCTACCAAAAATCAAGCTTCCCATAAGATTGAGCAAAACTCCTCAACCAAACAAACTACACTATCTACCTCTCAAAATAAATTGTCACCAGGAGAAGTAAACCTAAGCTCAAACTACGATCGCCAAGCAGACTTAAAAATAGCTGTTACAGGCTTTGCGAAAGGAAACTCTTTGTTAGAAATTGAGAGAGATATTGAGTCGCAAAGTAAATTTATTAATAGTTTAAAAAATTCTGGCGCTTCTATTAGGACTCTAGCTAAAATAATTCCCTACTTAGACGAAATTTGCACGGAGGCAGAAGCTACTTTTAAATCATTGCCTGAAACAGAAATAAAACAATTGCGCGATCGCGTAACTACAGAGCCAAACCACAAGCCAAACCGCTCAAGTGAGCTATCGAAAAACTTCCAAATTCCTAATTGTGAGGCTTCAACATCAGACATCGAACCTTAACTTTGCTTAATGTACGGGGACTAATTATATGACGTAAAAACAAAATAATAGGCCTCTTGCGTGAATCAAGAACAGAAGGAGATTTCAGAATTGATAATTGCAGCAATTAAGTTGAATCTTAGTCCAAAACGCCGTCTTCGGTTACGGTAGCGCTCTGCCAAAATACGAAAGATTTTTAACCGGCGGTTAACGTGTTCTGCCACCACCCGGAATCGGGCGAGCGCACGGTTATGCTGACGCTCATACTTGTCCAACTTCTGCTTACAGGGTTTCAGTGTTGGAGTACAACTACTAGTGTAGGCAGGCTGAAGTAATTGAGCAGTTTAGTTCGGTTCTGGGAAACCCTTAAACTTCCAATTAAAAGGCTTGGCAAGAGTGCGATTAAAGTAAGCAATGAAGCCGAGAATCTGTTGCCGCAAGTCTTGAGTCGAAGTGAATTGACCACGATTGAGCAGACGACGGACAAGAATGCTGAACCAGCGCTCAATTTGATTCAGCCAGGAGGAATGCTTAGGGAGATAGACAAAACGAATGCGGTGGTTGGGGTTACTAAAAAAGGCAGCGCGTGTGGGCATTGATTGCAGAACGCCGGACTTACCTTTTTCGCCTAAATCCAGATCTAAATCACAACAGGAGCTTCCTAGACTGCTACAAAGGAGAATGAAAAATGGTAAGTTTAGAAGAGTTTTTAGATTTTCTTAAAACCACCTGGAGACTCCTAACAGGTATTTCAGTTTTCTTTCCCCTTAGCAATGCAGCTTTAACAAATCGTCCATAAGAACGGGCAAATAACTGACGATCACAACTTATAGAGGAAAAAAGATGGCACTGTTTGATCCAACCAGACACTATCCACTCTTGCAACTCGATTGGAATCCTAACACCGTTCAACAAGCAATTACTTCAATTGCCCACGAAACTATTGCTCAATTGCAAACTGCGCCATTGTTGTCTGGGCACCCAATGGACGATCAAGCGTTTGGCAGCGATCTGTATTTTGGTAAAGCCGGAGTGCTGTGGGCAATCAATTATCTGCAAACCGTTGGGGCAATTGACTCAACCTTTGATGTAGCCACTCATCTCGATGCAACGGTAGCACAAAATCGCCAGCGTTATCCCAAGATTAGTCCCTATCCAGAGCAGTCATCCTATCTGTTTGGAGAACTACCGTTGCTACTATTGCAATACAAGCTTTCACCTTCGGAAGATAAAGCCACTCAAATTTTGCACTCGATTCACAAAAACGATTCCCAGCCCATTCGAGAGCTGATGTGGGGCATCGCAGGTTCAATGCTAGCTGCTTACTTTATGTATCAGTGGACGCAAGAATCAAGATGGCAAGAGGCCTTCAGATCGCAAGCGGATTTATTGTTACACGAATGGCAACCCGTTAGTGAGATTGGATATCTATGGACGATCGACTTGTACGGCAGCCAGCAGCAATGGCTGGGACCTGTACACGGCTTTGCGAGCAACTTAATACCATTGCTTATTGGACAGTCTTTACTGACCGATGAGGAGTTTCAAGACATCTCAACCAAAGCTATGATGACTCTGGTTCAGACCGCAGTGACAGAGGATAACGGAGCAAACTGGCAAGCAATTTATGACTCAGCAAATCCTAATCAAACTCCAAACCTAGTGCAGTACTGTCATGGTGCACCTGGAATGGTGACAGCTTTGGCAATGCTACCGAAAGGGATCAATGAGCAATTCGAGCGCATTTTGGAGAAAGGGGGAGAATTAACTTGGCAAGCGGGTCCGTTGAAGAAGGGTTCAAATCTGTGCCATGGAACCGGGGGCAATGGCTATGCATTTCTTAAGCTATTCCTCCGAACCGGAAATCAGATGTGGCTTGATCGCGCTAGAATCTTTGCGATGCATGCAATTGAACAGTATTGCCTGTCGCAGCAACTCTATCGGCAGTTACGCTATCCACTTTGGACAGGAGACCTTGGGCTAGCGGTTTATCTGTGGGACTGCCTGCAAGCACAAGCGAAGTTTCCCACGATCGACCTATTCTAGTGCTATCTTCACAGCCCTTTGATGAGCATGAGTCGAATGGCACTAAGAATCTATCTCAAAACGTTGACCCAATTCGGGTTTTTTTTGTAAGAACCCTCGGAAAGGGAGATTAGTAAAAAAAGAGATTTGGTATTACATCCTTGAAATTCTTTCCAGCCAAGCTTTTCACTTGCAAAATATATCTCAAAAACTCTACTTTTTGATACTCACCTATATTGTGTCTTTTTTCATGTCTCAAAAGGCAATTCTTAAATGCTTTAAGGAGTAATGAGACTCTCCCAAACCCATAGCTCTCATTGGTTCTGCGCTAATGTAAGAGTAAAGTCCTATTCTAGGTTAAAATCCCTAATCACCCTTTTCAAGGGTTTATACAAATAACCCCAATTCAGAAATACTAGCTTAACTGTGTGACTCGGATTAAGGTGTCAATCCTGCAACCAATGCTTGTGTTAACGCTTGTGCAATTGAGCCATCCGAATCAAGCTTTGGGTTGAAAATTGTGATGTCAATACCAATTGCGTTGGGTGACGCTATCAGCACTTGCAGCACATCTGTTAATTGAGCAAAACTCAAGCCATCTGGCATACGATAATCGACCGCAGGCATAATATCATCGTTCAATACATCAACGTCGAGATGAATCCAGAATCCATCGAGCGACTTGCGTAGCAATTGATCTAGCAAGGTGCTTGCCGCTTTCTTGACCCCAAGCTGTCGGATCGATGCTAAATCATGGGCAGCAATTTGAGATATTGTTCGCACGTCTTGACTGCCCTCATGCTGGGCAATTTCTGCATCTCGATCGCCAAATAAAATTACATTTTCTTCGCAAACCAAAGGTTTGAGTCCATCAATATTAGTGAGTCGTTCTGGACCGTACCCCGTGACAATTGCCAAATCCATTGATGAGGCTTCTGCAATTTCTGCGGCGGCTTCGGGTTGGTAAAAATCAGCGTGACCATCAATGAAGAACAATCCATAACGACCAAGCCGACGCAATGCCAGCATATTGCCAATTAAAATGCTACAGTCACCGCCTAATACAATTGGAAAACGATCCGATTGCACAACGGATTCCACAACCGCAGCCAGCGAGCGTGAGTAAGTTTCGATTTCAGCTAAATTAAGAACTTGTGTTTGTGGATCGCGTTGCGAATTAAATGCTGGCGGAGTAACATAACCCTCGTAGTGGGCATTTAACTGCTGATGAAATCCTGCGTTACGGAGTGAGTAAGGCAGCAATTCAACCCCTGATGGCTTCAAACCCAAAATAGAAGGCGCTTCAATAATTGAGAAATTAGGTAATCGATTCATTTGAATACTCCTTCAATGATGTTGAATTGGTAACAAAATATCGTTGTTTAGATTAAGATTGGCGCTGGTGTTGAGCAATTCCTGTGATAGCTCCGACGACAAGCAACATTCCCAGTCCTTGCACTAAAGAGAGTCGTTCATCCAGAAACAAATAAGCGCAACTCACACCAAATATCGGAATCAGCGATAGAAACTGAGCCGCAATGCTCACTCTAATCGTCTTAATTGCCTGCAAATACAGCCAAAATGCCAGGGCGTACTGAATAATGCCCGATGCAATTGTGAGTGTCCAAATAACAAGATTGATAGCCGTTAACTGAGCAACATTTATTTGTTCAAAACTTATCCACGCTAACGCAACCCCAATCAAGCCAAAGCTTTGCTGAATTGCAGCCAGCAACGCCGCATTGACAATTTGAACTCCAGCTTGCGATAGCACGGCATATAAAGCTCCAGAAAACGTTCCAGCTACAATCAAAAGATCGCCCAACACCAAGCGATCACCTAAATGTACATCCACACCGACAGTTAGTAGTACACCCCCAATTGCAATCCCTATCAGTACCAGTAATACAAAACGAATCCTTTCTCTCAAGAACACCCACGCCAATCCCAAAGCCATCATAGGTTCGGTGGCGCTAATTAATGACGCATTACTTGCTGTAGTCATTGCTAACCCAACTAAGCCCAAGGTGTAAGACAAAGCAGGTTCTAGCAACCCAGGAAATCCTAACTTTAATAGTGTTCGAGGCGAAAGTTGATTCCAATACACTCGATTCCAGGGCTTTTGAATTAATGTAATTGTCCACAAAAATGCCACACTGCCAACCAGTTGTACGGCTAACACCGTGAGCGGAGGCAAGTAAGTTATCACCACTTTACTCATGACTGTACCAAGTCCCCAGCAGGCTGCAGACAGAATCATCATCAGAACAGCTTTATTTCTGTTGGGTACGCTCGAAGCTGGATTTAACTGCATAACTAGCGGAAGTTAGTCTTTGCGGCTAACCTTCAATATTGATTACACTGGTTATAGTATTGCATCTTTCTAACCTGCTAATCTACCTTTGGTGGTAAAGTGTTGAATATAAATTCCGCTTCAAGTGAATCGTTTAATCGAGATTGGGCTGAACTAAAACTGGTAGGTGGGCGCTTGTGCCTGGATTTCGTAAATACCGTTGACCGCGAAACCAATAGTTATTCACACGAGTGGTTGACTGAGTATTCGGATTTAGTTGCTTGGGGGCGACAGACTCGAACTCTGACTGCTCAACAAGCCAAACATCTACTCCAAGAGGCACAGCAGCAGCCAGAGCGAGCTAATGCCATCTTCAATCAGGCAATCCAGTTGCGATAAATCCTTTATCGCATCTTCTCTGCAATTTCTGCTCGCCAATCGCCTCAACCGCAAGATTTAGCACAATTCAACTCAATGTTGATTGAAGCGCACACTCATTTGCAACTCGTGTTTACAGAAAATCAGTTTATCTGGAGCTGGATCGATTCTCACCTTCTCGAATATATGCTTTGGCAAATCATTCGGTCTACGGAGGAACTGCTCACCAATTCAAATCTCAACCGCGTGCGAGAGTGTGCAGGAACCGATTGTGGCTGGGTGTTCTTGGACATGAGCCGCAATAGCAGTCGGCGTTGGTGTGATATGGAAGATTGTGGCAATCGAGCAAAAGCTCGGCGGCATTATGAACGAAGTAAAGAGTAATACAGATAGAAGTATGCAGTTAGATAAAAGACCTTTAGAAACGATTTGGAGAGTTTCGAATGAGCTATGGAATAAACTCAAGCCTGTCTTGGATGAGTATGATCCACCGAAACTCACAGGTCGTAAACGCATCAATTCGCGTGCTGCACTTGATGCCGTTATCTTTCGCTTACGCAGTGGATGTCAGTGGAACCAACTTCCGAATGAATTTCCTGATGATAGTTCCGTTCATCGTACTTTTCAACGCTGGGAACTCAATGGGGTGTTCGATCAAATTTGGGCAGTGTTAATTGAGGAATGTGAGCAGCTTGGTGGCGTGGATTGGCGATGGCAAAGTGCAGATGCAGCAATGGCAAAAGCCAGATTTGGTGGTGATGAAACAGGTCCAAATCCCACAGATCGAGCCAAGCCAGGAACCAAACGAAGTGTATTAGTCGAAATCGATGGTACTCCCCTTGCTGCTGTCGTTGGTGGTGCAAACGTTCATGACTGTAAATTGCTGGAAGCAACGCTACAAGCAATCATTGTAGAACGGCCAAATCCACAAGAGGTCGAACAGCATCTTTGTTTAGATAAAGGCTATGATAACCCCACAGGTCGAGATGCTGTTGATAAGCACCACTACATCCCACACATTCGTCGTATTGGTGAAGAAAAGTTAGACGAACAGCAGCAAAATGTTATCCTGCAAGGCGTTGGGTTGTAGAGCGAACGCTCGGCTGGCTTTCCAAATGTAGAGCAATCCTAGTACGCTATGACAAGAAAGCCTGTAATTATCTGGGCATGATTAAGTTAGCTTGTGCCTTGCTCGGGATTGTAAATTAGTTTGTGTCAAAGAATAAAACCAGTTCTAATGAACTACAAAACTCAAGACACAAAACTATGACCTTTCAACCGGAATTACTTGACGAACTGCTTAAAGGCTATCAAAATCC
>JAESGR010000371.1_pt1 | contig 40740 bp, 38 predicted proteins | sample 9269771 | NCBI WGS metagenome assembly JAESGR01 (sample SAMN15739572, study PRJNA653492) | algae metagenome | isolation source: Chroococcus sp. CMT-3BRIN-NPC107 and co-occurring heterotrophs from well... | place: USA: Clark Mountains Wilderness, California | collected 2010-04-18 | reverse complement strand
ACCCCACAGGGACTTTTTCCACAACCAGGCGTAATTCGTAATCCATCTTAGTATTTCCCTCCCAGCACCCTTCATAGGCAACAATACCATTAATCCCCATAACATACAAATATATTACGCTCCCAACAACATAGCGTTAACCAACCTTATAGCCCCATTGACCAAGAAAATTGGGCAGTTGGAGAACAGCAACAGCAACCTGAGTATGAAAATAGAGCAGTTGGAGAGCAGCAACAATCAGTTGAGCGAACAAATCCTACAGCTAGAAACTACCCAAACCAAGAACTTGAACGAGTTGACAACCAGTTACCAGAACTTCTTGAAAAAATTAGCCGATACCTTGAACTCCAAGGGTTCGAGCAACTTGGAAACCACATTGCAGAGCCAATACGGTTCGGATAACTAAAAACTGAGACTTGTCAGATGCTGAAAGGCTACTATTCTCGTGGTTTTGTCCAGAACATTGGCAATTACAAACCTTAACCGAACAGTATTGATTGCAGAGCTTAACCGAAGCCTTAACGATGGTTGGCTTCGAGGTCAGGGAACAACGCTCTTCTCAAATAGAGATGACGGACAAGATGCAACAATTACTGACCGCACAACAAGTCATGGCAGTATTAGAGGGCAAGACGGAGATGACCAGCGAACAAACAGACAACTTTTAAATGCAATCGTTTCCGACGTAGCACTTAATGCAATCACAAGTTACGTTGAACAAACTGTTGTTAAGTCAGAAATTACTCAGCCGATAGCAAATCTAACGGAGCGTATAGCTCAACCATCGGCTGGGATGTTCGACGTTACAACGCAGCTTGACGCAGTAATTTCTGACCGCTTGCAGAAACTTGATGAGTTAAAAACTAATTTAGGGAAGGAAAGGAGCGATCGCGCAACTGTTGCACTTTCTAATTATGTTAGTTCCAGTGCTGTTGAGTTTGCCCTCGGTAAAATGGTGTCCTCACTGGTTGAGCAACTCTCCCAATACCGACAGCAATTAGCTACTGATAAAATTGCTCTCAAATCTTGTCAGCAATTAATTAATAGAGTAACTGCTGACAGAGCTATTGCCGCTATTACAAATCACGTTGAGTTTGAAGCAATAGACAACTCCAAGCTTGTACCAGCGTTAGAGAGTTTAGCTCCACAGCTTTCACTAAATAAAACGCCTCTCACCATAGCACTAGCGCAGCTTGACACCGTAGTTTCTAATTACTTAACAGAGCTTAAGGCGGCAGCTACGGTTCTAAAGCACAAAACGAACGAGCAAGCGATTTCAACAGTTTCTAATTATGTTAATTCTAGTTCCGTTGAGTCCGCCCTCGGTGAAACGGTGTCCTCACTGGTTGAGCAATTCTCCCAGTACCGACAGCAATTAGCTACTGATAAAAATAATTCTAGCTTCAATCTATTGCTCAACCGCTTGGAGCCAGTCAGCAATTCCAAGCAAGAAGCAAAACTACACACCAAGGATTTACAAGAAGCCCAGGCACAAGTAGATACAGAAACGCGATCGCATTCCAATAGCACGAACGCGAATCATCTGGCGACTGGCTACCAATTAGAGATGAACAACAATGGTCGCAAGTCCGCCGATATTTGGTAGAACAACGTTGTTTGCCCAGACAATTAGTTGATAGGCTTGCCACCGCCGGAAAAGTATATGCCGATATTTCGGGTAACGCAGTGTTTCTGCATACGGCAAGCCAGAGGCGAATAACAGGAGCAACGATCTTTGATATCAAGAGCGAAGGTTTGAACTGTCAACTAGCACCTGGGGCTGACAATGGAGTTGGCTACTTCCAATTCTCCCAAGGCACAGGCAAACTAAGCAGAGTTGTTTTAACTAATTCTCCGATTGAAGCTATATCTTTAGCTGCTCTGGAACAAGATAGAAGTGAAAATCGCACTTTATATATAGATATAAACGATCACAAAGATAATCCTAAATTACAGGGCTTGATTGATGATGGGGTTGGGATTGAAGTTGCTTTTGGTGCTGAAGGAGCCAGTGAAACAAGAGCGCGTCAAATAGTTAATTCATTCCCAGCAGTAATTAGAAGTAAGCCTGCTAGAGGTAAAGGCTGGAACGAGCAGTTACGCTCCAAGTCTAAGAGTAAAAATAGTAAGCCCCATGAAAAGGCGCGATTGCTTCCAGCACTGCGCTCCCTTGCATCGCACCCGCAAAAATTTGATCCCAATCAACACACTGGGAGATTTGACCCCAATCTACAAATATTGAAGGCTATCCAAGTTGACCGCGATAAATACAAGAGTGTGTGCCAATCAGATTTGAAAACGGCTATTAGTAAGCTTGTGGCAGGGCGCACCTTGGAGCAAATTAGCCAGGATATTGCGTCTAGTAGTAGTTTGGTCAAGCACTGGGAAATTAGCGAAGGACCTTCAACGCAAGCGATCGCCAAAACAATTAGATATGTAGAGCAGCTATGTAAGGAAGCGCAGACTAGCCCAGAGTACAAAAGACAGCTTTACCACAAGTATTTGCAGGCAGCCCAAAAGAATAACCCGTATCTGTCTAGAACTGAACTGGATAGAGCGGTTGCAAGTGTTGCTCTGCGATCGCATCCAGAAGAGAGCGTTAGGTCAATGCTTAAGTATAGTTTGGCGGCACAGGTAGGAGATGATGGATATGTTGAGCAAACATTAGCTGTTGTTCGACAGCAAGCACAAGACGCTCAGTCACCGCCGCCAAAGACTCGCTCCTACCAAAAAACTCCAGAAGTAGAGTATGGAGATTAGAAGCAAAAAGTAGTTAGGATCGCACTTATAGAGCGGACAATAATAGAAATTTTGTTATTTTAGTTTTGCAGTGGAAGAAATTGTTTACGACAACCAAGCAGCATTACAACGGTTAGAGGAAGAAGATAGTTGGCTAACTACTGCTTATTCCGCCGCCGGCTCTGTAGTAGCTGCAACTGTGTTTGTTCCAGAACCCGTGACCAAGCTAGGTGGTTTTCTTACGGGGATGGTTGGCGGCTCTTTGCTGCTTAAACGCACCCAGAAGATTAACAGCATCCTTAGAAATGCTAGAGCGTTGGATGAAGCATTCAAGGAGCAACAAATCCAGATTTTTCCCGACTTACCTGTACCAGAGCGCGGCAGGCTGGATATGCTATTAAAGTTTCCCATTCCCCCTCGCAAAACCTTATTTGCCGTCGCTTTAAGGTCGCAAGGCAAAGCAACCATCTTTTATCACGAGCAAAAGCAGGCACTTTATATCAGGCAAGATAAGGGCGGGCTAAAGCTCTGGAAACCAGACCATATCGAACAACTAGCTTTGCAAGAATTTTGGCTTAGGCAAAATCGGCAGCAAGAATTATTTGGTACATCTCATCGAGACAAAAATCGGTCTGTTGTTAAGCTTTTAGTTTTAACTGGTCAGACAAGACTAGGACAGCATAACGAATCGTTGTATGCCAATGTTGGCGCCCAAAGAGTCTTGTTGCTGCGAAGACGTTCATCTATCTATGTACTAGAGGAAAAGCAACTGCTATTATTTATCAAGGCTTGGTTAGATCCTGCAAGGAGCTAACAATAGCTTTCATATGCCAAAACCCCCAACGTTAGCGAATTGCAACAATCGAGGGTTTAAGCGAAAGCCAAAAGGCTTACAGAACCAGGGTATTCAAAATTTTCTTGACCGAAGGTTTTGGATCACTTACCCAACAATTCAGGTTTGGAAATCGGTTATAACCGATCTACCATCCACTATTTTAGTATATGTGACAGCAATGGTCTACCACAATCGCAATAAATTTGATAACTAACTTAAATTTCTGCGATTTTTTGGCGCTCTGAAACTGACTATAAGCTAATTAGTTTGATTGTTAGGGAGTGTAACCCCCGGTTCTCGCAAGTACACATCACACCGCGAGAACAATCAATGATATCTACAGCTAAGTTACCTGCTTTTGACATTCGCAATTTTACAGATCGGTTGCAACCTACCAAGCAACGCAATAAATACATTTGCCCTGTTTGCGGTGGTAATAATCTCGGTATCGATCCTCATCCAGAAACAGGTCAGCCACCTGCTTACTGTTGCTTTAGTGGGGGATGCGATAGTAGAGATATTAGAGAAGCGATTTCACCCTTAGCTGAAGCTCTACAACTAACAGGGCAGGAATTTACTTATAGGAAGCAGATAAGCAAGGTTCAAAAATCTAAAAAACCAGCTTTACGATTAGCTCAACTGCCAGAAAGCATTACCTTAGCTAAATTTTTAGTCCCGATTACCGATACGCCAAAAACTACTCAACGAATAGATCGAGAACGTGGATCTGTACGGGTTACGACTTACCGCTATAGTGAAACGCAATGGGTAGAGCGCATAGAATGGGACGATCCTAATCACCCAAAAGGGCATAACAAAGAATTTCGCCAATGGCATACTGCTAAACAAGGTGAAATGATTCCCGTTTGGAAAAATGGTCAGCGCAATGGAGAACGCTTGGCAAAAGATAGTGAAGCCGTCTGTACTAAGGGAGAAGACACTTGGCAACCTTACCGCCTCGAAGAAGCAATTGCGGCAGTAGAAGCAACCCAAGCTAATGCTTTATTAATGGGCGAAGGGGAAAGCGTCGTTGAAACTTGCGGTGCTTTAGGTCTTGCGTGTATTACATTACAGGGTTCGGCATGGGGTAGGGCGCAATTAAAGTTGCTGACAGCCAGATTAAAAGCAGAAAAAATCACCTTGATTTATCTGCCTGACCACGACGAACCAGGCGAGCGCAAAGCTCAAAAGGTTTTAGAAGCTTGCACTGAGGACGAGGTTCCTTGCCTAATCCTTAGTCCTCCCGCAATATGTTCGGATTTGCCTGCTAAAGGCGATGTTGTAGATATGGTGAAACTGATGGGCGATGGTGAATTTATTCAACGGCTAGAAGCGGAAATTTATCGTGCGGTTCAAGAGCGCGGCGAGCGCAGATTTACCCGCAAAGATGAACGCCAAAACAGCACTACGGGCGGACAAACCCCAGCAAAGATAGCTGCCGAGATTGCAGAATCCTACCGAGATCGCCTTGCTTGGAACGATGAAGCTAGTGTTTGGTATCGTTATGAAGCCGAGTCACCGGGCGTGTGGTCGCTAGAGAGCGACACAGCGATCGGCTCTGTGGTGCTGGCAGAGTTTGAATCTCGAATGGGGCTAAACCACAAAGCCACATGGATTGAGGAATGTATCAAGATTTTGAAATGGCGAATGCTCATCAAGAAGTGGGAGCAACCTAGCAAGTTGATTCCTTTCTGCAATGGGGTACTTGATACCCAATCTGGTCAATTGCTTCCTCATGCTCCTGGATACCGCTTTACTTGGACGATTCCCCGAAATCACAATCCCCTTGCTAGTGATTGGAGAACTATTGAGGAATGGTTGGATTTAGCAACGGGTAGCAGCCCTAAAATCAAAAATATTTTGCTTTGCTGGCTGAATGCTTGCCTGAAAGGTCGAGCGGATTTGCAGAGATTTTTACATCTTACTGGAGCCGGGGGAACTGGAAAGGGTACTTTCATTCGATTAGTAATTTCCTTGATTGGAAAACAAAACCATCATCCTTCTAGCCTTGGTGATTGGTGCGGCAACCGTTTTGAGCCAGTTAACGCTTACAAAAAGCGGCTATTAGCATTTGCCGATGAGGATAAATACAACGGGGGGCTTGCCAACTTTAAAAAAGTTACTGGCGGCGATGCCTTGCGCGGTGAAGTTAAGCGCAAGCAAGCTTTTGATTTCATTTTTGAGGGAATGGTAATGATTGCCAGCAATTACCCCATTTTCTCCGGCGATACTAGCAGTGGAATTTATCGCCGCTTACTTATGGTTCCGTTCAATCGCATTGTTCCCCCACACCAGCGTAAAAATCTTGACGATAAATTTGAGCCAGAACTTGCAGCGCTCACGAACTACGTTCTTAGCATTCCCGATGATGTAGTGTCACAAACGCTGCGGCAGTCCGTTGACTCTGCCCCTGAACTAATTGAACGCACTTGGGATTGGCGGATGCGCCTAGACAACGTTGCTGCTTGGCTCAACGAATGCGTAATTCGAGATCGAGAAGCCACCGAACGAGTTGGCAACGATAAAGAAGACGTTGAAACGCTCTTTGGTTCTTACTATCGCTATTGCGAACAGACAGGTTCGCGCCCCAAAGGCAGCCGTGAATTTTCCCCAGCATTGCTAGAACTTGTAAACAACGAACCTGCCTTAAATTGGGGCATCGAAAAGAAACGGGTAGCTGGTGGCTTCATGATTCTTGGGCTGCGGTTACGGAAATCTAAAGACGTTAATCAGCCCTACTGCCTTGAAGCTCTTGCTGATGTAGGGTCAACCTCTAATGTAGGGTCAGGTGTAGAGTCAGATGTAGGGTCAAAACCCTTGCTCCAAGCAGGTTATGTAGGGTGTGTAGAGTCAACTAACTTAACTACAGAAATTTTTGATTTAAACACAAAGCCTAATTCTGCCGTTTCTCATAGTAAAAATTACTATAAAGAAGAAGCCGCATCCTACATACCCTACACAAACCAGTCACAGCAAGCTTCTAGCACCCTACACAGTCACTCTACAGTGCAGGGTGCTTCACACTACACAGAGCTTGAACTGTTAGCTCCCGACGAGCTTAGGCAGGCGTTGCAGGCGATGAACCAAATTAACTCGGTTGAATCAAGCGGCAAATTTTACGAGCGCTATGGCAAATGTTCTGAGGCTCAAAAACTTCAGATTATGCAAGCTGCTACTGCACAATCACTAGATGGCGAAGTTCATAAGGTAGAGAACGTTACGCCGCCATTCGCTTCCACTCCATCCACTAACCAGTCGGTTAAAAACTTTGCCCCAAAAGAACAGCATCTAGCAAGCGATCTCACTAATAAGTTATCAAAACTACCAGTAGGGCAAGATTTATCACTTGCTTTACTCCAATGCCAGACTTGGATAGAAATTGTCGAAAAGGTGCAGAAAAATAGCGAAAAGTTAGTTGAATCTTTAGGTCCTATGGACAAACTTCAAAAGCGTAAAATCGCATCCTTACTGATTGACCATTTATGCCAAGAACCTCAATATTTAAGTCAATTAGCTTGGCTACAAACAAAAATGCTCCGTTGGGTAATGAAACACTTAATTTTTAGCATTGAGCGAATTGGCGGCACATCTATTTACGATGCGCGACTTGAGGTAGTAGAAAACCTCAGCTTTGTTACCGTTGATTATTTGGGTACTCCTAACGAGCGGTGGGTTTTATCTACGGTTTCTGGAGTGAATATCCCGGTTTTTGGTACGACATCTATTTGTAGTGTTGCGGCAAAGTCCAGCTTGTAGTTTATACTCAACAGCTTCTCTAGCTGTGCTTTTTGTGTACAATGTTTATATACGATTCACTGATCGGATGGGAATTGAGATGTCGCAAAGCGAAACAGTTACAGTTCGACTTTCTGCCGAGGTTAAACAGAAACTTGTTGCACTATCTACAAGTACCAATCGCAGCAAATCATGGCTAGCGGCTCAAGCGATTTCGGCATACGTGGAGGAACAGTCTTGGCAGATCCAGCAGATTGAAGAAGCAATAAAGCTTGCCGATAGTGAAGCCTCTGTGTGGGTTGAGGGCGAAGCCGTTAACGCATGGCTTAATTCCTGGGGAACAGAGACTGAAAACTCCGTTCCATGCGTGTAACCTATCTCTCCCTTGCCGTTTGGGATTTAGCAGAAGTCCGATCTTACATTGCAGCCAATGACACAGATGCAGCACAGCACATCGGCAAACGCCTTGCCCAAATAATCGCTCGATTGTCAGCACTACCAAATTTAGGTAAGCCAGGACGAGTATTTGGCACCCGTGAACTAATAACCCCCAAAATTGGCAAAACAGCTTATATCATCGTATACCGCGTCAAGTCTGAGCGCATTGAAATCCTGCGCGTACTGCCTGGGATGCGGGATATTAATAGAATTTTAGAGGAGGAGCCGGAAGAACAAAACTAAAATTCATGCAGGTTGCACTTAAAATAACTCTCAAAGAACGGTTGTGATATTACTATTACTTCTGTTTTCCTTCTTTACTTTCTTCGTTGATACTTGCTTGCAGTTTCCTCAAAAATGCAGGGACAGCTTTGTAAAGATTCTGCTCGGCGCGGGTTGGCTGCTCGGCTTCGGGTAAGGTAATCAATTCTTCTAATGCCGCTTCAATTCTTCGCAGCACCTTTAATTTCTGAATAATAGGAACTAAGTTCCTATTTTCCTCCACCGCTTCCCCTCGTTTCTCGCTCAATACCCTACGGACGTATCGGGTCGAAACTCCGATCGCCACTGCCAGCGCTGGACCTAGTGCTTTTTCTCCCTCCTTTGGACGACCGCGCGACTCACGATAATTTAAGCTTCGCAACCGCTCGGCTAACTTTTCTATCTGGTCGCGGGAATAATTAACTCGCTTCTCGTTCTCTGCTAGTTCAATTTGCAGCGACTTTTCTGGTTCTATTTCCGCATCAAAGGGCATGACTCGCACGGGTACGAAATCATCGGGAAAATGCGAGTAATAAAGCTCGATATTGGTTTCTTTAAGCAATTGGACTGCGGCTAACCGATGTCCGCCTGCTAGTAAAACTCCTTTGAGATCGACTACCAGTGGTTCAATTAATCCTAACGCTCCAATCGACTCTACTAGGTCTTTGACGTGCTGCTCGTGTAACGGGCGAGTGTCTTCTGCTCTGGGATAAATCTGGGATAAGGGTAGATTGGAGCGCCCAGCGCGATCGCGTTCAAACTTAGCTGATGCTACTTGGTCTTGTTCGTGAATGGCATCAGCTACTATCGTTGCCTGTGCTAGTAGAGACGAGCTATCAGAGCGTTTTCTAACCATTGGATACCCACTTGGCGATCGCTTGTAAATCCTTTGCCCCTTTAGAAGTTGGCTCGTATTGCATCAATGGCATCCGTTCAGCACCAGCCCATGCTAAAGCAGAGTCTTGATGAACTATAAGCCGCTCAATTGATGGGTAAGCCAGTGCTAATTGCTTGTCTAATGCCTGATCCATTGAGCGGCGCAAGTCAATTTTACTTAGTACCAGCGCCCACCGCGAGGCTCCCTTGCGTCCTTTTTGCTGGCGTAATTTCAATTCACTTAGCACCCGACCCGCACCCATAACAGCGAGGGGGTGAGCGTCGGTGCAAACTAAGGCGACATTGGCAGCAACTAAAGCAAGACGTTCTAAATACTCAACCCCAGGAGGGCAATCAAAAATCAGTACATCATAGTCTAGAGGTGCTACCGCATCTGCCAAATCTTCCGGATCTAAAGCTTGGATATTGTGACCCGTTAAATCTGGACCTCCCGGCAAGACGTATAACCCTAGTCCAGCTTCTAAAGGTGTTGGTGAATTGCCAGACAATAACTCCGCCGTCCCTGGTGCTGTGGGATCTGTCCCTAACAAATACCCGGCATTTGATTGAGGGTCTAAATCTACTACCAAAACTCGCCGTCCAAGGTTCGCCAGCACTGATGCTAGACCGCAGGCAACTGTTGTTTTTCCTACGCCACCTTTTCTAGCTGCTACTGCAATTCGAGGCTGAATCATGGGCGTATTCGATCTCTACTAAAGATAGATGTAGTTAGATTAACAATTTAGAGGATAAACTATGTTTGTCTCACTCTGTTTTATATAGATACATTATCTAGGTGTTTGGGTTAGCGCGATCGCACTCCGTCAAAGGATTTCTAATAATTGTTGTATTAATGATGCCATGCTGTAGGCTTCCAGCTTAAAAATGGGAATAATATATTAATTGAAAAGTGATTTTATAAATGCCAGCTAATTACACTGATGTTGAAAAGCGCCTATGGGAAGCCGCCGATGAGCTACGGGCTAATTCCAAGCTGAAATCGTCAGAATACTCGGTTCCGGTTCTGGGATTAATTTTTCTGCGCTATGCCGACCAAAAGTTCCAAAACGCAGAGCAGGAATTAGCCGTAGTGCAGGAATCATCGCGGCGGCGACGCACCGTTGGCAAGATTGACTATCAGGCGCGGGGTGTAATGTATTTGCCCGAAGCTGCCTGTTTCTCTAATCTGCTAAAACTGCCGGAAGGTGCAGATATTGGCGGGGCGATTAATGATGCGATGAGAGCGATTGAAGATGAAAATGAAGAACTAAAAGCTGGTAATGTTCTGCCCAAAAACTACAAAAGTTTGGGCGATGAAATTTTGCTGGAATTACTAAGAACTCTTAACTCTATCCCGATGGATATTGAGGGCGATGCTTTCGGCAAGATTTATGAATATTTCCTAGGCAAGTTTGCTATGAGTGAAGGGCAGAAGGGAGGCGAATTTTTTACCCCCACTGCTTTAGTAAAACTAATTGTGGAAATAATTGAGCCGTTTAGTGGGCGAATTTTTGACCCAGCTTGTGGTTCTGGCGGTATGTTTGTGCAAAGTGCAGCTTTAGTGGAAAAGCGCAAACATACTAACCCCAATAATGAAATTAGCATTTATGGTCAGGAAAAGACTGGAGAAACGGTGCGCCTGTGCCGGATGAACTTGGCAGTACACGGCTTGTCTGGGGATATCCGTGAGGGCAATACTTATTACGAGGACATTCATCAAAGCGTTGGTAAATTCGACTTCGTGATGGCAAATCCACCGTTCAACGTAGATAAGGTGGACAAAGAGAAGATTTTAGGCGACCCGCGCTTTAAATCCTTTGGGATGCCCAGGGCAGATAATGCTAACTATTTATGGATTGGGCTATTTTATAGTGCTTTAAATGAAACTGGACGTTCTGGGTTTGTAATGGCAAATTCTGCCAGCGATGCGCGGAGTTCGGAACTAGAGATTCGCAAGCAACTGATTCAATCTGGGGCAATGGATGTAATGGTTGCTATTGGCTCTAATTTTTTCTATACAGTGACGCTGCCTTGTACGTTGTGGTTTTTGGATCGGGGCAAGGTGAAAACACCGCGCAAGGACAAAGTTTTGTTTATTGACGCGCGGCATATTTACCGCCAAATCGACCGCGCCCATCGGGAGTTTACCGACGAGCAGATTGAGTTTTTGGCAAATATTGTGCGGCTGTACCGAGGGGAGGCACTAGAGGCAACGAACGGTAGCGCCTTGATGCTAAGTGAGAAATTCCCAGAAAGTGCTTATCAAGATGTGCTAGGGCTTTGTAGGGTGGCAACGCTAGATGAAATTGAAGCCCAAGGTTGGAGTTTGAATCCTGGGCGTTATGTAGGCGTAGCAGAACGGGCTGTAGAGGATTTTGTGTTTGCTGAACGGTTGGAAGAATTGAACGAAGAATTAGAAGTTCTAAACGTTGAAGCGCGGGAATTGGAGGCACGCATTGCGGAAAATGTAATGCTGCTGTTGGAGGGGAAAGTAGAATGAGTGGGATTTCTCCAGGCAATTATGGCGAACTGCTGGTAGAAATTAAGCGGCGCATTCGTTCTGCTCAATACGAGGCACTAAAAGCAGTCAATAAAGAATTGATTGCTTTGTATTGGGACATTGGGAAAACAATCGCTATTCGTCAGCAAGGAGATAATTGGGGTAAATCGGTGGTGGAACAGTTAGCCAAAGACTTGCAAGCTGAGTTTCCTGGTATTGGTGGTTTTTCGGCGCGTAACCTTTGGAATATGCGGAGTTTTTATTTGACTTATAGCCAAAATGAAAAACTGCAACCATTGGTTGCAGAAATTGGCTGGACTCATAATCTAGTGATTATGGAAAAGTGCAAAGTTGACTTGGAGCGCGAGTTTTACCTTCGGATGACTCGCAAGTTTGGCTGGACAAAAAATGTCTTGATTCATCAGATTGAAAATCAAACTTATGAAAAAACTTTACTCAATCAAACTAATTTTGAGCAAACCTTACCAGAAGAAATCCGGTGGTGTTCTACACCTGTGTAAGCACTCAAACGGCTCGACCAAACTCATGGCGATTGATGAACAATCCAATCACCGTGTCATGCAAACAAATGGATTTGGAGAAACAAATCGTTTTACGAGCTAATCGCTTAATCCGAGTTCTTAACGTCAAATGTTTTCGCTCAATCTTCTGGGTGTTTGCTTTGCCGACGGTATGACACTTCTGGTCTAACAACCGTAAATACGCTCCCCAACCATCCGTGTAAAAGTGCGTTAAGCCAAATGGAGCTAACAACTGTTTGAGTTCGACTAATGCCTTGTCTTGATGGGGTGCCAGGACGTAAGCCAGCATCTGACCTGTCCGGTGGTCAATGGCAGACCAAAGCCACCGTTGTTGTTTCTTAGACTGTACAAAGCTCCACATCTCATCCATTTCAGCATCTTCAACCCTCACGACGACCACTGGTGCTGTACTGGTCTCCATTTGTTCTAAAACACGTTGGTTCACTTGTTCAAGATGTCGAGCTTTTTTTTAATTCTTCAATCACGGTGGTCGGGCTAACCTTGAGTACTCGTGCCGTATCACGGATCCCACTGCCATTGACTGCCATATCACTAAGAGCGTTGTTTTACATCAGGTAAATAGCCTCGGTAACTATAGTTTTGAATGAAAGAACTGCGACGGCATTCAGGATTTCGGCAGCGATAACGCTGCTTGCCTTCATCACTTTTACCGTTTTTGACGACGTTGGTGGTGTTGCAGCTTGGGCAGGGGACAGGTTCTAATACCATAGAGCAATTGCTGGTTTTAAGGAGTCGCGCAAATATTCCTATTATTTTATCCCTTACACAGGTGTAGAACACTACCGTTAAATTTTCTTAAGGCAATGTTTCAAGATTGTGCCGGGATTATTCGTCTAAATACTAAAGAAAACCGAGATTTAAAATATTGGTTTCGGGACATTGAAGACAAAGTAGAAGACAATGAACCTGTTGATGATGAAACTATGCAAAAAATTCTCCACTATTCTTTAGAGTGGAGTGGAGGCAAGGAACTGTGGCAACGCTTCCGGCTGCGGGTTCAAGATTCATTTGCAGAACTTGTGATACTTCCGGCTTTAGTAGAAGTATTTGATAACTACTCTGCTTTATCTCAATTTCTCGATATTTTGGTTCAAACCCGAAAAATTTATAACCAGGAACAAGTTGAGCAAGAAAGAGAGAAAATAGCTAAAATTCAGCAGACTTTACATAAAAGCATCAATAAAATAACTAGAGAATTTAAAGCTGAAATTGAGCAATTGATAGGATATCTAAAAACTGATAAGCCCGAAGATAGGCAGAAGATTAAGGCTCTTGCTGAAAAAAAAGGCCGGAAAGGGTTTTCTTTGATTTTTGATGCTGTTAATGAAGTAGAAGGAAACTTAAATATAGTTTTGGTTATTCCCGTTCGTGATGCTTTTAAAAATAATCAAGGTGCGTTTGAGTTACAAGATAAGTTACGGGAAGTAACATCACCTTCTTTAGCTGAAGATATTGCTAAAACCTATGACAATGTTAATCGAAGATTAAGCCAATTGTCTTGGGAATCAGAATATCTAGTCAAGCGTGTTCGTAGTGATGATGATAAGGGTAGAAAAGAACTTGAACATGATGAACGTTATGTACGTCTTTTATACCACACTATGAAAAAAGCTATATCTGCAAGAGCAAAGTTTTTTCTCCAAGGAAAAGCGAAACAGTTTGAACAAGCTCTAGAATCATTGGTTGATGAACAAGTCAAGAGATTGAAAATTTGTCTAGGTGAAAAAGACCTCGAATCTTCAATTGATTTACAAAAAGCAGCAATGACTGATCTCCACAAAAAGTCAGCTCAAAATTTACCAACTTTACCAGACAACTTTTTTGAAATCTCAGATACCATCAAGCAAGAGCGCTCTCAACAAACCGAAGTAGTTGATACAAAAACCGAGTACGAAAAATATACAGAGTCTTACCAAGAAGGTTCGTGTTTTAAAAGCACACAAACAAGAATAAAGACACGACCTGTAACTCGCAACATCACCGCAGAAGTTGAATATATAGAACTATCCCTTCCCTCTCCAGATTTAATGGCACAACAATGGTTGAGTGGGATTGAAAATGGCAAAGAAAGATTGTGGGATATTTTACATGAGTGGATTCTCAAACGGTTGGATGATGTTAGCAATATTTTTGAAGAATCCGTAACTGATATTACAAGTTTAGCTAAACGTGCTTTGCAACAACAATTAAATGTTATTGAAGATAATTTTGAACAGGAGAAACTACTTTGGCAGAGATTTGAATTGCAAAAATCTGAGATAACAGCAATTTGCCAAAGCTTGAAGAAAGAACTGTATCAAGATTGAATCATGCTTTTATTTAAAATCGTACTTTCTGCACTTATTTTTTTTAGTGGGTTTTAAGTTACTATGTTTGTCCAGAAATTAAGCCAAGTAACTGAGCAACTTTATAGGGAGCTACCAAATAGTTCTGTTCCAAACTCTGTGTTTTATGGGATTAAACTTTGGTGCGCTCAACTCTATATAGAGCAAGATATAACTAATCATATTTTAAACCATTATCAGCAATGGAGTGGAATACAAAATATAACAACTTATTTTTGGCAAAAATGGCAGCCAATAAAGGAAGAAAGAAAAATATATTTGGGCAAACACCACTCTTGAGACGGAGTACGTTAAATTATTTAGTCACAGGAATTCTAAACCAAATAAATATAAAAAGCGGAAATATGGAATTTATTGCACTTATTTCTTTTGTAATTGCAGCAGTTGGTTATTGGCTTTATGTAAGTAATCAACCGAGACAACAATCAACTCCTAAAGAAACACTTGATAATTATTCTGCTAATCATCCAACCTACCCAATTCAAAAACACAATAAACAATTTTTAGTTTTGGTAGTTGCTGCGGAAAAAGCAGACTTAGTTCATTTAATGAAAACAAAAGGATATATAAGTCCTGATGATGGAACAAAACTTTATGAACTAACTAAATATTTATGGTTAGGTTCTGAAAGTGACTTCATTAAAAAAGTATCTAATACTAAAGATTATCTAGTAGCAAAAGATAAAGAATCAGAATTTGATAATTACTTAGTCTATCTCGAACTCAAACAAAGTGATAAAGGCTTTAAGCCAAATGTAGGTCAGCTTGCTAGATATGATGCTTTCCGTAAGTTAGCTGATTTAAAAGTTAACTTTGAGATATCACCTAGATTACAAATGGAAGCTTACAGCAACTTTGAATTATATAGTCGCTAAATAAAAAAAATGCTGATTGATACCACTCTTTTAATTAACAATATAGAAATTCTCAAAGGTTTATCTGATGGCTCAATGCAACGCTATGGTAGCGTTATTCGATGGGCTGCTGGTAGACCAAAGGGCGGCGAGATTGTGCGTCACTTGACGGAAGCCTCTGGACTTACTAGCAAACTATGGGGTGTTCCCTTTTCACCTATTTTAGGAGGTGTTGATGTTATTGGTCATGGCTTTACTTACCATAAATTAGTTGGTGTTGAGCAGAAATTATTTGGTATTGAAAAAACCTTGTCTTCTGTGATGGGTGTAACTCAAATCGCTGCGGGTGCAAGCGTTTTAAACCTTGGTGTTAGTATTGCTGGCTTTGCTTATATGGGCTACAAATTACACCAGATCCAAAAATCTTTAGGCAATCTTCAACAGTTTGTCGAGGAAGGTTTTAATCGTGTTGAAGCTGGCTTTAATTGTGTCGATAGTCGCTTAAACACTATTTCTGGACAACTAGCTTACCTATACTTATTAGTAGAAGATAGCCGAGAACAACAACAAAAACTTGCTAGAGCTATTTCTTATTTACATCAAGCAATGCTAATTAAAGAAATAGCTGCTTTAAATGCTGAACTCGATGATCGCAAACGCTTTCCTAATGAATCGCCTAGAGAATCACTAAAAGTTGCCTCTAGAGTACGCTTATTTTTGGCTAACCAAGCCTTGCAAACTAGCCCAGAATTAAATGCTGAATTAATGCTTAATGCTGATATTTCTATCCAAGGTTGGGCAGTCGCCACAGCAACCGAAGCAAATTTGCTCTTAGAAATAGGTCAAAATCAAGAAGCTAAAGAATTACTTGCTCAAGAAGTCCCTAAATTTAAACAGGTAGCAGAAAAATGGGGCGATGAATTAATCAGCGATCGCAACTCTTACTTGTCTACAGCTTATCGCTTTACTAATTCTCGGTTTGAAAACCACATTACCCCAGAACGAATAGAACGAATTGCTCAAATTTCTCCAAAAGATCGCACGTTATCTCCTGAGCAAATTCGTCGCCAGAAAACTAATGTTGAGGTAGAGTTTTCCATGCACCATAGCTCTCAACTTGATGAAGTATGGACGCATCGCCAGATTGCTGTTGCTGAATACCTAGATACTTTGAGCGAACTTTCAGCAAGATTAGATAGCTTACAGTCTTTCGCGGCATTATGCTCTAGTCAAAATGCTAAAAGTAGTAGAGATTTGCTACCCGACGCGGATGCTGAGACAGGCTTGTACGTTTTACCGCCAATTGAGTAGAAATACCCTCCTACGCGGCATGGCGCTATCGGAGGGCAATAGTTGAATCAGGTGTGAGGAGCAAGCATTGTCCCTGCTCACATCAAAAGCTTAAATCGTAGGTATGACAGCACTGTGACTACCATTGAGCAATGCTATGACAAAGGGTGCGGCAAAGTATGCAATTACTTCCTCATTTACCGTGATGCTACCTAGATAATACCTTGACACTAATAAAATTAAAGCTCTAAACTTTACCTAGATAAGTATTTAGGTAATACCAAGACATGAGTAACACAGGGCGCAGCAAGAAATTAGCCTCCTTTAACTGCGACGAGCATCTGTGGTCAGAATTTAGGCATCGCTGCCAAGAGCAAGGCACAACCGCGACCGCTATACTTACCCGATTCATTCAACTTTACCTGGATGGCTCTCTTGATGACCTGGACGTAAACCCATTAGATAAGCGCTTTGACGAACGAGTTAAAGCAAGCGTGGATGCGTATCTAGCAACTTGCACTGATTTATTGCAAAGCAAAGTCACAGCTTTATCTGAGAAGGTGGCGTTTTTAGAAGGGTTAGAAACCGCTACTCAATTGCCTCGCAGCAATAAGAAGACAGCGATCGCTAAAAAAGAACCATTATTTTGGTTTATTCAGCAAAGAGCTAAACATTTAGGATTAGAAATTAGTGCAAGTCAACGCACGAAAATTGAAATGTGGGCAAATGAATCCTACAAAGAGCGGCACGGACAAATCCCCAAGAAACAACCCTTTCGCGGCACTCAAGCAAGTTTTTACCCCACAGCAGATTTAGATATATTAGATGCCACTATCAAGGGTGTAGTCGCACAAGGTCATAGTTAAGTGTTGCGAGCTAGAGGACAAAGCGCGATCCCTCCGGCGCTGCATTTACCCGTTCGCGCTTTGTTGCACCCAATAGATAAAAATAACAATCGTCGTAAATTATAGCCGCTTGTTGTAAAGATAAAACAGGTATAAGCAAACATCATATAAAATGCCCCAAACCCTGATTATGTCGTGAAATAGGTAGAGAGGGATTGATAAGCTTTGATTAACCGTTGGTTTTAACAAGCATTGCGTTAGGCAGAACCAAGGGTTTTAGTCGTTACACCGACAAAGGTGATTATTCCGGTGTAACCTGAAGAATATGAAAATAGACCGTCACGATCAAGCTAAAATTCTATCACCATTAGAGCTATCCAGAATTTTTACCACTGGGTTGAAATTGCCACGCGATCGCGCTTTGTTCGGAGTCTGTCTCTACACTGGGACGAGGATTGCTGAAGCTTGTTCGCTGCACACTAAAGATGTGTATGCGATAGATGGCAGCATTAGACCCCGCGTTACTATTCGCAAGGGGACGACTAAAGGCAAGATAGAAACGCGCTCGGTTCCCGTCAATCAACATCTTCGAGCCTTGCTAGAGCAATACTCGTCTGCCAAGGTGTATTTGTTTCCAGGTAGGCACGGGCTTGGACACATTCACCCCGATTCTGCCGATAAGATTCTCCGGGTAGCATTTATAGATTTAGGAATTGAGGGAGCGAGTACCCATAGCTTCCGCCGCACTTGCCTAACCCAGATGCACCGCTCTGGCGTACCATTGAAGGTAATTCAGGAAATTTCCGGGCATAAGACTCTCTCGGCTTTGCAGAAGTATTTAGCGGTGATGGATGAAGATTTAGAATCCGCCGTTGCTACTCTTTGTTTTTAACGATGACTGTACCCACCGCGCCTTATTGGAGCGATCGCTATGAAGACATCCCCAACCAAAAACCTAACCTTTGAGGAGTATCTAACTTACGATGACGGGACAGACAACCGTTACGAGCTTGTGGATGGAAAATTGATCATGGTTCCCCTGCCAACGGCTGACCACTCCGATGAAATTGATTTGCTTCTAGAAGTTTTTAGGGCAGAAATTAACCAACAGAAATTACTTTGGAAAGCCAAACGCGATGTAGGAGTATACATCGGGAAATCTTCAACCACAGACAGGGATTACTCACGTAGTCCTGACGTTTGTATTCTCTTGTCCGAGGATTGGGCAACACTTAAAGCTGAAAAAAGAGCAGCAGTTTTAAGAACTGTCCCTCTGATGGTTGTTGAGGTTGTATCAACTAACCGAAAAGATGATTATGTGGACAAGGTAGAGGAGTACCAAGGTTTAGGCATTCCTGAGTATTGGATTGTAGATGGGCGCGATTCAATGGTTTCAGTCCTGCTGTTAGATGATGGACGTTATCACAGGACTGAATTTCGGGGCAGTGAACGGATTAGATCGCGGGCTTTCCCAATGCTTGCCTTGACAGCAGAGCAGGTATTGTCAGCATAAAGGGCGTTTTTGCTACATGAGAACAATTAACCCTCTTTTGTCACTTTCGGGAGAGTACAATCTAGAATTTGCTTTAGATAAGGATTTTGGCAAAACAACTACCAATGAAGTCCGATGTTAGAAAATAAAGTGTAAAAGCTATACATTACAAGCCTTTTTAAGTTTTAGTTCGGTTTTTCCTTACTCAGAGTGACAAAAGAGGGTTAATTAGCAAATTGCCTTTGGTTAAGGTGTTTGTGGCGCATCTGAGCAACATCTATAGCTGGAGTACAAGATCGCATATCATCTAAAGTCATAGATATTGCATTATTAATAATCGGTTCGATGTCAAAGGCGATCGCATTTATTACCACTTGTGCTTGAATATGTCCTAGTACGCCTAAACGAATTCCAGCAAGTGCCAAACTGGTAATAAAGCTATGCACAAAAGCCAGCATTGTGTCGCTCTCACTTAGTAAAGCAGCGCGTCCAGCTACAGCGAAAATGACTGGGTGCAAGCATTGAATTGTCCCGACGGCGGTATCTATGGCTAAAGTTTCTAGTTGCCTGTCTTGCCAAATTGACTGAGCTACCATCAATAAAGCTCTGCCACTTTTGCGTTGTGCTTCGCGGGTTTGGGCAATGGTCGTTGAAGCAAATAGTCTCAAGTCAGCGCGGCGAATTTTCACCAAGTCATCATTTACACTAGCACGATGGGCATGGAGTAAAGCCACTAAGTCAGATGTACCTATCTTGTTGTACAGCAGCAGTCGGAGAAATTCTTGGAAGTCGTCAGCCGTTTTAATTTGACCAGAGTAAACTAGCGATTCTAAGCCGTGAGAAAGTGTAAAAGAGCCGGACGGGAAGGCTGAGTCCGATAGCTGCATCAGCGCCATTTGACGAGCGATTAGGGACATTTTAGTGAGGATGAGGTAGTTTTATGCAGGGGTGATGATTGTTACTTGTTTGAATGCGACTCGGTATTAGCGTTAATGAGAGTGAGGAGAGAAAACAAGCTTTTGAGAGGGGGAGCGAGATTCGTAGCTGACGCATAAGCCAGGAATATTGAAGCTGTCAATCGTAGCTACTATTATTTCAAGAGGTGCTACAAGTTCGATATAAATTTTACCTGCCTCAATCAAAATTGGGTAATGATGGTTGCCCAGTACATGGCCTAAATGAATAAGCTCAAGTGCGCGATCGCCTACAACGCCCGTAAAACTAATAACAATTACTTTTTGTGCTTCTATATGTACGACTAACAACTGTCCCTGTTCTGTTTTAAATACATCACCGGGGTTTAAAGAGACTTCGCGTTCTTTGATAATGCCCACTGCAATACCAGAAGTTGAACGGGCATAAATTCGCCCTTTAGAGCTATTATCTGGATGCAGATATACCTCGTGGCAAGTACCTGCAACGCGCTCCTGCTCGATTTGCCGTGCTAAAGTTGCATCAACGTTATAGTTACCCAACCAAGTGCTTGCTATTTGAGTCATTTGGGAATCTCTGGTAAAGCTGGGCGGTTTCTTAATTTCCGTACGCAGTTGAGAACGTGCTGAATATAGATTTTAATTATTCCGGTACTTTCTGCCATTACTCTAATTATTAACCCGTTGCAGTTTGGTAAAGGAGAACTAGCTAAGGCGATCGCACTCTTTCCATGTACGATAAAACTTTCAAGCTCTGTACTCAACTTTTTTAGTTCAACTTCTGGCAGTACGAGAATTAAGTTAGCAATTATTGGTAGGACAGAAAAAATTTTACTATGACAAAACGGGTTAAGTTTGCCCTCTAGTCGCATAGTATCAGCAAAAATTAGGTCGTCGGATGGCGTATTTACTTCCATGCGGCTAAAGTAATATTGAAAATTATAAAACTCTCCTCTTGCCAACCTTCCAGGTACAATAATCTCGCTAATAAATAGTTGTCCCGTCGGATGGAGTTTGACGTTAATACTTTGCTCTAATGCTGAGTCGGGATAGAAAATTAAAGGTTCGCACTCAAATTCTAAACTAGCTTTGTCTCCTACTTCAATTTCATAGCAAGTTTTAGCCAATTCACCTACAGGCATACTGTGTACTTTGGTTGCAGCTTGGTCGGTTAAGTACAAATTAGTACCTGCATCCAGTTTGAGCGCAATGCGTAGATTGTCTTTTGCTAACAACCCCGGTGAGGAATTCATGATGTAAAGGTAGATTTGGTTTAAATCCGCAGGCGCGAGAGCCAGAGGACGCGATAGACGATAGGGATAGGTAACGTACTGACGGCGCACGTAGGGAAACCCGTTTTGGCAGTCGTACCCCATCCACAAAAACAGATGCTTGTCTAAAATTTCTATGGCAGCATTCATAAATTACTGCTACGAAATAGCAAGGTTTCGCAAATATAATCTACTACCCGATCTAACCCTTCACCCGTTTTACAGTTAGTATAGGCGACGGCTTTATCAATTCGGCGATCACTTGTTTCTTTACGAATCAAGTCTAAGTCTGCTCCGACATAGGGAGCAATATCAATTTTATTAATTACTACTAAGTCTGCTTGCAAAAATCCCGCCCCATTTTTACGGGGAATATCATCCCCTGCACCTACATCAATCACAAAAATGTAAGCATCTACTAAGTCATAACTAAAAGTAGAAGCCAAATTATCGCCGCCACTTTCCACAAAAATTAGATCGAGTTGGGGGTAGGCTATTTCTAAGTCTTTAATCGCCAGCAAATTCATGGTGGGATCTTCGCGGATTGCTGTGTGCGGACAGCTACCTGTTTCTACGCCGACAATTCGCTCGGTGGGCAAAAAGCCTTTACGCTTGAGACGCATCGCATCTTCAGTGGTGAGCAAGTCATTAGTGACAACGGCAAGCTCTATTCCCTGCTTCATTAATAAGGGTATTAGGCACTCCAAAAGGGCAGTTTTACCACTACCTACCGGGCCGCCCACACCTAACCGCGCTACGGATTTTTTCATAGATCCTCACCTAAACATATACAGCCGACCGAGGGAGACAACGCTTACAGGTTCGCAAGTCGCTATTTCGCCATTAACTCGAACTTGAAAAGTATCGGGATCGACTTCTATTTCAGGGCAAGCACTATTGTGTAACATATCTGCTTTAGAAAGTCCTCTCGTCCCTTTTACTGGTAACAGTTTTTTGTTTAAACCTAGTTTTTCTGGCAGCCCTTTATCTAAAGCCGCCTGCGTTACAAAACCCACCGCAGTAGACTGGCAAGCTTTACCAAAACTACCCCACTGCGGACGATACAAAATTGGTTCGCAAGTCATCAAGGAAGCATTAGATTCACCCATTGGCGACCAAGCGATAAACCCGCCTTTAATTACTACTTCTGGTCTAACCCCAAAAAATCCAGGTTTCCACAGCACAATGTCGGCAAGTTTTCCTGGCTCAATGGAACCTACATAGCTATCAATACCGCAGGTTTTAGCCACGTTAATTGTATATTTTGCTAGGTAACGCAGAGCGCGGCGATTGTCGTTTTGCTGACTGTCTTCGGGTAATGTCCCACGTTGGTCTTTCATTTTTGAGGCTAACTGCCAAGTGCGGCGAATCACTTCCCCAATTCGTCCCATACCTTGACTATCAGAACCCAGCATACTAATTGCACCCATATCGTGCAAAATATCTTCGGCGGCGATAGTTTCGGCGCGAATTCTCGATTCAGCAAAGGCTACATCTTCGGGTACTTTGGGATTGAGATGATGGCATACCATCACCATATCTAGATGTTCGTCAAAGGTATTAACAGTATAGGGATTAGTGGGATTGGTTGACGAAGGCAAGCAATGAGAATAACTTGCAACTTTGATAATATCTGGAGCATGACCACCACCTGCACCTTCGGTATGATACATATGAATCGTTCGCCCAGCAATCGCAGCTAAGGTATCTTCAACGTAGCCGGACTCGTTTAATGTATCGGTGTGAATTTGTACTTGAAAGTCATATTGGTCGGCGACAGATAAGCAAGTGTCAATCAGTGCAGGCATTGCGCCCCAATCTTCATGAATTTTTAGCCCAAATGCCCCGTTTTCAATCTGTTCTATCAAGCTACTAGGTTTACTAGAGCTACCCTTGCCTAAAAACCCAAAGTTAATCGGAAATGCCTCTGCTGCTTGGTGCATCAGCCCTAAATTGTAAGCACCACTAGAGCAAATACCCACTGTAACAGGTCCTAAACCCCCGCCTAGCATGGTAGTTAACCCGCTAGAAAGGGCTTCGGCGCAAAGTCCCGCACTATCAAAGTGGACGTGACAATCAATGCCGCCAGGAGTGGCAATCAAACCTTCCCCAGCCCGCACATCTGTATTGGCACTAATAATTAAATTTGGCGTAACTCCGTCCATGATGCCAGGATTGCCAGCTTTACCGATACCGACGATTAGACCATCCTTAATCCCAATATCAGTTTTAACAATTCCTAAAATCGGGTCCATTAAAACAACATTAGTAATTACCAAGTCTAGCGCTCCCTCCGCCCCAGGAACTCCCGGAGCCATCCCTAGTCCATCGCGGAGGGTTTTTCCGCCGCCAAAAACGCATTCATCCCCATATACTGTGGTATCGCGTTCGACTTCGATAATTAAAGAAGTATCGGCTAGACTTATGCGATCGCCTGTAGTTGGCCCAAACATTTCTGCGTAGCGTTCGCGGCTCATTTCCATATTTATTGCTCCTCTTGATTGCTAAAACCATTTGCAAGCATTTTTTCTATCGCCCGTCTGCGCGTATCTTCGTCGTCTAGGTCGCCGTCTACTAAATTATTGAGTCCGTACACTTGACGATTGCCAGCCATAGCTACTATTTGCACTTGTTTGGTATCTCCAGGTTCAAATCGTACTGCTGTCCCGGCGGGGATATCTAAGCGGAAACCCAAAGCTGCAACTCGGTCAAATTTGAGGGCTTTATTAACTTCAAAAAAATGGTAGTGGGAGCCTACTTGAATTGGGCGGTCGCCAGTATTGGCAACGGTAATCTGTTTCAACTCGCGATCGCAATTAAGCTTAATTGAGCCTGAAGCGCAGAGAATTTGACCGGGAACTGTCATAAATAAACATTGCCTACTTATTTGCTGTGCCAATAGGGTTATGAATACTCACTAGCTTAGTACCATCGAGGAAATGTGCTTCTACTTGAATCAAAGGGATCAATGTAGCAACTCCCGGCAAAACATCGTCAGTAGTCAGAATAGTTGCACCTATAGACATTAATTCTGCTACTGAGCGGTCTTCACGAGCGCCTTCAATAATAAAATCGGTGATGTAGGCAATCGCTTCTGGGACATTGAGTTTTAGTCCTTTGTCCTTGCGCCGTCTGGCTATTTCGGCGGCGGTAAAAATAGTTAGTCGGTCTAATTCGTGGGGCGTTAGGTACATAAATTCAATAGTTCTAAAAACTACGGCATTGAATCGTTAACCAGCTTGACGTTGTGTAACAGAGAATAAAGAGAAAACTACCAATTGCAGGATTATACCTCGCAGGCCTCTGTCCTTGATCAAAGCTCAGGAACCATCGCAAGACGCTATGCTATTCCAAATCGTCGGAGATGTTGAGAGTTTCAGTGCGATCGTTCATTTACTATTCTCTTCTGAGAAACTCTTTACTCCACACTTAGAGCCTGGAAATACTAAAAATAGTAAAGATTTATGCGATGTGGAAATTCACATACATCAAAGTTGCCTAGAGTTCAGCTGAAGTCTAGAGCCAAATAATGATGAGAACCCTGACCTGGGCCGGTCTTATTAGATAATCTTCTGAACGGGATAGTAGCGAAAGCCACTTCACCAATATAGTAACCATAAAAGCCCAGAACCACGCTTTCAAGCAGGCTTAAAAGCACTACTGAGGATTCGGTTTTAGCTGTCAGGGTACTTTCCATTATAAAAGTTTCTCTACATCAGTAACGGGTGGCGCTCGTCGCCAGTGGGGCGCTTTCTAGAAACTAAACTGAGCGCGTAAATTGGCTACATAGATATTGGGGTTGCCACTAAAATTATTGGGATTGGCAATGAGGTAAAATGCGGGGACAAGGGCGATATTATCCGTCAATGGATAAAAGTAATTTGCTTCAAACTCATACTGAATACCACCATCACCACCACCAGAAATTAGGTATTGACGACCATCTAAAATCGAAAATGGGATAATGTAGGAAAGCGTGAATAATGCTCCCTCCTTGCCTAAGTTAGGCAAAGCAATCCCGGCTTGAATTGCTTGGGCGTTGATGTCTTGGTCAATGGGGTTTAAGTTGGTACTGGCATAGGTGTAGCGTCCGAAGATGCCGAAGCTTCTGGCGATTAACCAATCAAAGTTGAACTCAAAGACATCCGCCATAGAACTATCAAGCCCACCATTAGCGACTTCTCCAGTGATGGGGTTGAAAACGGCGGAAACACCATCATCGGCTACCCCTTGATAAGTTGAATCGGAAATAGCACCGCCAACTACTCCATTTATTTGTTGGGTACGAGCGCGATTGTACAAAAATCTAAGGTTTAGGCGATCGCTTGGTGAAAATGTTACTTCGGCGGTGGCGGTATAATTGCCCCCAAATAAACCAAAGTTGGGATCGCTAGAAGTATTAAATCCTGGTGCTATGGAATTGGACAGAAATTCGTCATTTTCGCCTAAATAACCTACAGCTAATCGAAACTGTTTGCTTGGTTGCCAAATTGCTACACCTCCCGAACCGCGATCAATGGAGTTTAACAAGGTACTGCTATTGGAGTCAAAACTGTTTGCACCGTTCAAAATGAAGGTAAAAGCATTGTTATCAAAGTAGCGATACCAGTTAATTCGAGTTCCGAGTACCACCTGAAGCGTGTCAGCGATAGGAAATTGATAAAACAATTCTCGAATGACAACAGTATTGCCTTGTCCTTGGATACCAGCAGTTTGATCGAAAAAGGGAACGCCAAAAGTATTGTAAAGTCCCGCCGAGGTAAATTGATTCGCTGGGGAGTCGCCATTTCCGGCGGCTAGTTGCACGACTAAACTATCTTTACCTGTAAAAGAAGTATTAAAACTTAGCCACACTAAATTACTTAAAGTAACTTCGGGATCGTCGGTTCTAGTGGCAACAACGGGTCTAAGCGTCACGGCATCTCGCGCCGCGCGTCTGGCTACAACCCCGCCAAAGCTTGCTGGAGGAGCTAATTCTGTGGATTCTAATAAAACATCATCTCCGGCAAATGCTCCGGTTATGTTAGCCCAAACTAGCCCAGTTAACTTGGTAGTTGTGGAAAACTGATTTGCTTCTAGTTCTGCGGTTTGAACTTCTAATACATCTATACGTCCTCTAAGACTTGCAAGTTCTGCGGCAAATTGTTCTCTTAATTGGGCGATCGCAATTAAATCTTCTTTAGTAACTAAATCTGTCGTTGCCGTAGCAATTAATTCATTAATCCTGTCTAAGCAAGCATTTAAACCCGCCGCGAATTCGTACCTGGTTAAAGCGCGGTTTCCTCGATAAGTACCATCAGGATAACCTGCAATGCAGCTGTAGCGCTCTACTAGCGATTGCAAAGCCTGAAATGCCCAATCGGTCGGTTGAACGTCGGATAACTGCGAAACCGAGGTAACTTGCGCCATGGCGTTATCTTGTTCAACTGGTGCGAGTTCTGCTTTAACGCTTGATGAAATTAGCCATTGCGTTGCTAACACTGCGGAAATTTGTAGTAATACACTCAAACAAAATTTTGTCATTTCTCCTCACATTGATAATTGGGAATATAGCGAGCGCGCATGATTCGTAATCATTAACCGTAGGGGCGCAATTGATTAAAGAAATGCCAGTAAAATCGGTACATATTTTTTCGGTAAAATTAACTATGGAAAATGTGCAACTTGCGGTAAATGGAACTTTGATGTTTGGGTTGGAATTGAACGGTAACTTATTAGCTGTTGGGGCGGTATTTGTCCGAGAGGCATTTACAGAAGCAAGTTACTGTTTGTGGTCAATTGACGATCGCCATCCTGCCATGATTAAAGTTAAAACCGGAGGAAATGCGATCGCTCTAGAAATTTGGAATGTTCCTAGCGCTGGATTAGCGGAAATTCTCTGGCAAGAACCACCAGGATTGTGTATTGGTAAAATATGTTTAGCAGATGGTGAAATAGTGTTGGGAGTTCTGGGCGAACCGAGTTTGTGTGACGGTAAGCGAGAAATAACTTCTTGGGGCGGTTGGCGAGAGTATATTAATAATTCAGGGATTAAGCAAAAGTCAATTTAGCTTGCCAAGTTTTTAAACCTTCTAAAACCTCTGCTGCTGTTGCTGTCCAGCCGATAATAGCGCCTTGGGCGCAAATCATCTCCAAAGTAGCTTGTTTAAAATCGGGAAAGTAACTAGCTGTAGCATCTTCTACTAATAAACACTCAATACCGCGATCGTTTGCTTCTCGCATAGTTGTTTGAACGCAGACTTCGGTTGTTACTCCCGTAATAATTAAATGGGTAATTCCTTGTTCGTTCAACAATTTTTCTAAATTAGTTCGACAAAAAGCTCCTTTACCAGGCTTAGAAATTACAAACTCTCCACTGGCAGGACTAAGTTCGGGAATAATAGCGTTACCTGGTTCGCCCAAAACTAAAATCCGTCCCATTGCTCCCACATCGCCAATTTTGAGATTTCCTCTACCTCGTTGCCGCTTAGAATTAGGACAATCGGATAAATCTGGTGCATGACCTTCAATAGTATGAAAGATTGGCAACTGCAAGCTGCGAAATGTCTGTAATAGTTGCTTTACTGTTGGTACAATTTGACGTAAGTAACTGATATCGTTGCCTAAAGCTTCGCCAAAACCCCCCGGTTCTAAAAAATCTCGCTGCATATCAATAATCAGTAGTCCTAGACCTTTGACAGGTAGCTGGTAATCGTAAGGTTGAGCAGATATTAAGACCATATAGATATGGGTTTTTCCCAAATAACTAGAACAATACAACCGGAATCGCTGGTAACACTGTGGTTGCTTTGAGGTGGATTGATAACGAGAGTCCCCGCTAAATGTTCGCCATTTTCATCGGTTTGCGAACCGGAAAGCACGAAAATGTGTTCAAAACCTTGATGATCGTGTCTGGGAACTTTGGCTAGGGGTTGATATCGCAATAGCGCCGCCGCCGCACTTGTACCGTCCCCATAAAGTCGGTAAATTTCAACGCCATCGCGGAAAGGTTGCCAGGGTAATTCCTCTTGGTGCGAGGTAATATTGAGTAAGTCTTTGAGAATTAAAGTTGATTCCATTAGTGTCCCGCCATGCTTTTACCAATAGTTGCAAAATCTGCTTGGGAAGTCGCACTTTCATAGACAAATTTGCCTTCGCTAATTACGACAATGCGATCGCTTAGTTTTAATAGTTCGTCCAAGTCTTCGCTTACTAGCATCACCGCTACACCTCGATTTCGCGCTTCGACAATTTGGGAGTGAATATAATCTACTGCCGCAAAATCTAAGCCAAAGCAAGGATTAGCCGCAATGAGTAAATTAATCTGTTCCGCCGCAAGTTCCCTTGCAAGTACCGTCCTTTGCACGTTTCCCCCGGACAAATTTCCGACAGGTGTATCTGCTGAAGGAGTTTTAATCGAAAAAGTTTGGATTAAACTTTTAGCCGCACTTCGGATTGCTGACATCACAAGTAACACTCCGCCAAGAGATTGAGGCGACTTGTCAAAGGTTCTAAAAGCGAGGTTTTCTGCCACACTCATAGAAGCTACGCAAGCATTGCGTAAAGGTTCTTCTGGTAGTACAAATACTTTGTGTCTAGATATCTGTTCGCGGTTAGCTTTATAAGCTTCTTTATTTACTAAAACTTCTCCAGAAGTAGCCAAACGTTGACCTGCCAAGACTTCTACTAATTCCCTTTGACCATTGCCTGAAATTCCCGCAATACCGACAATTTCCCCACTGTGGACGCGAAGATTAACTCCAGCAACGGCTTCTGTACCATTATCTTTGTTGGTATGAAGATTTTTTATATCTAATACAGGGTTAACTTCGGTAGTTTCTACCTTGGCTACTTGTGTGGGAGATCGCCTTTCCCCCATCATCATTTGAGCCATATCTGCAACGGTTAACTCTTTTACTAATCCACTTCCGGCAAATTTGCCTTTACGCAAAACAGTAATTTCATCTACAAAAGCCGTCACTTCCCGGAACTTATGACTAATCATTAATACGCTCAATTGTCCTAAATTGACTTGTTGGCGCAATAATCCCAAAACTTCATCGGCTTCAACGGGCGTTAAAACTGAAGTTGGTTCATCTAAAATCAAAATCCGATTTTTTAAGTACAGTTGCTTGAGAATTTCGAGTTTTTGCTTTTGTCCCGCCGCTAATTGAGTAATGGGGATATTTAAAGGAATCTGAAACGGAGCGGTTTGCATAAAAGCATTTAATTCTCGCTTTTCGATTTTCCAGTTAATCAAATTAGGGCTATCAAACTTGGATAAAACTAAATTCTCGGCAACAGTCATCGCTGGTACAGAGGTAAAATGCTGGTAAACCATTCCTACACTGTACTTGTGAGCATCGCGGGGACTGTTGATTTGACGCACTTGATTGTCAATCAATACTTCGCCAGAGGTGGGAGTATAAAACCCCATCAGGCATTTAACTAAGGTACTTTTGCCAGCGCCATTTTCACCTAATAAAGCGTGGAAACTGCCGGGTTTGAGCGTCATTGAGACGTTATCTAGGGCCGTCATTGTCCCAAACTTTTTTGTCATGTTCACTACGGCTAATTCTGGGGGACTTAGGTTGTTGAGACGTAGCATTGTAGTTGAATTGTCTATAGTTTTTGCCATTATTTACACCTTATTGGCTAATAGCTTGAATAAACGCAGTGGAAGATGCGATCGCTCCAAACACTCCTCCTTGCATTTGAATCATTTTTAGAGCGGCTAAATGGTTGCTGTAATCGGTGGCGGCGGTGCAATCAGTGAGAAGTAAACATTCATAACCGCGATCATTGGCATCACGCATTGTTGTATGTACGCAGACATCGGTAGTAATGCCTGCAAGTACAATGTTTTGGATATTTTGACGTTTTAGCAACAAATCTAAGTCGGTGGCGTAGAACGAACCTTTACCGGGCTTATCTATGACTACTTCCCCTGGTGCGGGGGCAAGTTCGCTAATAATTTCCCATCCCGGTTCGCCGCGCACTAAGATGCGACCACAAGGGCCATTATCGCCAATTCCTGCTCCTATTTGACGTGATCGCCATTGTTTGTTTTCTGGTAAATCGCTTAAGTCGGGGCGGTGTCCCTCGCGGGTGTGCATGACGTGATAACCCAGACTGCGCGCTACTGCTAAAACCTTTTTAATCGGTTCAATAGGCGCGCGAGTCAAAGATAAGTCGTAGCCCATCTTATCGACATAGCCGCCAACTCCACAGAAATCTGTCTGCATATCAATGATTAGCAAGACTGTATTTTCTTTTCGCAAGTCACCATTAAACGGGTATAAATACGGTTCAGCCTCAACAAAACGTCCCATCTTTAGCCTCCGTTAATACACTGTTTGGCTCTTGATAAGTCCGCGTGGGGGTCGGAAAACCGCAGGAAGTGCCATCTGTATGAATTACCTCGTCTTCCCAAGGCAATCGATAGCATCCGTTGACCAAATCCTGCATATAGGTGTAAGGACAGTCTTGAGCGCCACCTTTTACCGCCACATAGCCCCGATGACCAAATTGATAAATATTGTTTTCAACACCCCAATGTCGCCGCGCTTCCTTGACTAATTGTGGTCGCACTTCTGCTGTAATAATTTCATCAGGACGGCTGCTACCTGTAACTATAGGTGTACCGTCAAAGCTGACAATCATTCCTTCGCCCATTGAGTCAAAACTACCATCACTACCGCACATACAAACGGAAGCTGTGTACATCAAATTGCAAAAAGCATTAGTTTGATTGGTAATTTGCCAGGAATGACGAATTGGAGCGGTATAGCCTGCGGTGCGGAGCATAATATCTGCTCCTTTGTAAGCACATTCGCGCGCCATTTCTGGAAACATCCCATCGTGACAGATAATTAAAGCAAGCGTGCTACCGTTTGGGCCTTCGCAGACAGGAATACCAAGGTTTCCAGGCTCCCAAGGTTCTACAGGAATCCAGGGATGTAACTTGCGATAATAAAGTTTAATTTCTCCCTTGTCATCGATAATAATGCCGCTATTGTAAGGGTTGCCATGGGGGTTAAATTCCATAATTGAGAAGCAACCCCAAATTTTATGATCCCGACAGGCAATTTGAAAAGCAGTTACTTCTGAACCATCTAAGCGACACATAATTTCTGGATTAGTGTCCATTGATAAGCCATGTAAGGCGTACTCTGGAAATACGACTAAATCCATTGAGGGTAAATTACGCCGCGCTTTGCCTACTAAATTACAAATGCGATCGCATTGTGCTGTTAAATGGTCTGGAGTAACTACCGTAGGCAATTGCAACTGTACAAGTCCAATAACTACGCCGTCTGGTGACTTATTTAAACCGCCTAGTCCACTCATTTTTTGTCCCCTAATTTAATTAACCGTTCCCAAAGATCCTGGCGCACCCGTTAACGTTCGTTTGGGCGAACACGTAAAAATCATGATTAGCAAAGTCAAGATGTAGGGCGAAGCATTAAATAAGTAGTAATAAGAATTCACCCCCACCGATTGCAAAGCCGGGCCAATAGCTTGTGCGCCGCCAAATAATAACGAAGCATACAAGCATTGAATTGGATTCCATCGAGCAAAAATTACTAAAGCAACCGCCATTAATCCTTGTCCGCTAGAAATGCGTTCTGTCCAACTCCCAGGATAGTAAAGAGATAAATAAGCCCCGCCAATTCCCGCTAAAAGACTTCCAGCAACGATACAAAGCATTCGCACCTTAGAAATTGATATCCCCATTGCTTTTGCTGCGTCGGGACTATCGCCCACCGCCCGGATGTATAAACCCCAACGAGTTGATTTAAAAAACCACTGCATTAAAGGAGCTACTAATACGCCGATTAAAAATAACGGGCTAATTTTTAAAGCCGATTCTACTTGAGGTAAATTGCTCCAAATGCCTAAGTCTAGAGTTGGCAATTGAGGTGCAGCAGGTTGGATAAAAGGTTTGCCAAAAAAGAAAGCAATCCCACTACCAAAAATAATCATCGCAATACCTACCGCAATATCATTGACTTTGGGTTGTTGAGATAGCCAAGCATGAATTAACCCCAAAACCATCCCCGCCAAACCTGCAACTAATACTCCAAGCCAAGGCGAACCCGTAAGATAAGAAATTGCATAAGCACTCATAGCGCCCGTTAATAGCGTTCCTTCCAAGCCCAAATTTATCTTGCCGCTTTTTTCTGTCAAACACTCACCCAAACTAACAAAGAGAAAGGGAGCGCTCCCCCGTAAAGTACCTGCTGCGATCGCTAATGGTACACCCCACCAGCCCAAGGTTTCTGTAGTCATTTTGATAATTGGTGATTGGTAAATTGATAATTAAACAGCAACGGTTGGTTGCGCTCCTGGCGGACTTTTAGCTATTTGTCGCTCTTTAAATATTGCCAAGCGTCCATAAAGAGACTCGCTGTACAACACCACTAAAAAAACTAATCCTTGAAATACTAAAACTGTTGCATCGGGGAGGTTGTGAATGCGTTGTAAAATTCCCCCACTAGCTAAAATCCCACCAAGTAAAACTGCTACCAAACTAGCCGCCAATGGATTGTAACGAGCAATAAAAGCAACTAAAATCCCTGCATAGCCATAGTTAGAATTTAAAGATTCATTCGCTCTCCCTTGAACCGCCGCAACTTCTACCATTCCCGCTAATCCCGCGCAAGAACCCGCTAAAAAACAAATTGCCATCGTCAATTTGCCTACAGGTAAGCCTACAATCTTTGCAGCGCGGATATTTCCCCCCGCAGTTCGAGCAGCAAAGCCAAAAGTAGTACGCTTAATTAAAAAATACGTTGCTACGCAAGCAATTAACCCGTAAATTAGCCCATAATGCACGCGAGTACCGGGAATATTGCCCAGCATATCCGCCGCCGCAAGGGGGTAACTTGCAGCTTTATTTAAACTACTAGGATCGCGCAATGGCCCGCCAACGAGATGATTGAGTAATGCGATCGCAATATAATTTAAAAGTAAGCTACTAATTGTCTCGTTCACTCCTCGGTAGTAACGCAAAGCCCCTACCAATGCTATCCACAAACCACCACAAACAATTCCCGCTAGAGCCATCGATAGCTGCACCACTATAGAAGCTGCTCCAGACAAGCCTAAACCCACCACTATAGCCCCCAAACCACCCACAACTAGCGCCCCCTCATTGCCAATAATTATCAATCCTAGCTGGGCTGGAAGGGCTGTACAGAGGGAACTTAACATTAATGGTGCAGAGCGAATTAAGGTATTTTGGAAGGAATACCAACTGCCAAAAGCGGCTTTATAAATTGAGGCATACACTCCAAAAGGGTTCGCACCTACAAAAGCACAGAAAAGTCCAAATAGTACCAATGAAAAAGCAATAGCTGCAACGGGTATGCAAATCGATTCTAGAGTTTTACGCCACAAGTTGTAATTGTTAATCATGTTTAACCTTGGACATTGCCAATAACGCCTGCGGCTAACCAATTCATTTTTTCTAATTCCGCATCTTGCTGTTTGCGTTCTTTACCTGCGGGGATTACCACTTTGCCTGTATTGTCTTTAACTTCTCCTTTGTAAATCACCATGCTGCCATCAAGAAACTTTGCTTTAGCCGCATCCGCATCTTTTTTGGCGGCGGCACTAACAGCAGTACCATAGTCTGATAATTTCAAAAAGCCGTCTTTCAAACCGCCACGTACTATATGCGGAATCTCTCCATTCATCAGCGTTTTACCACTGCGAATCATATCAGCGTATCTAGAATATATATTTGTCCAGTCCCATTCCGCCCCTGTTAAATAACCTTTTGGTGCTAAAGCTAGTTGATTTGCATGATAGCCACTAGAGAAAATTCCTCTTTTTTCTGCCGTTTCCATTACAACTTTAGGGCTATCTACGTGACAGGTAAGAACATCTATGCCCTGATCTGCCATACTATTAGCTGCTTCTGCTTCTTTAACAGGTATTGACCAATCTCCGGTAAAAATTACTTGGGTTGTGACGTTCGGTTTGACACTGCGCGCACCTAGAGCAAAACTATTGATGTTACGCAAAACTTGGGCGACCGGTTTGGCAGCAATAAATCCCAATTTGCCACTATTGGATGTATGAGCAGCAACAATACCTGCTATGTATTGAGCATCATCAATATAGCCAAAGTAACTACCAACATTGTTGGGATGCTTCCCTTCTTCATAACGTCCACCACAGTGTAAAAATTGTACTTCTGGGTACTCTTTGGCAATTTTGAGAATGTGGGGGTCAAAATAACCAAAAGATGTCGGAAACAAAACAGTTACTCCGTCTTGCTCGATCATATTCCGCATTGTTTCTTCTACGGAAGTATTTTCTGGAACATTCGCTTCTTCTACAGATTTAACCCATTCTAGTTTAGAAACTCCGGCTTTTCCTTGGGCGTGAGCTTGATTGTATCCATAGTCATCTTTAGGTCCAACATAGATAAATCCCATAACAACGGGCGAACTTGCGCCTGTTGAAGTCGCTTGAGTTTGTTTTCCGGCGCTGCAACCAGTACCGAATTTTGTTGTAGTTGCAAAAGCCGTAGTAGCTAAAATACCTCGGATAAATTGACGGCGGCGTATGTATAGAAAATTGCTATCGCTCATAAGTATTGGCTTGCCCTTGTTAATAACATTGAGTTTCTATCGCCTTTGGAAAAGATACTAGCAGGAAAATACAAAGTTGCGGCTGCTAAAAAGTTCGCTAAAGGTGACATAAAAGTTCGTAGATTGTCATCCCAGTAACAGAAGGCTGATTCCGAAAAATTTTAGTATTACCATCTACAAGCCTCAAATAGTTTTCCAGTCAATGAACACTGAAGAAGCACTGATAGTTGTAGAAAAAGCCTTAAGCGCAGAACGGTTAAACAAACTTCACGCTACAGTGTTTTGCCAAGTGTGGGAGCAACACTCTTATCAGGAAATTGCTCAAAATACTGGCTACGAAGTTGGTTATCTCAAGCAAGCAGGTTCTCGGTTATGGCAAGTTCTGAGTCAAGTATTAGGCGAAAAGGTTAGTAAAAATAATGTCCAGTCTGTCGTCAAGCGCTATGCCTTTAGTAAATTAGAACCGCGCCAAGATGCAGTTGAAAACAATCGCAAGTTATTACGTACTGATTGGGGAGATGCAACCCAATCAGGTGCTATTTATGGTAGAACAACGGAACTTGCAACTTTAGAACAATGGATTGTTAAAGAAAACTGCCGAGTAGTTGGTTTATTTGGCATGGGTGGAATTGGCAAAACTACCTTGTCTGTACATTGTGCTAAACAGATTCAGGGTCAGTTTGATTACTTAATTTGGCGCAGTCTTCGCAATGCGCCGCCAATAACAGATTTATTGACAGAATTACTACAATTTCTTTCTAACCAACAAAAAAGTATCCCAAATTCTCTAGATAGTCAGATATTGTGCTTGCTAGACTGTTTGCGTTCTGCTCGTTGTCTGTTGATTTTGGATAATGTAGAAACAATTATGCGGAGCCTTCGCGGGCGCTCTGCGCCATCGCACGATTGCGAAAGTGGCTATCAACCAGGTTACGATGGCTACGGTCAGCTAATACGCTGCATTGGCGAAACTGAACACCAAAGTTGCCTTTTACTTACTAGTCGTGAAAAACCCCAAAGCATAGCAGCTAAAGAAGGCGAAGGTTTACCAATTCGTTCGTTGCAATTAGGTGGATTACCAATTAGCGCCGGACAAGCAATATTTAATCTTAAAGGTGAATTTTCCGGTTCGTCTCAAGAATGGCAAAGATTAATCGCTTACTACTCTGGCAATCCTCTAGCATTGAATATGGTAGCGATCGCTCTTAAAGACTTCTTTGCTGGTAATTTGACTAAGTTTCTAGAATTTTTAGCGCCCGGTGCGGCAGTTTTTGGCGATATTCACCAGCTTTTAGCCCAGCAACTCAACCGCTTGTCCGATTTAGAGGAGCAAGTAATGTATTGGTTGGCAATCGAACGTCAAAGCGTCAATGTGCAACAGTTACTCACAAATTTTGTGCCGCAAGTTACCCCTGCTAGACTACTTGAAACATTAATGTCTTTAGAGCGGCGAAGTTTGATTGAAAAACACCAAACTTTGTTTACATTGCAGCCTGTAGTAATGGAATATGTCACTCACCAATTAATCAAGCAAATTGAGCGAGAAATTACTACCAATAAAATTAACCTGCTAAAAACTCACGCTTTACTCAAAACTCAAGTCAAAGATTACATTCGAGAAACGCAAATTCGCTTATTGCTTGCACCCCTAGCCACCCGATTGCTCGATACCAACACCAAAAGCAGTTTGGACAAGCAGTTGATGCAAATAATTTCCCAAGTACGCGGTAAATCTCCTCAAGAGACAGGCTATGTTGCAGGCAATATAATAAACCTTTTTTGTCAGCTACAGATTGATTTAAGCGATCGCAATTTTTCCTATGTTACCGTTTGGCAAGCCTATCTAAAACAAGTAAATCTACATCGAGTCAACTTTGCTCATACAGATTTAACCAACTCGGTTTTTACTGAAACCTTTAGCCAAATTTTATCTGTAGCCTTTAGTCCCGATGGCAAACTTTTAGCAGCCAGTGATATCAGCCACGAAATTCATATTTGGCAAATAAGTGACGGTAAAAAAGTTTTGACTTGCAAAGTAGATGATGGCTGGGTATGGTCAGTAGCTTTTAGTCCCGATAGTCGCATCTTAGCAAGCAGCGCCAATCGTAGCGTTAATCTCTGGGATGTCCACACCGGGGAATGTCTGCAAATTTTACCCGGATATACTAGCCGCATTTTCTCCTTATCCTTCAGCCCAGATAATCGCCTTTTAGCCAGTGGTAGCGAAGATAAATTAGTTCGTATTTGGGATTGGCAAACAGGTCAACTACTCAAAACTTTAGCAGGACATACAGACGAAGTTCGCTCTGTTGCTTTTGCGCCATCAAGTCAAATTTTAGCTAGTGGCAGTTACGATCGCACAGTACGATTATGGAATACCACTACAGGGGAATGTCTGTATACTTTAACAGGACACGAGCGTTGGGTATGGTCAGTAGCTTTTAGTCCCGATGGTAAAACCCTAGCCAGTAGTAGCAGCGACAAAACAATTAGACTTTGGGATGCAAACGGTGAATGTAAATTCCTATTGACTCACGATCACGCTTTGCGAACTCTTGCTTTTAGCTTTGATGGGCAAGTTTTAGCTAGTGGTAGCAATGATACTATCAAACTCTGGAATTTAAAAACAGGGGAAAGCAAACTTTTACAAGGACACACAAGCTGGATTTCATCTATAGCCTTCAGTCCAAATAGTTATCTTTTAGCAAGCGGGAGTGAAGACCAATCTGTACGCTTGTGGGATACTCAAGTTCATCGCTGTTTAAAGTCTTTGCAAGGACATAGTAATGGAATTTGGGCGGTAGCTTTTAGTCCTGACGGTCAAAAAATTGCTAGTGGTAGTCAAGACCGAATTGTACGTTTTTGGCATAGCAAATCTGGTGAATATCTTAGCTGCTTGCAGGGACATACAAGTTGGATTTGGTCAGTAGCTTTTAGTCCCGATGGGCATACTCTAGCTAGTGGTAGCGAAGATCGCACAATTAAATTATGGGACACTACTACAGGTCAACTTTTAAACACCCTCCAAGGGCATACTAACGCCGTATTCTCAGTTATTTTTAGTTTGGATGGCAATACTCTAATTAGCGGAAGTCTCGACGGGACGATAAAACTCTGGGATATCAAACAAGGGTCATTCCGCCAAATCGAAGGACACAGAGGCGGTATTTGGTGTATTGCCCAAAGTCCAGACGGGATGTTACTTGTTAGTGGTAGTCAAGACCAAACTGTTAAACTTTGGGAGATTAATACAGGCAAATGTATCAAAACTTTGTTGGGACATAGTAGTTGGCTGCGCTGTGTCGCCTTTAGTCCCGACGGACAAACCTTAGTTAGTGGTAGTGCTAATGGCATCGTCAAACTTTGGCAAGTAAATACAGGAGAATGTCTGCAAACTTGGCAAGCACACACAAGTCCAGTATTATCCGTTGCTTTTAGTCCTAATGGGCAATATTTCGCCACTAGCAGCACCGATACAACTATTAAACTTTGGGATATACAAACCCTTAATTGTCGTCAAATTCTGCAAGCACACGATAAATGGGTAAGATTCCTAAACTTTAGTCCTGATGTCAAGCTTTTAGCTAGTTGCAGTCAAGACGAAACCATCAAGCTTTGGGATATTAGCAATGGCCAGATTAAAACAACTTCCTTTAAAACCTTAAGAGTTCCTAGACCTTATGAAGGAATGAATATCTCCGGTGCTTCTGGTTTGACAGCAGCCCAAATAAGCACCCTCAAAATTCTAGGTGCTTCACAATGCGATCGCCATCTTAAATAATACTTGTAATTTAAGAGGCGTTTAGGGGCATTGCGCTTACACGCACAATTATTAATGATGTTTGTGAGTATGAGGTACATCTATTTGGGGATTAACCACTACCAATAGCTTTAATCATATTTAGACTCTACAAGTAGGCTAGAAATTCATGAAGCTTCAGCTAAACGCGCGAAGTCCTTAAAGACTCCGCAAATCCTCCCCTACTTCACTGCTGTAGCCAGCGTGAGTTTCAAGCTTGAGGGGCATAACTATAATATCTCCACCCGATAACTCAACAAATCCATCGTCACACAGCCCTGCATCGAGCGGCCGATAGTATTTGTCCTTAAGCAAGTCGTAGTATCCAGTTTTAAAACGCACAAATCGATAGTGAATCAATGCAATGACGTATGACATTTCTCAACGCGTGGGAAATGCCGCGCGTTCAGTTATTCTTCGTTCACATCCTAAAACTACAGTTTAAAAGCTTGATTTTGTAAGGGTTTGATGTCATCTTTCCCGCCAAAACTGCGGTCATGATTGTTTAGGCATTCCTCCTTTGCCATTGCTATACCAAAAATTGAAAATACAAACTCCTGCGGGGCAAAGTTTTGATGGAATAAGACTTTAAAAATTGAAAATAAGGTTATTTTATGTCCTTCTTCATTACTGCTATACGAAAAACTGCGAATTCAAACCTGTATGAGATAAAGGTTTGATGGAATAAAACCTAAAAAACTGCGAATAGGATTATTCCGAGATCCCTCCTCGTTGCAAGAAAATAACAAATTTGGAGCTTTTGTCCCATAAGCGTTTGAGGTCATTTCAAAAGAAAATTTAACAAATATAACTATTTTAATTCGCCTCTAATAAGACAAATTACTTTAAAAGTGAGACTAATTAAGCTTCTAAAGAGACTATCAGAACTTTTAAAGAGATAAAAAGAGCTTTTTAATAAATTTGCCCTCTAAAAATTGACTAATGAGATAAATCGAACTTTTAAAGAGCTAAATAAAACTTTTAAAGAGACAAAAAGAGTTTGTTAGTAAATTTAACCCTCCGAAAATTGACTAATGAGATAAATTGAACTTTTAAAGAGCTAAATAGAGCTTAAAGTTTGGGATTACCACGAAAAATTACCTTGGCTACAACCCAGCCTTACCAATATTTGACTGCTACGCCACGAAGACGTGGCTTCGCTAATAATTCCCACACCCTACGCCAAACTTTGGCTAAAAAACAAGGTTCAAATACTTGAACTAATTACATTTTACCGCTATATTAATTGAAATACAACTTGCTATTGTTCCTCATAAATTACTAGCATTTTGATTAAATATTTTTACTACCAAATTATTTAACTCAATAGTTAATTTCCCCTCAATTAGCCGTTTGCTTACCAGAATTATTCATGCTTAGTATTAGCAACGTCACCCCAAGTCAGGGGGCTAACTACTTTAAACAAGAAAACTACTACTCCAAGAAAGAAGCCCAGGAGCAGTCAAACTGGTTTGGCAAAGGTACGGAGGCTTTGGGTTTAAGTGGAAGCGTTGAAAGTGAACAGTTCAAAAATTTATTAGAAGGCTATAGTCCCGATGGCAAGAAGACGTTAAGCGGTAAGAAGATTGATCTAGAGAACCGCAGGGCTGGATTTGACTTGACGTTCAGTGCGCCTAAAAGCATTAGTCTAGCCGCACTAATGGGTGGAGACAAAAACTTAGAACTCGCCCACCGCCGTGCTGTTGAGCAGACTTTGAAAGTAGTGGAACAGCAACACGCCCAAGCTAGGGTGTGGGATGGCAAAGAAAGACAGAAAGTTAATACTGGAAATTTGGTAGTGGCACAGTTCCACCACACGACTAGCCGAGAAAAAGATCCGCAGCTACATACTCATTGCGTCGTCCTCAACTGTACGCAACTAGCAAACGGCAAGTGGAGGGCGCTGACTAACGAGGAACTTTACAACAACGAAATGCTGTTAGGGGCAATCTACCGCAACGAACTAGCAAGTGTTACGCGCAAACTTGGTTATGAGATTGAACCGCGCCCTGATGGACTATTTGAAATCAAAGGTTACAGCGAAACTCAAATTCAATGGTTCTCCAAGCGCAGGCAACAAATACTAGAGCTAGTTGGAGAACACGCGACAGCAAAGGAAAAAGAATGGGCGGCACTGCAAACCCGCGCTGCCAAAGGTAAAGAGTTGCCAAGAGAAGAACAGTTAGGTTGGTGGCAAGCCCAGGACGAAGCCTTTAATTTGCTTCTCCAGCATCCCGTTCCCCAAGCTTGTGTTCACTGAGATCTTGCACCTAGGCTGAAAGCCCGTCGCCTGAGAGATTGCAGCAGGCATGAGCTAGTGAGAAAAAGGCATAGATAACCATTTATTTATGCTCTATTCGTTCATGTCCGCCATTCTGTCTC
>JAESGR010000370.1_pt1 | contig 40793 bp, 46 predicted proteins | sample 9269771 | NCBI WGS metagenome assembly JAESGR01 (sample SAMN15739572, study PRJNA653492) | algae metagenome | isolation source: Chroococcus sp. CMT-3BRIN-NPC107 and co-occurring heterotrophs from well... | place: USA: Clark Mountains Wilderness, California | collected 2010-04-18 | reverse complement strand
CGCCGTCAACGTGGTCTTGCCATGATCCACGTGACCAATCGTTCCAATGTTCGCGTGCGGCTTCGTCCGCTTGAACGTCTCTTTGGCCATGGCGCTGCGCAGTCCGGGCTAGCTGGTTTTGATCAGGTACGGTGCTCGCGTGGAGCGGGCGACGGGGATCGAACCCGCACAACCAGCTTGGAAGGCTGGGACTCTACCATTGAGCTACGCCCGCGACACGAAGAAGCGCTCGCTCTCGGGCGGGATGGTGGAGGGGGTTGGATTTGAACCAACGTAGGCTGACGCCGGCAGATTTACAGTCTGCTGCCATTGACCACTCGGCCACCCCTCCGGTAGCCCTGCCCGGAAGCGAGAGCGGCCGGGTGGTAGACGTCCAAGTGACGGGTTGTCAATCGAATGGACCCGCTGATCGCCATAAATCGCGAGAATCCCTTGAAACGACGCCCCGCCGCCAAGAGTCCGACCATCCTGCTGTTCGGCCGCCATGCGGTCCTGGCGGCACTGGCCAACCCGGCACGGCGCGTCCGCCGGCTGCATGCGAGCGACAACGCGCTGCGGGCGCTGGACATCGCGGCAAGCCGCAAGGGCCTGGAAGTCCGCCGGAGCGACGACCGCGGCTTCGAGTTGCTCCTCGGGCGCGGTGTGGTCCATCAGGGGCTGGCCCTGGAGGTCGAGGCGCTGGAGCCGATCGACCTTGTCCGCTTCCTGGAGCAGAACCCGCAGGCCCGGCGCGCGGTCGCCGTGGACCAGGTGACCGATCCGCGCAATCTGGGCGCGATCCTGCGCTCGGCCGCGGCGTTCGGCGTGGACCTGGTGATCCTGCCGGAGCGGCATGCGGCACCGATGGACGGGGTCTGCGCCCGTGCCGCGGCAGGTGCTCTCGACATCGTTCCGGTAGCCGAGGTCGTGAATCTGGCCCGCACCCTGGTGGAGCTGCGCGAACGAGGCTTCATCGCCGTCGGCCTCGATGGGGAGGCGGACACCGCGCTCGATGCCCAGCCGCCCGCCGAGCCCTGGGTGCTGGTGCTCGGCAGCGAGGGCGAAGGCATGCGTCGCCTGGTGCGCGAGCGCTGCGACCGGCTGGCCTCCTTGCCGATCGATCCGCGCATCGAGAGCCTGAACGTATCGGTCGCAGCCGGGATCGCTCTTTGGACGCTGACCCGCAGCCGGGCGGACTGACCGGTGCCGGACGGGGTCGACGAGCTGAAGAAGCTGTTCACCGCCAAGCCCCGACCCGTGGGCTGGACGGAGCGACGCCAGCGTCTCGACGAGGTGGCGGCCATCGATCCTCCGCCCCGTGCCGCCGTCTTCACGCCGATCCGCATCGGACAGGTCCCTGCCGAATGGTCGCTCGCCGCGGGAAGCGATTCCGACCGCGTGCTCCTCTACCTCCATGGCGGAGGCTATTGCTCCGGCTCCATCCAGAGCCATCGCGGCCTCGTCGCCTCCATGGGGATCGCAGCCGGCCTGCGGACCCTGGCGCTGGGCTATCGCCTGGCGCCCGAGCATCCATTCCCGGCCGCCCTGCAGGATGCGGTGGCGGCCTACCGCTTCCTGCTCGGCCAGGGCATTGCGCCGGACCACCTGGCCATCGGCGGCGACAGTGCCGGCGCCGGCCTCGCCCTGGCACTCATGCTGGCCCTGCGCGATGCGGGCGAGCCATTGCCCGCCGGCGGCTGGCTCGTGTCGCCCTGGGTGGACCTGCAGATGACCGGCGAGAGCCTCGCCTCCAAGGCTGCCGTCGATCCCCTCATCCAGCACAGCTACCTCCAGGAGCTGGCCGAGGCCTATCTGGCGGGTGCGGATGCGAGCGGACCGCTGGTTTCGCCCCTCCTTGCCGCCCTGTCCGGACTGCCGCCGATGCTGATCCAGGTTGGATCGGCCGAGACCCTTCTCGACGATGCGGTGAGGCTGGCACGGGCATTGGCCGCGGCCGACATCGCCGTGCGGCTGGAGGTGTGGCCACGGATGATCCACGCCTGGCATCTCTGGGCGGCACGCCTTCCCGCAGGTGCCCAGGCGATGGAGGCAGCCGCCGGCTTCCTGCGGAGCCGGTTGGGCGGCTGAAGCATCCCTGCAGCCTGCGGTCGCTCGGCACTTAACCCGAACCCCCGATGCTGCTAGGAGCAGACCAGCGCCGGCGTAGCTCAGTTGGTAGAGCATCCGCCTTGTAAGCGGGAGGTCACGGGTTCGAATCCTGTCGCCGGCACCACCGCCCGCTCCCCTCCGTCTTCGGCACCGCCAGGGTTGCCGTAGGTTGTTTTCTCACCCATGTTGCCATCCATCGTCCGCCGGGCGAGTTGGGGGAACAGCCAAGAGTCATCTCGCACGAAGCGAGCTGGCCGACGTAATGGAGTGGCGCGATGCGTCCGTCGGATGCACACGCACCAATGACAAGACGCTCCAAGGCCGGCAGGCAGATTCTGCTGGGCACGGTCGCTGCCGCAGCCTCGATCGCCGTCGTGGGCCTGGGTGCCTGGTCCTGGCAGCTCAAGGGTGAGCTGGGACAGCGCGACCTGGAGCTTCGGCGTCTGGCTGCGGAAAACATCGAGCTCGAGCGCGCCCGCGACGAGGCTCAGGAACTTCAGGCGACGCTGGTCTCGCTCGACAGCACCAGGGAAGTGCAGCGCAGCACCATCGGCCGGCTGATCAAGCTGCACAGCACCACGAGCTCGGAGCTCAGCACGCTGCGTGAGCAGCTCGCCGACGCCGACCGTCGTCGCCTTCAGGCGATGGCGGTGGTCGATCGGCTGATGGCGGAGCGGAAGCAGCCGGGTGGCATGGAGCCGGTCGATCTTCGTCCGTCCGAAGACGAGGTCGAGCGCCTGACCGCGGCGCTGGACCGTGCGCTGGCGGACCGGACGGCCACCGAGCTGGAAGCCAAGGCGCTCCATGCGAAGACCGCCTCGCTCGAAGCGACGATCGATGGGCTGAACCAGGAACTCGACGCCACGAAGGAACATTTCCAGGCCTGGGTGTCCGAGCATTACGGCGCACTCAGGGCCGTGCTGAAGAGCTCCGGCGTGCGGGTCGAGCCTCTGGTCCAGCAGGCCAAGGAAAAGCTGGATGCCGAGGGCGGCCCGTTCGTGCCGGCACCGCTGCGCGACGACCGGGCAGCCTTGTCCACCCTGGTGCCGCTGCCGCCGGAGCTGGGTGTGGACGTGCGTGCGGTCGACGCGCTCCGCCAGCTGCTGACGGCCCTTCCCCTGGGCGTGCCGGTGGTTGATGCGGAGACGCGCAGTGGCTTCGGCCTCCGGCGCGACCCTTTCACCCGCCGCCGCGCCATGCATACCGGGCTCGACTTCACGCCGGGTTCGCTCGGCAAGGCCTTTGCGGCCGGGCCCGGGGTGGTGGTATGGGCAGCTCGCGAGGGTGCCTACGGGAAGCTGGTCGAGATCGACCATGGCTTCGGCCTGACGACCCGTTATGCTCATCTCTCGCGAATCGACGTACGGCCGGGCGACCATGCCGCCGCTGGGCAGGAGATCGGGGTGATCGGTTCGACCGGCCGGAGTACCGGCCGTCATCTGCACTATGAAATCAGGGTGGACGGCAAGGCGGTCGACCCGGCTGATTTCCTGGAGGCGCGCAAGCGCTTGGCCAATGTTCTTTCGGAAGAATAAGCGCGGCGAAGCCGAGGCTCCCGGCAAGGCGCTGGTCGCCACCGGCAGCCGTTCCGGCCCACCGGCCATCTCGGGCGATCGGCGCGGAGGAGCCCCGACGATCCTGGGTTCCGACCTCATGATCACAGGCGACGTCACGGCAGACGGCCACCTTCTGATCGACGGACGCATCCAGGGCAGCGTGGAAGCCCGGCTGGTCACACTCGGCCGTGACGGGGAGATCAACGGGCGCATTGAGGCGGACGAGGTGGTGCTCCACGGCCTGGTCCGCGGGTCGGTCCATGCCCGCCGCGTCCATCTGATCCGTGGCTGCCGGGTGTTTGCCGACATCCATCACGACGTGCTGCAGATCGACGAAGGCGCCTATCTCGAAGGTGCCATCAAGCGGCTGACGTCGAGCGAGCCTGTCGCCGCCGCTCTCGCCGAGCCTCCGCTCCCCGCCTTCCCGGGCGGTGGCACCGACCGCTGATCCGTCCCGGCCGCACATCCCCGAGGTGCCGAAGATGCCGCTGTTCGCGGCGCTCCTGATCGGTCTGGCCTTTGGCGCCATCGCCGCCCGCAGCCATTTCTGCACGATGGGGGCGCTCTCCGACTATTTCCTGTTCGGAAGCAGGCGACGGCTGCGCGGGCTGGCGATGGCCGCGGCCGTGGCCCTGCTGGGAACGTCCCTGCTGGGCCTGACGGGACGGGCCGTCTTCCCGAACATGGTGGCCCTGCCCTGGCTCGCGGTGATCGTCGGCGCCTTCGCCTTCGGGGTCGGCATGACGCTTGCCGGGGGCTGCATCACCCGCAATCTCGTGCGCGCCGGCCTCGGCAGCTTCCGGGCGGCAGTGACGATGCTGGCAGCAGCATTGGTGGCGGCGTGCGTCACCACAGGCCTGCTCGCATGGCCGCTCCAAGGCCTGGATACCCTTGCGATCCACCTGACGCTCCCTCGCGCTTGGCTTCCGCTGGCCGGAGCCGTGATCGGCACGGCGCTGATCGGCTGGTGCCTGGCACCTGCCAAGGAGCGTAGCCGGGCACGCGGCGACCTGATCGCCGGTGCGGGACTGGGCCTCCTGGTGCCGCTGTGGCGCCTCACCGTCTCGGCCGAGCCGCTGCCGATCAGCCCGGCCCTGCTCTTGCCGCTTGGTGACCTCTTGCGCCTGCTGGTCGCCGCCACCCCAGCGCGCGCGGACGTGCCGCTGGTGGTGGGCGTGGTCATGGGAGCTGCCGTCACCGGCCGGCTTGCCGGCACCGGTCGGTTCGAGACGTTCGCGGACCGTGCGGATCTGGGCCGCCACCTCGCAGGCGCCGTGCTGATGGGGGCCGGCGGCGGGCTCGCGGGCACGTGCAGTTTCGGGCTGATCGTCAGTGGAATCGGCGCGTTGCTACCGGCTGCGATTCTGGGCACCATCGCGCTGGCACTCGGCTGCCGGCAGACGCTGCGGGTCCTGGAAGGCCGCTCGTTCTTCAGCTGGTAGGCAGGGGCGAGCTCGGCGGGGGATCCATGTGGACCAGCTTGTGGCCGGACCCGCATCCGGTCGGGACAGGACCATGAGCAGACGGCTCCGCTGCGGCCTGCTGGCGCTGGTCGTGATCCTCGGGCTCGGCGTGTCGGTACGGGCGGCCGGGCTGGTGGCCGATCTTTCCCATCATCTCATCGCCATCACCACCGCCTTCACCGGCAGCGACGTGCTGCTGTTCGGCGCCCTCGAGGAGACCGGTGGCGATGTCGTCGTGGTCGTCACGGGTCCGCGTACGACACAGACGGTGCGGGCACGGGAGCGGACGCTGGGCTTCTGGATGCCGGGGGCCGAGATGAGCTTCACGGGCGTGCCGAGCTTCTATGCGGTCGCAGCTACCCGGCCCTTGGCCGCCTTCACCAACCCTGCCCTGCGTGCACGCCATGAGCTGGGGGTCGATTCGCTGCGCCTCCAGCCGGTCTCGGCCTTCAATCCCGAACGGATCGCCCGGTTCAGGACCGCCTTGATCGGCCTGCAGCAACTGCGCGGCCTCTACCCGGTGGAACTCGGGGAGGTCTCGATGCTGGGCGACAGGCTGTTCCGGACCACCCTGCCCTTCCCGGCCAATGTCACCTCGGGGCCTTATCAGGTCCAGGTCCTGCGCATCGTCGCCAATCAGGTCGTCGAAGCGCAGGCCAGCGTGCTCACCGTGTCGAAGGTGGGGCTGGAAGCCGACCTGACGGATTTTGCCTTGCGCCATGGAGCTTGGTACGGCCTCGCAGCCTTGTTGCTTGCCATCTCCGCCGGATGGCTCGCGAATATGGCGTTCCGAAGGAGCTGATCGACATGGCCGAGGAAGACAACGCGCCTTCGCCGCCCGCACCAGCCATCCCCGAACGTGTCTTCCTGGTGGTAGCGGACGAATCCGAAGAGATGAGGAACGCGCTGCGCTTCGCCTGCCGCCGCGCCCAGCATAGTGGCGGGCGCGTGGCACTGCTGGCCGTCATCGAGCCGGCCGACCTCGGCAACTGGCTGGGGGTGGGCCAGGTCATCGAGGACGACGAGCGGCGCGATGCCGAGGCGCGTCTGCATCGCTTCGCCGACGAAGCATACCGCATGACCGGCAAGATGCCGACGTTGCACCTGCGCGAGGGCGACAGGCGGGAGGAGTTGGTCAAGCTCCTGCAGGAGGAGCAGGGCATCTCGCTCCTGGTGCTTGGCACCGCCCGAGGCGGTTCGCCCGGACCAATCGTCACGCATCTGATGTCGAACCTGGGCAAGCATGTCCGCATCCCGCTCACCCTCGTCCCCGGCGAGCTGACGCCGGAGGAGATCGACTCGGTCACCTGATCGTCGCCACGCCAAGCTGATGCCAGGCGAGCACGGCGGGGTCCGGGATCAGCCGCTCGGCCCGCAGGCGCGCGATCCTGAAGCCGGCCGCCTCGATCAACCGGTCGTGGGCACTGTCCAGACGGCATCCCCCGGCTAGGCATTTCCAGCAGGGTGTCAGCCGGCGCTGCCATGTGGCCGTTGCCGGATCGGGGCTGAGCCCATGCTCGCAAAAGCAGAACAAGCCGTCCGGCACCAGCACGCGCCGCACTTCCTCCAGGACCTTGGCAGGATCCGCGACCGAGCACAGCGTCCATGTCGACACCACCACATCGACCGACTGGTCCGCGATCGGCAGGCGCTCCGCCCAGCCCTGGCACAGATGGACGGGAAACGCCATCCAGGCTGCCCGCCGGTGCGCCCGCTGCAGGAGCGGCAGGGAAGGATCGACGCCGACGACGCTGTGAAGCGAGCGCGGGTAGTGCCCGAGGTTCAGGCCGGAGCCGATCCCGATCTCGAGCACCCTCCCCTGTGCCAGCGCCGTCGCCTCCGCCCGCAGCGGTGCGAAGATGGCGCGCGACATGACGCGGTCGAGCACGGGCGGCAGCAGGGATCGTTGCCAGAGCTGTGGAATGGAGGCCAAGGGCGACACTTCCCGGCAGGTCCGCCACAGGCAGCCATGAATGGATCCCTCACGTCCAGAACTTGTTTGACCCAAGGAGACGAGGTGGGTGATCCTTGTGTCCGAGCGTGCCCGCCGGCCGTCCGGTCCGGCCTCTTGGCGGCTCAGAACAAGTTTTTGCATGAACGAACCCGAGCGGCCGAATCGTGCTTCTAAATCAGTGACTTGGTGGTGATTCTGCAATGGCTTCGGCTGCGGTTCGGCAACCCTCCTCCGACCTCAAGGTCATCGGGCTGATCGGCGCGGCGCATTTTGCGTCGCATTTCTACCATCTGGCGCTGCCGCCGCTCTTCCCGATCCTGAAGGGCGAGCTGGGCGTGTCCTGGGCGGAGCTAGGCGTCCTCACCTCCGTCTTCTTCGCAGCCTCCGGTCTGTGCCAGGCGCCGGCCGGCTTCCTCGTCGACAGGTTCGGCGCCCACTGGGTGCTGATCGCGGGATTGACGCTGCTCGCCACCGCGACGGGCCTCAGCGCGCTTGCACCCGGTTGGGCAACACTGATCCCGCTCTCCGCCCTGGCCGGCATCGGCAACAGCGTGTTCCATCCGGCCGACTACGCCATCCTCGGCCGGCGGATACGCCCGGACCGGATGGCCCGCGCATTCTCCGTGCACACGATCGGCGGCACACTGGGATGGGCCGTGGCCCCGATCTTCATCGTCACGGCAGCAGAATTCCTGGGCTGGCGTGCCGCGTTGCTCGGTGCCGCCGTGCCGGGACTGCTGATCGCGGCAATCCTGTTCGTCTCGCGCCCGGACATCGCCATTCCGACCACGGTGGAGCTTGCGAAGGATACCCGCGTCGTTGCCGGCCGTGAGCTGATGCGGGCACTGTTCAGCACCGCGATCATCGGCTGCTTCGCGTTCTTCGCCCTCCAGGCAATCTCAATGATCACCCTGCAGAGCTTTCTTCCTTCGGTGCTCGTCCAGCTGAGGGACATGCCGCTGGTGGTCGGCACCACGGCGGTGGCCGCCTTCATGATCGGCAGCGCGGTTGGAACAGGCATCGGGGGCGTGATTGCCGACCGTGGCGTACCACCCGATCGGTTGATGACGATGGGCCTGGGTGCCAGCGCCCTGTGCATCCTGGCGGTCAGCCAGTTCCCGATGCCGCAATCCCTGCTGCTGACCCTGATTGCACTGTCCGGCGCGCTTGCCGGTGCCACCACGCCGGCGCGCGACCTGATGGTGCGTGCAGCTGCGCCCATCGGCTCGGCCGGCAAGGTCTTCGGCTTCGCCTATTCAGGGCTGGACCTGGGGGCCACGCTGGCGCCGACCTTCGTCGGCATGCTGCTCGACCGTGGGCAGCCGAGGCTCGTGCTGCTGATCACGGCAGCGGCGACGGCGCTGTCGATCCTGGCTGCCCGCGTGGTCGGCTCGGCGACAGCAGGCAAACGGAGCGGCACGCCCCGTTAGGCATGCCGCTCCTGTTCGATCCTCAGCCGACGATCTCGATGCCGGCGAAGAAGAACGCGATCTCGATGGCTGCGTTCTCGGGGCTGTCGGAACCGTGGGCCGAGTTCGCCTCGATCGATTCGGCGAACAGCTTGCGGATGGTGCCCTCGGCCGCATTGGCCGGGTTAGTGGCACCCATCACCTCGCGGTAGCGGGCCACGGCGTTCTCGCCTTCCAGCACCTGCACGACCACAGGACCGCTGGTCATGAACTCCACCAGCGAGCCGAAGAACGGACGCTCCCTGTGGACACCGTAGAAGGCCTCGGCCTGCGCCTTGGACAGCTGCAGGCGCTTTTGGGCGACGATTCGCAGTCCGCCCTTCTCGATCACGGCGTTGATCGCACCGGTGAGGTTGCGGCGGGTGGCATCCGGCTTGATGATGGAGAAGGTGCGCTCGAGAGCCATGAGAATTCTCATCCGTGCGGGAAATGGTTTCGGGCCGCGCCTTTAGCAGTACCGCCGCCGTCTGGCCACCAGCGGCTCAGCCTTCCTCGCGCGCCTTCTCCCAGCCCCCCCGCTCCGTTTGCTTCCAATAGACAAGCCTGTGGCCGGCGGCGCGGCGCTGGCGCCAGCGCTCCCGGGCCGCTTCCACGGCCGCTTCATCGGCACCGTCGAACAGGTCGAGCACCCGGGGGAAGGCCGCCATATCATCGTCGGCCGCCTGGTCCACCAGCACCAGGAGCGTCGCCTCGTTCGGATTCTCGACCTGGTCGGTCAGCCAGACGGGCTGCATGTCCGGGTTGCCGTCGGCGCGAGTCCCGTGCGGCAGCCAGGAGTCGGCCTCGAACACCCAGAGATGGCGGTCCAGCGCCTCGACCCGCTCCCGCGACGACGCCCGCAGGAGGACCCGCATCGGTGCCGCCAACGCCTTGGCCAGCAGCCGCGGCAGGGCCTCTTCCAGGCTGGACCGGGTCAGGTGGTAGAAGCCGACCTCGCTCAGCTGGCCTCGTCCTCGTAGGAACGTGCCAGCGCGTCGAGAAGGCGCACGCCGTAGCCGGTCGCCCCCTTGGCGGACAAAGGCAGGTCCCGGCTGCTCCAGACCGTGCCGGCCACGTCCAGGTGGGCCCAAGGCAGCCCCGCCACGAAATGCTCCAGGAAGACGGCACCGGCCGTGCTGCCGGCTTGGCGCGCACGCCCGGTGTTCTTGATGTCCGCGATGTCCGACTTGATGTGCTTGGCGTACGCCTTGCCGAGCGGCATGCGCCAGAGCGTCTCGCCGACCTCTTCGCCGACCCTGGTCAACCGCGCCGCCAGCTCGTCATTGTTGCAGAACAGGCCGGCATGCTCATGCCCGAGTGCTACGATCACCGCACCCGTCAGCGTCGCCAGGTCGATCATCAGCTTTGGCCGGAAGCGGTTCTGCGTGTACCAGAGCGCGTCCGCCAGGACGAGCCGGCCCTCCGCGTCGGTATTGATCACCTCGATCGTCGTGCCCGACATGGCCCGCACCACGTCACCCGGACGCTGGGCGTTGCCGTCCGGCATGTTCTCGACAAGGCCCAGGACGCCCACCACGTCGATCTTGGCCTTGCGACGTGCCAGCGCTTCCATGGCGCCGAAGACCGCCCCGGCACCGGCCATGTCGAACTTCATGTCCTCCATGCCCGCCGCAGGCTTGATCGAGATCCCGCCCGTGTCGAAGCACACCCCCTTGCCGACGAACGCGAGCGGGTCGCTGTTCCCGCCGGCACCGTTCCATCGGATCACGACCACGCGTGGCGCCCGACGGCTGCCCTGCGCCACGCCGAGGATGGCGCCCATGTTCAGCTCGCGGATCGCCTCTTCATCGAGGACTTCCACTTCCAGGCCGAGATCGGCGAGCTTCTTCGCTTCGTCGGCGAAGCTCTCGGGATAGAGGACGTTGGCAGGTTCGGTGACGAGCGCTCGGGTGCTCTCGACGCCTTGGACCACGGCGTTCGCGTCGGCCAGGATCGGTTCGGCTTTCCCCGGCTCGATCACGGCTACCGTCAGGCGCTCCGGCCCTCGCTGCTGCTCGTCTTCTTCCGCCTTCTTGTATTTGTCGAACCGCCAGGAGCGCAGGCGAAGCCCGGTGACCAGCGCGACCTGGACCAGATCGGGATGGAGGGGAAGGTCGATGCCATCGGGCGACGCCAGCGTCACCAGGCCACCATTGACCTTCACCAGTGCATTCCAGAGGCTGCCGCCCAGCTGCTCCAGCTCCAGGCGGCTCAGGTCGTCCTTGCCCAGGCCTACCAGCCAGACCCGATCCAGCCCCGAGTGGGCGGGGAACGGCAACTCCAGCATGGAACCGTGCTTCCATCGATGCCCGGCGTCGTCGAGGACCCGGCGCACCAGGCCTTGCGTTCGGGCATCAAGTTCGGCGGCCGCCTTGCCGATATCGCCGGCGACACCCACCGGCACGACCACCTTGCCGGTCGGCGGCAGCTTCGCGCGCTCCAGGATCACGTCCATGGCTCAAGATTCCCCGTCTGAACTGGATGCAACGACCACGCATGATCGGCAGCACCATCGACCAGCGAGAACGGTAGCGTCTATGATGGCGTCATGCCTGTCTATGTACGCTACCTGCTCTCCCAGCTCGCCGTGCCGACGGTCGTGGCCGTCATTGCCGTGGCGGGCGCGGTCTGGCTGTCGCAATCGTTGCGGCTGTTCGACCTTATCGTCAACAAGGGCCTGCCGGTCACGACCTTCCTCTGGCTGACGGCGCTCTTGTTCCCATCCCTTCTGCTGGTCGTCCTGCCGCTCGCCCTGCTGGTGTCCACCATCTTCACCTATGCGCGGCTGTGGAACGACAGCGAGCTGGTGGCGCTGAAGGCATCGGGGCGGTCGGATCTGGAGCTCGCGCGGCCGGCGCTCTATCTTGCCGCCGGCGTTACGTTGGTATGCTACGTCATCTCACTCTGGCTGATGCCGGCGGGTGCCAGGGCCTTCAAGGACCTCGAGGACGAGATCCGCAACACCTACACCTTCGTGCTGCTGCAGGAAGGCGTCTTTAACACGCCAGCTCCCGGCATCACGGTGTACGTGGACAAGCGGCTGGCCGACGGTTCGCTGACCGGCCTGCTGGTGCACGATTCACGCGATCCAAAGGCAGTTTCCACCATCACCGCTGAGCGCGGTGTGCTGGTGACGATCAGCGGCGAACCCCAGCTCGTCCTGGAAAGCGGCACCCGCCAGGAAAGGGAACCGGACAGCCGTGTGTCGGCTCTGCATTTCGACGCCTATACAGTGGACCTGACCTCTCTGTCCGAGGAAGAGGCCTACCGGTGGCGCAAGCCAAAGGAACGCTACCTGGGGGAGCTGCTCTGGCCAGGCAGCGATGTCGATGACCAGAAGAACTTCAGTCGCCTCGTGTCCGCCGCCCATGACCGCCTAACCACCCCCATGGCGCCTTTTGTTCTGGTGATGATCGCCCTGGCCGTGCTCCTGCCGGCTGACCTTGAGCGCCGCGGCTATGGCAAGCGGATCGCTCTCGCGATCGCCCTCGCGACGGTCCAGCAGGTGGTCCAGCTGGCCGCCACCAGCTTTTCCATCACGTCGCTGGCATTCGTGCCCTTGTTCTACCTGGCCCAGATCGTGCCGGTGTGCATTGCCTGGCTGGTACTTTCCGGCAGGCTCGCGCACCGACGCTCGAAGAGGGCCCTGCCGCCGTTGCCTGCGACTTCCGATCGGACAGCGCGTGCGGGAGCTTGAGCTTTCGGCAACCGTGCCCGTCCGGTCGACCGCGCGCCGTCGCTGGCGCTTTTCCTCGACCTTCGCACGCTATCTCGGGCGAGGACTGCTGTATTCCGTCATGATCGTGACGGGCGGACTGGTCCTGCTCGTGGTGATCTTCGATGCTATCGAGCAGCTTCGCCGATCCGGCGGGCGCGAGGGCGGCGGACTGGGCGATGTGATCGAGTTGGCCCTGTTGCACTCGCCGGCCACCACGCAGCAGCTTCTGCCGTTCACCATGCTGTTTGCTGCGATGCTGACGTTCCGGCGGCTGTCGCGGAGCAATGAGCTCGTGGCGGCCCGTGCGGCAGGCATTTCCGTCTGGCAGCTGCTCATCCCGGTGTGGCTGCTCGCCATGATCCTGGGATCACTGACGGTGGCGATCCTGAACCCTGTCAGTGCTGCGCTCTATACCCGGTACGAGTCGCGTGTCGACTTGCTGGAGGATGGGGACATCGACCGGATGGAGCTGTCGAGCGGTGGGCTCTGGCTGCGCCAGAGCTGGGGCGATCTGCCGATCATCCTGCACGCCACGTCGGTGATGGACCAGGAGGCGATGCAGCTGGGCGACATGACCGTGTTCCTGCTTGACGCGAACGGCGGCTACGCAGGCCGGATCGATGCGCCGGTCGGCCAGCTGACGGAAGGCGCGTGGATCCTCAAGGAAGCGGTCCGCGTGGATCCGGTAGGTCGGATGGAGCACATTCCGGTCTTGCGCATCCCGACCAACCTGTCGCCCGACCGCATCCATAACGGCCTAGCGCCGCCCGAGACAATTTCGTTCTGGGACCTGCCGGAATACATCTCGACGCTGCGCTCGATCGGGCTGCCGACCCGCGGCCATGTGGTGCATTTCCAGAATCTCCTCGCGACGCCGCTCATGTTCGCGGCCATGCTGCTGATCGGTACCGTGTTCTCGCTGCGCTTCGCGAGACGTGGCGGAACGCTGATTTTCGTGGCGATGGGCATCGCTTCCGGCTTCGTTTTCTTCGTCTTTGCCAATGTCGTGCTGGCAGTGGGGCTTTCGGGTCGGCTACCAGCGGAGATGGCCGCATGGACGCCCGCGGTCGTGGCCATCCTGTTGGGCCTGGCCCTCCTGTTCCACACCGAGGACGGTTGAGCGTCGCATGATCGTTGGACTTCTCCGTCGCATCCTCCCGCTGGCGATCGTCCTGTGTCCCTATACGGCCCAGCTTTCGGCGCAGGAGCAGGAGCCGCAGGTCCTCCTGACGGCGGACAGGCTGGACTACCAGCAGGCCGGCAACCTTATCGTGGCCGAGGGGGACGTCGAGCTGACCCGGGACGGCCGGACGCTTCTTGCGCGCAAGGTCACCTGGGACCGCAGCACCGACATCGTGACTGCCGAGGGGGACGTCGTCCTGATCGGTGAGGAGGGCGAGACGCTGTTCGGTGACAAGGTGGAGCTGTCGGACAGCCTGCGTGCCGGCTTTATTCAGGAGGTGGGCCTCCTGCTGGCGGACGACAGCCGTCTGGCGGCGCGACGGGCGGTGCGCAAGGGCGGCAACATCACGGAGCTCGACCGGGCCGTCTACAGTCCCTGCCCGCTCTGCGACGACCCTGACAGCTCGCCGCTCTGGCAGATCAAGAGCCGCAAGGTGACCCACGATCAGACGACGAAGGACGTCACCTACGAGGACGCGACCTTCGACATGTTCGGCGTCCCTGTCATGTACCTGCCGCGCTTCAGCCATCCAGATCCGTCGGTCGCCCGCCGCTCCGGCTTCCTGCGGCCGAAGTTCGGGTCGCGGACCGCCCTCGGCGCGTTCATTCAGGTGCCCTACTACTACGTTATCTCGCCCAGCGAGGACGTCACCCTGGCGCCCCTGGTGACGTCGGAGCAGGGTGTGGCCCTGTTCGGCGAGTATCGGCGGATGGACCGGTTCGGGCCGACCGAGCTTACCGGCAGCGCCACCTATGCCGACCGCTACGCCGGCAGCAACGGAAACCGTACCGAGAAGGACTTCCGCGGCCACTTCAAAGGCAATGGGCGCTACGAGTTCGAGAATGGCTATGGCGGCGGCTTCGACGCCTATCTCGCGTCCGACGATACCTATCTCCGCCGCTACGACATCGACGACGAGAACCTGCTGGTGAACCGTCCCTGGGTCGACCGTGCCTGGGACACCAATTACGGCGTGCTGGACGCCTTCTACTTCCAGGGCCTCCGCCAGTCCGATGATCCTGGCCTGACCCCGTTCGTCCTGCCGCGCGGCGCCGTTCGCTGGAGCACGCCGACCGGAGGAACCTATGGTGGCTTCTATAACGTCGAGGCCTCGATGCTGGCGCTCACTCGCAGCGACGGCCTCGATACGCGCCGGCTGTCGACGACCGGCGGCTGGAGCAAGCCGATCGTCGGCCGCTTCGGCGACGTGATGCGAGTCTCGCTCTCGATGCGCACCGACGGCTACCAGACCGACGGCAATCCGGAGACGTTCGGTGACAATGGCGGCAGCAATGCCGCGGGCCGCCTCTACCCACTGGCATCGGCGGAGTGGAGCCTTCCGCTCGTCAAGATGACCGAAGGCGGCTGGCAGCACCTGATCGAGCCGGTGATCGTCGGCCACCTGTCGCCCTATGGCGGCAACCCCGACGATATCCCGAACGAAGACAGCCAGTCGCTTGATTTCGACGATACCAACGTGTTCCAGGCCAACCGCTTTCCTGGGCTGGATCGTGTGGAGGGCGGACCGCGTGGAGCCTATGGCGTGCGCTTCGGCTCCTTCTCGCCGGACATGTTCGGCGTCGCCGGCATGATCGGTCAGTCCTGGCGCTACAAGGACGACGACACCTTCCAGCCGGGCAGCGGACTGGATGACAACTTCTCGGACTATGTCGGCCGGGTCGAGATGCATCCGGCACAATGGCTGAATCTATCCTACCGCTTCCGCATCGACGACGAGCTGAGGGAGATCACGAAGAACGACCTTCTTGCGTCCTTCGGCTGGCGCAGGCTCGGGTTCGGCCTGGGCTATCTCAGCCTCGCAGACGACCCGGACCTGGAGGACGTGCAGGAACGCAAGGAGCTGACAGCGTCCGTCCGCGCCGGGGTGACCGAAGACATCTTCATCTCGGCGGGAGTTCGCCAGGATCTCGTCGCGGACGAACCGGTGACCTACGCGTTGGGATTGGTCTACAATCATCCCTGTCTTGTGCTGGTCGCCGGGCTCGAACGCGACTACACCGAGGATCGTGACGCCGGGCCAGCAACCACGCTGCTTTTCCGCGTGACGCTGAAGAATCTCGGCGAGCTGGGTGGCCGGACCAGCCTGTCTGGCATCGGAGCCAGCAGCTGAAGCGGCACCTGTTCTAGGGGCGATGATCGAAACGTCATGATCGCTAACTTCATCCGGGCTGGCCTTCTGTCCGTGGCGCTGGCATTGCCAGCCATCATGCTCCCGGGCGAGCTTCTTGCCGCGGGACGGATCGTGGCAGTGGTCGAGGACCAGGTCATCTCCACCGGCGACCTCGAGGATCGCGTCTCGCTGGCGCTGGCGTCGTCCGGCCTTTCCAATACGCAGGAGAACCGCGACCGCCTGCGCCCGCAGGTCCTGCGCCTCTACATCGACGAGACGCTGCAGCGTCTCGAGGCCCAGCGTCTCGGGCTGCGCGCGACCGTGGAGGAGGTCCAGCGTACGCTCGGGAACATCGCCCAGCGCAACAACATGACGATGGACCAGCTGGACGAGTTCCTGCGCCGGCAGGGGTCGGACCTCCTGACGCTGAAGCGACAGATCGAGACCCAGATCCTCTGGGCCAAGGTGGTGAACAGACAGCTTCGTCCGCGGGTGCGAGTTGGGCCGGACCAGGTCGATCTTGCGATCAAGGACGCCGAGCGGGCCCGCAATGAACCGCAATGGCTGATCGCGGAGATCACGCTGCCGGTCGTGGTTCCTGCCCAGGAAGACGAGGTACGGGCGGATGCCGAGGAACTGGCCCAGACGCTGCGCAATGGCGCGGCCTTTCCAGCCCTGGCGCGCGAGTTTTCCGGCTCCGCCAGCGCCCAATACGGCGGGGACCTGGGCTGGGTCCAACCGTCATCCCTGTCCGAGGACACACGCAGCGTAATTGAGGGCATGAGCGTCGGCGAGATCAAGGGGCCGGTCCGGACGAACGCTGGCTGGCAGTTGTTCATGCTGAGGGCACGCCGGGCTCCTGGCGAGAATGCCCAGGTCGAGGCACCGCCGGCCCCGCCGCCGCCGGCACCGGCCCAGCCGGCCAAGCCGCCCAGCAGGGTACGACTGGCCCAGCTCGTCATCCCCGTGCCCGAGAACGCGACCGAAGCGGACACGGAGAAGCTGATCCAACAAGCCAGCGGCTATCAGCGCCGGCTAGGCTCCTGCGACGCCCTGCGGCGCGAGGCAGCTAAGGAAGATAGTGGCTTCGACGGTGATCTAGGCTGGCTGGAGGTGGCTGACCTGCCCGAGGTGCTGCGGCAGCTGGTGACCAACCTGCCAAACAACCGGCTGAGCCCCCCGCTTACTGGCCCGGCCGGAATCCAGCTCATTATGGTCTGCGAGCGGGTCGGCGGGGCGCCAGCCCGAGCAGCCGAACCGGCGCGGCCCGTGGAGCGTACCCCGCCACCACCGCCGCTGCCGTCCATGGAGCGTGCGGCGGTTCAGGAGCGGCTGGAGAGCCAGCAGCTCGATCGCCTGGCCGAGCGCTACCTGCGCGACCTTCGCCGCGATGCCTATGTCGATCTGAGGGCATGAACCTTCCGGGCCCTGCCGAGATCCTGCAGCGGTCCGGCCACCGCGCGGACAAGCGGCTGGGGCAGCACTTCCTGCTGGATCCTTCGATCCTCGACCGGATTGTGGCCGCTGCCGGTCCGCTGGAGGGCCGGACAGTTCTGGAGATCGGGCCAGGTCCGGGCGGCCTGACCGGTGCCATCCTGCGTGCCGGCGTTGCACGTCTGGTAGCGGTGGAGCGGGACCGCCGCTGGATCGAGGCGCTGGCGCCACTGGTCGAGGCCGCCGACGGACGGCTGCAGGTGGTAGCAGGCGATGCGCTCCAGTTCGATCCAGCCACCGTTTCAGCCGAGGGCACGATCACCGTCATCGCCAACCTGCCCTATAACATCTCTACCCCCCTGCTCTTCCATCTGCTCGATCAGCGGCACCGGTTCGACCGGCTCGTGCTGATGTTCCAGAAGGAGGTAGCCGAGCGGCTGACGGCACGTCCCGGCACGGGCGGCTGGGGTCGGCTGGCTGCCATGACGCAGTGGACCTGCCAAGTCGACTACCTGTTCAAGCTGCCCAAAGGTGCCTTTACGCCCCCTCCCGAGGTGGAGTCGGCGGTTGTGCGCTTGGCTCCACGCCCCCAGCCCGCTCATCCTTGCGACGAGCACATCCTCGCCACTGTGCTGGGAGCGGCTTTTGGTCAGCGCCGCAAGATGCTCCGCCAGAGCCTGAAGCCGCTCGTACGCGAGCCCGCGGCTCTCCTCCAGTCGATCGGGATCGATCCCGCACGCCGGGCGGAGACGCTCGATCTTGCCGAGTTCGCTGGCATCGCCAATGCGCTGGCGGCAGCTAGGATGGCAGATCCGGCTGACGCCTGAACTGCTCCACGAACTCTGCCAGCCCCAGATTGCGGCGGCGTTTCATGCGCTCGGCGATGAGGATCGCGGTCAGGGCGGTCATGCTGGTTTCCAGGTCCTGGTTCACGAGCACGTAGTCGTACTCCGCCCAGTGAGTGACATCGTTGGTCACCTGCGCCAGGCGATGTTGCACCACTTCCTCCGGGTCCTGAGCGCGCGCCCGCAGCCGCCGCTCCAGTTCCGCCAGACTGGGGGGCAGGATGAAGATGCCGACGAGATCGTGTTCCGCCGCGAGCCTGAGCTGCTGCGCACCTTGCCAGTCGATGTCGAACAGGACGTCCTTGCCGTCGGCAAGCGCCGCTTCGACCGCTGACCTGGGCGTGCCGTAGCTATGCCCATAGACATGGGCGTGCTCGAGCAACTCGCCCCGCGTGATCATGCCCTGGAACTCGTCCTTGGTGATGAAGTGGTAGTGCACGCCATCGATTTCGCCGGGTCTGGCCGGACGTGTGGTCACCGAAATTGACAGGGAAACGTCGTGGTCGCGCTCCAGGAGTGTCCGCGTCAATGTCGTCTTGCCGGCGCCGGAAGGCGAAGAAACCACGAGCATCACCCCGCGCCGGCGGATCATGGGTGCAGTGGCAGTGGTCATGGCGCGGGCTCTTCGCTAGTCAGGGCGGGAGATCTACCGGCAGGCCGTGGGTGATCCAAGGGGAAGCGAAGATGCATCGGCTCCTCACTGGCGCATCCAGCGGCATCGGCAGGTCACTCGTGGCCCGCTGGGCACGACCCGGAAGCCTGCTTTCCCTTCAAGGCCGCGACTCCGCTCGTCTCGTCGAGGTCGCCGACAGAGCGCGCGCCGCCGGTGCCGAGGTGGAGACCGCTCTCCTGGACGTGCGTGACACGCAGGCGGTGCGGGCTTGGGTAGAGGCGCGCGACGACGCCGTGCCGATCGACATGGTGGTGGCCAATGCCGGCATCGCCGGCAGCCCCGGTGTTCCCGCATCCGACATCATGGCTGTGAACGTCGTCGGGAAGATCGCGACGGTGGACGCCCTGCTGCCGCGGATGCGGTCACGCCGCCGGGGCCACGTCGTGCTGGTTTCATCCCTGGCATCTTTCTTCGCGTCGCCCACTGGGCCAGCCTATGCGGCGAGCAAGGCTGCCCTGCGCTTCTATGGGGAGGGCCTGAGCCCCAGGGTCGCCAAGGACGGTGTCCTGGTAAGCGTCGTGTGCCCGGGCTTTGTCGACACCCCGCTTACACGGGTGAACCGGTTCAGGATGCCGTTCCTGATGGATGCGGAACGGGCAGCTTTCATCATTGACCGGGGCCTCCAGGCCCGGCGTAGCCGGATCGCCTTTCCGCTGCCGACCTATGTCCTCGCGCGGATCATGGGAACGCTGCCGGCAGTGCTGCGCGACGCCATCCTGATGCGCCAGCCAGCCAAGGAGTAGGCGTCAGTCCTGGCCAGCCTGCACTTTGCGCCAGTTGCGGACGTTCCGGTTGTGCTCGTCCAGGGTCGTAGCGAACGCGTGGCCACCGCTGCCATCGGCGACGAAGTAGAGATAGTCGGTATCAGCAGGATTGACCGTCGCCGCCAGGGCCGCCCGACCCGGCAATGCAATCGGCCCTGGTGGCAGGCCCGGATATCGGTAGGTGTTGTACGGGTCGTCGACCTGCAGGTCGCGCCTGCTCAAGGGACGGCCGAGCTCGGAGCGGCCCTTGGTGAGCGCGTAGATCACCGTGGGATCGGCCTGAAGCGGCATGCCCTTGCGCAGCCGGTTCACGTAGACGCCAGCGACCACGTCGTACTCGGCCGCGACCGACGTTTCCTTTTCGACGATCGAGGCGAGCGTGATGGCCTCCTCGATCGAGTCGAACGGCAGGTCATCGGCTCGCTTTGCCCAGATCTCGTCGAGCGCGCGGCGCATGGCGTCCTGCATCCGCTTCGCGATTTCCGCCCGATTCTCGCCCCGCTCGAAGAAATAGGTCTCGGGCAGGACCTTGCCCTCATCAGGCACTGGCGGCACTTCGCCTTCGAGCTTGTCCTCTGCTGCAAGAAGGTCCCAAGCCTCCCGCACCGTCCTGCCTTCGGGCACGGTGATGCGGTGGAGCAGCCGCTGGCCGTTGGCAATCATGTCCAACGCCGCCGCAGGCGTCACGTGGGGCGGAAACCGGTACTCCCCCGCCTGCAGCCGCCGATCCCGACCGGACAGGCGCGCTGCCGCCCTGAGCAGCAAGGCATCGTCGACCACGCCGGATTCCGCCAGCCGGGCGGCAATACCGGACATGCCGGTGCCCCGCGGCACCATGATGTCGGCCTGCTCGGCCAGAGGCCCCGGCGTGACCAGCCACGTCTCGAGGTAGCGCTGCAGGAAGAACGCGCCACCAACCAGGCAGGCCGCCAGAAGGAGGCCTGCCGTCAGCAATGCGAGACGGCCTCTGCTGAAGAGCCTCACCTCAGTCCGGGGCGCCGATGATCAGCGATGCATTGGTCCCGCCGAAGCCGAAGCTGTTGGACAGGGCGTTGCGCACCGGGCGCTCCTTGGCCTTGAGCGGAACGAGGTCGACGCCGTCCGCGGCTTCCTCCGGATCCTCGAGGTTCAAGGTAGGCGGGACCAGCTGGTTCTGGATCGCCAGGATGCAGAAGATCGCCTCGACCGAGCCAGCGGCACCAAGCAGGTGTCCGATCGCCGACTTCGTCGACGACATCGACATCTTGCCGACAGCATTGCCGAACAGCCGCTTCACGGCGCCCAGCTCGATCTCGTCACCCATTGGCGTGCTCGTGCCGTGGGCGTTGACATAGTCGATATCGGCCGGGGTCAAGCCTGCGTTGCGCAGGGCGGCCGCCATCGATCTGAAGCCGCCATCACCGTCGGGCAACGGCGACGTGACATGGTATGCGTCGCCGGACAGGCCGTAGCCCTTGATCTCGGCATAGATCTTGGCGCCGCGCGCTTTGGCGTGCTCGTATTCCTCCAGCACCACCACGCCGGCACCCTCGGCCATCACGAAGCCGTCGCGGCCCTTGTCCCAGGGACGGGATGCCCGCTCCGGAGTATCGTTGTAGGCGGTGGAAAGGGCGCGTGCTGCCGCGAAGCCCGCAAGTCCAAGGCGACTTACCGCCGCCTCGGTTCCGCCTGCCACCATGATGTCCGCGTCGCCCGAGCGGATGAAACGAGCTGCGTCACCGATCGCATGTGCACCGGTCGAGCAGGCTGTGACAACCGAATGGTTCGGCCCTCGCAGGCCATACTTGATGGAAACCTGGCCGCCGGCGAGATTGATGAGCGCGCTCGGGATGAAGAACGGACTGACCCGGCGAGGACCGTGTTTCTCCAGGATCAGTGCCGTTTCGGCGATGGCATTCAGGCCGCCGATCCCGGAACCGATAAGAACGCCGGCCCGATGCTTCTGCTCGTCCGTTTCGAGCGGAAATCCACTGTCCGCGACCGCTTCCGCAGCCGCCACCATCCCGAGGATGATGAAGTGGTCGTTTCGGCGCAGTTCCTTCGCATCGATGAAGTCGGCTGGTCGGAGACCGCCTGGCTCACCTTCGGGCGGGACCAGACCCGCGACCTTCGCGGGCAGGTCCGACACGTCGAAGCGCTCAATGCGCCGGATCCCGGAACGGCCCGCTACGAGGTTGTTCCAAGTGGTTTCGACACCCGTCCCGAGCGGACTAACCATGCCAAGACCGGTGACGACAACTCGCCTCATGACAACCGTTCCAACACTCTTACGCTTGATGCCTCGGCCAGTTCAGGCTCAGCTGTTGGCCTTGATGAAGTCAATGGCGTCCTTGACGGTCAGGATCTTCTCGGCAGCGTCATCCGGAATCTCGACCCCGAATTCTTCCTCGAAAGCCATGACCAGCTCGACGGTGTCGAGGCTGTCAGCGCCCAGATCGTCCACGAAGCTTGCACTCTCCTGCACCTTCGCTTCGTCGACACCGAGATGCTCGACGACGATCTTCTTAACGCGCTCAGCGATATCGCTCATCGGAAATTGTCCTCGACCCTGGACTGACCTAAACACCCGAGCGCGACGCGCCGAAAGCGGCGCAACCGACCTTTCCCCGGGCGTGGCGGGCTCTCTACACGAAGGCTCGATCCTTGACCAGCGCTCGGCCGGTCGGGGTTCGACCCTTGCAGCGAGATCGTATTGATCTGCCGGAAGGCAAGAGCACCAGGCGGTCAGATCATCGCCATGCCGCCATTTACGTGCAGCGTGTGGCCCGTGACATAGCCGGCCTCGTCGCTGGCCAAGTAGACAACCGCTGCTGCGACATCCGCACCTTGTCCGAGCCGTCCCGCCGGAATCCGCGGCATGAGCGCTTCCTTCTGCTTGTCATCCAGCTTCTGGGTCATCGCCGTGTCGATGAAGCCGGGGGCCACGCAGTTGACGGTGACGCCGCGGCTGCCGAGTTCCGCCGCCAGCGCCTTGGTCATCCCGACCAGACCGGCCTTGGCCGCGGCATAATTGGCCTGACCAGGATTGCCGGTCGTTCCGACGACCGACCCGATATTGATGATCCGGCCATGCCGCCGCTTCATCATGCCCTTCAGGCCCGCCCGCGACAGCCGGAACACGGCGGACAGGTTGGTCTCGATCACGGCTGCCCAGTCATCGTCCTTCATGCGCATCGCCAGCATGTCGCGAGTGATGCCGGCATTGTTGACGAGGATGTCCACCGGCCCGTCCGCTTCCGCTGCCTTCATCAAGGCTTCCGCGGCCGACGGATCGGCCAGGTCGGCTACCACCGGCACGACCGTCGATCCAAGCTCGCTGGCCAGCCTTTCCAGGACATCGCCGCGGCGACCGGTGATCACCAAAGACGCGCCTTGAGCATGAAGCGCCCGGGCGATGGCTTCGCCGATGCCACCCGTGGCACCGGTCACGAGCGCACGCCGCGCGGAAAGATCGAACATCACAATTCTCCTCAGGCCAGGGCGGCAGCGACGGTATCGAGATCGGCGGGCTCGGCCAGATTGAGCATCGCGGCTCCAGGCACACCCCGCTTGGCAAGCCCGGTCAGCACCTTGCCCGCCCCTAGTTCGAGCACGGTCTGCGTGCCCAGGCGGGCCATGGTCGCCATGCTTTCCCGCCAGCGTACCCGGCTGGTGGCCTGCCGGACGAGCAGATCCGCCAGCAAGGCCGGGTCCGTCACCGGCTCCGCCGTGACGTTGGCGATGAGCGGGACAGATGGTGCCGAGAACGTCGTGATGGCCAGCGCCTCGGCCAGTCTCGCGGCTGCCGGGGCCATCAATGCACAGTGGAAGGGGGCGCTTACCTGAAGAAGCAGCACGCGCTTCGCCCCCTTCTCCTTGGCGATCGTCATGGCACGCTCGACGGCGTCCTTGCTGCCGGAAAGAACGGCCTGACCATCCGCGTTGTCGTTCGCGAGTTCGCAGATCCCATGGGCGCCCGCCTCGCGAGCCACTTCGTCGGCCTTGTCGGGATCGAGCCCCAGGATGGCCGCCATGGCACCTTCACCCGGTGGTACGGCGTCCTGCATCGCCTGCCCGCGCAGGCGCAACAGTCTGGCGGCGTCTCCGATGCCGACCGCGCCTGCAGCCGCCAAGGCTGAATACTCACCCAGCGAGTGTCCTGCCACGTAACTCACCTTGGTGTCGACCGCGGCGCCAAGCCGCTCCTCCAGGGCACGCACCGCCGCCAGCGAGGTTGCCATGAGAGCGGGCTGCGCATTGGCAGTCAGGGTGAGCGTCTCGATGGGCCCCTCGAAGATCAGCGCCGAGAGCTTCTCACCTAGCGCTTCGTCGACCTCCTGAAAGACCACCCGTGCCGCCGACGAAGCATCCGCCAAGCTGCGGCCCATGCCGACGGCCTGGGATCCCTGCCCCGGAAACACCGCGACCACCGACATGTTCTCCTCCGTCAGGATTGCCTGTTGAAGCGGGTGCAGATGCGACCCTGCGGATGTTGTCAAGGCTCCGCTGCCCGGCAGGCGATCCGCTCTTGCGCCTGCGGCGATCGCTGCTATGGTCCGGCCGCTTCGCGGTCCGGGCATCCCGGACCCGAGGGTCGCGTGCTGCGCAGATTCCTGAACCCGTGCCGAGGTCGGCGCGGGGATTTGCGTTGTCCATATCGAGGAAGGCCAAAAGGAGCGTCATGCCCTTTTACGAGCACACCTTGATTGCGCGTCCCGATCTTTCGGCCCAGCAGGCGCAGACGCTCTCGGAGAGCATCTCGCAGATCATCACCGACAACGGTGGCACGGTCAGCAAGGTCGAATACTGGGGACTGCGCAATCTCACCTACCGGATCAAGAAGAACCGGAAGGGCCACTACCTGCACTTCAACCTCGAATCGCCGGCAGCGACGGTCGAGGAACTGGAGCGCCAGGAGCGTATCCATGAGGACGTTCTTCGCTACCTGACCGTGCGGGTCGAAGAGCTCGATCCCAACCCGTCGCAGGTGATGATCGCCAAGAGCAGCCGCGAGGAACGTGGCCGCCGCGACGACGGTGGTGGCTTCCGCCGCGATCGCGATGACCGCGGTCCACGCGACCGTGACGAGCGGCCGCGTGACCGTGACGAGCGTCCGCGTGAGCGTCGTGAGGAGGAAGTGGCATGATGGACAATGATGGTGGCGAACGCCGCCGCCCGGCCGAGCCGCCGGCGATCACCATTCGTCGGCCGTTCTTCCGGCGCAAGAAGGCGAGCCCGTTCGCTCATGCCGACGCGCCGGCGATCAACTACAAGGACATCAAGCTGCTGCAGCGCTTCATCAGCGAGCGCGGCAAGATCGTCCCGCGCCGCATCACCGCGGTGACCGCCAAGGAGCAGCGCGCCCTCGCCCAGGCGATCAAGCGCGCCCGCGAGCTGGCTCTGCTGCCCTACGTGGCTGGCTGAGGAGAACATCCATGGAAGTGATCCTCCTGGAGCGCATCCACAAGCTCGGCCAGATGGGCGAGGTGGTGAAGGTTCGCAACGGCTACGGCCGCAACTACCTGATCCCGCAGGGCAAGGCGCTGAACGCGAGCAAGGCGGCCCTGGCCGACTTCGAGAAGCGCCGCGTTCAGCTGGAAGCGCGCAACCTCGAGCTCAAGACCGAGGCGCAGAAGCTCGCTGCGACCGTCGATGGCCGCTCGGTGGTCCAGATCCGGCAGGCTGGTGAAGCCGGCAACCTGTTCGGCTCCGTCACGTCCCGCGACGTTGCTGCGGCTCTGACTGACGATGGGGTGTCGATCGACTACCACCAGATCCGCCTGGAACAGCCGATCAAGACGTCCGGGTTGCACGCGGTGGTTGTTGCGCTGCACCCGGAAGTCGAGGTTACCATCACGGTGAACGTCGCTCGCTCTGCAGAGGAAGCCGAGATCCAGGCCGGCAGGGCTGCGCCTGCTGCCGAAGATGACGGCACCGAGGTCGACGATTCGGACGACGACGACGATCTGGAAGCGCAGATCATGGCGATCCGCTGAGCCTAGGGCTCGAAGGTTCCGCTGCACTGCGCAACCGGATTGCAAATGCTCTTCGCGTGTGCACAACTGCGTGCAGACGGGCTAGGGTTCATCCCTTGGAAAGGGTCCCCCTCGGGACCCTTTCTTGCTTCGAGTTGGTGGTCGGGACCTGTTCGGAGGGTGCTGGATGAGCACGCGATCGGCTGAAGAGGCAGACAAGCGCAGCGACAAGGTCGCCATCGTCAAGAAGTATGCGAACCGTCGCCTCTACAATACTGCCACGTCCAGCTACGTGACGCTCGACGAACTCAGCCGCATGGTCCGGGAAGGCGACAACTTCCTCGTCTATGATGCGAAGAGCGGCGAGGACATCACCCGCTCGGTGCTGACCCAGATCATTCTCGAAGAAGACGGCAAGGGCCGGAACCTCCTGCCGATCGGCTTTCTCCGCCAGCTCATCAGCTACTACGATGACAGCCTGCAGCAGGTGCTGCCGGGCTATCTGGAGATGAGCATGGAGAGCTTTACCCGGCAGCAGGACCAGATGCGGTCCTACCTGCAAGGGACGTTCGGCCCATTCTTTCCCGTCGACCGCTTCGACGAGATGACCCGGCAGAACATGGCATTGTTCCAGAACGCAGCCAGGATGTTCAATCCGTTCGCCGCCACGGCGTCCGCGCCGGAGAAGCCTGCCGTAGCGGAGCCGGCCGCCACCGTGCGCGACGATGTCACGGAACTGAAGAACCAGCTCGCGGCCATGCAGCGGCAGATTGAAGAGCTCGGCAAGAAGCACAGCTGATCGCATGACACTACATTGCTTCGCCCACGACCGTGCCGGCGCGCGCCGGCTTGCCGTCATGGCCGCATCCGATTGGGACCAGGGCAAATCGCGGTTCGGCGCCATGGCGGCAACGTGGGCGGAAGCCAGTGGCTTCAAGCCCAGGGCCGGCGCCGTCCTGCTCGTACCTGATGCGGGCGGAGCGGCTGCACTAGCTGTCCTGCTCGTTTCCAGCCCGGCCGAAGCCTCGGATGCCGCCCAGGCTCTGGCGAGCTTGCCGCCGGGTGACTGGTTCCTCGACGACCCGGCCGGTCTGTTGCCGCTCGACAAGGCCAGCCTGGGCTGGGCCATGGCAGCTTACCGGTTCGACCGGTACAAGCGGCCAGACGATCCGATGCCTCGCCTTGTCCTGGACGATCCGGCCGCGGCAGCACGCGGCATCCGTCTGGCGACGTCGATCTGGCAGGCGCGAGACCTCATCAATTTACCAGCAAACGAGCTAGGCCCGGCCGAGTTGCTGGAGGCCATCGCCGAAACCGGCGCGCGTCATGGCGCGACCGTACGGATGATCCGCGGCGATGAGCTTCTGTCGGCTGGCTTCCCGCTGGTCCATGCGGTGGGGCGGGCATCGGTCCGTGCACCCGGTCTCGTGGACGTGCAGTGGGGCGACCCCGCTCACTCCAAGGTGACGCTGGTCGGCAAGGGGGTCTGCTTCGACACGGGTGGCCTCGACATCAAGCCGTCGTCGAACATGCTGCTCATGAAGAAGGACATGGGCGGTGCGGCCATCATGACGGGTCTGGCCGATGCCGTGATGGATGCGGGCCTGCCGGTTCGGCTGCGCCTGATCGTGCCGGCGGTCGAGAACAGCATTGCCGGCGCTGCCTTCCGACCCGGCGACGTGCTGCGCTCACGCAAGGGCCTTACCGTCGAAATCGGCAACACGGATGCGGAAGGCCGGCTGATCCTGGCCGACGGCCTGGCGCTGGCCGACGAGGAAACGCCTGACCTCCTGATCGACGCCGCGACGCTCACCGGAGCTGCGCGGGTGGCGGTGGGGCCGGAGCTGCCTGCCCTGTTCACTGCTGACGAGGACCTTGCCCAGAGCCTGCTGCGCGGTGGCATGGAGGCGGGCGACCCGATGTGGCGCCTGCCGCTGCACGCACCCTACAAGCGGCTGATCGAGAGCAGCATCGCCGACCTCAACAATGCCGGCCAGAGCCCGTTTGCCGGAGCCATCACAGCCGCCCTGTTCCTCCAGGCGTTCGTGACTCAGACCAAGCCTTATGCCCATCTCGACCTGTTCGCCTGGAACCAGGAGAGCCGGCCGGGCCGGCCCAAGGGGGGCGAAGCAACAGGGCTGCAGGCGCTCTATACGGCACTCGAGCAGCGCTATCCCCGGTGAGCGGGCGGCCAAGACGGCCGGTCCGGGCCGATTACCGCCGGTTCTTCCCCGTTCAGACGCGCTGGTCGGACAACGACATGTATGGCCACGCGAACAACGCGCTCTACTACCAATGGTTCGACCTCGCGGTGAACCTGCTGATGATCGAGGAAGGTGGCCTCGACCCGATGAACGGGCCGGTGATGGACTTCGTGGTCGAGAGCGGCTGTCGCTACCACGAGGCCGTGGGCTTTCCGGATGAGCTGGACGTCGGCGTACGCGTCAGCCGGCTCGGCACGAGCTCCGTCCGGTGGGAATGCGCGATCTTCCGGCGTGGCGGCGAACAGGCGGCGGCCGACGGCTTCTTCGTCCATGTCTTCGTCGGACGCGCGGACCAGCGCCCCACCCCGATCCCGGAGCTGCTGCGGGCGGCTCTCCTGCCGCTGGTGGTTGCCGTCGACTGAGCTTTACTGCACGGGCGATCCGTGCGAACCGGACCCTCCTTTCGCGCGGAGATCGGGGTGGACACGATCCAGGCCAAACTCAGGGTAAATCTCGCCCAGCGCGAATTCGAGGTCGCCGGCAGCGAAGAGTTCGTGCGCGCCTATGCCGAGCGCATCGAGGCGTTGCTGGACCGGCTGGCTGGCGATCCAGTGGCGATCGCTTCGCTTCCGGCGGAGGTGGCTATCCGTGATCAGGATGCGGACGCCCTGGGCGAGTTCGGCTCCTATATCCAGCGTCTGCCGGGTACCGCCACCGAGGTCGACACGATGCTGGCCGCAGGCTTCTTCGCCCAGGCCGCGTCCGCCGACGATACCTTCGCCACAGCCGAGGCCAACAAGCGCCTGCTCGAACAGGGCATCAAGCTAGGCAACCCTTCCCAGTGCGTTCGACAGTCGCTGGTGGCCAAGCGCGTATTCCTGGTCGCGCGGGGACGCTTCCGGGTCTCACAGCACGGCAGGGCTCATCTGCGGCAACTCCTTGGCCCGATGATCCCTGAATAGGACGATCATGACGCTTCGCGGACTTCTTCTGGTTGCCTTCTTCGCGATGGTTGGAGCGATGCCGGTCAAGGCGGCCATCTGTCCCGCTGTCTCGCTGCCGCCCGAGCTGGAATTGACGTGCAAGGACTACCCGGGCACGTCGAGCACGCCGCCGTCGGCCACCATTTCGCCGGCACGTTCCCTGTTCAGCGCGTTCACCGGCCTCACCATCCGGCAACTTCCGCCCGAGGAAGAGACCGATGACGTCGAGCGCTGGCTGCAGCAGCAGGTCACCTATGACCTGAGCGGAGTGGGCAGCTTTTTCTCCAGTCTCGCACGCGATCCCGATCTTCCGGTCCAGGACGACCGGCTGACGCGCAGCCTGGAGAATACTGGGCTCGCGATCGGTTCGCTGGGCGACCTGCCGCTGTCAGGGTGCCAGGAACCGGAGGTCCGGCCGGGCATGGGTGACATGGTCTGCCACTGGGACCTCGCCGGATCCGGCCTGGACATGAAGATCCGGCTGGTGACCTTCGGCAGCCAGCGCTACGGGCTGCGTGCCTGGAGCATGAACGAGCGCCGATTCCGGCAGCTGCTGGCGCTGACCAACGGCTTCGATCCGGCCAAGCTCCGCTAAGGCGAACGTTGCGATCGAGGTTCAGTCGTCGCGCTCGTCCTGCTCGGTCAATGACTGGTCGCCGTCATCCTCGGTGTTCTCGACAGCGGGAATGGCATAGCGGTCATTGGCCCAGGCCAGGAAATCACGGTCACGGCAGGCGCGCGAGCAGAACGGCCTGAACCGGTGATCGCGCGGCTTGCCACAGTTGGGGCAGCGCCCCTGGAGGGTTGGCAGTTCCGTCATGACAGCTGGAACGCACCGGACCGGAGCGACGGCTCCATCGATAGCCGTCCCTTGAACCCGCTTGCAGCCAGTGCTGCGGCACCGGCACCGTCCTGCAGGTACCTGCCGAGATCCCTTGCGACCGCCACCTGCTCGGGCAGGCGCGGCGAGCGGCGCAGAGCCCTGACCAATGCCTCTGCTCTGGAGCGCAGCGACGGCGTCGTCCCTTCCCCAAGACAATGGTTGCATGGCCGCAGCATCAACTCGTCCAGGCCGATGCCGCGGCGCGGCCGGCCGATCTCGATAAGTCCCTGCGGCGATACGTCATGGACGTGGCCCGGCACAGGGTCGGCCGCCAATGCCCTCTTGAGCGTTTCGATCACCCGGAAGCGCTCGTTCTTGCTGACCAAGTCGACGAAGTCGACGACGATGATCCCGCCAATGTTGCGCAACCTGAGCTGCCGCGCGATCTCGTGCGCCGCCGCGATGTTCACCCTAAACGAAGCCTGGCCACCGGCATCGACGTCGATCGCGGTAAGCGCCCGGGTCCGCTCGATCCAGATACGCCCGCCATCCGGCAACCTGACTTCGCTCTGCAACGCCGCGTCGATCTGCTCGGCGACCCCGGTCGCTTCGAAAGCGTCGCCATCGATCAGTTCTACCAGCGGTCCCGATCCGGCCATGTGAGCGTCCCGGAACGACCTGATCTGCGCGGCCAGGCCAGGATCGGCCACGGTGATGACTTCGACCGGGTTGCCCAGCAGGGTCCGCAGCAGCCGCTCGACCGTGTCGTCGGCGTCCAGCGGGCCGGACTTCTTCTTCGCCAAGTCCAGGTAGCCGTGCCAGCGCCGGCGCAGTTCCTCCTGTTCGGCCAGCAGCACGTCATCGGGCTGGTTCTGGGCCCCACGGCGCAGCAGCACGCCGCCTTTCGGGAACAACTCCCTGGCCCGTTCCTTCAGCTCGAACTGCTGGCGCTTGCCCAGATTGCCGGAGACCTCCACGGCCTCGGATGAGGGCCGTAGAACCAGGTGCAGGCCGATCAGCCTGATGTCGCAGGTAACCCGCGGCCCCTTCTCGTCCACGGCCTCGCGCAGGCCCATGACGACGATCCGCTGCCCCTCGGCAAGGATCCGTTCGATCGGCATCCGCGGGTCGGCGCCCGGCATGTGGCGCGCGTCCTTGACGTTCAGGAACGCGTTCTGCTCCAGGCCGATGTCCAGGAACGCGGCGCCCATCTTGGGCTCCACCCGCGTGACGCGGGCCGCGAACAGCCGGTCGGTCACCCGTGCCTGGTCATGATCCAGGTCGACGATCTCCACGAGCCGGTCGTCTTCGAGCCTCGCGGCCCGCAGGCCGAAGCCTGTCTCTTCGATCACGAGGGCATGGGTCATGCCGGTCTCCAGCCCAGGCCTTGCAGCAGCCCCAGCGTTTCGCACAAGGGCAAGCCGACTACGTTTGAATAGCTTCCCTGGATCGCCGGCACGAACGCTTCGGCAGCGCCCTGGATGGCGTAGCCGCCGGCCTTGCCGTGCCACTCGGCTGACGACAGGTAGGTGCTGCGCTCCTGCGGCGACAGCCGCTTGAAGCGGACGGCTGTCTCGACCAGCCGACCGACGAAGCGTCGGTCCGGCGTGGCAACGACGATAGCCGTCATGACCCGGTGGCGGCGCCCGGACAACAGGTCTAGGCACTCAGCGGCCGTCGTCTCGTCCAGCGCCTTCGGCAGGATGCGACGACCGCAAGCTACGACCGTATCCGCGGCGAGGACATAGGCCGCTGCCGCCTGGTTCGATGCCGCGCCGGCCTCGGCCTTGGCGCGCGCCACGCGCTGCGCATAGGCTCTCGGCAGTTCCCGAGGCAGGACACTTTCGTCCACGTCGGTCTCGATCACGTACGCCGGCTCGATGCCACAGCGACGCAGAAGGTCCAGGCGGCGCGGCGAGGCCGATGCCAGGACCAGCGGAGACGTCATCACTTGAAGCGGTAGGTGATGCGTCCGCGGCTGAGGTCGTAGGGTGTCATCTCCACGGTCACCTTGTCACCGGTGAGCACGCGGATGCGGTTCTTGCGCATCCGACCGGAGGTATGCGCCAGCACTTCGTGATCGTTCTCGAGCTTGACCCGGAACATCGCATTGGGCAGCACTTCGGCGATCACGCCACCGAACTCGATCAGATCTTCCTTCGCCATCTACACTCCGTTGGTAGTCCACGACACATCGACCGTGGGCCAATCCTCTGTTGGTGTTCATCCATAGGGATATATGGCGAGTCTTTTCGGGACCGCCATGCTGCGAGGCTTCTGCGCCCGAGACTTTTCCCGGTCAAGCGCAGCCGAGCCACAGCCAGCCGGCGCCCCTGGTTCAGGCCTATCTCAGTGTGCCGGCGCAGGTTCGATCGGGAAGCGCTTTCGGATCCGCCCAATCAACTCGTCACGAAGCGCCCGATAAGCCTCCATTTTCACCTCCCGGCTGGCCTCGATGATGGAGGGATCAGGCATGTGCCAGAACTCGATCTCCACATCCATGGTGCGGGTCAGTTCGACGGCACGATGCTGCGCTTCGGGCGAGAGCGAGATGACGACGTCGAAGAAGTCGTCCTCAAGGTCGTCGAAGGTCCTCGGCCGATGCTTGCCGATCTCGATGCCGATCTCGTCCATCACGGCGACCGCGAACGCATCGAGTTCCTGCGGCCGCACTCCGCAGCTCTGGACGTAGATCTTCCGGCCCCAGAGAAACTTGAGGATCCCTTCGGCCATGGCGGAGCGCAGGGCATTGTGGGTGCAGGCAAACAGGACGCTGCCCGGCATCGTTCCATCGGAAAGGTCGGCGCGCTCGGCCATCACCGACGGAGGGAGAGCACGCAGACCAGGGTGAACAGCCGGCGGGCCGTCAGAGCGTCCACGTCCACTTTCTCGACCAAGGCCTCGCGCAGCAGTTCCGCCCCTTCGTTGTGCAGGCCGCGCCGTGCCATGTCGATGGCCTCGATCCGCGATGGCGGAGCGCCGCGGATCGCCTGGAAATAGCTGTCGCAGATGATGAAGTAGTCCTTGATCACCCGGCGCAGCGGGCGGACCGCGAGGATCAGTTCCTTCTTGTGCTCCGCCTCCGCATGCTTGACGAGCAAGACCAGGTTCATGTCACGCAGGGAGAGGAAGACGTGGTACGGCCCGTCGAACCCATCCTTCAGCCTGAAGCAGTTATCCTCGAGCAGGTCGAAGATCGCCACGCTGCGCTCGTGCTGCACTTCCGGCGTCCAGCGAACGACGCCCCCTTGGTCGAGCTCGATCGCGACGATCCGGTCAGGGCCGCCGGACCGCCTCGTCACCTGCGACCCCGCAGCCTGATCGCATTGGCATGGCCGTCCAGGCCCTCAGCTTCCGCCAGGATTTGTGCGGCCGGCGCGATCTGGCCGAATGACGCCTCGTCGCATCCAAGCAGCGTCGTTCGCTTCATGAAGTCGTAGACCGACAGGCCGGACGAGAAACGGGCGCTACGGGCGGTCGGCAGCACGTGATTTGGCCCGCCCACATAGTCGCCGACGACTTCCGGCGTCCAATGGCCCAGGAAGATTGCGCCGGCATGCCGGATGCTGGCAGCTAGGTTGTCCGGTTCCTCGACCATCAACTCCAGATGCTCGGGCGCCAATCGATCGACCAGTCCAACTGCTTCCGCCAGCGCCGGCACCAGGATCACCGCACCCAATCGATCAAGGCTTGCCCGCGCGATCGCGGCGCGCGGCGCGGTGGCCAGCTGCCGCTCCAGTTCGACTGGCACCGCCCGTGCCAGCTCCGCATCGTCGGTGATCAGAATGCTCTGGGCCAGCACGTCATGCTCGGCCTGGGCGATCAGGTCGGCCGCCACCAGAACCGCGGACGCGCTCCGGTCGGCCACGACCACGACCTCGCTCGGGCCTGCGATCATGTCGATCCCGACCACGCCGAACACCTGCCGCTTGGCTTCGGCAACATAGGCGTTGCCCGGTCCCGTGATCTTGTCGACCCGGGCGATGCTTGCCGTGCCGTAGGCCAGCGCTGCGATCGCCTGGGCTCCCCCGACCCGGTAGACCTCGTCCACCCCCGCCAGCCGGCAGGCTGCCAGCACGAGGGCGTTGGCGCGTCCCTCCGGCGTCGGCGCCACCACCACCAGCCGGTCGCATCCAGCCACCCGGGCCGGGATCGCGTTCATCAGGACTGAGGAGGGGTAGGCCGCGGTCCCGCCAGGCACGTAGAGTCCGACTGCCTCGATCGGTGTCCAGCGCTGGCCCAATCGCACGCCCGCTTCATCGATCCAGTCGATCGGCCGGGGCTTCTGCCGGTCGTGGAAGGCTTCGATCCGCTCCGCGGCCACCTCCAGGGCCTGGATCTGCTCCGCAGGGCAGCTGTCCCACGCTCTCGCGATCTCCGCGGGGTCGACCTCGATTCCCTTGATGGCAGGATCGAAGCCGTCGAACCTGCGGGTCAGCTCGACCAGGGCCTCGTCACCGCGCGCCCTGACGTCCTGCAGGATGGTGCGCACCGCCGGACCGACATCGGCCTCGTCATCGCGACGAAGATCCACCAGTGCCGAAAAGGCACGCTCGAATTCGGCCGCGCGCGCGTCGAGGAACCGCAAATCCGTCTCTCCGGATGAGCCGTCCGGACCCCGCGGCAGCCGGGCCCGATTCAGCTACGCTGTGAAATGATCGCAGGGACTGATCTTGCAAGGAACCGGCTCGCTGAAATCGTCGAGGCGTGCCTTGGTGCCGGGGGCTTCCAGGCGAATGGTGCCCTCCCCGGCGAAGATCAGGTCGATGTAGATGGAACTACCCGGCCCGGGCTGCGTCGCGATGGTGAGCAGGTTCAGTTCCGCCAGCCGCGCCGTCTCGTCGATGCCGCGGTAGCGGACCTTGCCGACGCCGTCGAATACCAGCGCCGACGAACACTCGGTCAGGCCATCGCAGTTCAGGGGATCGCGCTGGCATTCGCGGCGATAGCGGATGAATGCCGCCATGAAGCGGTGCTGCTGCGGGTCAAAGGCCATCTCGGCGACGCAGGTACGGGCGTCCTGCAGGAAGGCCGCGATCACCGCCAGGTCTTCCACATCGGTCGCCTGCAAGCGCACGCGTTTTTCCGCCAAGATGATCTCCTCCGTCAGCCGGCCCGCTCGATCCGGGCCCCCACGCCACGCAGCTTCTCCTCGAGCCGCTCGTAGCCTCTATCCAGATGGTATACCCGGTTTACGGTTGTAGGCCCCTCCGCCGCGAGACCGGCGAGAACGAGCGAGACCGAGGCTCGGAGATCGGTCGCCATCACCGGCGCACCGGTCAGGCGGCTCTGGCCACGCACCAGCGCGGAGCCGCCATGCACGGTGATCCGCGCCCCCATGCGTGCCAGTTCGGGCACATGCATGAACCGGTTCTCGAAGATCGTTTCGGTGATCATCGAGGCACCGTTCGCCATGCACATCAGCGCCATGAACTGCGCCTGCAGGTCGGTGGCGAAGCCGGGGAATGGCCGGGTCATGACGTCGACGCCCTTAAGGCCGCCCTCCGCCACCTTGACAGACAGCCCCTCGGCCACGTCTTCCAGCACAAGGCCGGCCTCTTCCAGCCGCTCGGCCGCAACACCTAGGTGCTCCGACTTCACCCCTTCCAGGTGGAGGTGACCAGCGGTGATGCCGGCCGCCATCGCGTAGGTCCCGGCTTCGATCCGGTCGGCGATGATGCGGTGCGAGGCGCCGCCGAGGCTGGAGCGGCCGCGCACCCGCAGCACGCCTGTGCCTGCCCCCTCGATCTCGGCCCCCATGGCGGTCAGCAGAGCTGCGAGGTCGACGATCTCAGGTTCCTGGGCAGCATCCAGGATCACCGTATCGCCATCCGCGAGCGACGCGGCCATCAGGATGTTCTCGGTGGCACCCACCGATGGCTGCGGCAGCTTGATCTCGGCGCCCTTCAGCCCCTTGGGAGCCGTGGCCTTCACGTAACCCTGTTCGAGCTCGATCACCGCGCCCATGCGCTCCAGGCCCATGAGATGCAGGTCGATCGGTCTGGTTCCGATGGCACAACCGCCCGGAAGTGACACGGTCGCCTCGCCCTGCCTTGCCAGCATGGGCCCAAGCACCAGCACCGACGCCCGCATCTTCCGCACGAGGTCGTAGGGAGCCGTCGTGGACATCAGCGAGCTGGTCTGCAGTTGCAAGGTGCCCGGCGCACCTGGCTGCATCGTCGAGCCCGTGCCCAACCGTTGCAGGAGGCGCTGCATGGTCGCGACGTCGGCGACGTCGGGCACGTTGGAAAGCTCGATCGCTTGGTCCGTGAGCAAGGTCGCGGCCATCAACGGCAGGGCCGCATTCTTGGCGCCGCTCACCTGGATCCTGCCTTGGAGCGGTACCCCGCCCTGAATGATGATCCGGTCCATTACATCTTCGGCAGGGTGACGCCCCGCTGCCCCATATACTTGCCTGCACGATCCCGATAGCTGACCTCGGGCGGGCTCTCGCCCTTGAGGAACAGGAACTGGCAAATGCCTTCGTCGGCGTAGACTCGCGCAGGCAGCGGCGTGGTGTTGGAGATTTCCAGCGTCACATGGCCTTCCCATTCGGGCTCGAGCGGTGTGACGTTCACGATGATCCCGCAACGGGCGTACGTGCTCTTGCCCAGACAGATCACCAGCACGTCGCGCGGGATCCGGAAGTACTCCACCGTCCGTGCCAGGGCAAAGCTGTTCGGCGGCACCACGCAGCTGGGTCCGTCGCGCTCGACGAAGCTTTGCGCCGAGAACTCCTTGGGGTCGACAAGCGCGTTGTCGACATTCGTGAAGATCCGGAACTCCGGCGCCAGCCTGGCGTCGTAGCCATAGGAAGACAGCCCGTAGGAGATCAGCTTCTCCTTGCCGGCCTGGCGTGTCTGCCGCTCGACGAACGGCTCGATCATGCCGTGCTCCAGGCACTGCTCCCGGATCCAATGGTCGGGCATGATCCCCATATCTGAACAGTCCAGCTTGCCGTTGATCGATGGCGTGCGGCAGCCATGTGCCAGCATGGCCCGCGGTTCTAGAGCACCCGTGCTAACGGTCAACCGGGCCGGGAGCCCCGTCGGGAACCTGTTCCCGTCCTGCGGGGCCATTCCGGCCCGTCTCACGTGCCCTTTCCTGCTCCTTTCGCTTCCGGAGGTTCTCGCGCATCACGTCGGCCACCCGCCTGGCCCGCTCGGCTCGCGCCGCCTCGCCACGGTCGCCCCTCTCCCCGGTCATCGTCGGCCCTCTTGCAACCCCGCCATACCCATGGCATCTAGCGCCCGGCGCGACGGGGCACCACCTGCCCGTGCACGCCCATAGGCTGCCGTAGCTCAGTCGGTAGAGCGCGTCCTTGGTAAGGACGAGGTCGCTGGTTCGATTCCAGTCGGCAGCACCATTCTTCCTCGATACTGTGATCGATCATCGGGCGGTGGTTTCTCGCTCGCGAGGAAGACGTTCCGGTCCCTGAAAGAATGGGGGATGCCTGGTCCGGGCTGTCGGCGTTCGGTGCCGCATTGACCCGATTTTCAGCGAGGATATGGCATCCGGCCGTGGCTCGCGGCCTGATCAGGTCCGCGGTCGGCGTCAGAACCGGTAGGTCGCGCCGATGATCGGCCCCTGCATGCGGACGTCGTAGAGAACATCACCGTCTTCGTAATCCACCGACAGAGCGCGATAGCCGAGCCGCAACGCCAGATTCTCGGTGCACTGGTAGTCGAGCGTGCCAATGACCTGCCAGGTGAGTTGCGAGCCCACGCCAAATCCACCGATGTCGCCGACGAGCGTGACGTCCCAGGACCCGCCGAGCCGGCCACGGATCCGGCCAGCGAGAACGGGGTCGGCCCAGGCTTCCGAATCGCTGGAAGTGATGTCGCCCGGGACCAACCCGGAGTCGATACTGAGCTTGTTGTGAAGATACCAGAAGCGGAGGCCCGCCCCGGCATCCAGGTCTAGGGCTTCCGATCCGTAGAAATGGTAGAGCACGTCGCCTTGCAGGGTGAAGCTTCGCGTGCGCAGTTCGACATCGGCGCCGGAGGGGCCCTGGAGGGTACCGCCTGGAGAGACCTCCGTGAACATCATGTCGCCCAGCACTCTCCACTGGCCGGCGCGCATTTCTGCTGCTCCCATGATGCCGCCGTCGAGGTTCTCCAGGACGTCACCGAAGCTGAGGTCGATCTTGGCCGGCGGTAGCGACGACAACGTCGACGTCGTCCCCTCCAACGCCGCCGCCCAGAGATAGAGGCTGCCAGTGAAGACGGGCCTATCGGCATCCTTCACGGACTCCGTACGCGGGCTTGCCGTGTCAGCGACATCGGCGGCAAGGCACACAGTGTCCGTCAGGCCAAGGAGCACGGCAGGCAGAAGGATGGCGGCCATGCGACCCGCATCGTGGATCGCGCGGGCCATGCCGGGCCGACTGGCGCAGTGGCTGCGAGGATCCCGCATCAATCGTCCTTGCGGCTCATGTCGTACAGGGCTGCGCTCGGCGTCGAGAGCGATGCGGACAAGGTCGCCTTCAGTGCCGCAGAATAGAACAGCGGTGGCGCCATGGTGCGTGCGAGCGCGAGGACCCGCTCCTGGAGTTCGGCCACCTTCTCGGGATGCTCGGCCGAGACGTCCGTCGTCTCCGAGGGGTCCTTGTCGAGGTCGAACAGCTCGATCCGGGGTGGCAGCACCACCTGCCAGTGGAGCTTCCACCTGCCCTCGCGCACGGCACCCTGCGTCGGCTCGACGTTGTAGACGACCTCGTCACGTCCAGGCTCCCGTTTGGCCAGTGCCGGCCAGACGTCGGTACCATCGAGCGGCTTCGCCTTGTCGAGGCTGGTTCCGGCGAGCTTCGCCAGGGTCGGCATCATGTCCACGACGTGCATCACGCCATCGGCGGTTCCCGGAGCGATGTGTCCTGGCCAGTTGGCCAGCGCCACCACCCGGGTCCCACCCTCGTAAAGAGTTCCCTTGCCACTGCGGTACGGCAGGTTGCTGGCCGGGAGTTCGCCCGAGACCGCACCCTCACCGACGAACATCCTGTCGCGGGTGCCGCCGTTGTCGCTGTGGAACAGGATGAGCGTCTCGTCGCGCAGACCCTTCGCCTCAAGCGCGCCCACCACCTTGCCGATCTGATCATCCATCGCCGTGATCATCGCCGCGTAGGCGCGGCGCGACGGGTCTGCGACGTGGGCGTATCGCTCCAGATAGGCAACGGGCGCCTGGTAGGGAGTGTGGGGAGCCGTGAACGCGAGGTAGAGGAACAGTGGTGTCTGCGGATCGTGCCCCTGGATCAGCCGTACGGCTTCGGCACCGAACAGCTCCGTGTCGTAACCCTCCTCCTTCAGCAACTCGTTGTCGCGGTACCAGTCGTTAACGCCGTGCGCCTCGTGCTTGAAGTGGTCGATCTCGCCGACCAGTGGGCCATAGAAGCTGTCGAAGCCGCGCTGGCGGGGCCAGAAGTCGGTATCGGCATGACCCAGGTGCCACTTGCCGATCAGGGCGGTTCGATAGCCCGCGCCTTGGAGTGCCTGCGGCAACAGGAACTCGTCGGTCGCAAGGCCATAGCTCGCGCCCGAGGGAATGACACCGGTCTGCAGCCCGTAGCGCAGAGGATAGCGGCCCGTCATCAGCGCGGCGCGCGTGGGCGTGCACATGGGCTGGGCATAGAACTGGGCGAGGCGGGCACCGCCTTCGGCGAGGCGGTCCAGGTTCGGCGTCTCGATGTCCGATCCATGAAAGCCAACATCGGCGAACCCGAGGTCGTCCGCCATGATGTAGAGGATGTGGGGGCGGGGCGTGTCCATCGCGCGGGCGCGGGGAGAAACGAGCGACAACCCGGCGACCGCAGCCAGGAAGCTGGCCCCGGAGGCGAGCACGTCGCGCCTGGAAGGCCGGGCAGCGTCGGCCAACGGAGGATCAATCGAGGCATTCATGGCAGGATTCCTGTTATGTCCCGGTACGCTGGACACAGCGAAAGCCGATGTGCACCGATGCGGTGTCGATGGTTTGAGGCTGGCGTGCGGCTGGGCGGTAGCGTCGGCAGTAGTTCGGCGCGCACAGATGCGAGCCGCCCTTCAATACCTTGCGGGGAATGACCGGCCCCAGCCCGTATGGAACGGCGGATGTCGCCGCGCCGCCGACATCGGCACTGCCGGCCAGACAGCAATTCTTCACAATCCGGTCGCGATGGTCGGGCCGGTACCAGTCGTCCGTCCACTCCCATACGTTGCCGATCATATCGAACAGGCCGTACCCGTTGGCCGCAAAGGCCGTCACCGGGGACGTGGCGGCATATCCGTCCAGCGCGAGGTTCTCGTCCGGAAAGCGGCCCTGCCACAGGTTGGCGCGATGGATCCCGTCCGGAAGCAATAGAGCACCCCAGGAGAACTCGGTGCGGTCCAGGCCACCGCGCGCTGCGTACTCCCACTCCGCCTCGCTGGGCAGCGCCTTGCCATGCCACCGCGCATAGGCCATCGCATCATCGTAGGAGACATGGACCACGGGATGGTCGGCGAGCCCGTCGATGCTGCTGTCCGGCCCCTGCGGATGACGCCAGTCGGCACCGGGGACGAAGCGCCAGCAGCGCGTCCAGTCGTCGTTGTCCCCGGCCTCGCCTGGCGAAGCGAACACGAGCGAGCCGGGAACGAGTTGCTGTGGATCGGCGTCCGGATAGTTCGTGGCGCAGGGTAGCTGCTCGGCAGCGGTAACGTATCCGGTCTCGGCGACGAAGCGTGCGAAGGCGCGGTTGGTCACAGGTGTCCGGTCGATCCAGAAGCCCTGGACTGCGACCTCATGCATCGGCGCTTCTTCCGGATAATGATCGTCCGACCCCATGTGGAAGACCCCGCCGGGGATCCAGATCATCCCGGCATCGGTTGCCGGTCGCATCGCAGCCGGCTCCTGGAGCCTCTGGATGTCGCCACAAGCGTTCATGGCAGTTCCGCATTCGGCCGCCCCAACGTTTGAACGCCGCGGCTGCCGACGGAGTCGGGCGCCGGTGATCAAGATCGGAACGAGTTCGTCCGCCTCTATTTTTGCGACGCTGGCGGAATGCGCTCAATTACCATTTGATGCCATGTGATTGGCCGGTGGCAGGCCGGCTGGCAGCCTCCATTGTCCTGTAGGCCAACGGTGTCTGCCCTTCCCAGCGACGGAACGCCCGTACGAAATGAGCGGGATGCCGGTAGCCGAGTGCCCGGCCGACCGAGGCGACGGGAATGCTGGCATCGAGGAGGAAGATGCGTGCCCGCTGGTGCCGCCAGGCATCGACCTCCGCTTCGAAGGAAGTGCCGAGGCCGGCAAGGCGCCGCTGAAGGGTGCGCGGCGAGAGGCCGAGGCTGCGTGCCGTATCGACCAGGTAAAGCGACCCACTCAGCGCAGCACCTTCGAACATCCGGAAAAGTGCGGCGACGAGTGCATCGTCGTCGAGCCAAGCGACACCCGGTGCCAACCCCGACATGTCGCGAGGCCATGGGTTATTGCCAAAACGCGTGTCGCCGAACAGGAGGCTCGGTCGGTCCAGCCACTTGGCGTCGAACGTCAACGTGATCCCGCCGCTGGTGCCGAACGTCGTGCACGTGCCGAGCTTATCCTCGTAGATCCGGGCAGGAGCCCA
>JAESGR010000369.1_pt1 | contig 40999 bp, 30 predicted proteins | sample 9269771 | NCBI WGS metagenome assembly JAESGR01 (sample SAMN15739572, study PRJNA653492) | algae metagenome | isolation source: Chroococcus sp. CMT-3BRIN-NPC107 and co-occurring heterotrophs from well... | place: USA: Clark Mountains Wilderness, California | collected 2010-04-18 | reverse complement strand
GAAGGGCGACACCTTCGTGCTGGCGGATCTCGACGGGGACCGGCAGGCGGAGTTCAAGATCCGGCTCGACGGAGCGATCGATCTGAAGATCGGCGACTTCATCCTGTAGCGCGTGGGGCACGGCCCGGACCTCCAGGCGGGGCCGGGCGAGCCGAGGGGCTGACCCTGGTGCTGGATCTCGAAGATCAAGAAGCCGGTCGGCATCAAGGATTTCGGTCCGGCGCTCGATCGGATCTTCCTGAACGATGCGGCCTTCGAGGGCCTCGGCACCGGGAGCCCTCAGGGCCCGCCGCTCGCGGGTCAGACGTTCGTGGCCAACTCAGGTCTGGCGACGAACAAGAAGGGCGCGCAGGTCATCTGCGAGACCGATACGGGCATGCTCTGGTACGACGGGACGGCAAGTAGGGATCTGCCGACCTCGCCAACAGGGCCGCCCTGACGATCTCGCAGTTCGAACTCTACCGAGATCTACCCCCTCCGGGAGGTCTTCCCCACCGTCCTGATTCAGGCGTTCGGCGGGCGGCGCCGGGGGGCGGATTCGCAGGCGTAACCGCTGCATTCAGTGCGGATGGGCTGGCGATGATCAGCCCATCCTCGGATGCAGGGTTCCGGGAGATGTTCCACAAGGGCAAAACCTGTTGACCGTCAGCGGCGCGAAGCGGCGGTCGACAGCTGCGCAGGGATAGTCAGGTCCATGAACGCAACCAAAGTCGTGAGTCAGCCTCGCAGTATGGCGGCCGGAAGGCGCATACGCGGACGCATCTCACGCCTTCCGCGCATGTGAATGCAAATCCAGAAGTCCGCGTCGCGCTGCCCGGGTCCCCAGGCCGGGGAGGGGCTATCACCTAACCCTATATCTACCTGAAAACCCTCTTCATAAAAGTGCTTTGGACAAAAGCACTTAGAGGGTTGGTGCGGCCAAGAGGACTCGAACCTCCACGGGTCTCCCCACTAGCACCTCAAGCTAGCGCGTCTACCAATTCCGCCATGGCCGCAGGTAGTCGGTCCGGGATATTCTCCCGGGGCGGCGGAGCGTGTAACAGATCGATGCGGCGGCCACAAGCCCGTTCGAGGGCGCGTTGCGCGGGCCCGGAAGCGCTGCCCGGACGCCGCCGCGACGAGACCCGCTCCCCGTCTGGCCGAGGGCCGGGCGAGCCCCCATCTCACCCTCTCGTCCCGCCCCGGATCGCCCGATGAACGCCCGCTCCCAGCTTGCCGAGACGCTCCTGCCCGCCACAGGCGCGGACCCGGTCGAATGGGCGATCGCGGAGGGGCTCGTCGGGTACGAGGAGGCCGTGGCCGAGATGGAGGCCCGCGTGGCCGCGATCGCGGCCGGGACGGCGCGGGAGCGGGTCTGGCTCGTGGAGCACCCGCCGCTCTACACCGCCGGCACCTCGGCCCGGGACGACGACCTCGTCGAGCCGGAGCGCTTCCCGGTCCACCGGACGGGGCGGGGCGGCCAGTTCACCTATCACGGGCCGGGCCAGCGCGTGGCCTACGTGATGCTCGACCTCGGGCGCCGCACGCCGGACCTGCGCCGCTACGTCGCCGCCCTCGAGGCCTGGCTCATCGGCACGCTCCAGGCCTTCAACATCCGCGGCGAGCGGCGGGAGGATCGGGTCGGGGTCTGGGTGCGCCGGCCCGAGAAGGCGCCGGGGCCTCACGGAGAGCCTGCCGAGGACAAAGTCGCGGCGATCGGGATCCGGGTGCGGCGCTGGGTGACCTATCACGGCATCAGCCTCAACGTGGAGCCGGACCTGGACCATTTCTCCGGCATCGTGCCCTGCGGGGTGCGCCTGCACGGGGTCACGAGCCTGGTCGATCTCGGCATCCCGGTCACGATGCCGGAGGTCGATAGTGTCCTGCGGGCCACGTTCGAGGACGTGTTTGGCCCGACCGTCACGGTTTCCGCCTGATCCGCCTTTCCAAGCGCGGCGCTTCCGTTAACCTGCGGCGCAAATCAGTCAGGTTCCCAATGCGCTCCGCCCTTCTCGCCGTCCCGCTCGCCCTCCTGGCCTCGGCCTGCGCCTACCGTCCGGAGCCGACCGACCAGATCCGCATCGTCGATTCGCCCGCGGACGTGAGGGTGTGCACGCGCCTCGGCGAGGTCAGCCCGACGGTCCCGACCGGACCGACCTTCGAGGACGCCCTCGAATCCATGCTCCAGAACACGGTCGCGCTCGGCGGCACGGACCTCTACGTCAGCCAGCGCTCCCGCGACTGGGCGCTCGTGCGCGGCATCGCCTACCGCTGCGGCGCGGGCGTGGCCGTCCGCGGCCGGATCGTCACCGTGGTGCGCGCCAAGGGCTGAGCCGGCCGGGCGCGGTTGCGACAGCTTCGTTGCCCCGCCTCCCGCCGCGCGCTAAACGCGGGATACGCCAACCTCGTCAGGGCAGGGGACCCGCGTTCAGTGCCAGTCATCGCCTCGTCCGCCGACCTCACCTCCGACGCCGCCCAGGCCAACCGCGCGGCCTGGCAGGATCTTGCCGCAGAACTCGGCGAACGCCGCGCCGCCGTGGCGGCGGGCGGACCGCCCAAGGCGCGCGAGCGGCACCTCGCCCGCGGCAAGCTCCTGCCGCGCGAGCGCGTCATGCGCCTCCTCGACCCCGGCGCGCCCTTCCTCGAACTCGGCTCGCTCGCGGCCTTCGGGATGTACGAGGATGCGATCCACTCCGCCGGCATCATCACCGGGATCGGCCGGGTGATGGGCCGCGAGGTCATGGTGGTCTGCAACGATTCCACCATCAAGGGCGGCACGTACTATCCCATGACGGTGAAGAAGCACCTGCGCGCCCAGGAGGTCGCGCGGGAGAACCGGTTGCCCTGCCTCTATCTCGTGGATTCCGGCGGCGCGAACCTGCCGCACCAGACGGAGGTCTTTCCCGACCGCGACCATTTCGGCCGCATCTTCTACAACCAAGCGACGCTCTCCTCCCTGGGCATCCCGCAGATCGCCTGCGTGATGGGGTCCTGCACGGCCGGCGGCGCCTACGTGCCCGCCATGTCGGACGAGACCATCATCGTGCGCAAGCAGGGCACGATCTTCCTCGGCGGTCCCCCGCTCGTGAAGGCGGCGACCGGCGAGGTGGTCTCGGCGGAAGACCTCGGCGGCGCCGACGTGCATGCCAGGCAAAGCGGCGTCGCCGACCACTACGCGACCGACGACGTCCATGCGCTGGCGATCGCCCGGCGGATCGTCGGCACGCTCAACACCCGGAAGTGCATCGACATCGACCTCGCCGAGCCGGTCGACCCGCGCTACGCGGCGGACGACCTCGACGCTATCGTGCCCACCGACCTCAAGAAGCAGTACGACATCCGGGAAGTCATCGCCCGGCTCGTGGACGGGTCGGAGTTCGACGAGTTCAAGCGCCTCTACGGCACGACGCTCGTGACGGGCTTCGCCCGCATCTGGGGCATCCCGGTCGGCATCATCGCCAACAACGGCATCCTGTTCTCGGAGAGCGCCCAGAAGGGGGCGCATTTCATCGAGCTGTGCTGCCAGCGCCGCATCCCGCTCCTGTTCCTGCAGAACATCTCGGGCTTCATGGTGGGCCGGCAATACGAGGCCGGCGGCATCGCCAAGGACGGCGCCAAGCTCGTCACGGCGGTCGCCTGCGCGGCGGTGCCGAAGATCACGGTGCTGGTCGGCGGCTCGTTCGGGGCCGGCAATTACGGCATGGCGGGCCGGGCCTATTCGCCGCGCTTCCTCTTCACCTGGCCGAACTCGCGCATCTCGGTCATGGGCGGCGAGCAGGCGGCAAGCGTGCTCGCCACCGTGCGGCGCGACAACTTCGAGGCCGACGGCAAGGCCTGGAGCGCCGAGGACGAGGAAGCCTTCAAGGCGCCGATCCGCGCCCGCTACGAGGAGGAGGGCAGCCCCTACTACGCCACCGCGCGCCTGTGGGACGACGGCATCATCCTGCCCTCGGAGACGCGGCGGGTGCTCGGATTGGCGTTCTCGGCGACCCTCAACGCGCCGGTGCCGCCGACGACGTTCGGCGTGTTCCGGATGTAGCGGACGCTTTCAACCCTCACGCTTGACGACCGAATACGCCAACTTAAAGTAGACCCTCCTGACGGAGGGGTGCCATGAAGGTGGTGGGCGCGAGGTTGCGCGGGACGGACGGCGAGGACGTCCGGTTCGTGAAGACGGGCAACATGGGAGGCAAGCTCCAAGGCGGGCAGCCCCGGTACCTCGTCATTCATTACACGGCCGGCGCGAACGCGAGCGGCGCCATCAAGACGTTCCAGAACGGGGAGCCCGGAAAGCGGACCTCCGCGCATCTCGTCGTCGATCACGACGGGTCCATCGCGCAGATGGTGCCGTTCGATACGGTCGCCTGGCATGCCGGGGCGAGCCGATGGAAGGGCGACGACGGCCTGAACGCCTGTTCGATCGGGATCGAGATCGCGAACTGGGGCAAGCTGGAACAGCACGCCGACGGATCCTGGATGAGCTGGACGGGCAAGGCCCGGGTTCCCAAGGAGCGGGTCGTTCTCGCCGAACACAAGAACGCCCTGGGGACGGTCCATGGCTGGGAGATGTTCGACGAGGAGCAGTACGAGGCCACGATCGCGGCCGCTCGGGCGATCGTCGCCGCCTACAAGATGGAGCCCTGGGACCTGGTCGGCCACGACGACATCTCGCCCGTCCGCAAGATCGACCCGGGGCCCGCCTTCAATATGGACCGATTCCGCGCCCGGGTCTTCGGCCGCGAGGTGGACACGTGGAACGACACGCTGTTCAGGGTCAGCTCGCCGAGCGGGCTCAACATGCGGATCGGACCCGGGATCGGCGAGAAGACCATCAAGAATCTCCCGGACGGGACCATGGTTCATCTCATCCAGAAGACAGGGGTCTGGTGGATGGTCGCGGAGGTGGTCGGCGGCAACGACGACACGACCGGGTATGTCCACAGTCATTGGCTGATGCCCGTGTGACGCGCGAAGGGCGGCCAAAGGGGTTGCTTCCGGACGAGCGGTCGACCGCAGCGCTGCTCCGCGGACGGGCCCGGGCATCCGCGCCCGCCCGGTCCCCGCCCTTCTTCGCCATTGTCATCGCCGGCGGTCCGGAGGACCATGGATCCCGACCTGTGTGGATCATGGACACCGCGGAGTTCCCTGCATGGCGCCTGGCTCCACCCTCGAAGAGCGTCGCCGCCGCTATGCCGAGACGGTGCTGCGCGCCGCGCATGTGGACGACCCGCGCATCGCGCGGGTCTTCGCGACCATCCCGCGCGAGAGCTTCCTGCCGCCCGGGCCGTGGACGACGATCTCGGCCGGAATCGCGACCACCACGCCGGATGCCGATCCCGTCCATCTCTACGACAACGTCCTGATCGCCCTCGACCGCGAGAAGGGCATCAACAACGGCGAGCCGGCGCTGCATGCCGCCTGGCTCGCGCTCGTGGATCCGCAGCCGGGCGAGACGGCGGTGCACGTGGGGACGGGGACGGGCTACTACACCGCGATGCTCGCCGCCCTGGTGTCCCCCGGCGGGCGGGTCGAGGCCTACGAGATCCACGAGGGGCTCGCCGCGGCGGCCGCGCGCAACCTCGCGGGCTTCGGCAACGTGGCGGTCCATGCCGGCTCGGCGCTGGCGCGCCCGCTGCCGCCCGCGGACGTGGTCTACGTGAACGCGGGCGTGGCGGCGCCTGACGCCGCATGGCTGCGGGCGCTCGCGCCCGGCGGCCGCATGATCTTCCCCTGGCAGTCCCTGTCAAACTGGGGCCACACGGTGCTGGTGCTCCGCCGCGGCGGCGGCTACGCGGCGCGGATCGGCATGAGCGTCGGCTTCATCAATTGCGAGGGGCAGGATCGCCTGATCCCGAAAGGGCGCCTCACCGATTCCGCCATCCTAGCGACGCGCTCCCTCTGGCTCTCGGCGGAGCACGCCCCGGACGAGACCGCGACGGCCGTGTTCGACCACGTCTGGTTCTCCTCACGCGAGATCGCCTGACCGCGGGGGCCGCCGCATCCCGGAAGCACGGAAAAGCGGACCCGCCTTGAAACGGCCACGCTCGGGTCACGCCGCGTTCAAGAAGCGGAATTCATCTAAGCTCCGCTGCGACCGGAGGACCCCCATGCGCGCCCTGCTCGGATTCCTGTGCCTGTTCTCCTGCACCCAGGCGGCGTCGGCGGCCCAGCGCCTCGACGACGCGCGCACCGCCCGCACCGCGGAGGTGCGCGCGGTGCTGTCCGAGATCTCCGCAAAGCGCGAGGCCGCTGACGAGGACCCGTCCCACGACCTGCCCGAGGACCTGCGCGCAGCCGTGGAGGCCTGGACGCGGGGGTGAGGGCTCTCGACGGAGGGCGGCGCCGCGCCGTCGCCTCCGGCCGGAGCCCTCGCGCTGCGGGAAACCCTCGATGTCATCCCCGGCCGGAGCGCGAGAGCGCGCAGGGGAAGGGATCCGGGACCCAATTTGTCATCCCCGGCCGGAGCGCGAGAGCGCGCAGGGGAAGGGGATCCAGCGCAACGACTTGCTGCGAAGCAGCGCCTTATGGATCCCACAGAAGGAGCCGCTTCGCGGCAGCTTCATCGTGCTGGATCCCCTTCCCCTCCGGCGGCTGCGCCGCTTCCGGCCGGGGATGACATCGTGCCCTTCCCCTGCGCCCTGACGGGCTCCGGCCGGGGATGACACAGCAGGTCATCCCGCCGTCGGAACAGCTTCCGCCCGACGATCACACCGGGGCGTGGCCGAGCGCCGCCCGAGCCCAAAATGTTGCCCCCGCGCAACACCCATGAATCATCCTCTTCCTGCCTCCGATCGCCCCAAGCTCCGCCGCGAAGCCGCCATAAACCGGCAGCACTTCAGGATCGGTCTAAAGTGCTTTGCCGACAAGGCTTTGCGGTAGACGCGAGATCCCGCCGGCTACGGTGAAAACCCGTTCACCGTGTCCCGTGGGGATCGTTGCACCGCCCGGCGCGCGCATGGCAGATCACGACGGTTCCGTCCGTGACGGGACCGGGGAGTGCCAAGAGGCAAGAAGGGGTCAATCCCATGGACGCGCGCATCGTCGACAAGTCGAAGCTCCCGAGCCGTCACGTCACGGAAGGGCCGGAGCGCGCGCCGCACCGCTCGTACCTCTACGCCATGGGCCTGACGACCCAGCAGATCCACCAGCCGCTGGTCGGCGTCGCGTCCTGCTGGAACGAGGCCGCACCCTGCAACATTTCGCTCATGCGCCAGGCCCAGTCGGTCAAGAAGGGCGTGGCGTCTGCGGGCGGCACCCCGCGCGAGTTCTGCACCATCACGGTCACCGACGGCATCGCCATGGGCCATGCCGGCATGAAGGCCAGCCTCCCCTCCCGCGAGGTGATCGCCGATTCGGTCGAGCTCACCATGCGGGGCCACGCCTACGACGCGCTCGTCGGCCTGGCGGGCTGCGACAAGTCCCTGCCCGGCATGATGATGGCGATGGTGCGGCTCAACGTGCCCTCGATCTTCATCTACGGCGGCTCGATCCTGCCCGGCACCTTCAAGGGCCGGCCCGTCACCGTGCAGGACGTGTTCGAGGCGGTCGGCAAGCACTCGGTCGGCGCCATGTCGGACGCCGATCTCGACGAGCTCGAGCAGGCGGCCTGCCCCTCGGCCGGCGCCTGCGGGGCCCAGTTCACCGCCAACACCATGGCGACGGTCTCGGAGGCCATCGGCCTCGCGCTGCCGTACTCCGCCGGCGCCCCGGCGCCTTACGAGATCCGCGACCGGTTCTGCGCCACGGCGGGCGAGATGGTCATGGAGCTGGTGCGCCAGCAGATCCGCCCGCGCGACATCGTCACCCGCAAGGCGCTCGAGAACGCCGCGACCGTGGTCGCCGCCTCCGGGGGCTCCACGAACGCCGCCCTTCACCTGCCCGCGATCGCGCACGAGTGCGGCATCAGCTTCGACCTGTTCGACGTCGCCGAGATCTTCAAGCGCACCCCCTACATCGCAGACCTCAAGCCCGGCGGGCGCTACGTCGCCAAGGACCTGTTCGAGGTCGGCGGCATCCCGCTCCTGATGAAGACCCTGCTCGACGCCGGCTATCTCCACGGCGACTGCATGACGGTCACGGGCCGCACGATCGCCGAGAACATGGCGAGCGTGAAGTGGAACGACGAGCAGGACGTGGTGCGTCCGGCCACGAGCCCGATCACGCCCACGGGCGGCGTCGTCGGCCTGAAGGGCAACCTGGCGCCCGAGGGAGCGATCGTGAAGGTCGCCGGCATGCCGGCCGACCACCAGACCTTCCGCGGCCCCGCCCGCTGCTTCGACGGCGAGGAGGCCTGCTTCGAGGCGGTCCGGACGCGTGCCTACAAGGAGGGCGAGGTCCTCGTGATCCGCTACGAGGGCCCGAAGGGCGGCCCCGGCATGCGCGAGATGCTGTCCACCACCGCGGCGCTCTACGGCCAGGGCATGGGCGACAAGGTCGCGCTCATCACGGACGGGCGCTTCTCGGGCGCCACGCGCGGCTTCTGCATCGGGCATGTGGGCCCCGAGGCAGCCATCGGCGGCCCGATCGGGCTCCTGCGCGACGGCGACATCATCGCGATCGACGCCATCCGGGGCACGATCGAGGTCGAGCTCTCCCACGAGGAGCTGGCCCAGCGCCGGCAGGCCTGGCAGCCGCGGCCTCTGCCCACGCCCTCGGGCTACCTTTGGAAATACGCGCAGACCGTGGGGTCCGCGAAGGACGGCGCCGTGACCCATCCGGGCGGGGCTGTGGAAAAGCACACCTATGCGGACATCTAGGCTCCTCGCAGCCACGCTTGGCGCATGGCTCATCGGCGCGGGCGGCGCGGCCGCCCTCGAGGTGTCCGCGCGCGCCCAGGCGCTCGCGCCCATCCCGGTGCCGGTGCCGAAATACGGCTCCGCCCGCGAGGCCCTGCGCAACGGCATGCGCGACTACAACGCAGGCGACAAGGCCGGCGCCGCGCAGGCGCTGGAATACGCGGCCACGCAGGGCCACACCCTCGCGCTCTGGAAGCTCGCCCGCATGTACGCGCAAGGCGACGGCGTCCAGCACGACGACCTCAAGGCCTTCGAGTACTATTCCAAGCTCGCCGACCAGAACGCGGACGAGAGCCCGGATTCCCCGAACGCCGGCGTGGTCTCCAGCGCCTTCGTGGCGCTTGGCACCTATTTCCTCGACGGCATCAAGGGCTCGTACGTGGCCGCGAACCCGTCGCGGGCCTTCGAGATGTTCCATTACGCGGCGTCGTATTTCAGCGATCCGAACGCGCAGTACAGCCTGGCGCGGCTCTATCTCGACGGCACCGGCGTCACCAAGGACCCGCGGCTCGCGGCGCGCTGGTTCAACCTCGCGGCCGAGAAGGGCCACCACCCCTCGCAGGCGCTGCTCGGGCACCTGCTCATGAACGGCCAGGGCGCGCCCCGCCAGCGCGCCAAGGGCCTGATGTGGCTGACGCTCGCCCGCGAGGCCGCCGATGCCGGCAAGGACGCCTGGATCTCCGACCTCTACGACAAGGCCTTCGCGGCGGCCTCCGAGAACGACCGCAAGCTCGCCCTGGCCTATCTGGAGCAGTACCTGCAGCGGCGGTGAGAGCCGCGGTCTCCCTCCGGCCTCCGGTTCCCTCTCTCCGCCTGCGGGGTAAGGGGCCGGTCGGCGAAGCGCGATAGGGCCGATCCATCTCCCTCCCCTCAGGGGAGGGTGGCGCCCGCAGGGCGACGGGTGGGGTGTTGCGCAAAGCGCATCCTAGAGCATTGAGGCCAGAACTCGCCTTCGGCGAACACCCCACCCCGCGCGGCTTGCGCCGCGTCGCCCTCCCCTGAGGGGAGGGAGGTGCTGGGCGGAACGCTCAATCGAGGTCGAGATCCACCATCACGGGCACGTGGTCCGAGGGCTTGTCCCAGCCGCGGGTTTCCTTGCGGATCGAGGCGGTCTTGAGCCGGTCGGCGGCCTGGGACGAGAGCAGGAGGTGGTCGATGCGGATGCCGTTGTTCCTCTGGAACGAGGCCGCCTGGTAGTCCCAGAACGAGTACAGCCCGGGCGCGTCGCTGCACGCGCGCACGGCGTCGGTGAGGCCCAGATGCAGCAATTCGCGGAACTTGGCGCGGCTCTCGGGCTGGAACAGCGCGTCCTTGGTCCAGGCCTGCGGATTGGCGGCGTCTTTCGGTTCCGGGATCACGTTGTAGTCGCCGCACAGCACCAGCGGCTCCTCGAGGCGCAGAAGCTCCTGCGCATGCGCGATGAGCCGGTCCATCCAGGCGAGCTTGTAATCGAATTTCGGGGTGCCGAGCGGGTTGCCGTTGGGCAGATAGATCGAGGCGACCCGCACCACGCCGCCGGGCGTCGAGATCACGCCTTCGAGGTAGCGCGCCTGCTCGTCCGAATCGTCGCCCGGCAGGCCGCGGCGCACGTCATCGAGCGGGCGCTTCGAGAGGATGGCGACGCCGTTATAGGCCTTCTGCCCGTGGGTGACGACGTTGTAGCCCGCGTCCTCGACCTCCGCGCGCGGAAAGCCCTCGTCGACGGTCTTGAGCTCCTGGAGGCAGACCACGTCGGGCTCGGCGCTCTTGAGCACCTGGAGCAGGTGGTCGAGGCGCTGCTTGATCGAGTTGACGTTCCAGGTGGCGATCCGCATCGCTTGCCCTCCCGCTTCGGGGTCCGCCGTGTCATCCGACGTTCGCGGGCCGCTGGCAAGGCTAGGGGATGGAGATCCGGCCTCACGAGCCGAAACGGATTCGGTAGCAAGGGAACCGACCGGCGGGGCATGGGGGGCGAAAGCCCCGCCGGTCGGACCGTCCGGTCCGCGCCTTCGACGCAACGCGGGCGGACCGGAGTTCGGGACAGGCGGTTACGCGGCGCGGTCGAGGGTCGGATAGTCGATGTAGCCCTCGGGTCCCCCGCCGTAGAAGGTCGCGCGGTCGGGCTCGTTCAGCGGCGCGTCGAGGCGCAGCCGGTCGACGAGATCCGGATTGGCGATGAAGGGCCGCCCGAATGCCACCGCGTCGACGCGGCCGCTCTCGATGTCCCCGATCGCGCGCTCGCGGGTGTAGCCGCCGTTGGCGATGTAGACGCCCCGGAAGGCGCGGCGCAGCTCGCCGTAATCGAGCCCTTCCACCGGCGCCTCGATGAGGTGGATGTAGGCCAGCCGGCGCCGGTCGAGCTCGCGCACCACGTGGCCGTAGAGCGCGGCCGGGTTCGAATCGAACGCGTCCTGCACTGGCGCGGGCGACAGGCGGATGCCGACGCGGCCGGGCTCCCACACTTTCAGCACGGCGTCCACGACCTCGAGGGTGAGGCGGGCGCGGTTCTCGATCGAGCCGCCATAGGCATCCGTGCGCCGGTTGGCGCTGTCGGCCAGGAACTGGTTGAGCAGGTAGCCGTTCGCGCCGTGGATCTCGACGCCGTCGAAGCCGGCCGCCTTGGCGTTGCGCGCCGCCTGCTCGAAATCGGCGACGACGCGGGGGATCTCGTCGAGGCGAAGCTCCCGCGGCTCGGACACGTCGACGAAGCCGCTCTCGATGAAGGTCTGGCTGTTGGCGCGGATCGCGGACGGCGCGACCGGCGCGGCGCCGTTCTCCTGCAACGCCGTATGCGAGATGCGGCCCACATGCCAGAGCTGGAGCACGATGCGCCCGCCGGCGGCGTGCACCGCGTCGGTGACCTTGCGCCAGCCCTGCACCTGCGCGTCCGTGTAGATGCCGGGCGTCCAGATGTAGCCCTGGCCCTCGCGCGAGACCTGCGAGGCTTCCGTGATCAGGAGCCCCGCGGAGGCACGCTGGGCGTAGTAGCGCGCGTTGAGCTCGTGCGGCGCGTCGGTGCCGGGCTCCGCCCGGTTGCGGGTCAGGGGCGCCATGACGATCCGATTGGGGAGCGTGAGGGCGCCGAGCTGGAGCGGCTGGAAGAGGATGCTGGCGTCGGAGGACATGTTATTCACCGGGAAAGTTCGTCAATTGACCTGTCGCACAGGTGCAGCAGCGATATGGGGGCTGTCCTGCGGACGCCATGTGCGCTGGCGCACATCGGCGGCGGTCGAGGCCGACGCAGGCGATTAACCCTTGTGAGTGCCGACGGCCGCGAACCGGCCCACGGTGGAAGCCACACATCCCGAATCAGGGGGCGGCGTGACGACGGCAGGACCCATCGGGATCGTTCTGATCGCGGTCGGCGACGAGCAGACCGGGGCGGTGCTGCGCGACGAGTTCGCGGGGCTCGGCTGGGGCGTCGTCGGGCCGTTCACGAGCAACTTCCAGGCCCTGCAATGGCTGGCCCTCGCGCCGGCGCGGACCGACGGCGGGGACGGGGCCGGCCGGGGGCCGCTCGATCTCGCGGTCGTGGATGCGCTGATGACGGACGGCGCCTCCTTGCGCCTGGCTCTGGCGCTGCGCCGCCGCAACGTGAAGGTGGCGTCGTTTGCGGCCTTCGACGTGAACCGCCGCCGGATCCGCGCCGAACTCCCGGACAGCCCGGGCCTCTGCCGCGAGGCGAGCGTCTCCGACCTGCTCCAGGCCTTTCACTGAAGGCTGCCGCGGGCGGGTTCGGACCGGCCGCGGCGGAGCGCAGGCGTCAGTAGGCCCGGCGCTTGCGGCGGATGAGGCCCCAGACCATCCGGATCAGGGCGAGGTTGCGGAACAGGCGCAGCATGGCGGATCTCCTCGATTGGCTTCTCGTCTGAGAGGCCAACGGATCAGCCGGGGAGGGGGTTCCGGCGCGCGGACGCGGGCCCGGGCCGGCCCTAAGGTCCGGCCTGCTCGTAGACCCGATTCAGGGCGAAGGCGACCAGGGCCGCGACAAGGACGACCACTGTGTAGAAGGCGACCTCCCGCGGTTCGAACCGCGGTCCCCCCTGCTCGCGCCGCCGGCGCTCCTCCTCCAGGGCATCGAGGAACTGCCCGTAATACAGCCACGCCAGGACGGCCGCCCCGGCCCCGCCGATCAGCCCGATCCGCCCCGTGATCACGGCGCCGCCGATCGGGAGGACGACCAACAGGACGGCGAGGACGGGGAGGTGCATGCGGACGGGCTCCGGGTGTGGACGGAGCGTGTGTAGAGCGGGCGCGGTGGCGGGGCTGTGGGGGAGCGCACATGGGGTATGTGCGGCAAGCCCGGCCATCGCAAGCGTCGGGTAAGGTGCGCGTTCGGCTCCGAACGCATTGTGGCGGGGACAAGCCCCGCCACTGCGCAAATCCTTCGGAATGGGGTGTTCGCTACGAACACCCCGTCGTGCTGCCGCACGTATCGCACTTCAAACAAGTCCCGTTCCGCACGAGCGTGAAGTTCGCGCATTCGGGGCACGACTCGCCCACATAGCCCTTCATCTTCGCCTCTGCCCGGCGGTCCGCCGTGCTCGGCCCCGTGCTCGCCGGCGCCTGGAAGGGCAGGGCGGCGAGCGCGGTGTCGGCGTCCTCCTCCAGGGCCACCTCGCCCTTCAGCGCCGTGGCGCCGGAGGTCACGTAGCCCACGGCTTCCGCGGTGACGCGGCCCTTGGGAGAAGCGCCGCCGGGGATCAGCATCAGGCGGTCCTGGTTGCCGCGCACCAGCCCCTTCGAGACGACCGCGGTGGCGGGGGCCGCCATCGGGGCGTCGCCGAGCTTCGACTGGCTCTCGCCGCGGCCGATCACCGTGTTGCCGATCTCGCTCGGGTCCACATGGGCGAGGTCGGTGCGGCCGAGATAGGAGATCGCGAGCTCGCGGAAGATGTAGTCGAGGATCGAGGTCGCATTCTTGATCGCGTCGTTGCCCTGCACGAAGCCCGAGGGGTCGAAGCGCGTGAAGGTGAAGGCCTCCACGTACTCCTCCAGCGGCACGCCGTATTGCAGGCCGAGGGAGACCGCGATCGCGAAGTTGTTCATCATCGCCCGGAAGGCGGCGCCCTCCTTGTGCATGTCGATGAAGATCTCGCCGAGGCGCCCGTCGTCGTACTCGCCGGTGCGGACATAGACCTTGTGGCCGCCGACGATCGCCTTCTGGGTATAGCCCTTGCGGCGGTCCGGCATCTTTTCACGCTCGCGGATGCGCTCCACCCGCTCGATGATCTTCTCGACGATCCGCTCCGAGACCTGCGCGGCCTTGGCGGCCGCCGGCTGCGCCAGGAACGCCTCGACCGCCTCGTCGGCCTCCTCGGCCTCGTCCGCGATGAGCGCGGAGTTCAGCGGCTGCGACAGCTTGGAGCCGTCGCGATAGAGCGCGTTCGCCTTGAGGGCCAGGCGCCAGGACAGCATGTAGGCGTTCTTGCAGTCCTCGACCGTGGCGTCGTTCGGCATGTTGATGGTCTTGGAGATCGCGCCCGAGATGAAGGGCTGCGCCGCCGCCATCATGCGGATGTGGCTCTCGACCGAGAGGTAGCGCTTGCCGATGCGCCCGCAGGGATTGGCGCAGTCGAAGACCGGGTAGTGCTCCTTCTTGAGGAAGGGCGCGCCCTCGAGGGTCATGGCGCCGCAGATGTGGACGTTCGCGGCCTCGATGTCGGCCTTCGAGAAGCCCAGGTACGGCAGGATCTCGAAGGACGGATCGCTGAGCTTCTCGGCCGGGACCTTGAGCGTGCTGACGAGGAAGTCCTCGCCGAGCGTCCACTTGTTGAAGACGAACTTGATGTCGAAGGCGCTCTTCAGCCCCTTCTCGACCGCCTCGATCTTCTCGTCCGTGAGGCCTTTCGCGCGCAAGCTTCCCGGGTTGATGGCCGGGGCCTGCTTCATGGAGCCGTGGCCGACCGCATAGGCCTCGATCTCGGCGATCTCGGATTCGCGGTAGCCCAGCACGCGCAGGGCATCCGGCACCGCCTGGTTGATGATCTTGAAGTAGCCGCCGCCGGCGAGCTTCTTGAACTTCACGAGCGCGAAGTCGGGCTCGATGCCGGTGGTGTCGCAATCCATCACGAGGCCGATCGTGCCGGTGGGCGCGATCACGGTGGATTGGGCGTTGCGGTAGCCGTTCTGCTCGCCGAGCGCGAGAGCCTGGTCCCACACGGCGCGGGCGCGCTCGATGAGGAGCTGGTCCGGGCAGGAGGCGTGGTCGAGCGGCACCGGATCGACGGCGAGGCCCTCATAGCCCTCGGCCAGCCCGTGCGCGGCGCGGCGGTGGTTGCGGATCACGCGCAGCATGCTGTCGGCGTTCTCGCGATAGCGCGGGAAGGTGCCGAGCTCGCCCGCCATCTCGGCCGAGGTCGCGTAGGCCGTGCCGGTCATGATCGCGGACAGAGCGCCGCAGAGCGCGCGGCCCTCGTCGGAGTCGTAAGCCAGGCCCATGGTCATCAGGAGGCCGCCGATATTGGCGTAGCCGAGGCCGAGCGTGCGGTACTCGTAGGAGAGCTGCGCGATCTCCTTCGACGGGAACTGCGCCATCATGACGGAGATTTCGAGCACCAGCGTCCAGAGCCGGCAGGCATGCTCGTAGGAGGCGACGTCGAGGCGCTTGGCCGCGCGGTCGTAGAAGGCGAGCAGGTTCGCGGACGCCAGGTTGCAGGCCGTGTCGTCGAGGAACATGTACTCCGAGCACGGGTTCGAGGCCCGGATCCGCCCGCCCGCCGGGCAGGTGTGCCAGTCGTTCATGGTGGTGTTGAAGTGCAGGCCCGGATCGGCCGAGGCCCAGGCCGCATGGCCGATGCGCTCCCAGAGGTCGCGCGCCGGCACGGTCTTCTTCACCTTGCCCGAGCGATAGACGAGGTCCCACGGCGCATTCGCTTCCACGGCGCGCAGGAAGTCGTCGGTGATCGAGACCGAGTTGTTCGAGTTCTGGCCCGACACCGTGAGATAGGCCTCGGAGTCCCAGTCGGTGTCGTAGATCGGGAACTCGATGTCGGTATAGCCCTGCTTGGCGAACTGGATGACGCGCTTGATGTAGTTGTCCGGGATCATGGCGCGGCGGGCGAGCTTGATCTCGCGCTTGAGCGCCGGGTTCTTCTCGGGCTCGAAGCAGGCGTCGCCTTCCGCCTCGCAGTTCACGCAGGCCTTCATGATGGCCTTGAGGTGCTTGTTGGCGAGCTTGGAGCCGGTGACGAGCGCCGCGACCTTCTGCTCCTCCTTCACCTTCCAGTCGATGTACTCCTCGATGTCGGGGTGATCGACGTCGACCACCACCATCTTGGCGGCGCGGCGCGTGGTGCCGCCCGACTTGATGGCGCCGGCCGCCCGGTCGCCGATCTTCAGGAAGCTCATGAGGCCGGAGGAGCGACCGCCGCCCGAGAGCCGCTCGCCCTCGCCGCGCAGGCGCGAGAAGTTCGAGCCGGTGCCGGAGCCGTACTTGAAGAGGCGCGCCTCCCGGACCCACAGGTCCATGATGCCGCCCTCGTTCACGAGGTCGTCCTGCACGCCCTGGATGAAGCAGGCATGCGGCTGCGGGTGCTCGTAGGCCGACTTCGACTTCGTCAGCTTGCCCGTCTTGTGGTCGACGTAGAAATGGCCCTGGCCCGGGCCGTCGATGCCGTAGGCCCAGTGCAGGCCGGTGTTGAACCATTGCGGCGAGTTCGGCGCCACCATCTGGTTCGCGAGCATGAAGCGCATCTCGTCGAAGAAGGCCTGCGCGTCCTCCTCGCTCGAGAAATAGCCGCCCTTCCAGCCCCAATAGGTCCAGCAGCCGGCGAGCCGGTCGAACACCTGCTGCGAGCGGATCTCGGAGACGAAGCGCTCGTCCTCGGGCAGGGAGGCGAGGGCCTTGTCGTCGGGAACCGAGCGCCAGAGCCAGGAGGGGACGTCGTTCTCCTCGACCTTCTTCAGGCGCGCGGGCACGCCCGCCTTGCGGAAATACTTCTGGGCCAGCACGTCGCAGGCCACCTGGCTCCAGGTCTCCGGGACCTCGATGTCGTCGAGCTTGAAGACCACCGAGCCGTCCGGGTTGCGGATCTCGCTCGTTGCGCGCCGGAAGGCGAGGGAGGAATAGGGCGACTGGCCCCGGGTGGTGTAACGCCGCTCGATCCGCATGACCTGTTTCCTCGAAATTTTGGGACAAGCGTCCCCGGGCCGCGCAGCCGTGCGGCTCCCTGTCCTCGAATTGTCCGTACGCCCCCGCGGCGCTTGCTCCGCGCCGCAAAATTCCTGTCCGTCCGCGTTCGGCCTCCTTCCGGAGACTCGACAGCCCTGCGCGGTTCGATCCCTCGCCGCGCGGCTTCTCGTCCTAGCCTTCCGGAGTTTGAACCGGCTCCTCGGAGCCGGAGGCCGTCTCAGATCGGCACCCGGCAAAGCTAGTCGGCTCGAAACCCTCACGTCAAGAACTAGTGCCCGGAGGCTTGGTTCCGCCCCATATATAGTGACGGGCATGTGAATCCTGTGGATAGTTTCAGGCCTCTTTTTAAGGCCCTGAGACTCCTTGCTGAATCTCCTCGGCGGCCCGACAAGATTCTCATGGGGACGGCCGGAACCGGGCTGCCGGCAGGGTTAACGGCAGCGGTTTGGATCCCCGGGAAACAGACTGCCCGGCCGCCTCGACTTGGCGCCGCGAACGCACGCGAAACTTGCGCCGGGCGGCTCAAAACATGGCACGGCCAGCGAGAATCGGCGGAGGCCGCGGGGAGGGGGCTTCGCCGGGGGCGGGGCGAGAATCAGGGGCGGTCGAGGGCTGCACCCCGACTCCCCGCCGCACTCCCCCTCTCCCCGTGAACGGGGAGAGGGGGAGTGCCGCGGGTAGAGGAGGTGCGCAGCGGGGAGAGGGGGCCCGCTGGCGGCGAGCGGGCGCCCCTCCCCGACCCTCACCTCCGCACTGGACTTCGCGAGGTCGCGTCGCCATAGTCCGCGCCGATTTCCGGACCCGCCGGCGACGTCCGCCGTTGACCCTCATCCCCTCCGGACAAGGCCCGACGATGAAAGAGCTCCTGCTCAAGATCTTCACCTGGTGGAACGGCACGACCGTGGGCACCGACCTCTACACCCGCCGCTTCGGCCAGTTCGTCGGCGAGGACGAGTTCGGCAACCGCTACTACCGCTACACCCAGGCCAACGAGATCGACCCCAATGTGGGCGCCGAGCGCCGCTGGGTGGTCTACAACGGGCCGGCCGACGCCTCCCGCGTGCCGCCGGGCTGGCGCGGCTGGCTCACCCATAATTTCGAGCTGCCCCCGACCGAGGACCCCTACCAGCCGCGCGAGTGGGAGCGGCCGCACGTCCCGAACCTCACCGGCACGCCGGGCGCCTACCGTCCGCGCGGCTCGCAGCTCTCCACCGGCGAGCGCCCGGCCGCCACGGGCGACTACGTGCCCTGGACGCCGGGCGAGTAGGCCCCGTCGCCGCCGCCCTGCCTGCGTCCCGAAACAGCTCCGGTCGCCCCAGCCCATGCTGACCCGCCTGCACCACTCGAACTGCCTCGAATGCGGCAAGCCCTACGGCGACCCCGCCTTCGCCTACCATTACGGGCGGATCGAGAACGGCCCGGCCTATTGGTCGGAGCGCGGGCTCCTGTGCTCGCATCCTTGCGCGATGGAGCATTTCAAGCGCCGCCGTGCGGCCGGCGACCCGATGCGCGAGCCGGCGCCCAATCCGCTGGAGCAGATGACGGCCGGTCGGAAGTAGCAGCCGGAGCCGGTCCCGCGGACGACCACCCGGGGCCCCGGCGGCCGGGAGGGGCGCCTCGCGCCCGGCGCCCTTTTTCCATCACGGTTCGCATGCTAACGCCGGAGGACGATGGGACCCGCGGGATGCCGTGCGTCCCCGGGAGCCGGGCAGCGAGGACGGGTGGGATGCGGATGACGATGGGGCGACTGGCCCTGGCCCTGGCCGCGACGGCTTCGCTTGGCGGGCCGGCGCTCGCCGACAAGATCAAGAACCCGACGGCCGTGTTCTCCGGGCTCGACAAGATCACCGGCCGCATCGTGTCGTTCGAGGTCGCGACCGACGAGACCGTGCAGTTCGGCGCCCTGCAGCTCACGCCGCGCATCTGCTACAGCCGTCCGCCGACCGAGAGCCCCAACACCACCTCCTTCGTGGAGGTCGACGAGGTCACGCTGGAGAACGCCTACCGGCGCATCTTCACGGGCTGGATGTTCGCCTCGAGCCCCGGGCTCTCGGGCATCGAGCACCCGGTCTACGACGTCTGGCTCGTGGAGTGCAAAGGCGGCACGGAAGTGATCGCCGAGCCGCGCGACGTCTTCGACGAGCCGCCGCCGGGCCAGCAGCAGCGCCGTCAGGCCGAGCGCAACCCGGCCGAGCGCCCTGCCGCGCCTGTGCCCGATGCCGCGGCCGCCGCGGCGGCGGCCCGGGTCGACGTGGCGCCGCCGCGCGGCGTCCCGACGGTGCCGGCGCAGCAGCCCACGCGCCGCTTCTTCCCGACCACCGGCGCCGGATCGAGCCCGATCATCAACACCGACCGCTGACGCGTCTTCCGGCCGCTCAGGCGCCGTCGCCCAGGGCCGCCAGGATTTCGGAGCCGGGCACGGTCCGGTCGGGAGGCCAGACGTCCCAGGTGGCCGGCCGCTCGACGGCGTCGTGCAGCAGGAGCCGGTACTCGCGCCGCGGCACCTCGTAGGCGCCGAACTGCGACAGGTGGTCGGTCACGAACTGGGTGTCGAGGAGGACGAACCCGCCGCGGCGCAGGCGCGCGACGAGATGCACGAGCGCGACCTTCGAGGCGTCGCGCTCGGTGTGGAACATGCTCTCGCCGAAGAACGCCGCGCCGAGGCGGACCCCGTACAGGCCGCCGACGAGCCGGCCGTCGCGGTAGACCTCGACGGTGTGGCAATGGCCGCGGTCGAACAATTCGCCGTAGAGCTCGCGGATGCGCCCGCTGATCCAGGTCTTCTGCCGCCCGTCCGCGGGCGCGGCGCAGCCCGCGATCACCGCGTCGAAGTCGCGGTCAACCTGCACGGTGAAGCGGTCGGAGCGCACCGTGCGGGCGAGGCGCCTGGCGAGCCTGAACCCGTCGAGCGGAATGATGCCGCGCTCGCGCGGCTCGACCCAGAACAACGTCGGATCGTCGGCATCCTCCGCCATCGGGAAGATGCCGGCCGCATACGCCTTGAGCAGGATCTCGGGCGTGATGTCGAAGGAGCCGCCGTGCATCGGGTCAATCTAAGCCCGGGACGTCCGGGAAGCGAGGGGCAACAGCCCCCTCTTCCCGTCATCGGACTCCCTCTCCCCGCCTGCGGGGAGAGGGAGCACGAGGCGGGGAGGGGGAGTCCGGTGCCGAGCGGTTCGCCCGCTACGCCTCCTCGATGCCGCCGGTCTTGAGGAACCCCTCGAGCCAGTGGATGTCGTATTGCCCGTTCTGGATCTCCGGGTTGCGCACCAGCGTCCGGAACAGGGGCAGGGTGGTCTCGATGCCGTCGACCACGAACTCGTCCAGCGCCCGGCGCAGGCGCATGAGGCACTCGTTGCGGGTGCGGCCGTGGACGATGAGCTTGGCGACGAGGGAATCGTAGTGAGGCGGGATGCGGTAGCCCTGGTAGGCCGCCGAATCGACGCGGACCCCGAGGCCCCCGGGCGGGTGGAAATAGGTGATCAGCCCGGGCGAGGGCCGGAAGGTCGAGGGATGCTCGGCGTTGACGCGGCACTCGATGGCGTGGCCGTCGATGCGGATGTCGCTCTGCTGCACCGAGAGCGGCGCGCCGGCCGCGACGCGGATCTGCTCGTTCACGAGGTCGATCCCGGTGATCATCTCGGTGACGGGATGCTCGACCTGGATGCGGGTGTTCATCTCGATGAAGTAGAACTCGCCGTCCTCGTAGAGGAACTCGATCGTGCCGGCGCCGAGGTACTGCAGCTCCTGCATGGCCTTGGCGACGACGCCGCCGATGCGCTCGCGCATCTCGGTGTTGAGCGCCGGCGAGGGGCCCTCCTCCCAGACCTTCTGGTGGCGGCGCTGGAGCGAGCAGTCGCGCTCGCCGAGATGCACCGCGTTGCCGCGGCCGTCGCCGAGCACCTGGATCTCGATGTGGCGCGGCTTCTCGAGGTACTTCTCGATATAGACCGCGTCGTCCCCGAACGCGGCCTTGGCCTCGGAGCGCGCGGCGCCGAGCGCGTAGGCGAGGTCGTCCTCGTTGCGCGCCACCTTCATGCCGCGTCCGCCGCCGCCGGCGGCCGCCTTGATGATGACGGGAAAGCCGATGTCGCGGGCGATGCGCTTGGCCTCGTCCTCCTCCGTGACGCCGCCCTCGGAGCCGGGCACGCACGGGATGCCGAGGCGCTTGGCGGTGCGCTTCGCCTCGATCTTGTCGCCCATGACGCGGATGTGCTCCGCCTTCGGGCCGATGAAGGCGATGCGGTGGTGCTCCAGCACCTCGGCGAAGCGGGCGTTCTCGGACAGGAAGCCGTAGCCGGGATGGACCGCGTCCGCCCCGGTGATCTCGCAGGCCGCGATCAGGGCCGCGACGTTGAGGTAGGAATCGCGCGCGGGCGGCGGGCCGATGCACACGCTCTCGTCGGCGAGGCGCACGTGCATGGCGTCGGCGTCCGCGGTGGAATGCACCGCCACCGTCGCGATGCCGAGCTCCTTGGCGGCGCGCAGGACCCTGAGCGCGATCTCGCCGCGGTTGGCGATGAGGATCTTGTCGAACATCGGGTCTCGCTTCCGTTCTGGGTTCGGGTGACGGAGCGGCCGGGCCTACTCGATCACGAGGAGCGGCTCGCCGTATTCGACGGGCGTGCCGTCCTCCACGAAGATCGCCGTCACGGTGCCGGCGCGGGGCGCCACGATCTCGTTGAAGGTCTTCATCGCCTCGACGAGGAGCACCTTCTCGCCGGCCTCGACGCGCGAGCCCACCTCGACGAAGGATTTGGCGTCCGGCGAGGGCTTGCGGTAGGCGGTGCCGACCATGGGCGAGAGCACGGCGCCGGGATGCGCGGCCGCCGATTTCGCGCTCTCCGCAGCGGAGGCCGACGGCATCGCCGCGGCGGGCGGCGGGGCGATCACCGGCGCGGGTGCGGCGTGCGCCGCCACGGGCACGGTGACCTGGGCGGTGACGGTCCGGGCGACCCGGATCCGCAGGTCTCCCTTCTCGACCTCGATTTCGGTGAGATCGGTCTCGGCGATGAGCATCGCGAGCTCGCGCACGAGCTCGGGATCGAAGGGGCTTGCCTTGGCCATGGGGGAGGGACCTCGTGCCATGAGGATGCAGTCCGTCGGGTTCGGGCGAGCGGGCCTCGGGTCGCGCGCATCGCGCCCCGCCCGCGCCGCATCAGGCGAAACGGAGCGCCCTCATAGCCAAAAGGCGGACGGCGCGAAAGGGGCCCGGGCCCCCGCGCGCCCGCCGACGCGGGAAAACCCCGTCAGCCGCCCGCCCTGCCGTCTTTTCGCACGCTGGCGATCACCGGCTTTCAGCAGTTCGCCTTGCCGCATTTGCGCACGCTGCCGATCACCTGCTTGAGCGGCTCGAGGCCGACCGCGCCGGGGATGACCTCCTCGCCGATCACGAAGGCCGGGGTGCCGGTGAGGCCGAGCTTGTCGCCGAGCTCCATGTTGGTGGCGAGCGCGGTCCTGACCTCGCCGGCGTCCATGTCGCGCTGCAGGCGGGCCATGTCGGCGCCCATCTCCTTGGCGACCGCGAGCGCCCGGTCGCCGCTGACCCGGCCGCGGGTCTCCATGACCTTGACGTGGTAGTCGAACAGCTTCGGACCCTGGAACTGGTTCTTGACCGCGAGCGACACCCGGCTCGCCTCGACGGAATCGGGCCCGAGCACGGGGAAGTCCTTGAGCACGACCCGGAGCTTCGGATCGGCCTTCACCAGGGTCTGCACGTCGCTGAGCGCCCGTTTGCAGTAGCCGCAATTGTAGTCGAAGAACTCGACCAGGGTGATGTCGCCGTTGGGGTTGCCGGCCACGATGGCCTGGGGCGAGTTGATCAGCGCCTGGCGCGACTCGCGGATCGCGCCCGTCTGGGCGACCCGCTGGGCCTCGGCCTGCCGCTTCTCGAGCTCGACCATGACCTCCTGGAGGAGCTCCGGATTCTTGAGGAGGTATTCGCGGACGACCTCGCCGATCGCCTGCTTCTGCGGCTCCGTGAAGGCGGCGGTCTGGGCGGCGGCGGGCACGAGCGCGCTCGCGCCGAGGAGGGCGGCGGCGGCGACGGTGCGGAGGAGGGAAGGGCGCATCGGATGACCTTGACGAAGGGGGCGGATCGGTTCGCGTCGGGCAGCGGTTCGGCAGGCCCTGCGGGCGGGGCGGATCAGGTCTTGCCGGGCGGGCGGTAGTTCAGGATGTCTTCCGCCTTCAGGTAGCCCGGCGAGCCCGGCTTCAGCTTCGACATAGCACGGCTGGCCTGGGTTTGGGCATTCACGAGGTCGCCCGCATTGAAATACGCCTGGGCGGAGGCGAGTTCCGCCATGCCGATGTTGCCCTTGCGGCCGTAGGCGGTGGCGAGGTGCCGGAAGGCCTCGCCCGAGTCCGGCTCGCGGGAGGTGGCGTTGGTGAGCTCGCGGATCGCCTCGTCGAGGGAGGCGCTGTCGCCCGCCGCCACCAGGGCGTGGCCCAGCATGGCCCGGATCGGCACGGCGCCCGGCACCATGGCGACGGCCCGGCGCAAGGGAGCGACGGCCTCGCGGGCACGGCCGCTCTCGAGCAGCGCCTGGCCTTTCAGCTCGTGGAAATAGGGGTTGCCGGGCTGCTCGCCGATGAGCCGGTCGATCGCCGCGACCGCCTCGGACATGCGGCCGGAGCGGTAATCCATCACCGCGCGGGCATAGCGCGCCGCCGCGGAGGTGTTGTGCGGGGGATAGCGCCGCAGCACCGTCTCGGGCCGCTCGATGAACCCGAACAGCTTCGCGCGCATGAGGTCGTGGCGCGCCTGGAGGGCGGCGGGATCCTTCGCGGCGAAGTGCGGGCTCTGCTTGGCGAGGCGCTCGAGCTGGCTGATCCGCTCGGCCGGCAGCGGATGGCTCAGCACGTAGGGATCGACCGCGTTCGAGCGGAAGAGGGCGTTGTCGGCGAAGCGCGCGAAGGTGTCGAGGATGCCCTTCGGGGACTGGCCGGTCGCCGTGAGGTAGCGGACGGCGGCGAGGTCGGCCGCCTGCTCCTCGGAGCGCTGGTAGGCGAGGAGGTTGCGCCGGACGAGCTCCTGTCCGCCCGTGAGGACGCCCATGGCGCCCATGCCGGGATTGCCGACCTGGCCGCCCGAGTTGGCCGCCCCCACCACCGCGCCCGCGCCCGCCAGCATTCCGATCACCGAGAGGATCTGCGCGTTGGCGACCTGCTCGCGCAGGCGCGCCAGGTGGCCGCCCGCGATATGGCCGGTCTCGTGCGCGAGGACGCCGATGATCTCGTTCGGGGTCGCGGCGTCCATCAGGGCGCCGACGTTGACGAAGATCTTCTGGCCGTTCGCCACGAAGGCGTTGAAGGGGCGCTCGTTGACCAGGATGATCTTGGTCGCGCCCGCGTTGATCCCGGCCGCGCGGAAGATCGGCGTCGCGTAGTCGCGCAGGAGCTGTTCGGTCTCCGCGTCGCGCACGATCCGCGGGCCCCGCCCGGCCGGCGGGGTCTGCGCGAGGGCAGGGCCGGCGGCGAGGACGAGCGAGAGCAGGCCCGCCGCGAGGCGGCGCAGGAGCCTTGGGGCGGCAGGCACGGGCGAGAGGCGGCCGGCCGCGGGGCGGCGCAGGGATCCCGGCACCGCAGGGACAGGCGAGGGGCGGCCGGCCGCGGGGCGGCGCAGGGAGTTCGGGGCGGCGATCTTCATGGCAGCCGGGCTTTAGGGTTCGTTGCGGACGGGGGTCAATTCACGGCTTCGTGCCGGGCGGGAGAGCCGGCCGGCGGGCCTCGGCCGGGTTGAGCCGGGATGCCGGACCCGGTAGGAGCGCCCCATGAGCATAATCCCTGCCTCGCGAACCGTCACGCCGTCGCCGCTCCCGGAGGTCGCCCGCCGCGTCGAGCGGGTCGCGCCCTTCCTGGCCATGGATGTTCTAGCCGCGGCCGCGGCGAAAGAAAGGCGGGGCGACAGCGTGGTCCATATGGAGGTCGGCCAGCCCTCGGCGCCCGCGCCCCGGGCGGCGCGCGAGGCCGCCAAGGCCGCCCTCGACGCCGGCCGCATCGGCTACACGGAGGCGCTCGGCATCGCGCCCCTGCGCGAGCGCATCGCGCGCCACTGCCGCGATGCCTACGGGGTCGCGGTCGCGCCCGAGCGGGTCGTGGTCACCACGGGCTCCTCGGCCGGGTTCGTGCTCGCCTTCCTGACGCTGTTCGACGCCGGCGCGCGCGTCGCGATCACGGCGCCGGGCTATCCGGCCTACCGCAACATCCTCGAGGCGCTCGGGATCGAGCCGGCGGTGATCCCCCTCTCCAAGGCGGACGGCTGGATCATGACGGCCGCCGCGATCGAGCGCGCCCACGCCGAGCGCCCGCTCCACGGCGTGCTCGCCATGAGCCCCGCCAATCCGTCCGGGACGATGATCGGGCGCGAGGCCCTGGCGGCTCTGGGCGAGACCTGCCGGCGCCGCGGACTCTGGTTCGTCTCGGACGAGATCTATCACGGGCTCACCTATGCGGAGTCCGCCTCGACCGCGCTCGCCTCGGACGAGGACGCGGTCGTGATCAACTCGTTCTCCAAGTATTACTGCATGACGGGGTGGCGGATCGGCTGGATCGTGGTGCCGGAGCGCCTGGTGCGCCCGGTCGAGCGCCTCGCCCAAAACCTCTACATCTCGCCGCCCTATCTCTCGCAGGTCGCGGCGCTCGCCGCCTTCGACGCGGTCGAGGAGCTCGAGGCCGTCAAGGCCGGCTACGCCCGCAACCGCGCCCTCCTGCTCGAGGAGCTGCCGCGGATCGGCATCACCGAGATGCATCCCGTCGACGGCGCTTTCTACATCTATGCCGACGTGGCGCGCTTCACCAACGATTCCATCGGCTTCTGCCGACGCATGCTCGACGAGGCGGGCGTCGCGGCGACACCCGGCGTCGATTTCGACGCCGCGGAGGGCTCGCACTACCTGCGCCTGTCCTTCGCGGGCTCGGAAGCCGATTGCCGCGAGGCGGTGAAGCGCCTGGGGGCGTGGCTGCGGTAGCAGGCGACTCCCCGCCGCGCTTCTCCCTCTCCCCGTGAGCGGGGAGAGGGAGAAAGAGGCGGGAAGAAGGGTTCGGGCGACGGGGCCTACGATCCGCTCAGGACGGACTTCGCCCGCGACCACCAGCCGGCGCGCTTCGGGCGGTCCGGATCCGCGGGCGTGAGGACCACGGCCACGGGCTCGGGCTCCGGCAGGGCCGGGGCGGGCTGGGGGGCTTCCGCGGCTTCCGCGTCGGCCGGCCGGGCCTGGGGCATCGCGACGATGTTGTCGCTGCGCTCCTCGGCGGGCGCGGCCGGGGCGGGATGGGACTCGCCGGCATCGGCGAGCCACGGGACGTCCGAAGCCGGAGCCTGCGACGGGGCAGGGGCCTTGGCGGCTTCGGACGCGACCGCGTCCTCCGACCCGGAGGCGTCGTCGCCGGTCGCGCCGTCCGCATTCCCGGACCGGGCCTCGCGCTCGCGGCCCCGGCCGCCGCGGCGGCCGCGGCGCCGGCGGCGGTCGCCGTGCTCCTCGCGCTCGCCGCGCTCCTCGCGGTTCGTCTCGCCCTCGGGTTCGGCCTCGAGCGTGGTCTCGGACGCGGCGCCGGTCTCGGCATCCTCGTCCTCGCCGTCGTCCTCCGCGGCGGCGCCCGCCTCAAAGGGAGCGCCGTTCGGAGCGCCCTCGCGCTGCTCCCGGTCGCTGCCGCGGCCGCGGCGGCGCCGGCGGCGCCGGCGCCGGCCGTTGCGATCGCCGTGCTCCTCGTCGGAACGCGCTTCGGAACCCGCCTGGGTCCGGCGGCCGGAATCGGCGGCCTCGGCCTCCTCGGTCTCGTCCTCCTCGGCGGCATCCATCGGCGCGAAGGTGTCGATCTGGATGCCGGTGGCGGGCGCCTTGGTCTCGATGCGGGTCGCGGGCTCGCCGCGCTCGAGCGCGTAGGTCGACGCGCCGGTGAGCCCGTCATCCGCGGTGAGCAGGATCATCACGCCGAAGCGCGTCTCGAGCTCGCGCAGGTGAACGCGCTTCTGGTTGAGGATGTAGAAGGCGACCTCGGTCCGGGTGCGGACGTGGAGGTTGAAGCCCGCGCTCTTGATGAGCGCCTCCTCGATGGCCCGCAGGATCTGCAGGGCGACCGACGGCGTCGAGCGCACGGAGCCCGAGCCCGCGCAGTGCGGGCAGATCACGGAGGAGGATTCGAGCACGCCGGTGCGGATGCGCTGGCGCGACATCTCCAGGAGCCCGAAGGGCGAGATGCGGCCGACCTGGATCCGGGCGCGATCGTTCTTGAGGCACTCGTTGAGCTTCTTCTCGACCGCGCGGTTGTTGCGCTTCTCCTCCATGTCGATGAAGTCGATCACGATGAGGCCGGCGAGGTCGCGCAGGCGAAGCTGCCGGGCGATCTCCTCGGCGGCCTCGAGGTTGGTGCGCAGCGCCGTATCCTCGATGTTGTGCTCGCGGGTGGAGCGGCCCGAGTTCACGTCGATGGAGACCAGCGCCTCGGTCGGGTTGATGACGAGGTAGCCGCCCGACCGGAGCGTCACGTGGGTCGAGAACATGGCGTCGAGCTGGGCCTCGATGCCGGTCTTCGCGAAGAGCGGGACGGGGTCCTTGTAGGGCCGGACGATCTTGCCATGGCTCGGCATGAGCATGCGCATGAAGTCCTTGGCCTCGCGGTAGCCCTCGTCGCCCGCGACGACGATTTCCTCCGTGTCCTTGTTGTAGAGGTCGCGGATGACGCGCTTGATGAGCGAGCCCTCCTCGTAGACGAGGGCGGGGGCCGCGGACTTGAGCGTCAGCTCGCGCACGCTCTCCCACATGCGCATCAGGTACTCGTAGTCGCGCTTGATCTCGGGCTTGGTGCGCGAGGCGCCGGCGGTGCGCAGGATGATGCCCATCCCCTCCGGGACCTCGAGCTCCTGCGCGATCTCCTTGAGGCGCTTGCGGTCGGCCGCGTTGGTGATCTTGCGCGAGATGCCGCCGCCCCGGCCGGTGTTCGGCATGAGCACCGAGTAGCGGCCGGCGAGCGACAGGTAGGTGGTGAGCGCCGCGCCCTTGTTGCCGCGCTCCTCCTTGACGACCTGGACGAGCAGGATCTGGCGGCGCTTGATGACCTCCTGGATCTTGTACTGGCGCCGGGGCTGGCGCGGACGCTCGGGCAGGTCCTCCATGGCGTCGCCGCCGAGCTGCTCGACGTGGTCCTCGTCGTCCTCGGAGGTCTCCTCGTCGGATTCCTCGTCGTCGTCCTCGTCGTCGGATTCCTCGTCCTCGCGGGTCTCCCGCGCCTCCGCCGGGGCGTCGCCGCCGGCTTCCGACGCGGCGCCCTCGATCGCGGGCGTCGCCTCGCCGTCGGAGGCGGGCGCTTCGCCGGACTGCGCTTCGGGGGCAGGGAACTCGGCCGGGGCGGATTCGGTCGCGCCGTCCTCAGGGTGCCCGGCCTCGCCGGTGGCGGCCTCGAACGCCGCCGCGTCGCCCGCGGCGGCGACCTCGGCCGCGTCGGCGGATTCGGAGCCTTCGGCGTCGCCGGCGACCCTCTCGCCCGCCACGGTCTCGGCGGTGTGGGCGCGCTTTTGCGCCGGGCGGGAGCGCCGGCGGTTGCGGCGGCGCTCCTCCTCGCGCTCCTGATCGCGCTCGGCCTGGGCCTCGGCCTCGATCAGCGCCTGACGGTCGGCGACGGGGATCTGGTAGTAGTCGGGGTGGATCTCGCTGAAGGCGAGAAAGCCGTGCCGGTTGCCGCCGTACTCGATGAAGGCCGCCTGGAGGGACGGTTCGACCCGGGTGACCTTGGCGAGGTAGATGTTACCGCGGAGCGGCTTCTTGCTGGCGGATTCGAAGTCGAACTCCTCGACCTTCGAACCGCGGAGCACCACGACCCGGGTCTCTTCCGGGTGTGACGCATCGATAAGCATTTTGTTGGCCATGATGAACTCTCGACAGGGCGATCGAGAGCAAGGCCTGATGCAGATGCCGCCGGAGGGGCGGCCGCGCCCGCCGCGCGCTGAGGCGGCGGGACGAGGATGCGTTCGGATTGCTGTCGATCGCCGTCGCGCGCCGTGAGGCGTCGCGCTCGGGGTGATCCGGGGCCAGCGTGATCTGGGCCTCCGGCCTGCGGGACGGGTCCGGGAAGGATCCGTGGCAGGCGCGGGCGCTCAACCGGTCACGCGCGGGGAATGGCGTCCTCACGACAGTCAAGGCTGACCTCGTTCTGGCAACCATTCGGTGACGGCCCCTTTCAAAATCGATGTGCCGGGCGAGCCGACCACCGGTGATACGGCGAAAGCTGTTCGCCGCTGTGACCTGTCCGGTGCCTGCCGGGGGAAGAGCGGGGGGATCCGAGGGAGCGGTCTAAGGCAACCGTCTCCGGGGGTCCGCCGCCGGATTCGGCCATGCCGGACGGGGTCACAACCATTACAGATCGGACGGCCCGTTTGGCAAGATGTCGCTCGTCTGTTGCCGATCGGCAACGGGACGGGCGCCCCCGGGGCGCCGCGGTCGGCCCGGGCGGCGGACCGGTCCGTGAGCCGGATTGGTCCGAAATGGTCCGGAATGGACCGGGCGGTCCAGGCCTGTGTGGCCCTGCCGCCACGGCGGCGCCGGAACGTTCCGGCGCCGCTTGAGCTTTCATTAACCATGGCGGCCCTATGCGCTAAAGGGGTGGCGGACATACGGAATCCGATGCCTTTCGCTTCGCTCAGACGCCTCGCCGCCCTCGCGGGCCTCCTCGCCGCCCTCGCGGCGGCGCCCGCCGTCGCGATCGGCCCCCCGCGAAAGGCCGAGAAGGCGGATGCCTTGCGCCCGGAAGCCGCCCCCGCGATCGCCGCCGCCGTGGATCTCGCCGTGGAAGCGGGCAGAACCCGCTTCACGGTCACGCTCTCGAAGCCCGTGACGGCCCGCGCCTTCCCGATGGAGCGCCCCGACCGCATCGTCCTCGACCTGCCCGAGGTCACCTTCCACCTGCCCGCCGAGGCGGGGCGGGCCCGGGAAGGCCTGGTCGCCTCCTTCCGCTACGGCCTCTTCGCCCCCGGCCGCTCCCGGGTGGTGATCGACCTCACCCAGCCCGCACAGGTGGCACGGCTCGAAGTGGTCCCGAACCCGAGGGACGGGTCCGCTCAACTCGTGGTCGAGATCGCCAGGACCGACCGCGAAACCTTCCGCAAGGCGGCCGCCGAAGCCGCTGCCCAGGCCCGCGAGGCTTCGGCGGCGGCGATCCCTGGCCCCGCATCCGACCCGCGGCCCGTGATCGTGCTCGATCCCGGCCACGGCGGCATCGACCCGGGCGCGGCCGCGGCGGGCATGTTCGAGAAGGACATCGTCTTCTCCTTCGCGGAGATCCTGAAGCGGCGCCTCGAAGCCGGCGGCCGCTACCGGGTGGTCCTGACCCGCGACCACGACGTGTTCGTGCCGCTCGGCGACCGGGTGCGGATCGCCCGCGCGGCGCGGGCGGACCTGTTCATCTCGATCCACGCCGATTCGATCTCCGGCGGCCAGGACGTCCGCGGCCTCACGGTCTATACCGGCTCGGAGCGCGCCTCCGACGCAGACTCGGCCCGCCTCGCCGACCGTGAGAACCGCGCCGACGCCGCCGCAGGCGCCGACGCTGCCGAGGGGCCGGACGAGGTGCTCGACATCCTCCAAGACCTGACCCTGCGCGAGACCCGGGCCTTCTCGCACGGCTTCGCGACCCGGCTGGTCGGCGAACTCGACGCCGTGGCCCGGCTCAACAAGAACCCCTACCGCCAGGCTGGCTTCCGCGTGCTGCGGGCCCACGACGTGCCCTCGGTCCTCGTGGAGCTCGGCTACCTCACGAGCCGCAAGGACTTCGACCTCATCATGTCGGACGAGTGGCGCGAGCGGGCGGCGGCGGCTATGACGACCGCGGTCGACCGCTTCTTCGCGACCCGCTTCGCCAACCAGGGCCCCGCCCGGATCCCCTGACGGGCCTCCGTGCATCCCGGCTGCCGAGGCGGGCGGCGGAAGGCCTCGTGGGGCAGCGCCCCTGTGGCCCCGAAGCCACGCCCATCCGCGGCGGCGCGCAGGGGTCTCGGCGCGGGGCACGCCTGCCCCAGTTTCACCATAGAGGGTCCGGATAGACGTGGCGGGGGCGCGATTCCCCGTGGTATATTCGGCAGGGTGCCCGCGGGCCGTGCCGCATGCCCGCGGGGCTCGACGTTCGCAGCCATCAGAAAGCGAGCGCCGTTCAAGGCGAGCGAAAACGGAATTCCTGCGAATGCGGTTCATCCTTCGATTCTTCGGCTTCCTCTTCACCATCGGGACCGTGCTGTTCCTCGCCGGATCCCTGGTGCTGGGCTACGCCGTCTGGACCTTCTCGAAGGACCTGCCGGACCACGCGCAACTCGCGAACTACGAGCCGCCGGTGATGACCCGCGTCCATGCCACGGACGGGAGCCTGCTGGCCGAGTACGCGCGCGAACGCCGGCTCTACCTGCCGATCCAGTCGATCCCGAAGCTCGTCGTGAACGCCTTCCTGTCCGCCGAGGACAAGAACTTCTACAAGCACGCCGGCATCGATCCGGAGGGCATCATCCGTGCCGTGGTCGCCAACGTGCGCTCGGGCGGACGGCGCGAGCAGGGCGCCTCCACGATCACCCAGCAGGTCGCCAAGAACTTCCTCGTCGGCAGCGAGAAGAGCTACGAGCGCAAGATCCGCGAGGCGCTGATCGCGCTCCGGATCGAGGCGGCCTTCTCCAAGGACCGGATCCTTGAACTCTACCTCAACGAGATCTTCCTCGGCACCCTGACGCCGGGGCGCAACCTGCACGGCATCGCGGCCGCCGCGCTCGATTATTTCGGGAAGTCCGTCCACGAGCTGAACCTGGCGGAGGCAGCCTACATCGCAGCCCTGCCCAAGGGGCCGAACAACTATCATCCTTTCCGGTACACGCAGGCCGCCCTCGACCGCCGCAACTGGGTGATCGAGCGCATGGTCGAGAACGGTTTTGCCACCCGCGAGGAGGCCGAGAGCGCCAAGAAGGCGCCCCTCAACGTCAATCCGCGGATGATCTCGCCGAACTCGATCGCCTCCGGCTTCTTCGCCGAGGAGGTCCGGCGCGACATCGCGGAGCGCTATGGCGAGCAGAAGCTCTACGAAGGCGGCCTGTCGGTGCGCACCACCCTCGATCCGAAGCTCCAGGCCATGGCCCGCCGGGCCCTCGTCGACGGGCTCGTGCGCTACGACGAGGCGCGCGGCTGGCGCGGGGCGCAGACGAAGATCGAGTTGACGGGCCGCGAATGGGGCCTTGCGCTTGCCGACGTGCCGACGCTCGGCGACGTGCAGCCCTGGCGGCTCGCGGTCGTTCTCGAAGTATCGGGCGGGCAGGCGCGGATCGGCCTTCAGCCCAAGAAGGAGGCGTCCGGCCAGGTGGCCCGTGACCGCGAACTCGGCGTCGTGGCCGCCGAGGGCGTGAGGTGGACGCGCAAGGCCGTCGACAAGACGCTCGTTCCCGGCGACGTCGTCTACGTCGAGCCCCTGGAGGGCAAGGCCGGCCAGTTCCGCCTGCGTCAGGTCCCGGAGATCTCCGGCGCCATCGTGGCCATGGATCCCTATACGGGCCGCGTCCACGCCATGGTGGGCGGGTTCTCCTACGACCAGAGCGAGTTCAACCGCGCCACCCAGGCGCTTCGCCAGCCCGGCTCCTCGTTCAAGCCCTTCGTGTACGCCACCGCCCTCGACAACGGCTACACGCCGTCGAGCGTGGTCCTCGACGCGCCGATCTCGATCGATCTCGGCGGCGGGATGGGAGTGTGGGAGCCCTCGAACTACGACGGCAAGGCGGCCGGGCCGCGCACGCTGCGCTACGGCATCGAGCACTCCAAGAACCTCATGACCGTCCGCCTCGCCAAGGACGTCGGAATGCCGCTCATCGCGGAGTATTCCCGCCGCTTCGGCGTCTACGACGACATGCTGCCGGTGCTCTCCATGTCGCTCGGCGCCGGCGAGACCACGGTCATGCGCATGGCCGCGGCGTACTCGATCTTCGCGAACGGCGGACGGCGCATCAAACCGACCCTGATCGACCGGATCCAGGACCGCGCCGGACGCACGATCTACCGCCACGATGACAGGCAGTGCGAGACCTGCTCGGCCGAGGCCTGGAAATCCCAGAACGAGCCCAAGCTGGCGGACAACCGGGAACAGGTGCTCGATCCGCTCACCGCCTACCAGGTCACGTCCATGCTTGAGGGCGTGGTCCAGCGCGGCACCGCGCAGGTCATCAAGTCGGTCGGCAAGCCGCTCGCGGGCAAGACGGGCACCACGAACGACGCCAAGGACGTGTGGTTCGTGGGCTTCTCGCCCGATCTCGCGGTGGGCGTCTATCTCGGCTACGACCAGCCGAAATCGCTCGGCAACTCGGCGACCGCCGGCCAATACGCCGCGCCCGTGTTCCGCGACTTCATGCAACTCGCCCTCAAGGACAAGCCGGCGACGCCGTTCCGCGTGCCGCCCGGCATCAAGCTGATCCGCATCAGCGCCTCGACTGGCATGCGGGCCGGGCCCGGCGAAGGAAGCGGCGTGATCCTGGAGGCCTTCAAGCCCGGCACGGCGCCGCCCGACAGCTACTCGGTGATCGGTATGGATGCCCAGGCCGGCGTCTCGCCGGAAGCGCAGCGCGCGGTCGGAACCGGCACGGGCGGGCTCTACTAGGGGGTGAAGGGAAGGCGCCGCGCCGCGGCGCCTCCGCGGACGGCACGATGCCGGCGGCGCGGCCACGCTTTACATTCGCGCCATCACCCCCTACGTCCCAGGCCCCATTCGCCATTCGCACAGGCCCCATGCGCGCCGAAATCAGCCACCTCGTAGAAGAGACCAAGCAGTCAGTCGGGCTGCTGAGGAGGCATCTTTGACTGGGATGCCGCCCAGAAGCGCCTCGCGGAGCTGAACGCCGCCGCCGAGGACCCGAACCTCTGGAACGACGCGGACGCCGCGCAGAAGACCATGCGCGAGCGGACGGACCTCGAGGAGCGGGTCTCCGCGATCCGCCGCCTGGAGCAGGAGCTCGAGGACGCCGTCACGCTGATCGAACTCGGCGATGCCGAGGGCGACGAGGGCACGGTCCGCGAAGGCGAGGAGGCGATCCGCGCCCTCCAGGCGGAAGCCGCGCGCCGGCAGGTCGAGACCCTGCTCTCGGGCGAGGCAGACGGCAACGACACCTATCTCGAGGTCCATTCCGGCGCCGGCGGCACGGAGAGCCAGGACTGGGCCAACATGCTCCAGCGCATGTATGCTCGGTGGGCCGAGCGGCGGAAGTACAAGGTCGAGCTGCTCGAAGTCACCGACGGCGAAGAAGCCGGGATCAAGAGCGCCACGCTCCTGATCAAGGGCCACAATGCCTATGGCTGGCTGAAGACGGAATCCGGCGTGCACCGCCTCGTGCGGATCTCGCCTTACGATTCGAACGCCCGCCGCCACACGAGCTTCGCCTCCGTGTGGGTCTATCCCGTGGTGGACGACCGCATCAATATCGAGGTCAAGGAATCGGACTGCCGGATCGACACCTTCCGGTCCTCCGGCGCCGGCGGCCAGCACGTGAACACCACGGACTCGGCGGTGCGCATCACCCACATCCCGACCGGGATCGTGGTGGCCTGCCAGCAGGAGCGGTCGCAGCACAAGAACCGGGCCACCGCCTGGAACATGCTGCGCGCCCGTCTCTACGAACTCGAGCTCAAGAAGCGCGAGGAGAAGGCGAGCGCGGAGGCCGCAGCCAAGACCGAGATCGGCTGGGGCCACCAGATCCGCTCCTACGTCCTTCAGCCGTACCAGCTCGTGAAGGACCTGCGCACCGGCACCCAGTCGACGAGCCCGGGCGACGTGCTCGACGGCGACATCGATGCCTTCGTCGAGGCTTCTCTCGCCCAGCGCGTCTACGGCGGCGGCGAGGCCGTCGAGGACATCGACTGATCCCTCACTGCGGAGCTCCGCAGTCCGCCGCGGGGCTCCGTGTTCCGGTTGCGCTCTCGCGGCCTACAGGGCTCGGGCGGCTTCGAGCACCTCGTCGGCATGGCCCGGCACCTTCACCTTCGACCATACCTTCGCGATCCGCCCCTCCCGGTCGACGAGCACGGTCGTGCGCTCGACGCCCATGTACCTGCGGCCGTACATGCTCTTCTCCACCCAGAGCCCGAGCGCCTCGATGAGCTGCCGGCCCTCGTCGGCGACGAGCGGAAAATCGAGACCGTACTTCGTCCGGAACTTGTCGTGGCTCTTCAGACCGTCGGGCGAGACCCCGATCACCTCCGTGCCCGCCGCGGCGAACGCGGCCCGGCGCGACTGGAAGTCCTTGGCCTCCTGGGTGCAGCCGCTCGTGTCGTCCTTCGGATAGAAATAGATCACCACCTTGCGGCCTTTCAGCGCGTCGAGGCTGATCGTCTGCCCGCCCGTCGCCGGCAGCGCGAACGCAGGCGCCTGGTCTCCCACCGTCAATGCCACCGTTGCCTTCCTTTCGTCGGAATATGCGTGTTCTGGAGGCTCGCTTCCCGGCGCCGACGGATGCCCGCCTGCCTTGGGAATGCAAGCACGAAGATGCCGGGATCCCCTGCCTGTTCGGCGCCATGGACCCTGAGCGGACCCTGATCCGGAGCGTATCGCGGCCGAGATCGTCGGGGCGAGCCGGGACCGGGCCCGCCGCGAAAGGGATCGGGATCGAACGGCGCGCCGACGACCCGACAGCCCGGATCGCTTCAACCCGATGCGAACCTGATCTAGGGTCTCGTGATTCCGTCGGCCTGGACTCCCCGAGACATAGCGGTTCGCCTGGTTCCCAGAGGATGATTGATCTGCCCCGTTCAGCGTTGCGCCTCCGCCGGACCCGGGTCCGGCGTGGGCCCGCCATGCGGCTGGTCCGGGCAGGGCTGTTCGGCTCGCTCGCGCTTTTCGTGCTGGCGGGCTTCGGCCTCGGGCTCCTGTACCTGCGCCTCTCCAGCGGTCCGCTCAGCGTCGGGCCGCTGGCGGAGCGTCTGGAAGTCTCGCTCGCGAACCGCATCGGGCCCGGCTGGGCCGTGGCGCTGCGCGACCCGTCGCTCGAACTCCATAACGGCGCCCTGGCGCTCCACGCCGGCGGCCTCGACATCCGGGACCCGGAGGGAGCGCTCGTCCTGCGCGCCCCGCAGGTGCTCGTCAGCGTCGCCTCGCTCTCGCTCCTGGGCGCGCAGGTGCAGCCGCGGGCCATGGAGTTCCGCGACCTTCAGCTCCGGGCGGTGCTGAACAGCAACGGCGCCTTGTCGTTTTCCCCCATCGTCGAAGCGGCCGAAGGCGCGGCGCCGAATCCCGCACCCCCGAAGCCGGTGCCGCCCGCCGCGGCAGGCGGCGCGTCGCCGGTCGCGATCGCCGTCGCCTCGTTGTTCGAACTACTCGTCGGCCCGTCGGGCCTGCTCGGGGCGCTCGACGACGCGCAGGTCACGAATGCCCGTCTCACCCTGGTGGATTCCGAGGGGCGCGAGCGCGCCACCTTCCGGCGCGTGAATGCGGGGTTCGCACGGACGGACGACGGCGGCCGGAGCTTTTCGGCCAGCCTGGACGGGCCCGGCGGCGTCTGGCACCTGGAGGGCCGGGCCCGGCCCGATGCCCAGGGCGGCTTCCACGGCACCCTGCGCGGCCGCGACGCCCCTCTCCAGGATATCCTGCTCCTGTCGGGGCTCTCCGGGCTGCCGGCCACCACGAACCTCAAGGTGTCGGGCGAGGCCCAGGCCGTGATCGCCGACGGGCGCGTGACGCAGCTCGACGCGCGGATGGAGACCACCTCCGGGATCATCCAGGTCGACGACAAGGACACCGGGCCGCAGCAGGTCGATTCCATCCGGCTCGACGCCGCCTGGGAGGAGGGCCGCCGCGCGCTCTCCCTCCGCACGGTCGCCTTCAAGGGGCAGGGTACGGACCTGACGCTCCAGGGCGAGCTCGTCGCACCGGGCGAGCCCGGCTGGCGGCTGGCGCTCGCGGGCACGAAAGGCGTGCTCGGGCCGCTCCTGCCGGGCGACGCGCCCGTCGCGCTCGACCGCGTCGAGGCCCAGCTCACGGGCCGGGACGGGCTCTCGCTCGACACGTTCGCCCTGCGCGGACCGACCGTGTCCGTGGATCTCACGGGCGCCTACGGCGCGGGCGGGGATCCGCGCTCCATCAAGGTTCAGGGGCGCGCGACGAACACGGCCGTCCGATCGGTGCTGCGGATCTGGCCCGAGGCGGTCACGCCTCCGATCCGGCGGTTCCTGGTCGCGAACCTCCGGGCCGGAACGGCCGAGGTCCTGGACCTCAAGGTGGCGATGAGCGGCGCCGACGTCGCGGCGGGGACCTCCGGCGGCCCGATTCCGGACGAGACCGTTCGGGTGGAGTTTGCGATCCGGGACGGCGAACTCTCCGCCACGGAGGGTCTGCCGCCCCTGTCGGGCGGCACCTTCACGGGGGTCGTGACGGGCCTCAAGGCGAGCGTCGCCGCGCCGGTCGCGCGGGTCGCGCTGCCCGACGGGCGGGCCCTCGGGGCGAGCGCCGGATCCCTGTCGATCGCCAATTTTTGGCTCGACGGCGCGACCGCGCAGATCGGGTTCAAGCTCGACGGCGGCGCGGATGCCCTTGCGTCCCTGCTCCAGACGCCGCTCCTGCGCGACATGGCGGGCATCGAGGCGGATCCCGCGACGCTGAAGGGGCGGGTCGACCTGCGGGTTCAGATCCCGCTCGCGATCCACGCCGTTCCGAAGCTCGCCGACATCCCTCTGACGGTGACGGGCTCGATCAGCGATCTCTCCGTCGAGAAGGTGTTCGGCCGGGATCGTCTCGAGGGCGCCACCCTTGCGGTGTCTTACGACCGCGGCGCTCTGGCGATCAAGGGCGACGGGCGCTTCGCCGGCGGGCCGGCCTCGGTCGAGGTCCAGCAGGTCCGGGGGCAGGGCGGCGAGGCTGCCCTCTCGCTGGTGCTCGACGACGCCGCCCGGGCGCGCAAGGGCATGACCTTCGGCCCGCAGCTCACCGGTCCGCTCCCCCTCAAGGCCGTGATGCCGATCGGCCGGCCCGGCAAGCCCGGGATCCGGGTCGAGGCGGATCTCACCCGTGCGACGATCGACGGCGTCATTCCGGGCTGGACCAAAGCCGCAGGCCGTCCCGGCAAGCTCACCTTCACCTATGTCGACGGCGCTTCGATCGAGCTGCGCGACCTCGCCCTCGACAGCGCGCCGGTCCAGCTGCGCGGCAGCGCCGTCGTGTCGGCCGACGGACAGCTCGACAAGGCCGACCTCTCCGCGTTCCGGCTCTCGCAAGGCGACGAGATGCAGGCGAAGCTCGAACGCACCGGCAACGTCTACCGGGTGAACGTGCGCGGCAATATCGGCGATGCCCGGCCGTTCTCCAAGCTACTCGGCCCCACGAGCGCCGGCGGGCGCGGGGCGCGGGAGCAGCGCGACCAGCGCGAACTCGACCTCGACATCGCGCTCAACATCCTGACCGGCTTCAACGACGAGGCGATCACGAAGGCCGACCTGAAAGCGTCGGTCCGGGGCGGCAACCTGCGGCAGCTCCAGATGACGGGCCGGCTGGGATCGTCGAACCTGGCCGCCCAGACGGTCGCCCAGGCCGGCCAGACGGTGATCGCCATGCAGGTCGACGACGCGGGCGCGATGCTGCGCTTCCTCGACATCTACCGCCGCATGGAAGGCGGGCGGATGCTCCTCCAGATGGCGGCCGGCGACGGGCCGCAGGCCGGCTCCCTCACCGTGAACGCCTTTTCGCTGCGCAACGAGGCCGCTCTGCGGCGGATCATCCCGACGCAGTCCCAGACCGCGACCGCCTCGGATGCCAGCGGCCGCCCGGTGAGCGTGAACATCGACCTCAACGAGGTGAGCTTCACCAAGGCGCGCGCCGACTTCGTGCGCTCGTCGGGCCGCCTCGATTTCCGCGAGGCGGCTATCTGGGGACCGGCGGTCGGGTTCACCCTCGACGGCTTCATCGATTTCGCCCGCGACCGCACCGACGTGACCGGCACCTTCGTGCCGGCCTACGGGCTCAACAACATGTTCGCCCAGGTGCCGCTGCTCGGTCCGCTGCTCGGCGGCGGACGGAACGAGGGGCTGTTCGGCGTCAACTTCCGCCTCACCGGGCAGGTCGGGTCGCCGCAGCTCACGGTGAACCCGCTCTCCGCCATCGCGCCCGGGGTGTTCCGCAAGATGTTCGGGACCGGCAGCGCCGATCCGGCCGCGCAGGCGCCGGTGATCCAGTCGGACCGCTGAGCCGCCTCTGCGACTCAGGTCTCCGCCTGCCAGGCGCGGTCAGACGGCGCGCAGGAGCACGTGCTTCTTCTTGCCGAACGAGAGCTTGATGACGCCCTCCGGCGTCAGGTCGCTCGCGCGCAGCAGGGCGCGCTCGTCCGCCACGGCCTGATCGTTGACGCGCAGGCCGCCGCTCTTCACCTGCCGGCGCGCTTCGCTCAAGGACGGCACGAGCCTGGCGTAGTCGGGCCCGAAGGCGGCGAGCACGCCGATGCCTGCCGCGAGGACGTCCGTGCCGATCTCGACGGTCGGCAGGCTCTCGGCCAGCGCGCCCTGCTCGAACGTCTTGCGCGCCGTCTCGGCCGCCGCATCCGCGGCCTCGCGGCCGTGGATCAGCGCCGTCGCCTCGGTGGCGAGCGCCTTCTTGGCGTCGTTGATCTCGGCGCCCTGCAGGGCCTCGAGCCGGGCGATCTCGTCCATCGGGAGGAGAGTGAACAGGCGCAGGAAGCGGCCGACGTCGCCGTCCTCGGTGTTGCGCCAGAACTGCCAGTAGTCGTACGGGCTCAGCAGGTCCGCGTTGAGCCACACCGCGCCCGACGCGGTCTTGCCCATCTTGGCCCCGGAGGACGTGGTGAGCAGCGGGCAGGTGAGGGCGTAGAGCTGCGGCGTGCCCATGCGGCGGCCGAGGTCGATGCCGTTGACGATGTTGCCCCATTGGTCCGAGCCGCCCATCTGGAGCAGGCAGCCGTAGCGCCGGTTGAGCTCCGTGAAGTCGTAGGCCTGGAGGATCATGTAGTTGAACTCCAGGAACGACAGCTCCTGGTCGCGGTCGAGGCGAAGCCGCACGCTGTCGAAGGACAGCATCCGGTTGACCGAGAAGTGCCGCCCGACGTCGCGCAGGAACTCGATGTAGTTGAGCGTCGTCAGCCACTCGGCGTTGTCGACCATCACGGCGTCGCGCGGCCCGTCCCCGAAGGCGATGAGGCGCGAGAACACGCCCTTGATGGTCTCCTTGTTGGCCTCGATCTGCTCGACGGTCAGGAGCTTGCGGCTTTCGTCCTTGCCGGAGGGATCGCCGACCCGGGTGGTGCCGCCGCCCATGAGCGGGATCGGCTTGCCCGCGCCCGTGACCTGGAGCCAGTGCAGCATCATGATCGAGAGCAGGTGCCCGACATGGAGCGACGGACCCGTGCAGTCGTAGCCCACATAGGTCGTGAGCCGCCCCTCCCGCGCCGCCGCGTCGATGCCCTCCAGATCGGAGGCCTGGTGGATGAAGCCCCGCTCGGTGAGGATCTTCAGGAACTCGGATTGCGGCGCGGTCATCTCGCGTGTCTCGGATCTGGGATGGCGACAGGAGAGGGGCGTTTAGCAGTTGGGCGCCAGGATTTCACCGGGAAATCGCGCTCGGCTCCGTCGCTGCGGGGACTCCCTCTCCCCGCACCTTTCCCCCTCTCCCCGTTCACGGGGAGAGGGTCGGGGTGAGGGGCGGGTCGGAAAAGCTCGGTGCATCCGCGTCATGGCCGGGCTCGACCCGACCATCCCGGCGCGAAGCCCGCGATCCTTCTCGCTGCGGGGAGCGTGCGCCTTTCCGGTCGAGGTGGCCGGGTCGAGCCCGGCCATGACACGCGTGAGGTGGAGACCGCTCGCTACGCTGCGTGACCGTGACATCGGCGAGGTGGATGCATCGTGCTCATCCGACCGGCCCCTCACCCCAGCCCTCTCCCCGCAGGCGGGGAGAGGGAGTGACGCTGCGGGGAGAGGGAGCGATGGGCTGAGATGGCGCAGCGCGTGTGCCCCCGCGCCCTTCTCGGGCCGGGGCTGCTGCGGGGCACTCCTTGGTCTCTGCTCCTTGTGAGGCAGAGCGGGAGGCGCTGGGCCTGCCCCGGACAGGGGCCGGCAGGAGAAGGGGTAACCCTGCCCGGGAGCAGGACCCCGCGACCTCCCGCTCGAGCAGCGGCTCACGG
>JAESGR010000368.1_pt1 | contig 41092 bp, 41 predicted proteins | sample 9269771 | NCBI WGS metagenome assembly JAESGR01 (sample SAMN15739572, study PRJNA653492) | algae metagenome | isolation source: Chroococcus sp. CMT-3BRIN-NPC107 and co-occurring heterotrophs from well... | place: USA: Clark Mountains Wilderness, California | collected 2010-04-18 | reverse complement strand
TCGGCGATGATCGAGGCGAGGCGCTCACGATCATCGGAGGTAAGGATCACGCAGGAGGTCTGGGCCATCACCCCAGACTCGCACGATCCCGCTCGTGAATCCTCAGAATGCGTCACTGCACTAGAATTCTCACCGGCGAAGCCGAGCGTTGCAGTTTCGGAGGATGGCGACTGACTAGAGTGGGTGACGACTCCCGTCGGGTGACACACTTGCAGACTCGCTCGCCGCAGCGCCTAAGCGCGCTGTCACGCTCCTAACCGGCCAGAAGGGACGCGCGTGGACGAACGACGGCTTCCGAACCGAATGGGGGAAGGCGTGCGACCGAGCCGGGATCGATGACGTAACCTTCCATGGCCTTAGGGGCACAGCGGTCACGAGGCTCGTTAGGACTGGCTGTTCGGTTGCAGAGATTTCCTCTTTGACCGGACATTCCCTGAAAACCGCCCAAGCGATCCTCGGCGCCCACTACCTCGGTGGTCACTTTGAACTGGCAGAGGCAGCTATGGCGAAGCTGGAAAAGAATGAAGGGAGAACCAATCCGGTAAAACCGCCTAAGTGTTCTGCGCCATTCTTCCGCTAACCCCTTGATGTAAAAATCAAAGGTCCCTGACAATCGGTATCCGCATCCGGAGCGGCACCGTAAAGAGGTTATCGATAGTAGGTTGAGTATGCGTCACTCGCCCTTTATGAACCAACTCGACCCTCTAATTGCATCACTCCAACCGAAATGACGTTCTCTAAACGAATTCAAGGCGCCTTCGTACTGCGACATAATAAGAATAGCATCACTGTATTGGGGGAGAAGCTCATCATCCAGCAAATCAAGATATTTGAAGGTAGACTCTCCTTCCAAGGCCGAGCGGACATCTGCCAAGACTCTATTGATTATTTTCACCTTACTAGGATTTAGAGTCGATTCTGGTTTTTTCTTTCCAAGCTCTTTTACTTCCTTAAACATCTGATTGAATATACCTATAACGGAGTCATACGCATCTGCCTTCGCCCGCGTGGTATAGTACTTTTCCATCACTTTTTCTCATTTATCTTCTTGGGGGGCGCAGTTCGAATTTTCTCTTGTGAACCGATAAGAACGTACACCCAAAGGCCATTTCCCATTTCACGCTTTATGTTGTCAGCACGCTTCCGCTCCAACTCCTCGATATATTGCCCTATTATAAACGTAACATCGCTGTTCGAGGGCACATCGTCAAAATCGAACTGTTCGAATTCCGCGAGTGGCTTATAGTTCTCTCCTAGTATCTGATTGGCCTCTGAAAGAACAGAATTCACAAACTTCAATTTGAACTTGTTTAACGCGTCATTTGGCGATTTTTTTGCCAAAGAACTGATTTCTTTATGCAAACCTTCCATTTGACCAGAAATTTTTTCCAGTTTTTCTACATCAGATACGGTTAAGGCCATCATCTACCCCGGGCAAAGCCTTCTGTACTCTACATATTTCTTTTTGAGCACGTCTAGAGGGAGCCTCTGCTTGCTCTCGAATAGCTCAACCATCTGCTCTACATCTTCGTCAGTCAAAGTTATTATGCAGCGCCTTTGACCAGACCATAGGTCTACGGTGCTTTTCAGTCGCGCATTTGACAGGCGGTTTCTCGTTACAAGCACGCCGAATTTTCCAAGACTATCAGACATGTATCGGTTAAGCTGATTTACATGATCCCGCGTGACTTCTGCAACATTCTTTAGCTCAAAAACGATCTGGGTGGATTGGTATTCATCAAAGATTTGTTTGAGGAACGGGTCAGACTGGCCATTGTAAAAAATGAGGTCCCTTATGACTGCGCCACTTTCTGTTCTGCTTTGTACCGCTGCGAAATCAAGGTGAGGATATAGTAAAGATGGTAACAGTTCACCTATAGCTTTTTCGTATTCTATGTCTGCGTTATCAGTTTTCCCGGAAGGCAATTTTCTGATAGTTGCCAACTTCCTACGAGCAGATAGAACAGGTATCTGTGAAAACAGCGGATCGTTTCGACAATCATCGAATGTCCGCTCCTTCTCAAGAATATACCCTTCGATAACGTCATATCGTGCCCGATTGAAGTTCAGTACGTCAACACGGTCAAGTGGCTTTCCCTCATGTGCAATATCGTCCTGAGGGCAATGATTCTTGAAATAATCTTCAAAGTTTAGCCAAGGAATATGCCGCAGCCACCGCTTTGGTACAAAAATAATAGGTTGGTTGGTATCTGGGTTGCTTGGAAGCTCAATTCTATCTTCGCTTTTGAACTCATTCAATCTGTAGTCATAAACATACGCGATAGTATGGCTTTGTACGGGAATTCCCAACGACTTGCATTGAGATATAGTGAAGTCGATGAGGAAAGACTTGAGATAACTACACGCTATATCGCTTATTCGATCCTTCGACACTCCATCTATGAAGAATTGAATTTCCTCGAAATGGCGAAAGCCCCTCGCCTTATATCGCGGAATATCGTCAAAAAGCCTAATGATTTCCTCAGCTTTGTCGCGTCCTATCCTCTTTCCCCTTCGATTGGCTGACGATCCCAAGCCAACCTCGTCGCACTCAGAAGCAATAATGAGCATCGAGACTGCTTTCTCTCGCTGCCCCTGTTGAGCAAGGTAGCCCAGGTGATTGAATGCGTTTATGAGCGCCGTGTGTAGGGCTTGATCTTGTTGTGAAGGCGACCGCCAAAGGAGGAACGGGTCGACATACAGAGGGATGTCCTCATTAAAAAAAGGTATAGCGAAATCAATACTATCTTGCGGAGCCGCAATACCATGATAATCGGTCAGACGAGGATTGATTAGCACTTGAAAAATGCTCCTCTGCCTTCTTTTCGCCGTTCCATGTTCGATATTGCCGTCATTTTCGGGTATCTCGCTCGGCGGCAAGAGCCCGGTGCACGGAGCTTTTCGCGACGCCTACTCTACCAGCAATCACACTCATGCTTAATCCCTCGGCCGCTAACAGCCGGATTTGCTCGGCCTTAGCTCGCGCAGTGGGTTTGCGGCCCTTATAGCGGCCTTGGCCCTTAGCCTTGGCGACACCTTCCCGCTGGCGTTCGAGCATCATTTCCCGCTCGAACTGCGCCACGCTTCCCAACACGTTCAGCATGAGCTTCCCGGTCGGAGTGGTCGTGTCGATCCCCATGGCCACAATCCTGAGATTGACGCCCCTCGCCTCTAGGCGACGGACGATATCCCCCATGTGGTGAACCGAGCGCGCAAGCCTATCAAGCTTGGTCACGACGAGCACATCACCGTCACGCGCGAAATCCAGCGTCTTCTCCAACTCCGGGCGCGGTCCGACCGATGACGTTTGTTCGGAGAAGACCCGTTGGCACCCTAGAGCATTCAGGTCGCGGATTTGGGCCTCTAGGCCGGCGCTCTGTTCCAGGGTCGATGTGCGGGCGTATCCGATGAGCATGGGTCGTTCCACTAGGTTCTAGGACGTACCTAGCTGGTCCGTTCCAAAATTCAATAACAATGTGTATGGAACGAGATTGGACCGTTCCACGAGAGCAAGACCTATTGGAACGATGCCTCTATTTCCAACCCTCGTGCTGCTTCTCAAGCAGCCGGCGCTTGCGGCGCGAAATTAGCTCACGCGTCAGGAAGCCCGCAGCAAATCCAACTGCCAAGAGGAATGTGACGACCAGGGTAATCGCAATAGTTGTCATGCTGGCCTCTCAAAGCCCATGCGTTCAGCGGGCGATAAAAGCTCTGCTTAGCGCTAACCAATCCCCAGTGGAACGCTCACCAGCTAACACAACAATCCGTTCGCAAAAATCTCGATTTATAGGCTTCGAGGCAGACACCAATTGGCACGCATTTTGCTTTACAAGTATAGAAAAATTTAGTCAGTCATGACGAAAGCAAAAAATATGCAAAAAGACTATTGAAGAGAGACAAAGATCAGCATATCTCCCGCCCGTCATCTTGACCGAAGTGGTCCTATTCCGCTCATCCCCGAGGGAAAACCCAGTTCGTATAGCCATCAACTCCGCTCATACCCCGAGGGAGAAGCTGGCTGACACGCGAGAAATGCTATGTCAGAGCAATCGAACAATGACGCCGCCATTGAGGAAATTGGCACGCGGCTCAAGCACCGTATTACTGATTACAACACGCACTCCGAAGAGAGGATGAAAATCATCTTTGAAATCGGAGAATATATCTCCGAGGCAAAAGAGAAATTTTCGAAAGATGGAAACTATCAAGAGTGGATCAAAAAGACCACCAATCGCTCCATAATGTGGTGTTGGGAGCACAAATACCTGTACGAAAACCGCGATAAGTATGAGGCCGCGAAAGAATGGGCGGTGAATAACGGCAATTTCTCTGATGAATACCTTAGCGTCAGAGGCGCAAAGCGACTTCTGAAATTGCACAGACGGTTTCTTGATCAAGGGTCGCCGAGCATCACGAAAAAGCCAAAGAAGATCAAGGCCGACATAGAGGCCAAGTTGGCAGAGGCAGAGGCCGAATTGGCGAAAGCTAATGGGAAACTCAGCAAGTTACTCGAATTTGCTGGAAGCCTCTTCGACAAAATCACCAGCGGAAAAGCCATTAGCATTGCGACAGCTATAGAGAGTGGCCCCGAAGGCGAGCGCGGGTCGGCTGAAATTCGGCTTCATCACATTGCATCGCAGAATGGGATCGAGCCCGAATTGCTGTTGGAATGCATCCGGTCAGTTAAAGCAGCTTTAAGTCGCGGCACCCGAACAGCCCCAAGAGCGACAGACGGTCAAAACCACGCGTCGATGTAAAGTTCTGGAGAGGCGACTGCCGAGAGGTTCAGTCGTCTCTCTCCCTCACACTCCCCTTTATTTGTGAAAAACTGTTTACGCTACATACTATAATGTAAACAGAAAGGACACAAATTGAGCAAAACCTCTGTCGTATCAATCCGATTTCCAGATGAATATTCCGAGAAGATCAAGGCGTTTTCTCGAAAGAGACGCCTGACAATCTCTCAGTTCATCAGACTCATCCTACAAAAGGAACTTTCCCATGTCATCATCTAACGATTTTTCTGACTACCTACTGGACGTAGAGTTCGTCTATGAACAAACGTTCTCCGAAACCGAGGAAGGCGCTTACGAAGTTGCCCGGCGTGATGCTCGGGCGCTCCGGTCCGAATTGGACAATCTCATCAACGACGGCTCTTTCGTTAGCGAGCAAGCCAAGGCCGCTGTCGTCGGAAGCCTTCGCGCTGGTGCCGATGCCTGTCAGCGCCTTGGCTACGGTGGGCTTGCCATCCGAGGAGAGCGGCTAGCGACGGACGCTGAGAGCCTAAAGGTAGTTGCCCATGCTGCTTGACGATCTATCCATCACGGCAGCGATCACATCCCAATCAGCTTCTCAGCCTCAAGCGCAAATGTCGGGTGGCTCACCGCCGCCCGGCTCTCACGCGCACACCAGGGTTCTTCATGCCCTGAAAGCGACCGGCATGACGGACCTCGCGACGCTCTATGACGAGTGCTGCTATGAGAAGCGATGCGGGTTGGTCCATTGTCAGGCATGCCGGGGAAGGTGGAGTGCCGAGCTTCTCAAGCGGATCGCAACGGAGAAGGAAGCTCGCTATGGGACCGGCGACTATCCGGCCCGCAATTGCCTTCGCCATGTGACTGTTCTGAACGCTTTGGTGCCCTGTGACGTGAAGGCCATCAAGGCGGCAATCGAACAGGGACGGAAGGACATAAACTCGTTCAAGAAGAAGTTTCGATGCACGGGGCTCAGAGGCGCCTTCGAAATCGAACTTGTGAACCCGGTTGCGATGATGCGTGAGCAAACGTGCCCCGCAAAAATCCAAACCTTGAGTGAAATGACCGGCGGAAAATTTGAGTCCATGACTGAGATTATGGCTCTCGTTCACTGGCACGCCGTCGGATTTTTTAACAATGGCCTTAGCGAAGATCACCGGAAATGGATGAAGAGAAAATATCCGCATCATCGGCAGCGGAGATTTGACAGTCTCTACAAAGATCAATCCATTGCCGAGAGCTTTTCCAAGCTTAGCTCTTACCCGTTCAAAGACCGCGTAACTTACAATTTGAAATTTGCTACGGATGGGTTCAAGAACGAGTTTTACATCGAACCTGATCCTTTGGCATTCCTTGTGAATTGCTACAAAGCAATCTCAGCAAAGACTCTTCGGATCAACAGATGACGAGAGAATGATGGTTGTTGGATTTCGCAAACAGACACTATGCGTTTCAGTGACTAATCCAGATCATGCCAGAACAGCCGAAAATCCTGCTTTAGGGAGTAAAAATCAGCTTATTTCTGGCGGAATCGGTGATGTTCGATTCCGCCGTTTCCATTTTAGATTGAGAGAACAAAACAATGTCAAAAGGATTTATCCTTATTCCTGTTGAACGGGATGAACTCGAAGAAGCAATTTCCGAGCTTGAACGTCACGCGCATACAAAGAAGCTAGCGACTCGATTGCAAGGACATCTTCATACTTGGAGCTACGCGGACGCTCAGAAGGATTTCCGACAGTTTTTCGTACGTTGGCTCTACAGGCTCTATCGGCGCCGACGCTTGGAGCTTGCTGCTACGAGGAAGCCTTAATTTTACTCGCCCTCCCTGCCCCCGTTCTTGTTGGTGCCTGCTCAGGCAACAAGAGCGATACCAACGAGGCATTCTCGCGCATTTACAGGATCACTAGCCTGAAAGCCTACAAACCTCGTCCATAAATTAATGATTTTATAAAATCATCATTATGCAGTGTTATTATTAGACAGCACAAGTAGGCAAAAATATATACGCGCTCTCTGACTTACAGCCATAGAGCAGAAAAATGACACTTGAGTATGGACCATTATACTGCCCTCACTGTGAGAGAGCCATATGTACGTTTGAAGAGCCGGTCATTGCTCGGCTCCTCAGGGCAAGCCATGCGGCTAGATACCTTTCCCTGCCGCTAGCCACCTTCGTCCGTCTTTGCGATGTCCGCCCGATTACGCTTGACTCTATGGGTAGAGTACGACGGTACGACATCAAAGACATTGATTGCTGGATCGCAACCCTCAAGAGCGGGTCCGGGTCACCGGACAGCAATGAGTGGCTACGGAGAGTTGGTGATGAGCATCATTCGCGTGACGGGAATTAAGCGATATCGCCATCCTTCCACCGGCATTTGGTATACCTACCATCGTGCGACCGGGACCCGCATCGAGCCACCAAACGAGTTTGGATCAGCTAGTTTCTTTGCCGCACTACAAGCTGCGGATGCAAAGGCCGCCAGGCGCGCGCCTATCTTGGGAACATGGGGAGCTTTGGTTAGGTCGTACCGCGATTCGCCTACGTTTCAGTTGCTGCGCCCTCGCACCAAGCGCGACTACCTCACTGTTCTAGACTGGCTCAAAGGCATCGATGAAATGCCCGCCGCTCAGATCGATGGTCCATTCGTGGCGCGGCTTCGCGACAAAGCATTTAGGCAACGCAAAACCCGCTTCGCGAACTATGTGCCGGCAATGATGTCTGTCGTCTTTGCGCATGCAATTGAGACTGGATTGGCGAAACGCAATCCAGCGCGCGGCATCCGGAAAATCCGCAAATCTATCGATGCTCCCATTGCGAACCGAGCTTGGACTGAAAATGAGAAACAGGCCGTACTAGAGCACGCGCCGGCTCATTTGATCGTTCCGATTGCTATTGCCCGCTGGACTGGCCTTCGGCAGGGCGACGTCGTCCATATGAACAAAGCGGCTTACAACGGCGGCAATCTCAATCTCACAACGGCAAAGAGGGGAGTTCCGCTCTGGTTTAGATGCCCAAAGCCGCTAGAGGAAATTCTCGACTCAATTCCGGAGCACAACGGCACGACTCTTTGCGTGACATCGCGTGGCACTCCTTGGACACAAGATGGATTCCGAGCATCGTTCTTCAAACTAATTCGGAAGCTTGAAGCCGCCGACCTCGTAGCCCGTGGATTGACGTTCCATGGGTTGAGAACATCCTTTGCCGAAGAAGCTCGCGGCAACGGTTTCACCCATGAGGAAATCGCAGACGCGCTAGCTCAGAACGACCCGAAGTCGGCCGCGCACTATACCAGGAACGTAGACCGCCGACGCTCAGTGAAAGCGATTTCCGAATCGCTTGACGGAACGAACAGCGCACAAAACTTGTCTACACGGGTGTCTACATTGGGCCAAAGGCGGCAGACAAGGTGATCTAAGTTATTGAAAGGGCTGGTGATCCCGGGAAGACTCGAACTTCCGACCTTCGGTTTAGGAAACCGCTGCTCTGTCCTGCTGAGCTACGGGACCTCGCCTGGACCCGCCTTTAGCATGGTCGAACCGGCTGTTCCAGGGTCGAGGCGCCGGGCGGCCGGGCCTGCCGTCACCCGCCCTTTCTGCTAGGCTCGGGGCATGCGCGGCCGGGCCGTCCTTATCCTTCTTCTCGCCTGGGCCACGCCCGCGCTGGCGCAGCCTGCCGCGCGGAACGGACGGGCGGCGCCCTCCCCTTGCGGCGGCACGGGCTTGGAGGATCGGATCACGGGGGTCGCCGAGACCGGCGAGGTCGCGCTCGCCTCCGGTCGGATCGCGCGCCTGGCGGACCTGCGCTGGCCGGACGCGGCGCCGCCCCGCGGAGCGGCCCTGGCCTGGCTGCGGGAACGTTCGGGGGAGGCCGTCATGGTCCGGGGCGGAGCGGCCGACCGCTGGAACCGGGTCCCGGCCCAGATCGCGCCCACGGACGCGTCCCCGCCGGCGGGCTTCGCGCGGCACCTCGTCGAGCGCGGCCTGGCCCTCGTGGACCCGGGCGAGGCCGAGGCCCTGTGCGACCCCGCGCTCCTCGCCGTCGAGGCCGAGGCCCGGCACGAGCGCCGGGGCCTGTGGGCCGACGAACGCGTGCTCGCGGCGGACGACCCCCCGGCGCTGCGCCGGCGGATCGGCGCCTTCGCGATCGTGGAGGGGCGGGTCCGCAGCGTCGGCGAGCGGGAGCGGCGCACCTATCTCGATTTCGGCCGCGCCTGGTCGGAGAACTTCACGGTGACGATCCCGAAGCGCGCCTGGACGGTCCTGACTGCGGGCGGCCTCTCCGCCGCGGCCCTGCGCGGGCGGCGCGTCCGGGTGCGGGGCGTGATCGAGGAGTGGAACGGGCCGGCCCTGACGCTCCAGGCCCCGGAGGCGCTCGAACTCCTGGACCGCGAGGCCGCGACCCGGTGACGGCGCCGCGGGCGCGAGCCCGGCGGAGAATCCGCGGCGGATGGCGCCGCGGCGATCGGGAGCTTTCCCCTAAGCAGCGGGCTCGATATGAAGCGTGCGGCGCGCCGCAGCGGCGCAGGACCGGGCAGGCGGCGCAGGACACGAAGGATGGCACGGGGCGTTCCGATCACGATCCGCCGCAGCGCGGGCGCCGCGCCCGGGGCCCTTCGTGCCTCCAAGGCGCTCGCGGCTCCGATCACGATCCGCCGCATTGCGGGCATTGCCCTCGTGGCCGCGGCCGCGGCCTGCACGACCGCAGGCGGCGGGCCGGACGTGGCCCTGCCGCCGGAGACCCCACGGGTCGTCGGCGTCGACCGGGCCGGCGACCGCGACCATGCGCGCCTCGTCACGGCCTTCGGCGGCGAGGTGCGCGCGCCTGCCCTGCATGCCCTCCTCACGGACATCGCGGGCCGGCTCGTCGCGGCGAGCGACCGGCCGAGCGAGGCCTACCGGATCACGATCCTGAACTCGCCGGTCGTCAACGCGTTCGCCCTGCCCTCGGGCCGGCTCTACGTCACCCGCGGCCTCCTCGCGCTCGCCAACGACACCGCCGAGATCGCGGCCGTCCTCTCGCACGAGATCGCGCACGTCTCGCTGCGCCATGCGGGCGCCCGCACGGAGCTCGAGGCCCGCTCCACGCTCCTCACCCAGGTGACGGCGCGGATCCTCAACAAGCCCGACGAGGCCGCCGTCCTGCGCGACCGCTCGCGGCTGACGCTCGCGAGCTTCTCCCGCGCCCAGGAACTCGAGGCCGATCAGGCCGGCGTCCAGGTGCTCTCGCGCGCGGGCTACGATGCCTACGGAGCCTCGCGCTTCCTCACCGCGCTCGGCCGGTCCGGCGGCGGCTCGGACGGCAACCGGCCGACCCTCACCGACATGCTCGCGACCCATCCGAGCACCAACGAGCGCGTCGCGCTGGCCCTGCAATCCGCCCGGCGCATCGGCGCGCCCGGGATCGGCGAGGCCGACCGGGCGCGCTACCTCGCGGGGATCGAGGGCCTCGCCTTCGGGGACGATCCCGCGGACGGGCTCGTGCGCGGGCGCCGCTTCGTGCACGGGCGCCTGGGCGTCGCCTTCGAGGCGCCCGAGGGCTTCGCGCTCGAGAACACCTCCCGGGCGGTGCTCGGCGCCACGCCGGACGGCAGCCGGCGCCTTCTCTTCGATGCGCTCGAAACCGAGGAGGGTGCGGGCCTCGCGGAAGTGCTGCGCTCGACCTGGAACGACCCGATCGATGCGGGCAGCCTCTCGACCGCCACCGTCAACGGGCTGCCGGTCGCGACGGCGACCTCGCGCGGGCAGGACTGGGCCTTCCGCCTCGCCGCGATCCGAATCGGGAGCACCACCTTCCGGCTCATCCTCGGCGCCCGCAGCCTCAACCCGGAGGCGGAACGCGCCTTCCAGCGCACGCTCGCGAGCGTGCGCCAGGTGACGCCGGAAGAGGCCCGGGAGGTGGAGCCGCTGCGGCTCGCGCTCGTGACCGCGCAGCCCGGCGACACGCCGGCGAGCTTGAGCGCCCGTATGGCGACGGACCGGCCGCTGGAGCGCTTCCTCCTGCTGAACGGTCTCGACGCCGCCGCGCCCCTGGAGCCGGGCCGGCGCTACAAGATCGCCGTCGAGTAGGGCGGTCGGCGCGGCACCTCGGCCGGGACGATCGCCTGGCCGGTGGCGGCTTCTGCGAGTCTCGCCGCGGAGCCGTCCGGGGGTGAGGCGCTCTCTGGGCCGGACGCCATGAAGGGGGATATGCGATGAGCCGGACCGGTCTCGAGCTGGGGCTTGGGTTGGTGTCGATCGGCCGCACCTGGGGCGTGCGCCAGGTCCAGCCGCCGGCGGAGGCCGACGCCTTCGCGCTGCTGGAAAAGGCGGTCGCCCTCGGCATCCGCGTGTTCGACACCGCACCGGCCTATGGCACGAGCGAGGCCCGCCTCGGGGCGTTCCTCGCCACGCTCCCGCCGGCCGGGCGGGAGCCGCTCGTGATCATGACCAAGGCCGGGGAGCATTGGGACGAGGAGCGGGCCGAGCCCTTTGTCGACCACCGGCGCGACGCGCTCGTGCGCAGCATCGACCGCAGCCTCGAACGCCTCGGCCGGGTCGACGTGCTGCAGATCCACAAGGCGACTCAGGCGATCGTGACCGATCCGGACGTGCTGTCGGCGATCGCATATGCCCGCTCCTGCGGGATCGAGCGGATCGGCGCCAGCGTGAGCGACGTGGCGGCCGGCGAGGCGGCGCTGGCGGCGGGATGCTACGGATTCCTGCAATTCCCCCTCAACACCCGTTCGGGGACGATGCTGCCGTTGCTGGCGCCGATCGAACAGGCGGGCGCGACGCCGGTGATCAACCGGCCCTTCGGGATGGGTGCGCTCCTCGACGGTGATCGGGACGAAGCCGCCCGCCGGGCCTTCCGCCATCTCGACGACCACGTGCGGTCGGGCATCGTCCTCACCGGGACGAGCCGGGCCGATCATCTCGCCTTCAACGTCGAGGCCTTCCGGACCAGGCGATCCTGACCTTGCAATGGGGACGTAGGCGCTAAGCGGCCTTCGGCGTGCCCATCGGGTTGGGCAGGTAGCCGAGAAAGCCGGCGATGCGCCATCGTCCCTCGACCCGGCGGCAGAAATACAGCGTCTGCCAGCGCAGCGTCTCGATCCCGCCGTCGTCGAGACGGATCTCGCCGTCGAACCGCTTCCGCGCCATGGCGAAACCCTTGACGATTTCGATGTCGGTCAAGGACGTGAGGGCGAAGAGGGCCTGGGCGAGCGCGCCGGGCGCAATCCTCCCCGTGAGGTCCCGGCTGCCCCCGACCCAGGCGTCCCGGTAGCGCTCGATGTCCGCGTAGGTGATGCGCCAGGCGTCCGGGTTGTCGGAAAAGGCACCGTCGATGCCGAAGAACAGGTCGGGGGCGAAATCCCGGAAGTGAGCCTCCCAATCGCCTGCCGCGAAGGCCTCGATGTCCCGGCGGACCAGCATCTCCCAGATGGCATGCCGGTCGGGATCGGCGGCGGGGAAGGGATTCACATCGGACATGGCGCGGCGGACCTGCGGAAGCATGGGGACGGGCCACAAAACCTAGTGATCGCGCGCCGGCCCGGCAATCGGCGGGGCAGATCGCAGGGCCGACGGCTTGCACGGCTGTCCTGTGCCCCTCATCCTCGCGCCGGAGACATCGTAAGGGCGGAGGCGGCGCCTCCCTCGGAGGGCGGACATGGGACGCGTCGTCGTGGTGACCGGGGGAGCGGGGGACATCGGCCGCGCCCTCTGCCGCCGCTTTCTCGGTGACGGGATGCGCGTCGCCATGCTGGACCGCGACGCGGCGGCGCTCGCCCGGGCGTCGGCGGATCTCGAGGCGGGCCACGGGCGCGGCCTTGCGGTCCGGGCCGACGTGACGGATCCCGCGTCGGTCGAGGATGCCATGCGCCGGGTCGAGGCCGAGCTCGGGAGTATCGACGTCCTGGTCAACAATGCCGGCGGGGTCACGAGTCCCACGCTCGCCGCGACGGGCGAGGCCGAGTGGCTCGCCGACATCGACCTCAACCTCAACGGGGCATGGCGCTGCGTGCGTGCGGTCCGCGACGGGATGGTGGCGCGCCGCGGCGGCGTGATCCTCAACGTCTCATCGGCCAATGCGCGCGGAATCTACGGCCATCCGGCCTACAGCGCCGCCAAGGCCGGCCTCGAGCAGTTCACGCGGTTTCTCGCCGTCGAACTGGGGCCGCACGGCATCCGCGCCAACGCGATCGCGCCCGGAACCGTGAAGACGCAGGCCTGGCGCGAGCGGGCCGAGCGGAACCCGGACATCTTCGAGCAGGTGAAGCGCTGGTATCCCCTGCGCGACATCTGCGTGCCCGAGGACGTGGCGGCGCTCGCGGCGTTCCTGAGCGGTCCCGAGGCCCGGATGATCACCGGCGCCGTGATCCCGGTCGACGGCGGGCTGACGGCGGGCTCGACCACGGTGGCACGCGACTTCGCAGGCGCCGCGTTCGAGTGAGCGGCGGGATCCACCACGGTGGCGCGCGCCTTCGCGGGCACGGAGTTCGCGTGAGAGGCGCTACAGGCGCACCCCGACATAGGTGCGGTCGTCGGCCCATTGCGTCGCGGTCGAGCCCTTCGTGGACGGATACGCCCCGACCTTGGCGGGGTCGTCCCGCTCGACCTCGCGGAAGGCCTGCTCCCAGGCCGCGACGCCGAAGCCGTCCCCGGGCTTGAAGTAGCCGTCCGTGAAGAGTTCGATCGTCTCGACCTCCGAGGCTTGCAGCCGCTCGAAGCGCACGAGCGACAGGGGCACCTCGAAGCCGTCGAGGGCCGAATAGCCCAGGATCGTGCCGGCATCGTTCTGGAAGGCGCCCTGGGCATGCACGATGCCGCCGCGGACGAGGCGCAGGATGTGCTCGGCGGGAATGTGCGGCAGCGCCGCCGTGCAGGCCGCCATCGCGCGCTCCTCCACGCGCGCGAGGTCGCCCTGCGTGAGGACGCTGCCGAGATCCCCGAGCGGCTGACCGGTCCCGAACCACGTCACGCGCCGCGCGGTCGTCTCCCGCACGGCCGCGTCGTCGGTGCGCGCGCCGATCACCGGCCAGGTCTGGCCCCGCAGGGTGGCAGTGATGCGGTCGAGGTCCTTCTCGACCTGCTCGATCCGCTCGCCGTTGATCCGCACCCCGCTGTCGCCGACGAGCGCGATGTCGACCGTTCCCTCCTGGAAGAGCACGAGGGCCAGCGTCGCGGAGAAGCGCTGGTTCCAGTCGGTCCGCGCCGTCTCCAGGGTGCCGTGCCGGCGATAGGCGTCGGCGATCGCCTCGGTGAGGAGCGCGATGATCGCCGGGGCGTCGCGCGGCCCGTCCGGGCGGCTGAGCGCGTGTTCGAGCGCGCCCTTGACGATGGTGGCGGCGTACTGGCCGGAGAGCATGCCGTCGTAGCGCGTGCCGAGCCGGTCCGTCACGCCGTCGATGACCGCATATGCCCGTCCGGGCAGGATGACGAACCGGTCCTCGTTGGCGTGCGGGGCATTCCGGTCCTTGGCCTCGGAAAAGGCTTCGATCAGCATCGGGATTCCACCACGGGCACACGACCAAAAGAAGAGCCCGCGCGAACGCGGGCTCGCGCGGGCTCTTTCAGAGGAGAAGCTACTGGCCGACGGCCTTGCGCCACTTCTCGAGGACTGCCTGGGTGCCGCCGAGCTCTTCGACCGACTTGAGCTCGATCAGCTTGAGGTCGCCGAGCGGCGTCACGTCGCCGGGGCCGGCCACGTCCGGCCGGACCGAGCGGCGGCCCGCTTCCTTGACGAGGAGTTCCTGCGTCTTCTTCGACAGGGCCCAGTCGATGAACTTCTTGCCGTTCTCGGCGTTCGGGGCCTCCTTCACGAGCGCGACCCCGTCGGGCGCGGCGGTCGTGCCGTCGGCGAGATAGGCGAGCTTCACGGGCGCGCCGCCGACCTTGTATTCGAGGGCGTTGTCCTCGAGGGTCAGGCCGAGCGGCGTCTCTCCGTCGGCGACGTAGCGCGGGACCGAGCCGGAGCTGTCGGTCAGCACGAAGTTCTTGGCGATCTCGCCGTACTTGTTCCAGCCGTCGGCACCCGAGGCGGAGAGGACCGTCATCATCTGCTGGAAGGCGGAGCCGGAATTGTCGGCCCGGGCGGAGGCGATCTTGCCCTTCCACTTCGGATCGGCGAGATCCGCCAGCGTCTTCGGGGTCTCCGTGTCCTTGACCATGCGGGTGTTCTGCATGAGCACGTAGATCACGGCCGTGTAGGGGGTCCAGGCCTCGCTCTTCACGAAGCGCGGGTCGATGCTCGCCGCGTCCTTGGCCTTGTAGGGCTCCAGGAGATCGGCGTTCTCGGTCAGGAGGCTGCCGGAGACGCTCCAGATCACGTCCGCCTTCGGGGCGCGGGCCTCGGCGCGCACGCGCCGGAACACCTCGCCCGAGCCGAGCTGGATGACCTCGGTCTTGATGCCGGTCTCCTTCTCGAACACCGGCGCCAGGGTCTGCACCAGCGAGGTCTTGTGGGCCGTGTAGAGCACGACCTTGTCCTGCGCCGACGCCACCCCGCCGAACGCCACCAGCGCGGCGGCCGCCGCAACGACGCCTGTCAATCCCTTCATCGGATCCCTCCCCGTTTGGTTGCCGTTGCCGCCGAAAGACAATCGTCGATCGGCGCATCCGCGTATATTGAAAACTAAACACTGGCCCGTATTCTGGCAACAATGAACCGATAGCCGGCTTCACGTGGGGGACGATGACCTATCTGACGGTGGAGAACGCCACCAAAATCTATAGCGAGAAGGTGCGCGCCCTGGACGGCGTCTCGATCGCGGTCGAACGGGACGAGTTCTTCACCCTCCTCGGACCGAGCGGCTGCGGCAAGACCACCCTGCTGCGCTCGATCGCCGGATTCTCCGACCTCACGGAGGGCCGCATCGCGCTCGCCGGCGCCCGCCTCGACCCGATCCCGTCGCACAAGCGCGACATCGGCATGGTGTTCCAGGACTACGCCGTCTTTCCCCACCTCACGGTGGGCGAGAACGTCGCCTTCGGCCTCAAGGCGCGGCGGGTTCCGGCGCCCGAGACGGCGGCGCGCGTCGCAGAGGCGCTCGCGACCGTGCGCCTCGTCGACTATAAGGCCCGGCTCCCGGCGGCCCTGTCGGGCGGCCAGCAGCAGCGGATCGGGCTCGCCCGCGCCATGGTGATCCGGCCGAAGCTCCTCCTCATGGACGAGCCGCTGTCGAACCTCGACGCGAAGCTGCGCGTCGACCTGCGCGACGAGATCCGCGACATCCAGAAGACCGTCGGGATCGCGGCCATCTACGTCACCCACGATCAGGAGGAGGCGCTCGCGATCTCGGACCGCATCTGCGTGATGAATGCGGGCCGCGTCGAGCAGATCGGCACGCCGCAGGAGATCTATGCCAACCCGCAGACGATCTTCGTCGCCACCTTCGTGGGCACCATGAACACACTGCCGCGGGAGGCCGCGCCCCATCTCGGGATGACCGAGCCTGCCGCGAGCGTCCACACCTGGGCGATCCGCCCCGAGCATATCCGCCTCGCCCGAGCCGAAGCCGATGCCGGGCGCGTGCGGATCGAGGGCACGGTCGAGAAATACACCTATCTCGGGCGCGAGGCCCACATCCTGGTCGAAACCGCGGCGGCCAAACTCGTCGCGCAGATCGCCGACCCGGCGCCGGGCCTCAGCTTTTCGGCCGGCAGCCCGGTCGCGCTCGCCTTCCGGCGCGAGGACGTCCTGGCCTTCGACCGCCAGGGGGCGCGCGTCCCCGCAGGAGCCGCGTGAATGCGCCCCGGCTTCTGGACCATCGTCGGCATCCTGGCCTGGGCGATCCTGATCGGGCTCCTGGTCGTTCCGCTCGGATCCGTGCTTCTTTCCAGCCTCCAGGACGCGTCCGGCAACGTCACCTTCGCGAACTACGTCCGCTTCATCGAGACGCCGCGCTTCCGCACCGCCTTCGTGAACACGCTCATCGTCGGATTCGGCGGGCTCGTGGGATCGCTGGTGCTGGGCGGCATCATGGCGTTCTGCATGGCCCGGATCGAGATCCGCGGCAGCCGCCTCGTGTCGCTGTTCGCGATCCTGGCGCTCGTGTCGCCGCCCTTCATTGGCGCCTATTCCTGGATCGTGCTGTTCGGGTCGGGCGGGCTCGTGCGCCAGACGCTGATGTCGTGGGGAATCTTCATCCCGCCGATCTTCGGGCTCTGGGGCATCCTGATCGTCTTCTCGTTCAAGTTCTATCCCTACGTCTACCTCCTGACCTCGGGGGCGCTCGGCAACATCAACCGTTCCCTGGAAGAGGCGGCCGAGAGCCTCGGCATGACGCCGTTCCGGCGCGTCATGGCGATCTCGTTCCCGCTCGTGCTGCCCGCGCTCTCGGCCGGCGGCCTCCTGGCGCTCATCCACTCGATCGCCGATTTCGGGACGCCGCGCCTCATCGGACGCGGCTTCAGCGTCCTCGCCACGGAGGCCTACACGCTCTACTCCGCCGAGGTCGGCAGCAACCTGAGCATGGCGACGACGATCAGCATCGTGCTGATCTTCCTCTCCATGCTGTTCGTCTTCGGCCAGCGCTACATGTCGCGGCGCAACGTCTATCACGGCAACCTGATCAACAAGCCCGTCAAGCGGAAGCTCACGGGCTTCCCGAACGTGGTCGCCCACGTCGCCGTGTACTTCATCGCGCTCGCCGGCGCGATGCCGGCCATCATCGCGGCGATCTACTCGATCCGCCGCACCAGCGGCCCCGTGTTCCATCCCGGCTTCGGCTTGGACAGCTACCGGCGCATTCTCTACAACCTCGCCGGCGCGGTGCAGAACTCGCTCCTGTTCTCGTTTGCCGTCGTCGCCCTCGTGGTCACGGTCGGGACGCTGATCGGCTGCCTCGTGGCGCGCCGGCAGACCGTCAACAGCGCGCTGCTCGACTCGACCCTGATGGTCCCTTATGTGATGCCCGGGATCGTGGTCGGCATCGCCTTCGTGGCCGCCTTCAACGCGCCGCCGGTCGCGCTCACCGGCACCGCGCTCATCATCATCCTGTCGATCTTCATCCGGCGCCTGCCCTATTCCGTCCGCTCCTCGGCCTCGGCCCTGCGCCAGGTCAGCCCGAGCATGGAGGAGGCCGCGATCTCGCTCGGCTACAGCCCCGTGCAGGCCTTCATGAAGGTGACGGTGCCGCTCATCCTGCCCGGCATCATCGCGGGCGGGATGCTGAGCTTCGTGACGGCGATCAACGAATTGTCCTCCTCGCTCGTGCTCTATGTCGGCGGCACCGCGACCATGCCGGTGCGGATCTACATCGCGATCAACGACGGCGATTACGGTACCGCCGCGGCGCTCTCGACCGTCCTCCTCGTCCTGAGCGGGACCGCGATCTACGCCGCCTTCCGCCTCATGGGTCGTGACGAACGTGCCCTGCTCTGACGGGCGCGGCCTCGCGGGAGCCTGACGGCGATGCGGACAGCCGGGCTCTTCGACCTCCAGGTCAACGGCTTCGCCGGCGTGGACTTCAACGCCGGCACGATCGACGCGGCCGCGCTCGATCATGCGCTGGCGGCCATGCGGGCGACCGGCGTCACCGCCTGCTTGCCGACGGTCATCACCGCATCCGCGGACGCGCTCGCGGTGCGCCTGCCGGCCCTCGACCGCGCGGTGGCGGAAAGCCGGCTCGGGCCCGCGATGGTTCCCGGCTACCATCTCGAAGGCCCGTTCCTCAACGCCGCAGACGGCTTCATCGGCTGCCATCCGCCCGAGGCCGCGACGCTGCCGGACGCCGGTCTCGTCGAAGCGCTCGCCTCCGGCCTGTCGCGGCCGATCCTTCTCGTCACGATCGCCCCCGAACTCGACGGCAGCGCAAGCTTCATCCGGGCGATGACGGCCCGCGGCCGCGTCGTCGCGATCGGGCATTCCGCAGCGGATTTCGCGGCCGTGTCCGCCACCGCGGAGGCCGGAGCCCGCCTCTCGACCCATCTCGGCAACGGCCTGCCGCAGACCCTGCACAAGCTCGACAACCCGCTCTTCGCGCAGCTCGCCGAAGACCGGCTCGCCGCGAGCTTCATCGCCGACGGGGTCCACCTCCCGCCGCAGGCGCTGAAGGCGATGCTGCGTGCGAAAGGCATCGACCGCTCGATCCTCGTCAGCGACGCCGTCGCGGCCGCGGGCGCGCCGCCCGGGCTCTACCCGTTCGCAGGGACGGTCGTGGAGCATGCCGCCGACGGATCCGTCCGCATCCCGGGCGGCCGTTCCCTCGCGGGATCGGCCCTGTGCCTCGACCAGGCCGTGCGCAACGTGGTGAACTGGGGCCTAGCAGGCCCGCAGGAGGCCATCCGGATGGCGTCCGACAATCCGCGTCGCCTGATGGCACCGGCGCTCGAAGCCTATGGGATCACGCTGACCGGCCCGGAGATCCGCTGGTCCGCGGATCTGCGCCCGGTCGGATAAGTCATGGCCTTCTCCGCCCTGGCCGGGCCATTCTGCGCGATCCTTCAGCCAATCAGGGGAGCGGCCGATGGCTCGTGAGGTCTGGATCGAAGCGGCGTTGAACGGCCCCTGGGGGCGCGAGCGCCAGCCCGGCATCCCCATCACAAAGGACGAGATCGTCGCGGAAGGCGTGGCGGCGGCGCGCGAGGGAGCGGCCATCATCCACCTCCACGCCTACGATCCCGCGACCGGCCGGCAGAACGACGATCCCGACACCTATGCCCGCATCATCGAGGGCATCCGCCGGCGCACGGATGCGCTCGTCTATCCCACGATCCCGCTCGCCGGCTCCGGGCTCACGGGCGCGGCAGATTCGGCGGCCCACCGCTTCGCCCATGTGCGGTTCCTGGCGGAACGCGGTCTGATCGAGATGACGGTCGTGGATCCGGGAAGCGTCAACTTCACGAGACGCGATCTTCCGCCGGGCCACGAGGCCGGGTTCGTCTACCTGAACCCGGAGGACCACATCCTCGAAGGGCTGCGGGTCTCGGGCGCGTGCGGGCTGACGCCGAGCTATGCGGTCTACGAGCCGGGCTTCACCCGCCTCGGCGCCGCGCTCGCCGCACGCGTTCCCGGTCTGCGCCGGCCACTCTACCGCTTCATGTTCTCGGATGCCTTCGCCTGGGGCTTCCCGCCCCGCGGCTTCGCGCTCGACGCGCACCTGGCGCTGCTCAGGGAGGAGGCGCCGGCCGCGCCATGGATGATCGCCGGCCTCGGCGTCGACCTGCGCGGTCTCGTCCCGGAGGCCGTCGCGCGCGGCGGCCATGTCCGCGTCGGCCTGGAGGACGCCCCCTTCGGCTGCGGGCGGACGAACCGCTCCCTCGTCGAGGAAGCGGTCCGGCTCGTGCGCGCGGCCGGCGGGGAGCCCGCGAGTCCCGCGGAGGTGCGCCGGGCGCTCGGACCGCCGTCCTCCCAGGCCGGCTTGCCGGGACGGGAGGAAGGGCCTTGAGTAGCTGGGGCGCTGCCCCGCCGAGTCACAGGAGCGGACATGCCGAGCCGAGAGCGCGTCGAAGCTTTCGTCGCCGTCGTGGTCAGCAACGCCCACGTCCGGGCGATCGCCGACTACTATCACGAGGACGCCTCCATGCAGGAGAACGGCCTGGAGCCCCGGCGCGGACGCGAGGTCCTGATGCAGCACGAGGCGAGGGCGCTGGCGCGCGTGCAGAGCGTCCACACCCATCCGCCCCGCGCCGTCCTCGTCGACGGCGACCGGGTCGCGATCCACTGGATCTTCGATTTCCTGGGCAAGGACGGCGTGACGCGGCGGATCGAGGAGGTGGCCCTGCAGCGCTGGGACGGCGACCGCATCCGCGAGGAACGCTTCTTCTACGACACCGCGACGGCGTTCTCCGCGGTGCGGCCCGAGGGGCGCTGATCCCGCGCCACCGACGGGCCGGGCGGAACGGTCACTCCCAGACGGACCCTTTCAGCGCATCGAGCGGAATCCTGAGATAGGACGTGCCGTTGGCCTCGGGCGCCGGCAGCCGGCCGCCGGCGATGTTCACCTGCAGGGCGTGGAGGATCAGCTTCGGCATCGGCAGGCGGGCGTCGCGGGCCTGCCGCAGGGCGACGAACGCATCCTCGTCGGGGGCCTGCGCGAGATGGATGTTGCGGGTCCTCTGATCCGCGACGGTGCTCTCCCACGCGGCCTCGCGCCCGCCCGGCCGGTAGTCGTGGCCGGTGAAGAGGCGCGTCCGGTCCGGGAGCGCGAGGATGCGCTGGATCGTCCGCCACAGGGCGCGCGCATCCCCGCCCGGAAAATCGCAGCGCGCCGTGCCGAAATCCGGCATGAACAGCGTGTCGTGGATGAAGGCCGCATCGCCGACCACGTAGGTCACGGAGGCAAGCGTGTGCCCCGGGGAGAACAGGACCGCCGCCTCGAGATCGCCGATGCGGAACGTATCCCCGTCGGCGAAGAGCCGGTCCCACTGGGAGCCGTCGGTCCTGAAGCGGTCGGACAGGCCGTAGAGGCCGGCCCACAGGCGTTGCACCTCCACGACCTGCGCTCCGATGGCCGTCCTGGCGCCCGTCCTGTCCTTCAGGTAGCCCGCCGCCGAGAAATGATCCGCGTGGGGATGCGTGTCGAGGATCCACTCGATCGTGAGATCGCGCTCGCGCACGAACCGCAGGAGCGCGTCCGCCGAGGCGGTCGCGGTGGAGCCCGACTTCTCGTCGAAGTCCAGCACGGGGTCGACGATCGCGCAGCATCGGGTGGCGGGATCCGACACGACGTATTGGACGCTGCCCGTACGCGCCTCGTAGAAGGCCGCGACCTCCGGCGACGGGGCCGCGAGGTCGTTCGTCCGCGTCAGAGTTGCTGATTGCATGAGCCTTGCCCCCGGGCTGCCCGTCCTTGGACCGGCGCCTCCACGGGTTCCGGGCCCGACCAGCTTGATCCGCAGGGCCCCGGAGGGTCAAGCCGCCGCGTCAGGCCGGGGCTCCTCGTGCGCCCGATAGGCGTCCTGCCTCAGAGCGCGCGCAGCTTTGCGAGCTTCGCCTCGTCCCAGGCCATGCCGTGGCCGGGCCGGTCGGGCAGAACGGCGCGGCCGGCGGCGATCGCCAGCGGCTCCTGCAGGATCGCATCGGCCCAGTCCACGTATTCGAGCCAGTGGGCGGTCGGCGTCGCGGCGAGGAGATGGGCGCTGACCTCCGGCATGAGATGCGACGACATCCCGACGCCCGAGGCCGCCGCGGCGCCGGCCGCGTCGATCCAGCCCGAGACGCCGCCGATGCGGGCGAGGTCCGGCATCACGAGGTCGCACGCCCCGGCGCGGAGCGCCTCCGCGAGGTCCTCGGGGCCGTTGAAGTTCTCGCCGATCTGCAACGGCACCCGGAGTTCCGCCGCGAGCGCCGCATTGCCGCGCCAGTCGTCGTGGCGGATCGGCTCCTCGAGCCAGGCGATGCCCTCCTCCTGGAGCGCCCGCCCGCGGGCGAGCGCCTCGTGCAGGGTGAGGGCCTGATTGTAGTCGACCATGAGGGCGACGCTCTCCGGGATGCCCCGGCGCACCGCGCGCAGGACGGCGAGATCCTCGTTGAGGGTGGGATAGCCGAGCCGCAGCTTCACCCCCTCGAACCCGCGCTCGAGGAGCGCCCCCGCCTCGCGCACGGCCGCATCCGGCGCCATCAGTCCGAGGCCGCTGCTGTTGTAGGCGCGCACGGGCGTGCACGTTCCGCCGAGCATGCGCGCGAGCGGCATCCCGCCCGCGATCGCGAGGGCATCCCAGAGCGCCATGTCGAGCAGGGAGAGCGCCATGCGGGCGGTGCCGGTCACGCCGAGCAGCGCAAAGCGCCGCCCCAGGGTGCGGGCGATCGCCCGCGGCGCGATCGCCTGGCCTTTGACGAGCGCCACGGCCTCGTGCAGGTGCCCGGCGATCGCCCTGGCGCCGCTCGGCGTGTAGGCGAAGACGTAGCCCCGCCCGACGATGCCCTCCTCGGTGCGCAGGTCCGCGAGGAGCAGCGGCGCCTCCCGGACCACGGCTGCGCTCGTGCCGAGCGCGAAGGTGAGCGGCACGCTGACCGCTTTCGTGGACACGTCGCGGACGGTCAGCCCGTCGACGCTCGAGGCAACAGGCATGTTCATCGTCCGCTCCGGCAGGCATGGGCCACGCCGAGGATGCCGCAACCCTGCCTGCGACGCCACTGCCGCGCAGGCGCTCTGCGCGGCCGATCCATTGCGGCCCGTACCCCGTGTGCGGGGCCGCACGCCGGCCGGTCGGGGGCCCCTTTAGAAGGTCTCCATCGAGGAGACGCCGCCATGACCCAGACCCTGAACGCCCTGACCGCTACGCTGGTCTCCCTGGCTTTCGTGGCGGCCCTCGCGGGGATGACCTCCATGGCGGCCGACGCCGCCAAGGCGATCGCGGGTGCCTACCAGGCCCCGACCTACGGCTCCACCATGCTGTTCCCCGACGTCGAGTTCTGACGGCTCGGCGTCGCGACCCGCCGGCGGCGACGCATCAGGGATCAGCCGAAGCTCTGCGTCGCGCGGTCGAGCACCTGCCGCCCCATGAGGCTCGCGACGAGATCGACCATCAGGAGGGCGGTCTTGCCGCGCTCGTCGAGGAACGGGTTCAGTTCGGCAAGGTCCAGGCTCGTCACGAGGCCGCTGTCGTGGAGGATCTCCATGATGAGATGCGCCTCGCGGAAGGTCGCGCCGCCCGGAACCGTGGTGCCGACGCCCGGCGCGATGGTGGGGTCGAGGAAGTCCACGTCGAGGCTCACGTGCAGGAGCCCGTCCGCGGCGGCGACGCGGTCGAGGAACGGCTGGAGCAGGGCCACGATGCCGTTCTCGTCGATGCTGCGCATGTCGAAGATCGTCATGCCGGACTGGCGCAACGCCGCGCGCTCGGCGGGATCGACGCTGCGCGTGCCCATCATGCAGATCCGCTCCGGCGCCACCGCGGCCTCGAGCGGCGGGAACCAGGCCTCGAAGCCGCCCCGGCCGGTCGCGTAGGCGACCGGAACGCCGTGCAGGTTGCCGCTCTGCGTCGTCTCCAGGGTGTGGAGATCGGTGTGGGCATCGAGCCAGAGCACGAAGAGCGCGCGGTCCTGCTCGCGGGCGCGGCGGGCGACGCCCGCGAGCGTCCCGGCGGAAAGGCTGTGGTCGCCCCCGAGGAAGATCGGCAGCGCGTCGGCGCTGTGCGCGTAGGCGGCGGCGGCGATCGCTTCGGTCCATGCCGCAATCTCGGGCAGGAACCGGACGGCCGCGTTCGGGTGAGCGAGATTGCGGGCCGCGGCCGGCGCGACGTTGCCGAGGTCGTGCACCTCGCGGCCGAGGCCGCGCAGCGCCTCGGCGAGACCTGCCGCCCGGTAGGCGCTCGGCCCCATGTCGCAGCCCAAGCGCCCCGCACCTTCCTGGACCGGGACCCCGATCAGCTTGCATGGAACCGGCACACCATCCTCCTGTCGCGAGTTCCTCGCGCCGTGCGCGGGTCGCGGGACGCTTGGAGCATCCAACTTGGCCTCCGCCCGGCGGAATTCCACCACGTCCGCGAGGCGCGATCCAACAATGTCCGATGGCCGTCTAGGGTGGGCCGATCTGCGGCAGCCCTTCGAGGCCCTGCACCGCGTGGTCGAAGAAGGCGCGCACCTTCGGGGCCATCGCGCGGGCATTCGGGACCACGAGCTGCACCGGAATGGCGTCCGGCTCGAAATCGGGCAGGATCCGCACCAGGCGTCCGTCGGCCAGATCGTCGAACACCTGATAGGACAGGACGCGGGCGATGCCGTGCCCGGCGCGGACGGCGACCAGCGCCGCCTCGATCTCGTTCACGCGCAGCCGCGGCGCGATCCGGACCGTGCGCCGGCGCTCGGCCCGGCCGAGCGTCCACTCGTCGGCTGGATTGGCGCCGGTGGCCAGGATGGTGTCGTGCTCCGCGAGATCCTCCGGGGCGGCCGGCATGCCGCGGCGGGCGAGATAGGTCGGCGAGGCCACGAGCACCCGGCGCACGGCGCCGACGCGGCGCGCCACCAGCGTCGAGTCTTTCAGCGACCCGATCCGGACCCCGACATGCAGCCGCTCCTCGATCAGGTCGAGGTTGCGGTCGTGGAGGACGAGCTCGACCTCGATCCCAGGATGCCGTTGCAGGAAGGAGGCCACGACCGGCGTCACGTGCCGGCGGCCGAAGACGAGCGGCGCCGTCACCCGGACAAGGCCGCGCAAGGGGGCGTCGGACGGCGCGCTCAAGGAAGCCTCGTACTCGGCGAGGATGCGCCGCCCCTGCTCGGCAAGCTCGCGCCCCGCCTCGGTGACGGCGAGACGCCGGGTGGTGCGCTCGACGAGGCGCAGGCCGACGCGGCCTTCGAGCTGCGCCAGGCCCCGGGTGACCGCAGGCGCGGAGCGGCCGAGCCGGCGGGCGGCCGCGGCCAGGCTCCCGGTCTCCGCGATCGCGACGAGGATCTGGAGCTCGTCGAGCCGATCCATGGATTGTTTCCAAACGTGAAATTCTATCTTCCCAGAATGCCGGCTTTTCGTTCCAGCGTGCAAGAATAACTGTGATGGCGTCTCACGGAGCGCCCCATGACCCAGGACGGCATCACCCTCTACGGCACCGAACTCTCCGGCCACACCCATCGCGTCGCCCTGCTGCTGCGGGCGCTGGGCCTTCCCTTCCGCTTCGAGGTCGCGGACGCCGCGATCCGGGCGACGCCGGCGTACCGGGCCGTCAATCCCCTGGGGCAGATCCCGGCGCTGCGGATCGGCGACCTCATGCTGTGCGACAGCAACGCCATCCTGGTCTACCTGGCGAAGCGGCACGCTGCGGGCTCGCACTGGCTGCCCGAGGAGGCGCTCGCGGCGGCCTCCGTCCAGCGCTGGCTCTCGATCGCGGCCGGCGAGGTCCGCTACGGACCGGCCGCGGCCCGCATGGCGCGCCAGTGGAACATGCCCGAGGATCCGGTCGCGGGCGCCCGGATCGCAGGGCGCCTGCTCGCCTTCATGGAGGAGCATCTCGCCGGCCGGACCTGGCTTGCCACGGACGCGATCACGATCGCGGATCTCGCCTGCTATTCCTACGTCGCCCACGCGCCCGAAGGCGGCATCGGTCTCGACGCCTATCCGAACGTGCGCCGCTGGGTCGCCGCGGTCGAGGCTCAGCCCTGGTTCCGGGGCATGCCCGCCCTGCCCCATCCGGCCGTCGCGGCGTGAGCGGACCATGGGCGCGATTCCGAACCCGTCGGACGGCGGCCGCGGGCCCGATCGGACCGTGAACCCGATGCCGTTCCACCGCGGGGAATTGCAGGCGCAGGCGCTCGCGGGCGCCGGCGCCACGGGAGCCGGCATCCGCGCCTTCATGCCGGACCAGCATCGGAGCTTCTTCGGCCTGCTCCCGACCCTGTTCGTCGCCGTTCCGGACCGGGACGGCTGGCCGCTCGCGACCGTCCTCGCCGGACCGCCGGGCTTCGTGGCGAGCCCCGACGCCACGACGCTGCGGATCGACGCCGGGGTGGAAGCGGACGATCCGGTCGCCGGACACCTGCGGGCGGGGCAGCCGATCGGGCTCCTCGGCCTCCAGTTCGAGACCCGCCGCCGCAACCGCGCCAACGGGATCGTGACGCAGGCCGGGCCCGGCGGCATCACGGTCGCGGTGGCGCAAAGCTTCGGCAACTGCGCCAAGTACATCCAGACCCGGGCGGTGACGCCCGGCAAAGCGGATCCGCGCCCGCCCGAGCGCCTCGCCGCCCTCGACCGCGACGCCGCCGACCTGATCGCGGCGGCCGATACCTTCTTCATCGCGAGCGGCGTCGCCGACCCGGAGGGGGGCGGGATGGACATCTCGCACCGGGGCGGGCGGCCCGGATTCGTGCGCGTCTCGGGCGACGCGCTCGCGATTCCGGATTTCGCCGGCAACCGGTTCTACAACACCTTCGGCAACCTCCTGCGCGACCCGCGCGCGGGCCTGCTCTTCGTCGATTTCGCGCGCGGGGACCTCCTCCACCTGCGCGGCACGGCCGCGATCGACTGGGGGCCGGAGGCGGCACCGGCGGGCGCCGAGCGGGTCTGGCGCTTCCAGGTGAACGATGTCGTGCGGCGGCGCGGGGCGCTCCCGCTGCGGTTCGCGTTCGTGGAAGCCTCGCCGGCGACGCTCGCGACGGGCATCTGGTAGGCGGCCCGCAGCCGAGTCATCACCCTCAGGCCGCAGCCCGACGGCCGGAGCGCAGCCCGGTCACATGCCGGCGTACGAGGGCGCCTTGCGGTCTCCGCCGCCTGCGGGCCGGTCCGGGTCCAGCACGGCCCGGATGGTCTCCGCGAGATCCTTGCGCCGGTAGGGCTTGCGCAGGAGCCGCGTGTGCTCGTCCGGCCGTCCATGCTGCTCGAACGCCTCTTCGGGGTAGCCCGAGGTCAGGAGCACCTTGAGGTCCGGCCGGACCTCGCGGGTCCGCTTGACGAGATCGACGCCGCTCATGCCCTTCGGCAGGACGACGTCGCTGAAGAGCAGATCGAACGGCTGCCCCGCCTGGAGCAGGTCGAGCGCGTCCTGCGCGGTCGAGACGGAGGTCACGGCGTAGCCGAGGCTCACGAGCTGGTTCGAGACGAACTGCAGCACCTGCGGCTCGTCCTCGACCACCAGGATGTGCTCCTGGCGCGCCGCCGACTCGGGATCGTCCTTCGCGGGCGCGGGCGCGGGCGGCGCGGGCAGGTTCATGGCGGCGGGCAGGACGATGGAGACCGCGGTCCCCTCGCCCTCCCGGCTCCCGATGCTGACATGGCCGCCCGTCTGCTGCGCGAAGCCGAGCACCATCGGCAGGCCCATGCCCGAGCCCTTGCCGACCTCCTTGGTGGTGAAGAACGGCTCGAACACCCGCGAGAGCACGTCGGGCGGGATGCCGGTGCCGGTGTCCGTGACCGTCACGAACACCACGTCCTGTCCGGGCGGAAGGGGGCCGTCGTCCGGGCCCGCCTTCCGATGCCCGGTCGCGATCGTGAGCGTGCCGCCGTGGGGCATGGCATCGCGGGCGTTCACCGCGAGGTTCAGGATCGCGCTCTCGAGCAGCGTCTTGTCGGTCAGCGCCGACAGGCCGGCGCCGTTCAGCTCGGTCTTCAGCTCGATGTGCTCGCCGATGGTGCGGTAGAGCAGCGGGACCATCCCGTCGACGATCCGGTCGACGTCGAGTCGTTCGGGCTTCAGCGACTGGCGCCGGCTGAAGGCGAGGAGCTTCTGGTTGAGGTCCGCGCCCCGTTCCGCCGTCTCGAGGATCTGGTGCGCGAGGCTGTAGGTCAGAGCCGGGTCCGAGGGGTTCTCGGTCAGGAGTTCGGCGTTGCCGACGATCACGGTGAGGAGATTGTTGAAATCGTGGGCGATGCCGCCCGTGAGCTGGCCCACCGCCTCCATCTTCTGCGACTGGCGCAGCTGCTCCTCGAGCTGCACGCGTTCCGAGATGTCGCGCACGATGCCCACCACCTCCACCGGCGCGCCGCTCCCGTCCCGGACGAGGCGCCGGCGCGCCTCGAGCCAGACCCAGTGCCCTGCCTTGTGACGGATCCGGTAGACCGTGGTCTCGTGCCCGCTCTTTCCCGCGACGGTCGCGTTGAGGTCGGCTTTCATCCGGGCGGCATCGTCGGGGTGGAGCAGGAAAGCGGCATCGGTGCCGAGCAGTTCCTCCGGGTCGTAGCCGTAGACCTCCCGCGACGACGGGGACAGGTAGAGCCGCTCGCCGTCGAGGCCGGTCCGGAAGATCACGTCCGTGGCATTCTCGGCGAGAAGGCGGTAGCGCGCTTCCGCTTCCCAGATCTGCGTCGCCACGCGCTCGCGCCGCAGCGTCTCCCGCCGCAGGATCTCGACGAACATCAAGGTGAGCGCGAGCGCGCCCGTGATGAGCGCTCCGAGCAGCCACAGCGAACGGACGAGAGGCGCATTGTAGACGCTGCTCGGAACCGAGACATGCGCGGACCACCCGATCTTGTCGGTCCGGCGGAACGCCGTGACGGTGCTGACGCCGTCCGGCGTCACGCCCTCGTAGACGCCGACGCTGCCGGCGGCGCGCGCCGCCAGCGTCTGCGGGCTCGGAGCCTGGCCGATCACCTCCGGGCGCCGGGCCGACGCCACGATCCGCCCCGAGCCGTCGACGAGGAAGGAGCGCCACTCCGGGTCGAGCCGCCCGGCGACGAGGTCCGAGAGCCGCTCCGGGGACATGATCGCGGTCAGGACGTAGCGGACCTCCCCGTCCCGCAGGACGGGGACCCGCACGCTCGCCCGGGGCGTCCGGTCGGCTGCGCGCGCGCCGGGCCCGGCGACGTTGCCGATGACGGGCTGACGGGTCGCGAGGACGCGCCGGTAGGTCTCCTCGTCGACGATGCCGCCGAGCGCCTGACCGACCGGGACGCGGGTATCGACGATCGGGCGCCCGTGGGTGTCGGCCAGGAGGATGGCATCCCAGTGCGGGAATTCCTCCGCGAGTTCGGACGCGACTCGGTGGAACCCGGCGAGATCGGGCTCCGGCCCCTCGAGGCGCGGCGATTTCGCCAGCACCCTGAGCGTGTCGATCTGGTTGAGCAGGTCGCGCTCGAGAATGTTGACGATGTCGCCGACCTGATGGAGGGCTTCGTTGCGGAGCGAGGCCCGCTGCTGCCGGAGCGAGGAGATCGAGAGCCCCACCGCCAAGGCCACGAGCGGCACCAGCGCCGCGACGGCAAGCCAGAAAAGTCGGTGTTTCATGTGCATCCCGCCCCCGGGGAGGGGACGTTAGATGAAGCGTCCGGCAGCCGATAGATCACGCAACGGCACGTCGCGGGCGCGGCTTTTCGCGCCGGAACGGCAGAACGGCCCCCGACCGGAGAACCGGGGGCCGTCCCTCAGGGGAGTCTTTCATGAAGCATAGGATGAACGCCCGATGAACGGACGGGTTCCATGGGCCGGACCAAACCGGCCCATTCCGGGGTCAGGCGGCCCGCCGGATGTCCCTCGCGATCGCCTCGACCTCGGGCCAGTGCTCCGCGCCGCGCGCCCGCATCAGGGCGAGGTAGTCGGCGTTCTCCCACCGCACGATCGCATCGTCGAAGCTGGGCCGTGCCTTGCAGCGCGCATACCAGGCGGCCACGTGGGCCCGGCCGCCGACGAGACCGAGGATGTTGAGGTGCTCGAGCCGCGCGAGGTAGGGCGTGAAGGCGACGTCCGCGAGGGAATAGGCGTCGCCGACGAGCCAGGGGTGGCGGCCGAGCGCCTCCTCCATCTCGTCGAGGAGCTGCACCATGCGCTCGACCGCGATGACGAAATGGGCCGAGCGGGTGCCCTTCTCGATCACGTCGCGCCGGCGCTCGCGCTTGAAGATGTTGGGGATCGCCTCGAGCATGCGCATGCCGAGCTCGCCGCGCTCGATGTACTGGTGCCGGAAGGCGATCCCGAAGCTCAGGATCGCGGCCGAGGCGTCGTGGATGTCCTCGTCGAGCTGCTTGATCCAGAAGCGCAGGCGCGCGCGGCCGAACGGGTCGGCCGGGCGCAGCGGCGGCTCGGGGAAGCTCTCGTCGAGATATTCCAGGATGACGTTCGACTCGGTCACCACGTGCTCGCCGTGCACGAGCGTCGGGACGACGGCCCGGCGGTTGAGCGCCCGGTACCAGGGCTGCTGATGCTCGCCGGCGCGCAGCACCATGTGGCGGCTCTCCCAGTCCAGCCCCTTCTCGGCGAGACAGACGCGGACCTTCTGGGCGCAGAGCGACATGTCGTTGTGATAGAGCGTGAGCATCCTGTTCATCCGGGCTTGCGATGGATCAGCGGCGACCGAGGGGCCGGGCGGCCTATTGCTTCGGGATCCCGGCCTTCTCGATCACGGCGCGCCATTTCCCGATGTCGGCGCGCAGACGACCGGTGAGTTCCGCCGGCGTCTCGGCCCTCGCCTCGATGCCGAGATCGAGCAGGCGCGCCTTCACGTCCGGCGCGGCCAGGATCTCCTTGAGGGCGCCGTTGAGCCCGTCGACGATCGCGGGCGGCGTGCCCTTCGGCGCGAACAGCGCGTTCCACGACGTCACGTCGAAGCCCGCGATGCCGGATTCCTGCACGGTGGGCACCTCCGGCAGCGCGGCCGAGCGGCGCGGCCCCGAGGTCGCGACGGCGCGGATCTGGCGGCCCTCGAGCCCGGATTTCAGCGCCGCGTAGGAATCGATCAGCAGGTTGGCGTCGTTGCGGATCAGCGACACCAGGGCGTCGGGCGTGCTGCGGAAGGGCACGTGCACGAGGTCGACCCCCGCCTCGCCCCGGAACAGCACGGACGAGAGATGCTGGCTGCTGCCGACCGCGACCGTCGCGACGTTCAGGCTGCCGGGCTTCTCCTTCGCGCGGCGGACGAGGTCGGGAAGCGTGTTGAACTCCGACTGCGCATTGACCGCGAAGACGAAATCGAAGGTGCCCAGCGTCGAGATCGGCACGAAATCCGACAGCGGGTCGAAGGGCAGGTTGGCGAAGAGCGGGACGCTGATCGCGGTGCCGTTCGTGAGCATCGTCAGGGTGTAGCCGTCGGGAGCGCTCGTCGCAGCGGCCCGGGCCGCCGTGACGCCGCCGGCGCCCGGCATGTTCTCGACGACGAAACGCTGCCCGAGCCGCTCGCCGAGCTTCTCGGCCACGATGCGGATCGTGATGTCGGCAACGCCGCCGGCGCCGAACGGCACGATGATCCGCACCGGCCGCGCCGGGTAGGTGCCTTGCGCCCTCGCTCCGGGCAGGCCGGAGGCCGCGAGGACGAGCCCCGCCATCAGGGAGCGCCGCGAAATGGGGCCCGTCATGGTGTTTCCATCCCTCCGGTTCGGTCTTGCGGTGACGTGCGCCTCAATCGGGAAAGCCGAACAGGCGCGCGGGGTTGTCGACGAGAAGCTTGCGGCGCATCCCCGGGTCGGGGGCGTAGAGGGGCACGAGATCGACGAGGTCGCCGTCGTCGGGCATCACGGGCACGTTCGGATGCGGCCAGTCGGTGCCCCACAGGACCCGGTCGGGCGCGGCTTCGATCACCGCGCGGGCGAAGGGCGCGACGTCGTGGAAGGGCGGCCCCGCCCGCGAGATCCGCTCCGGACAGGTGACCTTGACCCAGCATTTCTCGTCGTCCCGCACGAGGTCGAGGAGCGCCTGGAACGGCGCCTGCTCCAGCCCGAGGCTCGCATCGACGACGCCCATGTGGTCGAGCACGTAAGGGAGCGGGAGCGCCGTGAGCAGCGGACGCATCTCGGGGATGAGGCCGGCGGGGAGATAGAGGTCCACGTGCCAGCCGAGCGGCGCGATGCGCCGGACGATGCGCTCGAAGGCCGCCCGATCCGGCATCTCTCCGAGCCGCGGCAGGAAGGTGAAGCGGCAGCCCGTGATCCCGGCCGCCGCGAGGTCCTCGAGGTCCCGGTCCGAGAAGGATTCGTCCACGTTGGCGACGCCCTTGTAGCGGCCCGCGCTCCCCGCGATCGCGTCCGTGACCACCCGGTTGTCGCGCCCGTGCGGGGTGGCGTTGACGATCACGGCGCGCTCGACGCCGAGCCGGTCGTGCAGCGCCCGGAACATGGCGAGCGGCGCGTCGGGCGGCGTGTAGGGCCGCTCCGGGACGTAAGGGTAGAGCCGGTCGGGCCCGAAGATGTGGCAATGGGTATCGCAGGCCTTCGCGGGCAGCCGGAAGGCGGGCGCGCGGGGATCGGGGTGCGGCGGCGCGATCGTGGGCACGGCGCTCATGGCGTCCCCGTGGCTGCTCTCGTCATCGTCCGCCGGTCCCTCCGCATGGGGTGCGGGGCCGCGCTGCGGCGCTGCGGCCCCGGGCCCCGACCCTAGCCCCTCCCGGTGCCCGCGTCCTATAGGATTCCGGACGGCATCTATAACGGCGCGGATATAGGCGCGCGACCGCAGCGCAGCGGGGCTGCGGGCTCAGAACGGATTGACGCGCTCGATCCAGCGCTCGGGCTCCCGGTACCAGGGCCGCGCCTCGGGCCCGCGGCGCTCGCGGAAGATCACGATCGCGTCGTCCTCGTCGGCCGGACGCCGCTCCACCCAGCGTTCCCGGCGCGGCAGGGGCTCGCGCGCCTCCGGGATCGCGCGCGGGGGCAGGAGGTCGTCGGCGCGGCTCTCCCGCTGCGGGCGCGGCTCGACCCCGCGCGACGCCTGCCGCGACGGGCGCGAGAACACCTCCTCGGGGTCGGCGAGATTCACCATGACGGATCGCGCCAGGGGCGAGCGGTAGCCGAGTTGCCGCGCGGTGCCCTCGAGGTTCTGCACCGCCGCGCGCCCGGCCTCCGGTCCGTGGCAGACCGTGAAGTACATGGCGTAGAAGTTCGCCTGCTGGCGGATCGTTTCGCGGCTCTCCTGGGTCGGGGCCGTCGCGATCTGGAACCCCGCCACCTTGTCCCCGCTCTCGGCCAGGATGGTGGGCTTCGTGGGCGAGCAGAACACGTAGCCCGCATCCTCGCCCTTCTCGACCCGCCCCTGGGCGCTCGCGCGGTACGTGCGGATGCGCGTGCGCAGGAGGGTGCCCTCCTCGTCGGCCCGGATGCGGTCGATCCGGACGACCGAGAACTCGTCGCACCCGCCCTTCTGGCACATCCCGCGCACGATATCGGGGCCGCCGGCGTCCCGCGTCGGAGCGGGCCCGGCGATCGGTCCCCGCCCGATCGCCGGGCGGTCGTCATCCGGAACCAGGACGGACGAAGCGGCCGGTCCGCGCACGACCGCGGAGCGGTTCGGCTCCTGCGCGAAGGCGGGAGCGGCGGCGAGGACGAGCACAGCGGCTACGAGGATTCGCATTCCAAGTCTCCGGAGGGTTTCGGGCAGGAAGCCTGGGTGCGGGCGGAATGTGGTGGCTTGAAGACGACGGACTTCGGCGGCGTGGTGCCGGAAGCGGATCGAGCCGGGCTATTGCCGCTCGGGGCTGCGCCCCCGCGTGCGCAGCGCCACCTCGGCGGCGACCTCGGTCCAGAACAGGCAGCCCGCCTCGCTGCCGCGGCTGCGGCAATACCGGGCCTGCTCCCGGGCGCGGGCATAGGCGTTGCGGCCCTCGTAGGCGATCAGGCTCACGGCCTCGTACTCCACCGCCGTGAGGGCCCGGGGTTCCGCGGACGGGCCCGGCTTCGCGAGGCCCGCGAACCAGCGGCGGAGAAGACGGCGCAGGACCTGAAGCATGCCGGTGATCTGGAGCGCGTCGACGGGGACGGGAGGAGCGATCGAGCGGACCCTGGTTTGCCGGCCCGAGCGAGGGACATCTGGAGCGCGTCGACGGAAACGGAAAGGGCGGCCCCGTCAAAGGGCGGCCGACGCGGCGGGACGCGGAAGGGCGGACCTGTTGCCCTTTTGCACTTGCCGGCTCGGAAGGCGACGCCTAGATCGAGCCCTGCACCACGGCGATTGGCGTCGCCTGCTGCATGCCCTTCTTGGGCGTTTCCTCCCAAAACTCCGGGCCGCTGGCGACAGCGGCCTTTTTTCTTGGCCTGTTTCCTCGGCCGGTTCCCGCCACGGCGCGTTCGGGACCAGGGCAGGCCGGAGGCGGCGACGGGCTCAGTGCTCGGCGGCGGCGCCGTTGGTCTTGCCGTTCGCGTGGCCGTTCTTCAAACCGCTGTTCAGCACTGAGCGCAGGTCGGCCTCGATGCTGGCGATCTCCGGCAGCTTCACCTCGGCCGCGGGCGCAGGCAGCGTGATCGACGCCAGGGGCTCGTCCGGCCCGCCCTCCCCGACCACCCAGTCTGAGCGCTGGAAGCCGATCATGCCGTTGCTGACCTTCAGGTGCCGGCGCTCGACCACCTCGCCCGTGCGGGTGTCGAGGATGTGCCACCAGTCGCAGGGCGTCTGCCGATCGATCAGCGAAATGAAGGCGTCGGCAAACGAATCGAAGTCGCCCGCCAGGCCGTGAACGCCGGCCGTGCCGGATTGGGCCCGTCCCGCAAAAAGCAAAAACTGTTTCATCGCTGCTTCCCCTGTTTAACGCTACGTTAGACAGGGGCAGTGTCACTGACAAGCCACATTTCGCCACATCCATGCCAAGACTACATTGCCAAGCTGTTCTGTGAAGATCTTCGATCTGCACGGCAGCTCCCGCTTTCATCGACGGTCGGCTGCGATCGGTCCGAGGAGTTCATGCGGCGCACGCGGCCGGGACGCAATCTTGGCGCAACAATAGCCTGCAACATCCCACCCGGCGTGACAGTGGAGACGGGCGATGTTCTGCGATGCGTATGGGGGGCCGGGCCCCCTCGGGGTGCATGAGGCGCGCGCGCCGCGCCGTGCGGGCCCGGCCGCGGGCAATCCCGGCAGCCTCGTGTCCACGCGATGGATCTGTCCCGGCTGCGGGGCGGCCTTGCGGGTCTATGCCCGGCGCGGCGAAGCCGCCCCGCCCCCGCCGCGGCCCCCCTGCGGGACCTGCGGTACCCCCATGGTCGCGGCCGACGCCCTGCGCCGCCCGCCCGCCCCGACCTTCCAGGCGAGGGTCCGCCCGACGGCGCTCGCGTCGCCCTTCGCGGCTTGACGCCGGCCCGGCCGTCGCAACGCACGGCCGGAAGGAGACCAGGCACCCGCGGCCGTCGCACGGCTCCCCATGCGGCGTGACTCACGGCTCTCCGCGGGTCGGGGTCGCATCGCCGCGTCCCGCCCCGCGGCGATCAGGGGAATTCGAGGCGGGTGACCCGGTCCAGGAGGGAGGCGAGGCGCTCGTCCGTCCGGCGGATCTGCTCCTCGAGGTGTTGGATATGCGCCTCGAGCTGCGCGAAACGCGCCTCCGTCCGCTCGCCCGCCGGCGCGCCCTGGGTCTCGGCCCGGAAGGCGACGCCGAGTTCGGAGGTGTCGGCGTCGCGCCACTTCACCTCCACGGCGTGGGTTTCGTTCCGGAGCGGCAGGAACAGGGAGAAGCGGTCCGGCAGGTGGACGTCCCGCGGAACCGAGAGGCGGGCGCCGCCGGCCGAGACGTCGAGCACCACGCAGGTGACCTCCGGCTCGCCGGGGGCGACGATCGCCTTCACCTTCCAGGCAACCCGGACCCGGGCGTCGCTTCGGGGGCTCTCCTCCAGGGAGAGAGCGGTCGCGGTGGCAGCCATTCCCATGTATCGGGCGCTCCAGCATGCAGATCGGGGAAGGATTCTAACCCCTGCCGCGGCCGGCGCAGCAGTCCGCCGGATGGACTAGACCGTGAGCGGTCGGGGCCGGAGGCCGCCGGCTGGACTAGGCCGCGGGCAGCCAGACGACCGGACCGGCGTCTCGGGCCGAAGCCCGGTCGGACGCGCCGCCGAAAAGGACGGGAGGATCGGACCCCGTTCTGTCAGGCCGCTAGCGTCTTGTTGGCAGAGGCGGTGCGGTTCTGGCGCGCTTTTCTTCTGGTGGAGCGGGGGTCGTGCGGCTTTGGCGGGGTTCGGCGGCGGGCTGGCAGTTGTAGCGGATCAGCACGCCTCCGGGCGGTCCCTCGAAGGTCCGGCACCGCACCTCCTCCCCGGCGGGTGCGGCGCGCCCGGACGCGAAGGCCTCGCGTGGCGCGGCGGCATCCCCGGACATGAAGGCCTCGCGTGGCGCGGCGGGATCCCCGAACGCGAAGGCTTCGCGCGAGGGGGCAGGGTCTCCGGACGCGAAGGCTTCGCGTAGCCTGTCGGGATCCCCGGACGCGAAGGGCTCCTGTGCCGCGGCCGGATCTCCGAGCGCCAGGACAAGCACGGCCGATGCTGCTGCGAGCACGTCCCTCATGAGGTCCTCCCGAACCGCTGGCCTGACGCCCCCGTGGCCTCCCGGGCCGCACGGGCGGACCCGGTCGATCTGGAGCAGGGGACGACGCAGGCGGCCGCCCCGCGCCCGGCTCACGATCGTGCAGGCTTGACAGTTCCGGAAACGCCGACGGCGCCGGGCGCGTTCCAGCCGGCGCTGAGGTTCTTGCGCGAGCGGCTCCCGAGCCTCTCCGCGCGGGAGGGGCTCGGGAGCCGAACGGTGCAGGATCAGGTCGTCCCTGCCCCCGCGCCTGCCGCCCGCCAGGAGCGGCGGCAGGCCGGGCTCAGGGGGTCTTCGGCGTCGCGGCGTCCGTCCAGGCGCTGCGCCCGCCCGCCGGCGCCGCGGGCGCGGCCGCCTCGCGCCGGTCGCAGCGGAAGTAGCGCCCGTCCGCCAGCCGCCAGTCCGGCAGCCCGTACGGCTCCGGCCAGCGCCAGGTCTCCCGCGCGTTGAAGTAGACCAGCGCGGCCACGTTCTTGAACTTGGCGATCCGCTCCCGGGCGCAGGCCAGCCACCCCTCCCGGTACGCGTCTCCGCCCTCCGAGCCGAACTCGGCCAGCACCACGGGCTTGTCGTAGCCCGCCACCTGGCTGTGCAGGGTGCCGAACTTGTCCTCGAGGCGGCGCCAGTCGCGGTGGTCGCGGTTCCAGGCCTCCACGTCGAACAGGGTCAGCCCGATGAAGTCCACGTAGCCGTCGCCGGGGTAGTACGCCCCCAGCGTCGCCTCGCCCTTCGGGGTCCAGCCGAAGCGCGCGTTGGGCGCGAGCGCGCGGCACTTGTCGACGAAGTAGCGGTAGGCGGTCTGGTAGGTCTCCGGGTCGTGGTTGGCCCAGGGGAAGCGGCCCTCCCGCTCGTCCATCTCGTGGCCCCAGCTCACCATCACGGGCCGGCCCGTCGCGCCGACCGCGCCGCAGATCGCGTCGATCTCGCCGTCGAAGCCGCCGCCGAGGATGTCGGAGAGGTGGGTCTCGCGCCCGTCCGTCCAGTTGGCGGCCCGGGTCCAGGGCTCCACCGTCACCATGAGCTGGCGCCCGCGGTCGGCCGCGTCCGCGGCGACGAGCTGGAACTCGTCCGCGCGGAAGGCCTGCCAGTAGAGGAACACGTGCTCGATCGACATGTCCCGGTCGTTGCGGAGCAGGCCATGGGGATCGTAGGCGCCGAGCTTGGGCAGGTCGGGGGCCCGGTCGGCATAGGCGCTGCGTTGCACGTTTGCCGCCATCAGGGCGCAGGCGAGGGCGACAACACCCAGTTCAACTCTCATCGTCCTAGCTCCTCACGCGGGTGCCGGCGCGGTCCACACCGCGCCCGGCGGCACTTGCCGGCGGGCATCCCCGCAGGGTCTTCGTCGAAGCGCTCATGCGGGCGTCCGTCACGGTTCTCATCGAGACGTCCATGCGGGGCGGCTCAGGGGCAGGTCCGTCACGGTCGTCGTCGCGGCGCTCATGCGGGCTGTGCTCCAGGGCACTAGTTGGCGGACAGCGCCGCCTGGACCTGCTTGAGCTGGTCGGAGATCCGGTCGCCCTCCACGAGCTTGCTGAACTCGTCCGTGCCGCGCACCGGAGAATGCTTGAACGCGTACCAGGTCCCGGAGGGCTCCTTGCGCTGGTAGATCGTGTCGCCCAGCACCCGGTGCGAGAAGCAGGTCCGCCCCTGGCTGCGCTTGGTCCCGGAGGTCCACAGGCCGCCGAAGCACATCCGGCCGCCGCCGCTCGCCTGCCAGGTGCCGCGGGCGTAGTCCTTGCCCGCCACCGCGCGGAAGCGGCCGCTCGGATCCATGTAGCCGCCGCCGTTCGCCCACATCCAGGTCTTGCCGCTGTAGAGGTCGCGCAGCTCCCCGGGCGTCATGGGCCGCCCCGGGGCGGCCGCCTTGGCGGCCTGCGCGGCCTTGACCCCCTTGGCGGGCTTGGCGTCCGCGGGCGTGGGCGCGGCCAGGGAGAGGCAGGCCAGCCCCAGGGCCATACTGGCGATGTTCGCGACACGGGCGACGTTCGCCGCACGGGCGATGTTCGCGATAAGCGCACGCTGATGAAGCATGGACACATCTCCGCTGTCGCTCGCGGGCGTTTGGCCCCGAGCGAGGGTTGGTTCACTCGCGTCTGTTGAAGTCGTGGGTGCTCGAGAGATCCCGGATACAACCTTGGAGGGCCAACGGCCCAGTATGCAGATTACGCCGCGCTCCCGGCCGAGTTCCACGCATCCACGCTCTTTTTTTGATGTCTATGGCCAAGGTCAATTGGCCGTGACTTCAGGCTGTTCCAACCTTTGCTGTCATGAGCAGAGAACAACCTCGGCTATAGCCTGGATGAAGCCTGTTCGGCCGATCTGCATCTTGGCGAACGCGCGGAATGGACATGCGGCAGGGTCCTCCGCACGAAGCGGAGGACCCTGCCGTTACAGGAGACGTGTTACAGGAGACAGGCCGCGGAGCCCGCGCCGAGAGGCGGGCGGCTCCGGAACACCGCGGGCGAGCCCTACATCGCGACGCCGTAGAGCAGGCGCGCGCGCAGGTCGCCCATCTTGGTGCCGATGCGGTTGCCCTGGACGAGCTTGTTGTACTCGTCGCTCGCCCGGCCGGGCGCATTCCGGAAGGCGTACCACTCCCCCGTCTGGCCCTTGCGCTGCAGGATCTTGCCGCCCTCGGCCTTGTGGTAGAAGCACGTGCGCTCGTCGTTCTTGCCGATCTGCCCGTTCCAGAGCGCGCTGAAGCACAGCTCGCCCTGCGCACCCGCGCTCCAGGTGCCGCGCGCCAGGAAGGCCGTGGTGGCGCTGTCGCCCACCGCGGCGTGGAAGCTGCCGCTCGGGTCGAAGTAGCCGCCGCCTTCCGACCACATCCAGGTGCGGCCGCTGTACATCTGCCGGATCTCGGCCGGGCTCAGGTAGCCCTCCGAAGACGCAGCCCGGGGCGTGCTCGCCGGGGCGGCCTCCGGCAGGCTCTGCGCCCGCGAGGCCTCCAGGCGCGCGGGCTGGCGCAGCGCCTGCGGCCGCACCTCGCAGCGGCAGGTGGCGGCGCCGGCCGCGACCGCGATGCGGCAGTTGCCGTACATCTGCGGGTTGGCGACCGCGGGCACGCACTGGGCCCCGGCGGCCGGGGTCTGGGCGGCGGAAGGAGCCGTGGAGGCGAGAAGGACTGCCAGCGCAGCCAAAGCGGGAGCGTGCGAACGCAACATGGTTCACCTACAGGAAGCCAGGAGTTGATCGGAACGAGCCTGACGTAAGGTCAATGGCTCCGTCTGCTAAGGATACTTCAAGCTTACCGCATGGTTCCGCTTGATGCCGAGATTTTTGCGAAGCCTGTACGGCCAAGCATGGGAGCTTAGCCTTGCTGTATATCTTGGCTATTCGCAGGCTCGACAGTAACACCCGGGATCGATAGCCTGGCTATACGTTGCGGGAGGCATGCTCCCAAAGAAAGACCCCTGACGATGACTGAGATCGTCAGGGGCTCCGATCAACGGGGGAGGCGGCCGGTGCACCGCACTCCCGAACAGCGAACGCAGGCCGCGGCGGGAGGGTTCCCGGCGGCGGATCCGCCAAAACGCGGCAAAAACGCATCGATTTTGTCTCAAGCCGGTCCGGCCGCACCGGAACCTGGGCCGCAGGGGCGCGTTGCAAGGGAGTTCGGCCATGCTTGAGCGCATGCCGGGCCTCGAGCTCACCGCCCGCCAGCAGGATCGTCATGAGGAACGCAAGCACGCCGTGGTGCCGGAGGGCAGGACCCGAAGTTGGGACTGCCTGTCCGGGACGGGAGGCTGGTGCGCCCGGGCGGGATCGGCGGTCGCCCGCCGCCGGCCCCGGGGAGCGCGCGCCATGACGTCCCGCCGCATCCTGGTCACGGGCGGCGCCGGCTTCATCGGCAGCCACACCTGCAAGCTCCTGGCGGCGCACGGCTTCGAGCCCGTGGCCTACGACAACCTCTCCACCGGCCACCGCGACGCGGTCCGCTGGGGCCCGCTCGTCGCGGGCGACCTGCTCGACGGGGAGGCGCTGCGGCAGACGATGGCGCGCTACCGCCCGCTGGCGGTGATGCACTTTGCGGCCTGCGCCTCCGTGGCCGAGTCGGTGACGGATCCCGCCAAGTACCACCGCACCAACGTGATCGGCACGCTGTCCCTGCTGGAGGCGTGCCGGGAGGCCGGGGTGGACCGGTTCATCTTCTCGAGCAGCTGCGCGACCTACGGGGTGCCGCCGGTGCTGCCGATCCGCGAGAGCACGCCGCAGCAGCCCATCAACCCCTACGGGGGCAGCAAGCTCGTGGGCGAGATGATGCTGCAGCACTTCGCCGGGACGTGCGGGCTGCGCTTTGCGGCCCTGCGCTACTTCAACGCCTGCGGGGCGGACCCGGAGGGGGATCTGGGGGAGCGTCACGATCCGGAGACCCACCTGATCCCGCGCATTCTGATGGCGGTGTCGGGGCAGGCCCCGTACTTCGAGCTGTTCGGGACCGACTACGGCACGCCGGACGGAACCTGCATCCGGGACTACGTGCACGTGAGCGACCTCGCCGAGGCGCACCGTCTGGCGCTGGAGTACCTGCTCGACGGGGGCGCGAACACGGCGCTCAACATCGGGACGGGGGCGGGGCTGTCGGTGCAGGAGATCCTGACGGCGGTGCGGCGGATCACGGGGCGGGACGTCCCGACAGTGGCGCGCCCGCGGCGGGCGGGCGACCCGCCGGCGCTGTTCGCGGATGCGACGCTGATCCGCGACACGCTCGGCTTCCGGCCGCGCCACTCCGACCTCGAGACCATCGTGAATACCGCTGCACCACACTTCGGGCTGCCGCTCAA